>Ga0126373_10000273_pt1 | contig 34285 bp, 35 predicted proteins | sample PanSoiMetPlot_11_FD_92545 | JGI IMG/M metagenome (GOLD analysis project Ga0126373, IMG submission 92545) | Tropical forest soil microbial communities from Panama - MetaG Plot_11 | ecosystem: Environmental > Terrestrial > Soil > Tropical forest > Bulk soil | place: Panama | collected 2016-02-17 | reverse complement strand
TGTGGCTGCTGTTCGGCAGGCGCAGCGAGCTGGTCGCCGCCGTCCGCCAGCTTGGCAGCGCGAGCCCGCAGTGGATCGCGGCCGCGATCGGCGCCGAGTCGCTATCCATGCTCGGCTACGCCGTGTTGCAGTGGCGCGTGCTGCGCCTCGCCGACGCCGGTTCGCGCGTACCGCTGCCTGGCCTGTTCCTGCTGACGCTGGCCAACGCCGCTATCAACTGCACAGTGCCGGGGGAGCCGGCGGTGTCGAGCGGCTACCGCTACCGCTACTACCGCCGCCGTCGGGCGAGCTCAGCGGCGGCCGGCTGGACGATCTTCACGATCCTGATTGCGCAGGCCGTCGGGATGTCCTTCGTGCTGCTGACCGGCGTCCTCGTGGCGCTGGTGGCGACTGCGACAGCCGGCGGCAGCCACGCCAGCCCGGCCGGCCTGGGCGTGACCGTACTCGGCCTGCTGATCGTCCTCGGCTCGGGTGCGGTCCTGATCCGCCGCGATCTCGTGCTGGGTCTCGCGACCGCGGTCACCGGCCGCCTGGCCAGAAGGCGGCGCGAGGCTCGTGGCGCCCAGCCCCGCGGCCTGCTGACGCGGATCGAGGCGACGCTGGCCCGGATGCGAGAGATCCCGCTGAGCCCTGGGGCCACGGCGGGTGTGGTGGCGATCGCCACCGCCGTGTGGCTGAGCGACTTCTGCTGCCTGCTGTGCGGCTTCCGGGCCGTCCATGCGACCATCCCCTGGCACGGGGTGCTGCTCGCCTACGGCGCATCGGTGGTTGCCGGCTCGCTCCCGATAGTCCCCGGCGGCCTCGGCATCGTCGAGGGCAGTCTCGCCGTGGTGCTGGTCGCCTACGGAGCCGGCCGGCTGCCCGCCGTCTCGGCCGTCCTGGCGTTCCGGATGGTGAACTACTGGCTCGCCGTCGCGGTCGGCTGGGTCAGCGTCGGGCTGATCGCCCTCCGGTTGCGGCGGCTCCCGGCTGAGCGCACAGCGGCCGCCGCGGACGCGGCCCGGTAAACCCTTCAGAACGGGAACGTGGCCCTCGCCGGCCAGTGCCGCCCGCCGGCTCGCGCCCGTAATGGGCCGGTCAAGACGCACCGGTGGTGGGTGGGCGCGCCCCTATACTGCACACCGCCACGCGCGCCGCAAGCCCGACGCGGCGCAGGCCAGGAGCAGAAGGGGAACGCGGATGGCCCACGCCTCAGCAGCCTGGCGGCGCGCGCCGCTCGCCGCGAAAGTTCCCGAGGTCACGTTCCTGTTCTGGGTCATCAAGCTGCTGACAACGGCTGGCGGCGAGGCGGTATCGGACTTCCTCGTCCCGCGCGGTTACCTGCTGACGGGCGTGGTGGAGGTCGCGATCTTCGTGGTCGCGGTCGTCCTGCAGCTCAGCACGCGACGCTACGTGGCGGCCGCCTATTGGTTCCTGGCCCTCGCGATCGCGATCTTCGGCACCGGCGCGGCGGACTTCATGCACTTGATCATCGGCATCCCGTACGGCGGTACCTCGGCGTTCTGGGCTGTCGTACTCGCGCTGGTGTTCTGGCTCTGGTACCGCAGCGAGCGGACGCTGTCCATCCACAGCATCGTGACGCGCCGGCGCGAGCTGTTCTACTGGGCCGTGGTCTTCGCGACGTTCGCCCTGGGGACTGCCCTCGGTGATTTCACCGCGCGCGTGCTCCACCTGGGTTACCTGGGTTCTGTTGTGTTGTTCGCCGTGGTCATCATGGTGCCCGCGGTCGCATGGTGGCAGCTGAAGCTGAACTCGGTGCTCTGCTTCTGGGCGGCCTATGTCGTGACCCGGCCGCTCGGCGCCTCGTTCGCTGATTACTTCGGCAAGCCGAAGGTGCTCTCCGGGCTCGACTACGGCGAAGGCCCGGTCAGCCTCGTGCTGCTGCTGTCCATCGTCGTGCTCGTGGGCTACACGGCGGTCGCGCGTTATGACATCCAGCGGCCCGAACTGGCTGCGGCGCTACCGCAGGGCGGGCGCAGCGCGCAGGGTAGCCAGGGCCGTGCTACCCGACCGTGACGACCGAGGCGCCCGTGACGGAGCCGCCGCCGGAACTGATTCCGGTCAGCAGGTCGTACATGCCCGGCGGCGCGTCCGCGGGGATGGTGATGACCGAAACGGGGGAGCGAGGCGGGTTGCGGGAGATCAGCATCCTGGGTGCGGCCGCCGTAATCGGGCGTGGCCCGCGGAGCAGCTGACCCTTGCTCTCGGCCGCCTTGAGTGCGGCGGCGTCCTTGTAGGGGCCGGTCAGGACGGCCGAGAGGCTGACGGGCTCGAAACCGTGGCCCGTCGGCACCGTGGCGGTCCTGGTCCAGGCCACGGGCAATTGCTGACCAGGATGCCACGTCGTCGTGACGACGCTATCGGAGCAGCAGGTGTACCACACCCCGGTGCCGCGGACGGTCGTCGGGCCCGCGCAGGCGGCGACGCTCACGCCGGCGATCAGGCACGCGGCGGTGAGTATGGTCCGGCGGAGACGTGGGCCCATGGCCGTGATGGTATGGCCGGGGAGGGCAAGGCCGCTATCCCACCTGCGGCGCAATCTGACCGGGCTGGCACCGCGGGCGGACGGCAGCGGCTAGGCCGTCAGCGCACGGGGCCGGACTTCGTCGCGGGCCCGCTCCGGCGCGGCGATGGCACCGATCGCCAGCGCGGCGGCGGTCAAGCGGATCTTGTTACCGGGGGTAATAGATCTCATGGCCGCAAGGCGGCGGTAGCGGAGCTACCGGCCGACGACGGTAAAGTGTGTCACAAGCGAACCGATCGTCAAGTTTTGGTTATAACTGCTGTGATATCTCAGAGATGACGGCTGTTAGACTAACCAGTTAGCCTCGTGGCAGACTGGGCATGCCTGAGCGGCACGGTGGCTCGATGATCGGAGACGGAGGACGCGGTGAGTGCGAGTGCCAGCGCGTTGTTTATCGCGGTATTCCTGGCGTGCGCGGTGGAAGCGGTAGAGGCCGTGACCATTGTGCTGGCCGCCGGCACCGCTCGGGACTGGCGGTCAGCCGGTACCGGGACAGTATCCGCGCTCGCGGTGCTTGCCATCGTCGTCGCGATCCTGGGCCCGGCCGTCGCGGCCATTCCGATCACAACCCTCCGGGTGATCGTCGGGGCGCTGCTGCTCGTGTTCGGGCTGCAGTGGCTGCGTAAGGCGGTGCTGCGTGCCAGTGGCCACAAGTCGCTGCACGACGAGGACAAGCTGTTCGCGGAGCACATGGCTGAGGCGAAGAGCCAGACGGCTCGGCGGTTCTTCCTCGCGCCGGACTGGTACGGCTTCACGCTGGCATTCAAGGGCGTGCTCCTGGAAGGGCTCGAGGTCGTGTTCATCGTGCTGACGTTCGGCGCGAATGCCAAGAACGTCGGCCTGGCGTCGATCGCCGCCGGATGCGCGACCGTGCTGGTCGCGGCCGTGGGGTTCGCGGTCCGCGCGCCGCTGGCGCGGGTGCCGGAGAACACGATGAAGTTCGTCGTAGGGATCATGCTGACGAGCTTCGGCGTGTTCTGGGGCGGCGAGGGCGCCGGGGCGTCCTGGCCCGGCTCCGATGCTGCGCTGCTGGTGATCATCCCGGCGGTCGCGCTCTTCGGACTCGCCCTGACCTGGCTGCTGCGCCGCTCGCCCGGCGGGAAGGCTGGCTCGGCCGGCGGAGCAAGCGCGGATCTGGCCGCGCAGGGGGTGCGATGAGCGAGACGGGAAGTCCGCACCGCGGGCTGGCACCGCGGCTGAGGGCGTTCGGCGCGTTCTGGTATGACTTCGTGATCGGCGACGACTGGGTGGTGGCCGCAGGAGTGGTGGTCGGCCTCCTCGGCACGTGGGGCCTGCACTCCGCCGGGATTCCGGCCTGGTGGGTGCTGCCGCTGCTGCTCGTCGTGCTGCTGCCGGTGAGCCTCGCCAGGGCGGTCAGCGGCCAGGGAGTGCTCAGCGGCTTTCCGCTTCCTCTGCGTAGACCCGCGCGGCGTACGCCTCCAGCTTCTCCTCGCAGTCCGCAAGGCAGCTAAGCGCCTGCTGCAGCCCGTCCGCGCCGAAGGCATCCCGCTCGCGGACCCGGCCTAGCCAGGTCCGCAGCTTGACGAGGTCAACCTCGTTCTCCTCCAGCTCGGCGTAGCTGAAGTGGTGCTCGGCATACTCCTTGTCGATGCCCGCGATGAAGTCGTTGCACTTGTCGACGATCTCCTCGTACTCGTCGTTGCGAGCGGCCTGGAATTGTGCCTCGATGTCGGCCTGGCCGGCCAGCACGTCGCAGGACAGCAGCACGGCGGTACCGGACATGTCCGCGATCTCGCTGCGCAGCTTGCGCAGCGAGCGCTCAGCCTGGGTACTGGCCGGCAGCGCGGCAGCCGACGACTGCAGGTAGATGGCGCCCAGGCTCTTGATCCGGCGCCAGACAGCAGCCCGGAGCCGGCTGGGCTCGGACGGCACGTGGTACACGAGCAACAGCCAGCGGCCGGGCTGCGGGCTGTCGGGCGTAGCAGACACGGCCTCAGCCGCGCATGTTCACCGCGTTGACGCGGGCAAGCTTGATGCGGACGACGACGCGCTTTTGGCCCGGCTGGTCCATCACGCGGAAGTCGGCCTTGTACTTCGCGCCCATCTTGTCGGCGAACTCGTAGTCGTCGTCGGGCGTGATCTCGGCGTCGCCACGCAGTTCGAGGTAACGATACGGCCCGGCCGGATCCAGGATGAACAGCGTGCATTTCGGCCGGCTCATCAGGTTCTTGGTCTTCTGCCGCGAGGTGTTGAGGGAGATGGCCACGCCGTCGTCGTCAGAGAAGAACCAGACCTCGGTGAGCTGAGGCCGGCCGTCCGGGCCGATAGTCGCGAGGGTGGCGCAGTCGGTGCTGAGCAGATCGCGGAAATTCTCCGGGATAGTCGTCGTCATTCCTCATCTATACCCTGGCCCGGGTCGCGAGGGCGACGGAACCCCGCTACGACGGCGGCGGCTGCAAGGATGCTGAGAACCGGCACGACAACGGCGGGGGCGAGGCCGTACGCGCTCGCGAGCAGCGACCCGCAGAACGTGGCGTAGCAGCCGATAACGACGGCGCCCGAACCGCGGCTCAGGCCGCGGTGCCGCCAGGCGAGCACGAGGACCGCCACAGTGAGGGCCGCGTACCAGACGACGACCAGCGCTGTCTCCGGTGTTGGCCGCCCGAGTCCGAGTATCACGCCGGGCAGCAAGAGGCCGATGACGACGTTGATGGTGTTGCTATTGAGGGCGGTGCTCAGGCTCGCGTGACCGCGACCGCGGGAGGCCAGGTAGACCGCGGCGACCGCATTGGGCAGGCTCGTCACGGCAGCGAGTACCAGTCCGCCGACGATAATCTCGGGCACGCCGTAGTGACGACCGAGACTGACCGCGGCCCGTTCCATGGCAATGCTGGCCGCGACGACGACGATCAGGGCAACGCCGGCTGTCGCCACGTCCGGCCATCGTCCGCGGCCGGGCTGGATTGCGTCCTCGAGCTCGATCTCTTCCTCGGTCACCGCTGAGCGCAGCCACGCCTGCCAGCGCCAGGGCAGGCCAGCTCCGTCCATGACGCGGCCGGCGATCCCGCGGCCCTCCGTGCCGAGCAGGACCAGATAGAGACCCAAGACGGCAACGGCCAGCGCCAGGCCGGCCGCAACCGCCAGCACGCCGCTGACCACGGCGACGGCGACGATCGCCACCCAGCAGGCGATCGCCCCGCCGAGAAGGACCACGCGGCGGTGCAGCCCGATCCGGCCGGCTACCACGGCCCCAAGGCCGAGCAGAGCAGCCAGGTTGAACACGTTGGAGCCGAGCACCACGCCCGCGCCGACGCGCTGCTGGTGACCGTAGAGCGCGCTCACGGCGGCGGTGATCTCGGGCGCGTCAGCAGCCAGGGCCGCGACCATGCCGAGCAGCGCCTCGGACAGGCCGAGCCAAGCGCCGATCCGCTCCAGCCGGGTCACCAGCCGCTGGCTCGCCGCCAGGCTGACGACCGTGCCGACGGCAAATACGGCTATGGCGAGCACCTGACGAACCTGGACCTCTCGATCGGCATGGAAGCACGCGCCGACCAGGCTTCCCGGCTCTCCTCGTGTCAGCCTAACGGACGGCGGCTGCCGCTCGTTAGGTCGACATCGGGCAGGCTGCGCACCGTCGGGGCCGGCGTGCTCAGTAGGAGAGCAGGGCCCGCATCGCCGCGACCACCTTCGGCGTCGTGGGAATCACCTCGTCCTCGAGCGCATCGGCGAACGGCAGCGGCACGCACTCGGCGGCAACCCGGCGGATGGGCGCGTCAAGCAGCTCGAAGCCCTCGTCGGCCGCGATCGACGCCACTGTGCCGCCCCAGCCGCCCTGGTAAGGGTTCTCCTCGACAATGAGCAGGCGAGACGTCTTGCGCAGCGAGGCCAGCACGGTGGCCATGTCCAGCGGTACCAGGCAGCGCAGGTCGATGACCTCAGCCTGCACGCCCGAGCCGGCCAGTTCCTCGGCGGCGGCCAGCGCGAGCGGTACCGTGGCGGCCAGAGCTACGACGGTGACGTCGGTACCAGGCCGGGCTATTGCCGCCTGGCCGAGCGGCACGATGTGGCCCTGCGGCGCCGCCTCACCGCGGCTGGCGAACAGGCCCTTGTGCTCGAAGAACACCACCGGATCGTCACTGCGAATCGCGCTGGCCAGCAGGCCGATCACATCCGACGGGTTCGACGGCGCGGCGACCTTGAGGCCCGGAACGGCAAGCGCCCAGTTCTCCACTGCCTGCGAGTGCTGGGCGCCGAACCCGAGCCCTCCGCCGTTCGCGGTCCTGACCACGAGCGGCACGGTGACCTGCCCGCCCGTCATGTATCGCATCTTCGGGATCTCGTTCGCGAGATAGTCCCAGCAGCAGGCGAGGAAGTCGGAGAACATGATCTCGGCCACCGGCCGGATCCCCGTCATGGCCGCGCCCATGGCCATGCCCACGATCGCCTGCTCGGAGATGGGGGTGTCCCGAACTCGGTCCGGGCCGAACTCAGCGAGCAGTCCGACCGTCGTCTTGAACACGCCGCCCGCTGCCCCGATGTCCTCGCCGAGGCAGACAACCGACGGGTCTCTTCGCATCTCCCGCGCCAGGCCTTCGGCGACCGCGTCGCGGTAGGTAATCAGGTCCGCCACTGATGTCCTCCGTCCGCCCATACGTCGGTCAGTGCCTGCGCCGGGTCCGCGCCGTCCGCCGACTTGGCGGCGGCGACGGCATCGGCGACCGTGGTCGCAGCCCGCACGTTCGCCGCGGCGATGTCCTCGTTGGCTACGCCCAGCTCGGCGAGCCGGCGCCTGGCCACATCGAGCGGGTCCCGGTCAAGCCATTCCTGAACCTCGCTGGCCGGCCGGTAGGTGGCGGGGTCGGTCCGGCTATGGCCGAAGTGCCGGTACGTCTGCGCCTCCAGCACGGTCGGCCCGTCGCCGGTCCTGGCGCGGTCAGCGGCTCGGCCGACGGCCTCCGCCACGGCCACGACATCATTGCCGTCGATGACTTCCGCAGGCAGCTGGTACCCAGCCGCCCGGTCCGCCGCGGGATGCTTCGCTGCCGTCACCGTGCCGATCGGCGTGTATTCCATGTAGAGGTTGTTCTCGCAGATGAAAAGCACTGGCAGCGCCCAGACAGAGGCGAGGTTGAGCGCCTCGTGGAACGCGCCGATGTTCGTCGCGCCGTCACCGAAGAACGCAACCGCGACCTGGTCGGTGCCGCGCAGCCTGGCCGACCAGGCCGCGCCGGCGGCGAGTGGCAGGTGCGCTCCGACGATGGCATACGAGCCGAGCATGCCGGCCGACGCCTTCGTCAGGTGCATAGAGCCGCCCTTGGCCTTGCACACGCCGGTGGCCTTGCTCATCAGCTCAGCGAGGCACTCGGTCGGCGAGGCGCCGCGCGCCATCGCGTGATGGTGGCCGCGGTAGGTCGCGAAGACGTAGTCGTCGGGACGCAGGGCCGCGCTCGCGCCGACGGCGACGGCCTCGTGCCCGGCGGCCAGGTGGGTGGTGCCCTTGACCAGGCCGGCGAGGAACGCGTCATGCGCGGCTTTCTCGGTACTCCGGATGACCAGCATCTGCTCGTACAGCTCGAGCAGGCGCGTCGCGTCGATGGTGATCGTCATGTCTCTCCCCGGCCAGCAGCGGTGTTGAGGTTCGACTGGCTCTCCCGCAGTGTGTCGAGCGCCCCGCCGGCCGTCCAGTACTTGCGCCCGGCGACGAGCAGCTCCTCGGCCGGGAACTTGGTGATGACCTCGTGCCCGTCCGCGGTGACCACGACCTCTTCCTCGATCCGCGCGGCCGACCACCCGTCGGCGGCCGGCCAGTAGGTCTCCAGCGCGAACACCATGCCTTCCTCGAGCGGCTCGGGGTGGTCGAGCGAGACGAGCCGCGAGAAGATCGGTTTCTCCCAGATCGACAGGCCGACGCCGTGACCGTATTGCAGCGCAAACGCCGCCATCTCGTCCGGGAAGCCAAATTCCTCCGCCCGCGGCCACAGCGAGACGATGTCCCCGGTGGTGACGCCGGGCCGGACCATCGCGATGGCCGCGTCCATGTACTCCCGGCACCGCACGTAGGCGTCGCGCTGCGCGCGGGACGCGCTGCCGACGGCGAACGTCCGGTAGTAGCAGGTCCGATAGCCGTTGTAGCTATGCAGGATGTCGAAGAACGCCGGGTCGCCCGGCCTGATGAGTCGGTCGGAGTACACGTGCGGGTGCGGCGAGCAGCGCTCGCCGGAAATGGCGTTCACCCCTTCGACGAACTCGCTGCCGCCGTCGTAGAGCACCTTGCTGACCAGGCCGACGCACTCGTTCTCCCGGACGCCAGGTCGCAGGAACTCATACAGTTCCTGGTAGGCGCCGTCGACCAGGGCGCAGGCATGGGCGAGCAGCGAGATCTCGTCGCGGGTCTTGATCCGCCTGGCTTCCATGAACACCTGCTGGCCGTCCACGACCTCGACCCCGGCCTCCTTGAGCGCCATCAGCACCGGGAGCTCGGCCATATCGACGCCGACGGGCTCGCCTGCCAGGCCGTGCTCCGCGAGGATGGCCGCTACCTGGGCAGCAAGGTCCTGCGCGATCCCGGCGTCGGGATGCAGGGCGCCGCGCAGCGTGGAGATCCCCGCCCGCGCGCCTGTCGCCCTGGCACCCTCGGGCGTGGGCGGGCCTGGAGTGTGATCGAGCCACGGGTTATAGATCTGGTGGTGGCGCGCCGCCGAGCCGAAATCCCAGACAATCGGCTCGCCACCTCGCGGTAGCAGCGCGAACCTGACCAGCTTGTCGATCGCCCACGTGCCGATGTGGGTGGCCGTCATGTACCTGATGTTGGGGAAGTCGAAGGCGAGCAGCGCGCCGAGGGATGAATCCGCCAGCTTGGCCTTGATCCTGGCGAGCCGCTCGGCGCGCAGCCGCGCCAGGTCGACGCGCTGCTCCCAGTCCACGGCATTAGCGCCGTAGGTGTGAATCGCCATCGCTGTCCCCTTACTCGTCGGGTTTGGCCGCAAGTAGCGCTGCCGCGTTGCCGCCCAGGACCTGGCGCTCGGCGATCGCGTCCAGGCCGAGCGACCTGATCTCGACGGCCTGCTGGTCGCTGCCCATATCAAACGGTCGGTCAGAGCCGAGCACCACGTGGCCGGCGCCCACGTATTCCACGAGACCGGCGAGCAACGCCGGGTCGTGCGTCAGGCTGTCGAAGTACAGCCCTCGGATCGTCGCGTCGACATCCGCGCGACTCCCGGTCTGCGCCTCGGGCCGGACCGCCGCCGCCCGGCGCAGTCTCCCGCGCAGCGCTGGCAGGGCGCCGCCGCCGTGGGCCAGCAGCACCGTCAGCCCCGGGTGCCGGTCCAGCATTCCGCTCAGCAGAAGCTGAGCGGCGGCAATCGTCGTCTCCAGCGGATTGCCGACGGCGTTCCAGAGATAGTGACTGTCCAGCGCGGGAACGCCGAGTCCCCTCGTGGTGGGGTGGACGAATACCAGTGCGCCGGTGTCCGCCGCGGCGGCCCAGAATGGCTCGAAGAATGCGTCGCCCAGGTAGCGGTCCCCGACGCTTGCTGGCACCTCGACGCCGCGCATGCCGGGCAGGCTCATGAGGTATTCCAGCTTGGCCACGCAGGCGGCCGGATCCTGCAGCGGGACGGCCCCGAGAGCGTAGACGCGGCCGTCGTGATCGGCCGCGGCTTGCGCCAGGCTCTCGTTGAGCACGCGGCAGACCCGGCTCGCCGTGGCCGGATCGGCCAGCACCGGAACCAGCAGTATCCACGGGGATAGCAGCAGGTGCGTGATGCCCTCGGCCGCTGCCTGCTCCAGCATGACGCCGACATCGCAGAATTCCCTCGTCACCGACGTCAGCCGGCGCCCCTGCAGGCTCACGGCCGTACCGCCGTCAACGTGCTCGAGCTGCGGCCGCCACTCGGCCGGCACCGCGCCGGTGCGCATCGCCGCGGGAATAACGTGCGCATGACAATCGACGATCACGCCGCCGGACCAGAGGGCACAGTTCCTGGCGGCACAGTTCCAGAGGGCGCGGTTCCCGGCGGTACCGCCTCGGGGGGCGCGGAGCCCGACTGCGCGGCGGTGGCACTTCCGCCCAGGTACAGGGCGCCGATCTCGGGGTGCTCGAGAACCTCGGTTCCGGTCCCGGTCAGCCGCACCCGGCCGTTCTCCATCACGACGCCGTGTCCTGCGATGCGCAGGCCGGCCCGGGCATTCTGCTCGACCAGCAGCACCGTTTTGCCCTGGGCGTTCATCTCTTTGACGGCGCCGAATACGGTGCGGAGGATCTTTGGCGCCAGCCCCATGGATGGCTCGTCGAGCACGATGACCGCCGGGTCGAGCATCAGGCACCGGGCGAACTCCACCAGTCGCTGCTGGCCGCCTGACAGGCTGCCAGCCTTCAGCTTCGCCCACGCGCCAATGTCAGGAAAGAGTTCCTCGACCGCGGCGCGCTGGGCCGCGACCCGCGCGCGACCGCCCAGCAGGTAGCCGCCCAGATCGATGTTCTCGCCCACGGTCATATCCGGGAACAGGCTGTGGTTCTGCGGAACCTGGACGACGCCCGCCCGGAGGATCTCGCGCGGGCTCTTGCCCGTCAGCCGCTCGCCGCGGTGCAGCACATGGCCGGCCCTGGGCCGCAGGATGCCGCTGATCACCGACAGCAACGTGGACTTGCCCGCGCCGTTCGGCCCCACGATGCAGGTGATGCCGCCCGCCGGGACGGTGAAGGACACCTCATGGAGCACATCGCCGCCGCCGTATCCGGCGGTGACCCCGTCGACAACGAGCGCTGCGTCAGTCATCGTCGTCATCGTCGCCGCTCCCGAGATAGGCGTCGAGCACCCGCGGGTCGGCCCGGACTGCCGCAGGCGGGCCGGATGCCACGACTGCGCCGGAGTCCAGCACGGTTACCTGGTCGCACAGGGTCATGACGAAGTCCATGTTGTGCTCGACGAGCAGGAAAGTCGTGCCCGTCTTGTTCATCTCACGGATGCGGTCAGCGATGTGGTGGATGAGGGAGGGGTTGACCCCGCCGGCAGGCTCGTCGAGCAGCACCACGGCCGGGTCAGCTACTAGCACATAGGCCAGTTCCAGGAGCTTGCGCTGACCATACGAGAGCGTCCCTGCCAGCTTGTCCGCGTGGCCCGCGATGCCGGTGAAGGCGAGCAGGTCCATCGCGTGCTCCCGGTGCTGGCGCCGTGACCGGCCGCGCTGGCCGGGAACGAGCATGTTCTCCAGCACCGTGAGCCTGGGGAATATGCGGGTCAGCTGGAACGTCCGACCAACGCCGAGTGCAAACACCCGGCTCGGCGGCGCTCCGGTGATCTGCCGCCCGCTCAGGAAAACCTGGCCCGCATCCGGGCGCTCGTAGCCGGTCATGACGTTGAACAGCGTGGTCTTGCCCGAGCCGTTGGGCCCGATGAGCCCGGTGATGCCGCCCGCCGGCACGGTCAGCGAGCAGCCAGCAAGGGCGTGGACGCCGCCGAAGGACTTGGATATGCCCTCGGTACGCAGGGCGATCTCGGCGGCGTCAGACGTGACAGTCACGGCGCGCTCCCGGCGGCGGGGGTTGGCGCCTGTGCCCCCGGGGCGCCCTGTTGCTGCTCCCGGCGGCGCAGCAGCCTGGCCCGGCCGGCTGTGATGTACTCGGCCGCGGTCGGCAGGACACCACGCGGCAGGAAAAGAATCACCACGAGGAACAGCGCACCGAACAGGATCTCCGATGTGTAGCCGTTCGACTCCTGCAGGTTCAGCCATAGCTGCGACGGCTCGAGCACCAGCGCGCCGAGCACTGGCCCGGCGACCGTGCCGAGTCCGCCGAAGAACCCCATCAGCACGACGGCCAGGTCAAAGAGCGGGTCAAAGACGAACTGGGGGACTGCCTGGCCGATGAAGTAGACCCAGAGCGCGCCGGCCATCCCGGTGATGAACGCCGAGAGCACAAGGGCGCTCAGCTTCACCGGCATTGCCCGCACGCCGAGCCCGGCGGCCCGGTCCTCATCGTCCCTGATCGCCCGTAGCTGCAGCCCATACCGAGAGCGACGGATCGCGACGGCCAGCGCAACGGTCGCCACGGCGATGATCAGGCCGACGTAGTAGAACGGGTTGTTGTAGGTGGCCGGATCCCAGTTATTCGGCACCGGAACCAGCAGCCCGCTCGACCCGCCGGTGACCGACAGGTTGCCCGCGGACAGTTGCGCGATGAAGAAGAAGGCGATGGTGATCACTACGAAGGTGTGCCGCCGCACCCGCAACGCGATGAGGCCCACGGGTACCGCGATCAGTGCGGCGGCAAGTCCGCCCAGCGGCAGCAGCCAGAAGATGGCAGACCCTGTCAGGTGCCAGTCCCTGGCCGCGACGACCAGGAAGTAAGCGCCGGTCCCGTAGAAGACGGCGTGGCCGAGGGACAGGTAGCCGGAATAGCCAGAGAAGATGTTCCAGGCCGAGGTCACCGCGACAAAGATGAGGGTAACGACGCCGAAGTTGGTCGCCGTGGGATTAGGGAACAGGATCGGGAAGAGCGCTGCCAGCGCGATGAGCGCAGCGACGCCCGCGATGCGCAGGCTACGCGCTGCGCCCGGCGATGCGAGCACACGCCCCGCCCCTCGTGGTGCCGTCACTGGGCCCTCACGGCACGGCGACCGAACAGCCCGCCCGGCCGGACGGTCAGGATGATCACCATGGCCAGATAGAAGACGGCGACCGCCCAGTCCGGCTGCCAGATGTCGACGAGCGCCTCGGCGGTGGTCATCAGCACGGCCGCGACCAGCGCCCCGCCGATGCTGCCCATGCCCGCCAGGATGACAATCGCCAGCAGGCGCGAGATCAGGTCGTAGCCGCTGTTCGGCGTGAAGCTGTTGATCGAGCCGAAGACCATGCCGCCGACTGCCGTGACCGCCGTCCCGATACCGAAGGTCACGGCGGCGACTCTGGTCACGTCGATACCGACAAGCCGGGCCGCCGTCTGGTTCTGCATGGTCGCGCGGACGGCCCGGCCGAAGGTAGTGCGGTACAGGATCAGGTAGAGCGCCGCGATCGCGGCCACGGCCAGCCCGAATCCGATCAGGTAGATGTCGGCGAGGTAGAACCCGAGCACGTGCACGCTGGACTCGGAATACGAGTTGTGCAGCGAGACGTAGTTCGAGCCAAACCGCCAGTACAGGATGCCCTCGGTGATCAGCGCGACGGCGAAGCAGGCGAGCAGGGTCATCGAGGTACGCTCCGAGCCGCGCAGCGGCCGGATGAACAGCCAGTGGATGGCCACCCCGATCACGAACATCACCGGGACGGTGATCAGCAGCCCGGTGAGCACGTTGAGGTGCAGGTGCACGGACAGCACGTAGCTGAGATAGGCGCCGAGGACCACCATGATGCCCTGGGCGACGTTGATGATGTCGAGCACGCCGAAGATCAGCGTGAGCCCGGCCGCCATCAGGGCGTAGACGCCCCCGCCTAGGATCCCATCGGCGATCGCGTGGGTGACCTCGGTTCCCATCTCAGCTCCCGTGCCGCAGTGCCGTCAGCTTGTCCAGTTGGGCTTGGGGTTCAGGATCGGCACCGACCCGGTGGCGTGGACCGGCAGCACCTGGACGTAGTTGCTGTTCTGCCACTGGAAGATGAAGGCGATCGCCTTGATGTTCCTGCCCAAGCTGTCGAACTTCACCGGGCCCTGCACTGAGTTCAGCGTCACGCCGCTGTGCAGGTAGGAATCGATTGCCGAGCCCTTGGTGCTGCCGGTGTGCTCCACCGCCTGCGCCGTGACCTGGCCCACCGAGTACGCCTCGGCGACGTCGGCGTTCACATCGGATGGCGAGCCGCCGTACTTCTTGACGTATTCGGCGACCATGGCCTGGCTGGCGGCGTTCTTGTAGTCGGGGTACCACGGGTTCCCCACCATCATCCCCGAAGCGTTGCCACTACCGACGGCGGAAACGAACGCTGCGCCCTGGTCAGGGCCCGCAGCGGCGATGAAGAGCTTCGGGCTGAAGTGCTGCTGCTCGAACCCGTGCATGAAGGCCTGTACCGTCGGCACGTCGGTGGAACCGAGCACAACCAGGTCCGGCTTCTTCGAGGCGACGAGGTCGGCGTTGGGCAGGTAATCGGGTACTTCTGCCGGGAAGGTCTTGGCGTAGACCGTCTTAATGCCAAGCGCCTCGAGCATGCTCTGCGCCCGCTGCTCCTGCGGTGAAGCGAACGGGTCGTCGACCGTCGGGTAGGCCGCGGTGGCCGGGCGCTGGCTGGCCGGCAGTGAGGAGAGCCAGCTGATAAACGGGTCAAACTCGTTGGCCACCGGCAGGGAGACATCGAACACGTTGGGCAGCTTCTCGCTGAACACCAGGTTCCCGCCGCCTGCGCCCTCGATGAAGGAGTAGCCGTAGCGGTGCGCGACCTGGGCGGCGGGGGCGGTCAGCAGCGTCGAGAACGGCCCGAAGGTCAGTTCCACGTGCTTCACCGTGATCAGGTCGGTGTAGTTCGTGACGACCTGGGTCGGGCTGGAGTTGTCGTTGAGGATGTCCAGCTGGACCTTGCGGCCGTTGATGCCGCCGTGGGCGTTGACGTCGCTGGCCCACAGCTTGTAGCCGCGCTCGAACGCCAGACCGTCGGCCGAGAAGTCGCCGGTCAGTGACAGAGACGTGCCGATGAGGATCGGCTTGGACGAGCCCGATGAGCCCGAGGAGTTTCCGCAGGCGGCGAGCAGCGCCGTCGCGAGGACTGCGATCGTGCCAACAGCAAGAAACCGGGTGCGATGGGTGAGCGACCTCATGCCCGGTGCTCCTTCCAGGAGGGAAAGGCGCGGTTGTGGGGGAGTAGCCGTCCGGTGTGACCCGGCTGGATACGGTGGTGCCGCCGGAGCGTCACCGAGTGATTTCTTCTTTAGTAGCGCCCTCAGGGTCGAGCCCGTCGGGCACGTCTGCGTTCTCGCTGAGCAGTTGCACGCCGGAGGCACGCGCCTGCAGTTCGATCATGGTGGCAAAGTCCTGCTGGCCGAATCCGTTACCGACGAGGCTCTGCACGATCTGGTGGACGAGCGCCGCTACCGGCATCGGGACCTCGTGCTCGCGCGCCGCCGCGAGCCCGAGGTCGAAGTCCTTACGCAGCAACTCGGAGGTGAAAGTTGCGTGGAAGTCGAGGTTGACCAGCGCCGGCGACTTGTACCTGGTGAACATCGAGCCCATGACGCTGGCGTTGATGCACTTCAGGAACGCCTCCCTCGTCACGCCGGCCTTCTGCGCCAGCATTGTCACCTCGGTGAGCGACTGCATCACCGAGCCGAGGAGCAGATTGTGACAGAGCTTGACGGTCCTGGCGACTTCGCCTGTCCCGACATAGCTGGCACCGGCGCCCAGAACGTCGAGGTACGGCTGTGCCTGTGCGGCCGCATCACGGGGGCCGGACACCGCGAAGGTCAGCTTGCCCGCTGCAGCTACCCGGGGATTGCCCATCACCGGCGCGGCCAGGAACTGGGCGCCTCGGCTGGCGAGGCCGTGCCGGACCTGCGCGGACGCCTCGACGGAGACCGTCGACAGGTCGACCACGATGGCGGGAGCGTGAGCACCTGCCAGCAGGCCAGCCGGTCCGAGCACCGCGTCGATCAGATTCTGCGAGGTGCCCACCATGACGAAGACAACCCCGGCGCCGGCCAGGTCTGCGGCGGTGTCGACGACCGTCGCGCCATGCGCAGCGAGCGGCTCGGCCCTGGATCGCGTGCGGTTGTACACCGACACATCCAGGCCGGCAGCGAGTAGGCGGTGCACGAGCATCGAGCCCATGCGGCCCGTTCCAAGCCAGCCAACCTGTCCGTGCGGGTGTTCCGTCATCGGTCCTCGCGGTGCGTAGCTAATCGGTCATGCGCTGTGCTGCGCAGGCGTGCAGTTCGAACGGCACAATCGTTTGCAGCAGATGTTCGCAACAGAGATTGGCACAGACCCTGCCACCTGCGCAATACGGCTGTCAGTAGCCGAAATGAGACTGTTAACTTGTCAGATCCGTGCTGGCCGGGCCGGCTTTGGGCGTGTCAGGACGGACGAGCGGTCGAGCCCCTGATGATCAGTTCCGGCACCACGTAGATGAGCTTGCCCGGGCCGGTGCTCCCGTTCAGCCGCTCGATCAGCAGCTCGGCCGCCTGCGCACCGACCTGGTAATGCGAGAACGTGACCGTGGTGAGGGGCGGGCGGAGCATGTCGATGAAGGGCATGTCGTTGAAGCCGACGACGGACATGTCGTCGGGGCAGCTGAGACCGGCCTCATCGAGGGCGAGGTAACAGCCGACAGCCAGCATGTCGTTGCCGGCCGTCACCGCCGTGCAGCCGTCGCGCGCCGCGAGGATCTCGCGAGCGCAGCGATAACCCTCATCGATGGTGAACGAGCGGGCGAAGCGTATCCGGCTGTCGGGGACATCCAGCCCTGCGTCAGCCATGGCCGCCCGGAAGCCGCGATAGCGGGCGAGGCCGGTCGACACCTCCTGGGGCCCTGCGATACAGGCGATGTCGCGATGGCCCAGCCCGTGCAGGTGCCGGACAGCGAGCCGGACGCCTGACTCATTGTCGACCGTGACCGACGGGAAGCTGTCGCCTGCCGCGATCCGGTTCATCAGCACCACGGGCACGCCGGTACGCGCGGCGTCCTCCAGGAGCGGATCCTCCAGGCGAGCGGTGGCGAGGACGTAGCCATCCACGTGCCGGGCCCGCATCTGGTCGAACACGCGTCGGCCGCGACCGTCGTCCCCGTCGGTGTTGCCGATCAGGGCGACGTAGCCGTGGCTCTCGAGACCATCGGCCAGGCCGCGGACAATCGGGGGGAACAGCGGGTTGTTCAGGTCCGGGATCAGCACCCCGATCGTGTGGGAACGGCGCGTCCGCAGGCTGCGTGCGACGGTGTTGGGCCGGTAGCCGAGCTCGGTGGCGGCTGCCAGCACCCGGCTGGCCGTCTGCTCGCTCACCAGCAGCCGGGTTTCGAGATTCAGCGCCCTCGATGCCGTCGCCGGATGGACGCCCGCTAGCAGCGCCACGTCTTTCAGCGTGACGGCTGACTCTCGCATCAGCGCTCCCTGGCCGGCCGACGGCGAACGGAGGCATCCGCCGTGATCGCCAGGCGTCAGTATCGCACCTCGTCACGCTAAAGTGCACTAACGACGACGCGCCGAGCGTGCCAGCGACTCGCGGGAGACGTCAGGTCGTGGCTGACGCGCGCCGGCGCCTGCCGAGGAACTGGACGAATTCGGCGCCCTCGCGCAGCCGCCTGGCGGCCGTCTGCGGGTGCCGGGCCATCTCGGCAGACATCTCGGCGAGCTTGCCCGCGCGGAAGTAGTACCGCCGGTAGAAGGTGTCGACCGAGTTCAGGATCTCGCTGTGGCTGAGGTCGGCGTAGGAAAGCGGGGACAGCTGCGTCCCGTCGTCGCTCACGAGAGCGGCGTCGTCGTCGTCGGAGGGCAGCCAGCCGTTGGCGACGGCCTGCCGGTAGAGCTCGGTGCCCGGATACGGAGCGGCGACCGAGACCTGGATGGTGTGCGGATTGACTTCCTTGGCGAAGGCGATGGTCTCGCGGATGGTCTCCTTCGTCTCGCCAGGCAGACCCAGGATGAAGGTTCCGTGGACGGTGACGCCCAGGTCGTGGCAATCGGCGGCGAATCGCCTGGCCCGGTCTACGCGCAGGCCCTTCTTGATGTTGATGAGGATCTGCTGGCTGCCTGATTCGTAACCGACGAGCAGCAGCCGCAGCCCGTTCTCACGCAGGACTGCGAGTGTCTCGCGGGGCACATTGGCCTTCGCGTTGCACGACCACGTCCAGCCGAGCTTGCCGAGACCGCGTGCGATCGCCTCGGCCCGCGCCCGATCGTCGGTGAACGTGTCGTCGTCGAAGAACAGCTCCTTCACCTGGGGAAAGAGCTCCCTGGCGAGGGCGGCCTCAGTCAGCACCGATTCGACGCTCCGAGTGCGGTACACGTGGCCGCCCACCGTCTGCGGCCAGAGGCAGAACGTGCACCGGGACCGGCAGCCACGCCCGGTGTAGAGCGACAGGTACGGGTGCCTGAGGTAGCCGATGTAGTAGTTCTCCGGCTGCAGATCGCGCTTGTACACCGGGACCACCGACGGCAGCCGGTCCATCTCGGTCAGGATCTCCCGGTCCGGATTGTGCACCGTCTGGCCGGCCGAGTCTCGATAGGTCAGCCCGCGGATGGTTGCCATCGGGCGTCCTTCGGCGACTTCGGCGATGGTGAAGTCGAACTCTTCCCTGGCCACGAAGTCGATCGCCGGCGACGCCTGCAGCGACCGCTCGGGCTCAACGGCCACCGCGGCGCCGACCATGCCGACGAGCAGCGAGGGGTTCTCGGCCTTGAGGGCCGCAGCCACCCGAACATCCCCGGCAAAACTGGGCGAGCTGGTGTGCAGCACAGCCAGTTCGTATTCGCTAGCCATCGGGGTGACGTCGGCGAGCGAAAGGCCGTCCGGCGGTGCGTCGACTAGCTTGCTGCCGGGCACAAGCGCGGCGGGCTGAGCCAGCCAGGTGGGATACCAGTGCGAGCGGATCTCCCGCTTGGCCTGGTATCGAGAACCCGCGCCTCCGTCGAAGCCTTCGAAAGAGGGCGGGTGAAGGAAAAGTGTCCGCATCATAGAGTTCCTGCCTCTGCTAGCTGGCGGGGCCCGAACTCGAGGCCGATCTGCTCACAGGCGGCCTCGAACGCGGGTTCCCACCGGGGTGCTGAGTCGGTTGTCTTCGCGGCGGGCTGCGGCGCCCTGTTCAGCAATGCGAGAGCGGCAGCCGCCACATCGGCGGGTGTAGGACCGCATACTTCTGCCCGGCCCAGCTCTAGCTCATGCAGCAGGTTATCGCGGCCGTGCCCGGGAATAACGTCGAGCAGCAAGAGGGGCCTTCCGACAACCCTGGCCTCAGCGCAGGTGCTGGCCCCGGGCAAGGCGATCACAATGTCGGCAGCCGCCATGAGCTGCGGTACTTGCTCGCTGAAACCGAAGGGATGCACCTGCTGAAAGCCGTCTGCAAGCGATCGGTACTCGCTCTCCAGGCCCTGGTTGCGTCCGGCCACTGCCAGCACGTGCACGCCGGCCCTGGCGAGTCGCGCGACGCTCTCGGCGACCCGGCCGAAGCCCCACCCGCTGTCGATGAAAAGCACGCAGGGAGCGTCAGCCGGCACCCCGAACGCAGTTCTTGCCTGCTGCTGGGAGGGCGCGGAGTAGAAGGCAGCCCGGACTGGCATCGGGATCACCGCAACTCGGGCCCTGGGCAGGAACCGGCGGACAGAAGCCGCCGCGGCCGCGGAGGTCACCAGGAACAGATCCGTTCCCTCGGTAACCCAGAGCCGGTGCGCCGCGACGTCCGGACACAGCACGATGGTGCGGCGGGCTGGCAACTCGGCCTTGAGCCGCGCGGCGGCCGCCGCCCCGGTAGCAAAGATGCTGAGCACCAGGTCGGCTGGCTCACGCTCGAGCTCGGCTCGCAACGCAGGCACCACGCGCCGCGCGGACCAGCGGTCCAGTGCAGACGCGACTGGGCTGCCCGCACGCAGATGCGCAAAATGCAGCGCGTCGTACACGGCGGGAATGGCGACCAGGCGGCCGAATACCTGCTCGCCGGCCTGGGCGGGTCCCGATCCGAGCAGCGACAGGCTGTTGAGGGTGCGGGTTCGCCAGCCGTAGCTCTCAAGCAGGTTCGCGCAGCTCAGAGCCGGCATGTCGTGCCCGAGACCTATCGATCCAGTCAGGAGGACAGCGCGCCCAGTCATCGCTGCCTTTATCCCCGGTGCGGCCACCAACTGAAACAATGACTAAGTTGAAGTAATGTCTCAAAAAGTAGGAATGATGCATGCCGGAGGTGAGCGTGCGCCTGCTGCTCGTACATCCGAGCGCGCTGATGTACTCGGAGATCTTCCTGCGCTTGGAGCCGCTTGGCCTCGAGCGCGTGGCGGGGGCTGCGCTCGCCGCCGGCCACGAGGTGCGCGCCCTCGACCTCCAGGTTTGTGACCGCAGGGAGCTCGATCGTGAGCTGGCGCAGTTCCAGCCCGAGGCGGTCGGCGTCTCGCTGAACTATCTGGCCAACATTCCTGAGGCCATCGATATGGCGCACGCCGTCAAGGCGGCGCTGCCGGGCTGCTTCGTCTTCTTCGGCGGCCACAGTGTCTCGTTCGTCGCCAGCCACGTGCTCGAGCAGGCCGGCGGCGCGGTGGATGCGGTGCTGCGCGGCGAGGGGGAAACGGCCGTCGTGCCGCTGCTCGCCGCGATCCGCGACGGCGGTCTCGATAGCGTGCCGGGGATCGTCAGCGCGGACGGGCAGGGCCCAGGCCCGCGGTTGCTGGAGAGCATCGACTCGCCGCGACCCGCGCGGCAGCTGATGCGCAACCGGCGTAAATACTTCATCGGCGAGCTTGACCCGTGCGCGTCGATCGAGTTCACCCGCGGCTGCCCGTGGGACTGCTCCTTCTGCTCGGCGTGGACCTTCTACGGTCGCAGCTATCGCAAGGCCTCGCCCGATGCTGCGGCCGATGAGCTGGCGTCCATCGCCGAGCCGAACGTCTTTATCGTCGACGATGTCGCCTTCATCCGCGCCGAGCACGGCGACGCGATCGCGGCGGAAATCGAGCGACGCGGCGTCCGCAAGCAGTACTACCTCGAGACCCGGAGCGACGTGCTGCTGCGCAATACCGAGGTGTTCGAGCGCTGGGCGCGGCTCGGGCTCAGGTACATGTTCCTCGGCATGGAGGCGCTGGACGCTGAGGGCCTTGAGCTGTACCGCAAGCGAGTCAGCCAGGACGAGAACATCCACGCCCTCGAGACCGCGCGAAGGCTCGGGATCATGGTCGCGATCAACCTCATCGTCGACCCGGCGTGGGACACCGACCAGTTCCGGGTTATCCGCGATTTCGCGCTTTCGGTGCCGGAGATCGTGCATCTGACGGTGCTGACCCCCTACCCGGGTACGGAGATCTGGCATACCGAGTCGCGCCGCCTCACCACCCGTGACTACCGGCTCTTCGACATCCAGCACGCGGTCGTCCCGACAACGCTGCCGCTCGCAGACTTCTACTCGGAACTGGTCCGCACCCAGGCGGTCATCAACCGCAAGCACCTGGGGATGAGCGCGGTCATCGGGGCCGCCAAGGTGATGGCGGGCAACCTGGCTCGCGGCCAGACCAACTTCGCCCGCATGATCTGGCGCTTCAACAGCGTCTACAACGCCGACCGCCAGCTCGCCGACCACCAGCGCCCGGTCCGCTACGAGCTGCCGCTGCCCGTGCACGCAGAAAACGGTGCCGGCCGGCAGATGCTCTACCTGCACGACAGGCCGTCTGTGCACGCTCGCCAGGCAGGCGGCACGTCGCCCGGCTAGAGTCCTGCACTCATGGGGCTACGCGAGCTCAAGAAGGCCCGGACCCGTCAGGCAGTGCAGCAGACGGCCATGGATCTGTTCGCGCAGCAGGGCTACCCGGGCACGACGGTCGAGCAGATCGCGGCAGCCGCGGAGATCTCTACCGCCACGTTCTACCGCTACTACCGCGACAAGGAAGACATCGTCTTCGGCGAGGACGATAGCGCTGTGGTCGAAGAGGTCGTTGCCGCGCGCCCACCGGACGAGCCCCTCGCCGTCACGCTCGGGGCGCTCTTCCAGCGCCTGGCTGCGGCGATGGAGGCGGACAAGGATGCGGTCCTGATCCGCGTTGCTCTGATGCACGGCGTGCCGGGACTGCAGGCCCGTCGCTGGGCCACCCGGCAGAAAGCGGCGGAGCTGCTGGCCCGGCTGCTCGCGCCGCGGACCGGCAGAGACCCTGATGACCCGCAGCTGCGGCTGGCCATCGCGGTCGCGCTCGCCGCCGAAGCCGAGACGGTGTTCTACTGGGCCCGCATCGGCGGGACCGCGTCGCTGGCCGATTTGCTGGCCGCCGCCCTCACGACGATCGAGCCCGTGCTGCGGATCCGGATGCCGGCGCGTGAGCCGCGCGCCGGGCAGGCAGCCGTTGGCAGCGGCCCCAACGCCGAGCGGACCGCTGCCGACGACTTACTGACGCTGTAGATGATCAGCTGGCGGCTACGTCCGCGGTTTCCTTCTGCTCGACGAGCTCGCCTTCGATTTCGATCTGGATCTCCTCGCTGACCACAAGCCGGCCATCCAGCACAAAGTTGGCCGCCACACCGTAGTCATGGCGCTTGATCGACGTCTGGGCGCCGTAGGCAATCCGGTGCCCCATCATCGGGTCGTTGAACTCGCCGTACCTGGTCACGTGCAGAGTGACCGGGTGGGTGGTCCCCTTGATTGTCAGGTCGCCGTTCAGGTCGAACTGATTGTCGCCAGTTGCCTGCACGCCGGTGCTCTTGAAGGTGATCACGGGGTACTTCTCAACTTCAAGGAACGAGCTGGATCGCAGGTCGTTGTCCCTGGCCGGGTTGTTCGTCTTCACGCTGACCGTCTGAATCGTGATCTCGACCGAAGCGGTCTCCGGATTGTCCGGGTCGATGTCCGCGACCGCGCTGACGTCCTCGAATCGGCCGCGCACGTTCATCATGCCCAGGTGCCTTGCGGAGAACTCCACCTGAGTGTGGTACGGGTCAAGCTGCCAGTCGCCCATGATGACCTCCGGGGGAGCGGGCCGCGACGGCGCGCGGGGCCGCGTCACATCTAAGAATTTTCACTCTCAACCATAACGGGCCGTAGGCTTCCTCGGAGCGCTGGTTTTCGTACGCCGGGAGGCAATGGTGACGGCTTATCTGGAGATCCAGTACGAGGTCGATGACCCGGTCGCGACGATCACGCTGAGCAGACCCGAGGTGCTCAACGCGTGGACCGACCAGATGGCCGCCGAGGTGCGGCACGCCGTCGCGGCGGCGGAGGAGGATCCGCGGGTGGTCGGGATCGTGATCACCGGAGCCGGCCGCGGGTTCTGCGCCGGGGCCGACCTCTCCAGGCTGGCGGCGATCGGAAGCGGCGACCCGGGCGTGGCCGCGGCCGGCCCGGACAGCGCGCTTGAGGCGGATCCGGGCGATCCGTCCTTCGGCGACGACCTCCACCTCGGCACGTACACCTACCTGATGTCGGTGCCGAAGCCAGTGATCGCGGCCATCAACGGCCCGGTGGCGGGCATGGGCGTGCCCATCGTGCTCGCCTGCGACCTGCGCTTCATGGCCGAGGACGCAGTGCTGACCACGTCATTCTCGCAGCGCGGGCTCATCGCGGAGTGGGGCATCAGCTGGATGCTCCCGCGGCTGGTGGGCACCGCGGTCGCCCTCGATCTGCTGTTCTCCTCACGGAAGGTCACCGGCGCCGAGGCCGCCGCGATGCACGTGGTGAACGCCGCCCTGCCCAGGGATCAGGTGCTCGCCCACGCCCAGCAGTACGTGCGCGATCTGGCCGCTTCGGCGTCGCCGACGTCGCTGGCCTTCATGAAGCGGCAGGTGTACCAGCAGTTGCACGCGGGGCTGCTCGGCGCCGAGCGGGAAGCCCGCGAGCTTATGGTGGCGAGCTTCGGCCGGCCGGATTTCCGCGAGGGTGTGCAGGCATACCTTCAGCGGCGGCCACCGTCGTTCGAGAGGCTGCCCGGCCGGGAAGCCGCGGCGAAGGGCGACTAGCGCCGTGTCGGACAAGCGGATGGCGGCGGAGGAGGTCGTGGCCCGGTTGCGGTCAGGGATGACCATCGGCATCGGCGGCTGGGGGTCGCGCCGCAAGCCGATGTCGCTGGTGCGCGCGATCGCGCGGAGCGGGCTGCGCGACCTGACCGTGGTGTCCTACGGAGGCCCGGATGTCGGACTGCTGTGCGCGGCCGGAAAGATCCGCCGCCTGATTTTCGGGTTCGTGTCGCTCGATTCGATCCCGCTGGAGCCGCACTTCCAGTCGGCCCGCGAGGCCGGCGCGATCGAAGTGACCGAGTACGACGAGGGCATGCTGCAGTGGGCGCTGTACGCCGCTGCGTGCCGGCTGCCGTTCCTGCCCACCCGAGCTGGGCTCGGGTCCGACGTGCTGACTGTCAACCCGCAGCTGCGCACGGTGCGCTCGCCCTACGACGACGCCGAGGATCTCGTGGCGGTGCCTGCCCTGCCTCTGGACGCCGCGCTGGTGCATCTGAATCGCGCCGACGCTTCCGGTAACGCCCAGTTCCTGGGCGACGACCTGTACTTCGACGACCTGTTCTGCGCGGCGGCCGAGCAGGCGTACGTGTCGTGCGAGCGGATCGTGCCCACCGCGGAACTGGCGGCCGGCGGGCTGATGCGGCTGCGCGTGCACCGGTGGATGGTGGCTGGCGTGGTCGAGGCGCCGAACGGGGCGCACTTCACCTCGTGCGCACCCGACTATGGCCGGGATGAGGCGTTCCAGCGCGCCTACGCGGCGGCCGCGAAGGACCGGGAGGAGTGGGCGAGGTTCGCGGCGACCTATCTGTCCGGTGACGAGGCCGCCTACCAGGCAGCCGTGCGCGCGGCGGCACTCGCGTGACTGCGACCGTGGCTGAGGTCTGCATCGTCGCGTGCGCCGAGGCCTGGCGCGGCGACGGCGAGATCGCCGCGAGCCCTATGGGCCTGATCCCGACGGCCGGCGCCCGGCTGGCGCGGGCGACGTTCGCGCCGGACCTGCTGCTGTCCGATGGCGAGGCCCGCTACGTCACGGGCACCTGGGCGCTTGGCCAGCCCGCGCCGGGTCCGGTCGAGGGCTGGATCCCGTTCCGATCGGTGTTCGACGTGGTCTGGGCGGGCCGGCGGCACGTCATGATGAGCCCGGCCCAGATCGACCGGTACGGCAACGCCAACATTTCCGCCATTGGCGCCTACACAAGGCCTGCCAGGCAGCTAATCGGGGTTCGCGGCGCGCCCGGCAACACCGTGAACCACCCCGTCAGTTACTGGGTGCCGCGGCACCTGCCGCGGGTGTTCGTACCCAGGGTGGACATGGTGTCCGGCGTCGGTTATGACCGCGCCGAGGCCGCGGGGCAGTTCCTCGACCTGCGGCGGGTGGTGACGAATCTGGCCGTGCTCGACTTCGGCGGCCCGGACCGCCGCATGCGGCTGGTGTCTGTGCATCCCGGAGTGATCGTCGATGAGGTAGTGGCCAGCACGGGGTTCGAGCTCGCGGCCGACGGCGCGATACCGGAGACACGGCAGCCGACGGCGGCTGAGCTGGCGCTGATCAGGGACGTCATCGACCCGGACGGGCTGCGCGGCCGGGAGGTGGCGCATTGAGCGATACCACGAGCCCGGCGCTGCGGACGGCGATCTGCAGCCTGTTCGGCGTGGACTACCCGATCGTGCAGACCGGTATGGGCTGGGTGTCGACGCCGGAGCTGACGGCCGCGACGTCGAACGCGGGCGCGCTCGGCATCCTCGCCAGCGGCACGCTGACGCTCGCCGAGACCGACGCCGCGATCGGACGGACGACCGAGCTCACTGGCCGGCCGTTCGGGGTCAACCTGCGCGGCGACGCACCGGACCTTGCCGACCGGGCGAGGCTGCTGGTCAGGCACGGGGTGCAGGTGGCCTCCTTCGCGCTGGCGCCGAACGAGCGAGTGGTCCGCTCCCTCAAGGATGACGGCCTGCTGGTCGTTCCGTCAGTCGGGGCCAGACGGCACGCCGAGAAGGTCGCGGAGTGGGGCGTCGACGCGGTGATCGCGCAGGGCGCCGAGGGCGGTGGGCACACCGGCGCGGTGCCGACCTCGATCTTGCTCCCGCAGGTGGTAGGCGCTGTCGACCTGCCGGTCATCGGCGCGGGCGGGTTCTTCAACGGGCGAGGCCTGGTGGCAGCGCTGGCCTACGGCGCCGCGGGTGTCGCGATGGGCACCCGGTTCCTGCTGACCAGCGACAGCCCGGTGCCGTCATCGGTGAAGGCGGAGTACCTGCGCAGCAGCGTCACCGACACGGTGGTGACCACGGTGCTCGACGGCGTGCCGCAGCGGGTGCTGCGGACCCCGCTAGCCGACAGGCTGATCAGCGACGGCCCCCTGTCACGGCTGCGCCGCTCGGTGGCCCACGCCATCGCGTTCCGGAAGATGTCCGGCACGCCCTGGCCCGCTATTGTCGCCGAAGGGCTCGCGATGAAGCGCAGCCACGAGCTGAGCTGGACGCAGGTGATCATGGCGGCGAATACCCCGATGATGCTCCGCGCCAGCATGGTCGACGGGCGTCTTGACCTTGGCACGCTCGCCAGCGGCCAGGTCGCGGGCGTGATCGACGACCTGCCGAGCTGTGCCGAGCTGGTGCAGCGAATCGTCGCCGAGGCGACCGCCACGCTCGAGCGGCTCGGCGGTGCCCGGTGACCACGAGGCCGCCGCACCCGAGCCATGGCCTGCTCACTGGCCGCACCGTGCTGGTGACCGCCGCGGCCGGAACGGGCATCGGGTTCGCTACTGCCCGGCGATGCGCCGAGGAAGGCGCCAGGGTAGTGATCAGCGACAAGCACGAGCGCCGTCTCGGTGAGGCCGCCGCGAAGCTGGCCGAGATCGGTGGTACGCGCCCGCTGGCCGTCGCGTGCGACGTCACGACCGAGGCGGATGTGCAGCGCCTGTTCGACGCCGCGATCGCCGAGCACGGCCACGTTGACGTGGTGGTGAACAACGCCGGCCTCGGGGGCGATACCCCGCTCGTCGAGATGACGGACGAGCAGTGGAGCGCCGTCCTCGACGTGACCCTGGGCGGCACATTCCGGTGCACCCGGGCGGCGCTACGGCACATGATCCCGCGGGGCAGCGGCGTCGTCATCAACAACGCATCGGTGATCGGCTGGCGGGCGCAGGCTGGCCAGACGCATTATGCGGCGGCCAAGGCCGGGGTGATGGCGCTGACCCGGTGTGCCGCGTTGGAGGCCGCCCCGGCCGGGGTGCGGGTCAACGCCGTGTCGCCGAGCATTGCGATGCACCCTCACCTGTCCAAGGTCATGAGCGAGGAGCTGCTCGCCGAGCTGGCGGCGCGCGAGCCATTCGGACGAGCCGCCGAGCCGTGGGAGGTCGCCGACGTGATCGTCTTCCTGGCCAGCGACTACTCCGCGTACATGACCGGGGAAGTCGTCTCGGTCTCCAGTCAGCACCCCTGATCAAAGGAGCGCCCGTGATCACCACCACGGTGGCCAGCGGGGTGGCCGAGCTCGTCGTCGACCACCCGCCGGTGAACGCGCTGCCGGTCGCGGGCTGGTTCGAGCTGGCTGACGCGCTGCGGTCGGCCGGCGCGAACCCGGACGTCCGCGTGGTCGTGCTGCGCGCCGAGGGCCGCGGCTTCAACGCCGGCGTGGACATCAAGGAGATCCAGGCTGACCCGGGGTCAACCGCGCTGATCGGTGCCAACCGTGGCTGCTTCGCGGCCTTCACCGCGGTCTATGAATGCGCGGTGCCGGTGATCGCCGCCGTGCACGGCTTCTGTCTCGGCGGCGGCATCGGCCTCGTTGGCAACGCCGACATCATCGTGGCGAGCGAGGACGCCACCTTCGGGCTGCCGGAAGTGGATCGCGGCGCCCTCGGCGCTGCGACGCACCTGTCGCGGCTGGTTCCGCAGCACAAGGCCAGGGCCATGATGTACACCGCCGCCACGGCGACCGCCGCCGAGCTGCACGCGTTCGGTTCGGTGCTGCGCGTCGTGCCGCGGCCTGACCTTCGCGCGGCGGCGCTGGAGGTGGCGGCGCAGATCGCCACCAAGGATCCGCTCGTCATCAGGCTGGCCAAGGAGGCGTTCAACGGCATCGACCCGTGGGACGTCAAGCGCAGCTACCGCTACGAGCAGGGCTTCACGTTCGAGCTGAACCTGTCCGGAGTGTCCGGCCGGTTGCGAGAGTCATTCGGGCAGGAGCTGCCCGCGCGGGAAGGGGATGAGGGCGGTGGCTGACGAGGTCGTCGAGTACGCGGTCGAGGGGCCGATCGCCCGGCTGACGATGAACCGGCCGGAGTTCGGCAACGCGCAGAACTCGGCGATGACCTATGCGCTGGATGACGCCTTCTATCGGGCTGCTGCCGACGATGAGGTGGCGGTCGTGGTGCTGGCGGGGGCCGGGAAGCACTTTTCGGCCGGGCATGACATCGGCACGCCGGGCCGCGACATCGGCCAGTCGTTCGCCAGACGAGCCGGGCTGTGGTGGGACCACGTCGGAAAGGAGGGGGGCGAGAGCCGGTATGCCCGCGAGCAGGAGGTGTACCTGGGCATGTGCAGACGCTGGCGCGAGCTGCCCAAGCCGGTGATCGCCCAGGTGCACGGCGCGTGCATCGCGGGCGGCCTGATGCTGGCGTGGGTGTGCGACCTGATCGTCGCGTCCGACGACGCGTTCTTTGCCGACCCGGTGGTGCGGATGGGGATCCCGGGCGTGGAGTACTTCGCCCACCCGTGGGTGATGGGGCCGCGGCAGGCCAAGGAGTTCCTGTTCCTCGGCGAGCGGATCAGCGCTGCTCGCGCGCACGAGCTCGGCATGATCAACCGGGTGGTGCCGCGTGACCAGCTCGCGGGGGAGGTGACGGCGCTGGCTACCAAGATCGCCGCGATGCCGCGGCTGGGTCTGGCGCTGACGAAGAAGGCGGTGAACCAGGCCGAGGACGCGATGGGCCTGCAGGTCGGCATGGACTCGGTGTTCGGCCTGCACCACCTCGCCCACGCGCACAATGCCGAGATCGGCGCCGACTCGCTGGCGGGGCACGACGCCCGGTCGATGCGGGACGCCCGGCACCACGACGAAGAGGCGACCCGGTGATCAGCCGCAGCAGGCCGGCGCATTCATGGGTGCATCGTTGGTGGGCCTATAGCCCGACTAAGTCGGCACCCACGGCCGGCGCCGTGGACGGCTGGGCAAGCTGACCGTGCCGGTGCCCCAGGAGGAGACCTTCCGCGCCGAGGTGGCTGGCTGGCTGGCTGCGAATCTGGCGGGTGAGTTCGCGGTGCTGGTGGGCAGCGGGGGACCGGGCCGCGAGCACGAGTTCGTCGAGGAGCGGATGGCCTGGGAGCGACGGCTCGGCGAGGCCGGCTGGATCGGGCTGGGCTGGCCGGAGAGCGACGGCGGCCGCGGCCTGCCGTGGCCGTATCAGCGGATCTTCCATGAGGAGTACGCCAGGGCGGGTGCCCCGGCCCGCGTCGGTCACATGGGTGAGCAGCTGCTGGGGCCGACACTGCTCATGTTCGGCACGGCGGAGCAGCGAGCCAGGTTCCTGCCCGGCATCATCGCCGGCACTCAGCTGTGGTGCCAGGGCTACTCAGAGCCCGGCGCAGGCTCCGATCTTGCTGCGGTGGCGACGCGAGCCCGGCTCGATGGCGGGGAATGGCACCTGGACGGCCAGAAGGTGTGGACCTCGCTGGCGCACATCGCGGACTGGTGCTTCGTGCTCGCGCGCACCGATCCAGCGGCCGAGCGGCATCACGGGCTGTCGTACCTGCTGGTGCCGATGCGGCAGCCGGGCATCGAGGTGCGGCCGATCGTCCAGCTGACCGGGACCTCTGAATTTAACGAGGTGTTCTTCGACGACGCCAGGACAGCAGCCGGCGACATCGTGGGCGCGGCGGGCGACGGCTGGCGGGTGGCGATGGGCACCCTCGCCGTGGAGCGAGGGGTGTCGACGTTCGGGCAGCAGCTGGGCTTCCGGCGCGAATTCGAGGCCGTGCTCGCCACGGCGAGGGAGACCGGGGCGATCGACGACCCGGACCTGTCCGCCAGGATCGTCGAGGCATGGATCGGCTTGCAGGTGATGCGCTACACGACCCTGGCGACGCTGCAGCCGCAACCTGGCCGCGGGCAGGGCACCGAGGCGAACGTGAACAAGTTGATCTGGGGTCCCTGGCACCAGCGGCTGGGTGAGCTGGCCGTGGACGTAGCGGGCGCAGCGGCCACCGTCACGGGACCGAAGTACGAGCTCGATAACGCCCAGCGGATGTTCCTGTTCGGCCGGGCCGAGACCATCTACGGCGGCTCCTCGGAAATCCAGCGCAACGTGATCGCCGAGCGCAGGCTCGGTCTGCCACGCGAGCCGCGTTGATGCGGTTCGCCGACACCTCAGAGCAGGCCGCGCTGCGCGAGTCGATCCGTGCCTTCGTCCGCCGGCACGCCACGCCAGAGCAGGTCAGGGCCGCGATGGCCGGCGTATCCGGCTACGACCGGTCGACCTGGGAGCGGCTCAGCTCCGATCTCGGCCTCACCGCCCTGGCCGTGCCCGAGGAGTACTGCGGCGTGAACGCCGGGCCGGGCGAGGTCGCCGTCGCGGTCGAGGAACTAGGCCGGGTCCTGCTGCCCTCGCCGTACCTGTCCACCGCGGTCGTGGCGCTCGCGTTGGCGGGCCTGTCCTCGACCGAGGCCAGCCAGGCCCAGGAACGCTATCTGCCGCGCCTGGCCGATGGCTCGCTGATCGGCGCGCTCGCGCTGGACGCTGAGGTGACGCTAGCCGGCGGCACCGTCAGCGGCGTTGCCCGCAACGTGGTCGACGGCGCTGCTGCCGGCCTGCTGCTGGTCCGCGCCGGTGACCGGCTGCTGGCGGTGCAATCCGCCGACGCGAGCGTCGAGCCGCTGGAGACGCTGGACCAGACCCGGCGCCAGGCGGTGGTGCGCTTCGACCGCGCGCCTGCGGTGCCAGCAGGCCCGGTGGCTCCAGCGATCGCACTGCACCGGGTCATGCTGGCCGCGGAGTGCGTCGCAGCAGCCAGGCACTGCCTTGACGTCACGGTCGATTACCTCAAGACCCGGCGCCAGTTCGGGCGGCAGATCGGCTCCTTCCAGGCACTCAAGCACCGTGCCGCGGACCTGGCTGTGGCCGTCGAGTCCGCGCACGCGACCGCGCGGGCCGCGGTCTGGACCGCGGCCGCTGACCCGGCCGGGCTGGCCGTGCTGGCACCGCTCGCAGTGCTGCACTGCTCCCGGACGTTCCTCGAGGTCACAGCGGAGATGATCCAGCTGCACGGCGGGATCGGGGTGACCTGGGAGCACGAGGCGCACCTGTACTTCAAGCGCGCCAAGTCCACCCAGCTGCTGCTCGGGCCGGTGAGCGGCCTGCGCACCGAGATTGGCCGCGAGGCGGGCCTGCTGCCACTATTGGATGACGCCAGGCGCGCTGATCGCTGAGGAGCAGGAGATGGCGTTGAGCAAGTTCCAGCGAATTCGGCTTGCCAAGGTCCTCAACTACGAGGACGCACGGCGCCTGGCGAGGAGGACCCTGCCGCGGGCTGTCTTCGATTACGTGGATGGCGGCAGCGAGGACGAGGTCACGATGCGCCGGAATACGGAGGGCTTCCGCGACCTGCGCTTCAGTCCCCGGATGGGCGTCTGGGTTGAGGAGCCCAAGCTGTCGACGACACTGTTCGGGCAGAGCATCTCCTTCCCTGTTCTCGCCGCTCCCTGCGGCGGCCTCAGGCTGATCCATCCGCACGCAGACATTGGCGTGGCACGTGCTTCCGCGTCCGCTGGCACGATCCATATCGCGAGCTCGGCATCGGGTTTCTCGCTCGAACAGATCGCCGAGAGTTCGCCTGACCGGCACTGGTTTCAGCTGTACCGGTTCATGGGCCGCCCTGGCATGGAGAACCTCGTGAACCGGGCGAAGGCGGCCGGCTACCAGGCCATCGTTGCGACTGTCGACACCCAGGTGGGATCGAAGCGCGAGCGGAACTGGCGTAACGGATTCAGCTATTCGATGCGCGTGAACGTTGCGAATGCTCTCAAGCTCGGTCCTCAGGTTGCGCCACGGCCGTTCTGGCTCGCCCGCTACGTCCGCGATGGCATGCCGTTTCAGCTTGCCAATACGGCCGGAATGACGCGTGACGGCGTACCGATGTCGATGCCGGAGATGGGGTACAGGGAGTCGAACTCGCCGACGTGGGAGGACGTCGCCTGGGTGCGGCAGAACTTCGATGGACCGGTGCTCGTGAAGGGAGTGCTCACAGCCGAGGATGCCCGCAGGGCCCTCGAGCTCGGGTGCGATGGTGTAGTCGTGTCTAATCACGGGGGCCGTCAGCTCGACGGAGCACCGGCGACAATCGACGTGCTGCCGGAGGTAGTCGCGGCCGTGGGCGACCGCATGGAGATCCTGGTCGACGGCGGCGTGCGTCGCGGCAGTGATGTGCTGAAGGCGCTAGCCCTAGGCGCGAAAGCGGTGCTGATTGGGCGCCCTTACGTATGGGGCCTTGCGCTGGGCGGGCAGGACGGCGTCTCTCACGTGCTCGAAACGCTGCGCGCAGAGATGAAGCGGTCGATGCAGCTTATGGGCTGTTCCTCCGTTCACGATCTGGACGACACCTGGCTGGCGCACGCTGGCAGCGCATTCGAGCGCACTGGGAGCCAGCTGAGCTGAGGTTCCGTCACTACCACCGTCATGGAGGAGTTTGTGGCTGTTGGATTCCCTGGAGAGTCGGCAGAGTACCGGGCCGCGCGGGGACGGCTCCTGGAGCAGGAAATCGAGCTGCGTCGTGCCATGGAGGCCGTGGCCGCCGCGCGGCGCCGACTTCCACCGGGCGGGATGGTGCCGGAGGACTATGTCTTCCAGGGGCTCGGAGCCGACGGCCAGCCGGCCGACATACGGCTGTCCGAGTTGTTCGCACCGGGCAAGGACTCGCTGGTGATTTACAGCATGATGTTTCCGCGCGGCAGGGACGACGACCGTCCCGAGGCGCCGGGTGGCCAGACTTCGGCGCTGCCAGCTGCCGACTGGCCGTGTGCGTCGTGCACGGCATTCATCGATCAGCTGGACGGCGCGGCAGAGCACGCGTCGCAGCACATCAATCTTGCGGTCGCTGCCAAGTCCCCGCTCGAGCGTGTCCTCGAGTTCGCTGCCCAGCGCGGCTGGCAGCGAATACGCGTCTTGTCGTCCGCGGGGAACACCTATAACCGTGACTACCTCGCGGAGACTGCCGAAGGTGATCAGCAGCCGATGCTGAACGTCTTCCACCGCGATGGGCAGTGGATCCGCCATTTCTGGGGCTCGGAGCTCTTCTTTGCACCAGCAGATCCCGGCCAGGAGCCTCGTCACGTCGGAACCCTCGAACCGCTCTGGAATCTCTACGACCTCACCCCAGAAGGGCGCGGCGCCCACTGGGAAGAACAGCTGAGCTACTAGCTCGACCAGGTCTGAAAGGAGACCACTATGACCGTACGGCGGGTAGTCACTGGTCACGACGATGCCGGGAAGGCCGTGTTCGCTTCTGATGGGCTGGTCGAGCCGACTACTGTCGCGTTGATCCCCGGCGGCGCATTTCATCTCCTGTGGGGTGCCGATCAGCCGCCGACCTTTCCGGATGACGGCGTCCCGACGCCGCAGCCGACGTATTTCCCGCCGGTGGGTGGTTATCGCTTCGGGCTGTTCACTGTCCCGCCGGCGACCGCCTCGGTCCCTGTCGAGCTGGACATTGAGTCCGCGCTGGCCGAGGTGGAGGAAAAGCTGCCGGGCCTCGTGGGCCACATGGAGGCCGACAACCCAGGCATGCACACCACCGACACGATCGACTTCGAGGTGGTTCTCTCGGGTCAGGTGATCCTCGAGCTCGATAACGGAGCCGAGAAGGTGCTGCGCCCAGGAGATACCGTGGTGCAGAACGGGACGCGTCACCGCTGGACCAATCGGGGATCCGAGCCGGCCGTCGTGGCGCTGTTTATCACCGGAGCTCACCGGGCCGGCCGGTAAGTATCACGCCGCCTGCGGCGCGCGGACGGTCAGAGCCGCAGCAGATGATCCCGGCCGTGCGCTGCGTATTCGCCTTCCAGTGCGGCCCTGCGGTCCGGTGACATGAGCACGTATCCCTCGCTGGTGTGCTCGTAGACCGGATCGTCGCCGTTCCACAGCAGGTGGCGCAGGGTCGGCTTACTGATCTTGTGGGTGGCCGTGAGCGGAAGGCCTGCGGTGATCCGGACCAGCCGCGGGGCCCACTTGGTGCCGAGGTCGGCTTGTTCAGCCAGGAACGC
>Ga0126373_10000272_pt1 | contig 34295 bp, 36 predicted proteins | sample PanSoiMetPlot_11_FD_92545 | JGI IMG/M metagenome (GOLD analysis project Ga0126373, IMG submission 92545) | Tropical forest soil microbial communities from Panama - MetaG Plot_11 | ecosystem: Environmental > Terrestrial > Soil > Tropical forest > Bulk soil | place: Panama | collected 2016-02-17 | reverse complement strand
AAACTCGGATCGTTTATCGTTTTTTTGCGTTCTGAAAAACGATGTAGGCCTCAGTATGTGCCGCCGGCGTAGCAACGAAACCGCTGCGTCGACCGATGTGCACTTGAACAATTTCCTCAGCGTGACCACCGATATCGATAATCTCTTCCAGCGGCTCGCTTGGGGTTGGCGCCCAACTAAATTGGTGGGGTTGCTCGAAAGGACCAACTGCGTCTGGATGCGCCGGTGTCACCGGCACGAATACCTTTTACGTGCCTTTCCTGACATCGCCCTACTGACCGCTGGCTCACGCGCCCGCTCCTGAGCTCAGCTAGCACCTGAACTGGTGACGCCGATATGCGCAGTGGAGATCCGTCGCCATCAGGGGCTCTGTCAATATTGACAGTAGGCAGCGCCTCGGTTCCCCGAGAGAATTTTGGTCCATTTTCCCTGAGGGTCAAAACAAAAATGCAAGATTTCGCTCTTGATATTTTGTCCGGCACACCGGAAACCAACGCCAAATGGCTCGAGTCGGTGGCCGGGCTTGCCAACGCCCGAAAGCGCATGAATGAACTAGCCGCGCAAACGCCAGGCCAATACTTCATTTTCAACGCGTGGAATAGCTGTATTCTTGAACAACTCGACACGCAACAAAGCTGATTGCTGGCGGGCTCTGCAAAACTAGAGACCATGTAGGTGAGGTCGATGCGTTCAAAGTGCGCAAATCCAGTACGTCCAGCTCAATATGACAGTCTTTGGTGCGTTCTTTTTGCTGGAAGCGCCCCGCGCCAGATCCCAGTCGTAACCCGCCCATCGGTGTTCTCTTTCTGATTGTCGCTCTGTGGCCTCTCTGGTTATCGCAAAACGTTGAAGTTTTTTAGCTCCGTCGGTGGGGCGCTTGCTGAGGCGCTTGGCAGGACCGTTCACACCTGTGATTCGAGAGTCGGGAACTTTTCCCGGCAGTCCGTTACCCCCGACCAACAAGGATTCGGCGATTCAATTTTCCGGTTCGCTTTCCGTCAGGATACTGTCCAGACCGGTCCCGCCCATGGCGGGCTGGTGGTAGTTACCGCCCTTCACCATCCCGCCGACGTCGCAGCGCTGCCAAGGGAGCCGCGAAGGCGCCAACATTCTTAAGTCAGATTGGACAACGAGCTATCGGGATCGAAGATTTCTGGGTTTGCGACGACATGGGAGTTAGCTTGGATGACCTTGTCGGTTTTTTGGCCTCGCGCCTGTACCGTGCAGGGGGCAATCCGAATTCGCGCTTGAAAGCGCGGTTAAAGGCGGCCTCGGACTCATAGCCAACGTCGGCGGCGATGTCAGCAGTACCGCGCGGCGTTGTCGTCAACGAGCGCGCGGCCAACTGAAGTCTCCAGCGTGTGAGATAGGTCATTGGGGGCACGGACAAGAATCGACTGAAGCGTTCCACGAGCGAGGAGCGAGACAGACCGACTTCCTTTGCCAGATCCGCGATGGTCCAAGGATGGTTGACTCGGCTGTGCAGGATGGCCAGACTCTTCCCCACAATCGGATCACGCGCTCCCGCGAACCAGCCCGTCTGTTCCTCGGGCAGCCCCGCGATGTACCTTCTCAACGTTTCTACAAACAATGCCTCGGAGAGCTTGGCGAGCATCGCGTCGCTGCCCGCACGGTGGGACGTCGCTTCATCGGCCAAATGGAGAATGGAGTTTTCTAGCCAATGCCCCGAACGATCTGTGCGAAGGTTGACCTTCATAATTCTGGGCAGGCCCTCGAGAATGGGCCTACAAATGAAGGGATCGCACACCATATATCCGCACACAAAACGAGTATTTTCTCCGCCTCCTCCAGCCTGCAACGGACGCAGGTCGTGGGCTAGCATCTTGTTGAGGACCGCAGACGTTACGTCATTGTGCGCTCGTTCATCGCTGAAGAGTTCATGCGGATCGCCGTGGGGAAAGACGACAACATCGCCTGCTTCCACGCCGAGCCATTTTCCCTCTCGCAATCGCGCGAGCGCCCGGCCCTCAACGACAAGGTGGTAAATCAACAGGTGAGGAGCCTCCGGCGCGAGGATGGAAACCAATTCTTTAGACGCCGGTGAACATACACACCAGGGGGATGAAAATTCCGCGCGGAAATACGTCGCGCCCTTCAATTTCATCGCCGCTAGAATCTCTGAAAAAGCATCCATCTGCATTACCTGGACCAGCTGCAACTTCTATTGGACGGCCTGCAAATGAGTCCGTTCTTGCTGGACGTCAGAGCAAATAGTTCGGTCGGCAGAACATAGACGTTCTTCGGCGAGCTTTGCAGAATTGTACCCGTAGTGCGAAGGTCGCGCAACGAAAACCGTTGACGAAAGGAAGAAACCGATGAAGAGAACCATGGCATTCGCTTACGGGGTCGGGAGCTATCTTGCGTTCCTCGTGACCTTTCTCTACGCCGTGGGATTTATCGGCAATTTCGGCGTCCCCAAGACCATGGATTCACCTGCCCCTAGCACATGGCAAAAGGCACTGCTGATTGACCTGGGACTGCTTTCGCTCTTTGCCGTTCAGCATAGCGCAATGGCGCGTCGATCCTTTAAAAGTCTGCTGACGCGCTTCGTACCTGTCGCTGTGGAGCGCAGCACCTACGTCCTCGCAAGCAGTCTGGCCTTGCTACTGCTGTTCTGGAACTGGCAGCCCCTCGGCGGCAGCGTCTGGACTGTCGAAGCCACTGTGGGGCGCGCTATTCTCTATGGAGGCTATGCTTTTGGCTGGCTCTTGGTTCTTGGCGCTACTTTTGCTATCAACCATTTCGATCTGTTCGGCCTGCGTCAAGTATGGCTTTATCTCCAGGGACACCCGCAGACAAAGCTTCATTTTGCAACGCCCTTCTTCTATCGCATCGTTCGCCATCCTCTCTACGTGGGATGGTTGTGCGTGTTCTGGATCACTCCCACCATGACCTTTACACATCTTTTCTTTGCGACCGTCACCACCGCGTACATTCTCGCTGCCATCCGTTTCGAGGAGCGCGACCTAGTGCGCGAGCATCCTGAGTATGCAGAGTATCGCCGGAATGTGCCCATGCTTGTGCCCAACTTCGCTCGGCAGAACAAGCCTTTGCGGGCCCCGCATGCAATCCAAGGATAGGACACGATGAACCACCCGCTTTCAGACGCCGATCAAGTCGCGCTTTTGTTTTGAGAATCCGTCAGAAAAAGGACCCTGCTGGAAACGCTCGAACCAAAGGAGACACTCGATATGAATACGATTGCCAAGGGAGTACAAAGAGGAAATAGTCTTGAGCGCGAACCCATCTCCGCCAGCAGGAAGGGAGGGGCCATGAGCCGTCGTGCTCAATTACTGGCTGATCGGATCGAACTAGGCGCTGCCGGCCTGGCTTCCTTCGCAGAAGGACTGTCTGAGTCGGAATGGAATACACCTGTGTCCGGGACTGATCGTCGTTCGGTTGGCCTCATCGTACATCATGTGGCCAGCATGTACCCGATCGAGATTGAGGTCGCGCGAACCATCGCCAGCGGCAACGCCGTTGCCGATGTCACCTGGGATGCGGTCGCCGAGTTGAATGCCAAGCACGCCCAGGACCTTGCCGGGGTAACCAAGGCCGCCGCCATAACACTGCTGCGCCAAAACAGTCGGCAGGCCGCTGACACAGTGCGAGCGTTCACTGATGACGAGCTGGATCAGGCTGCCCCATTCTCACTTAGTTTCGGCGCGCCCGTCACCGCGCAGTTCGTCATTGAGGATCACGCCCTTCGTCACAGCTGGCACCACCTGGCGCGGATTCGAGCGGCTGTGGGCCGTTGACGTCCCTTTGTTCTTTCATAGCGACTACGCTAGTCGGAGGGAGGTCTGAGGGTGATTGATGCGGAAAGAATTTCTCTCTTTGTACGCCGCAAACGCCGCGCGGAAAAATGCCGCAGTAGATAGGAGCAGACCTGCCCCTGCACGAAACAATCGTAAACCGATAGGCTAATGACAGGAGCTCGTTCTGACCGTACGCCAGGTCGAGCGGCGCGACGTTCGAATCGGACGAGTGCGACCCTAAGTGCAAGCCAACCGCTGTTTCTTCGAAAACCACGTGGCCTGCCAAGCGGTATGCGCCATAAGTCATTGCCTTGCGCCGTCCCGTAAATTCGCAAAACGCAGCAAGCAAACTTCAGTTGCCGGTTTTCCGAGTATTCTCGCTTGATTCATAAAGTTCCTTGGCTATATTCCCCCTACACCGAATGTTGCTAATTTCCCTAGGAGGAAATCGGATGTTCAATCCCCTGAATCACCCAATTCTTCTTTTGGTGCTCTCCGCAGCTACCTTCTGGCTTGCTGCCAAGGTCGGACAACGGCTTCACGTCCGATGGGGGGATAGCAAGCAAGGAAACAGGGATGATTTCACTTTCGTCCTCGGAGGCACTTTGACTTTGCTCGGCCTGATCATCGGCTTCACCTTCTCGATGGCTGTTAGTCGGTACGATCAGAGGAAGAACGACGAGGAGCAAGAAGCCAATGCCATCGGAACGGAATATGTCAGAGCGGACTTATTACCCGCGGCTGACGCGGACAAAGTGCGCGCCTTGCTGAACGCCTATTTGGTTCAGCGCATGCGCTGGTACAGATGTCGTCCGCAGGAAGAGCGTGAAATCAATGCGCAAACTGCCAGGATGCAAACGCAGATGTGGGCCAGTGTGAGTCGCCCCGTTGCCGCTGAACCAACGCCTGTGGCGGCTGTCGTGCTTTCCGGCATGAACGATGTATTGAACTCCCAGGGATACACCCAGGCCAGCTGGTGGAACCGCATTCCGACAGCGGCATGGATGCTGTTGATCTTCGTAGCCGTCTTTTGCAACATGCTTGTTGGTTTCGGAGAACAGAGGAGAAGTGCCTCTGTTCTTTTAATCCTCCCGATTGCTCTCTCCGTATCTCTTTTTCTTATAGCAGATATTGACAGCCCGCGTGGCGGGGTCATCCGCGTACACCCTCAAAATCTCGAGAGCCTCTCTGATTCGCTCCACTTACAATAGGAGCGGCAACTGGGCGTCTCTTTATGAGCGAACCGCGGCTCGATAAAGCGCTTTTTCTTAGGACAACTCTTTAGCCAACTCCCGGTTGAGGTTGCCGGTGGCCGCGGTGATCAGAATCGCCCAGCCGCACTCATCGGTTCCTCCGAATTAGTGATAGTTTGTTCGCTGGCAAATAACCAACTTTATGCTCCGATGCTGAAGGGGGTTCTCTGCTATCCAGTCGAGGAAGCCGCCCTAACTAAACTTTGCCGGGCGATTATTGCGAGGCCTCATGGTCGAGAATGAATATGCTTTCGAGATGGCGACCAGTGCCATCCGGTTTGGCTTTGGAGTCACGCGTGAAGTCGGCGCCGAATTGGCGGATCTAGGCAAGAAGCAGGTTCTGGTTTTCACTGACGCCAATCTTGCCGCTTTGCGCCCCACAACCACGGTCCTCGAATCCCTAGAAGATCACAAGATTCGCTTTTCCGTTTTCGACCGCGTCCGCGTGGAGCCCACCGATACATCCTTTCGTGATGCCACTGCTGCCGCTCAGGCCGAGGAGTTTGATGCCTTCGTAGCGGTGGGCGGCGGTTCCACGATCGACACGGCCAAGGCAGCGAATCTCTATAGCTGCCATCCCGCCGATCTCCTAGATTACGTGAACCCGCCCATTGGCCGGGGCAAACCAGTTCCGGGCCTACTGAAAACGTTGATCGCAATACCCACCACAGCAGGAACCGGCAGCGAGACAACTGGCGTCGCGATTTTCGATTTCGAGCGGATGAAAGCGAAGACCGGCATCGCGCATCGTCGGCTCCGGCCGACGCTGGGCCTGGTTGACCCGCACAACACGCGGACGCTTCCCTCGCCTGTGGCCGCAGCGTCGGGGCTTGATGTTCTAAGCCACGCCATCGAATCCTACACTGCTATTCCTTTTCAACAGCGCATCAGACCCGAGAGGCCCAACTTGCGCCCGGCGTATCAAGGTTCGAATCCAGTCAGCGATTTGTGGAGCATGGAAGCACTTCGGCTGGTCGGAGCCTATTTGCGTCGCGCCGTGGCAGATCCAGGGGATGACGAGGCTCGCGCTAACATGATGCTCGCCGCGTCGTATGCGGGAATTGGATTTGGAAACGCGGGCGTACACTTGCCGCATGGGATGTCTTACCCCATCGCGGGCATGGTTCGGCATTATCGCCCGCCAGGCTACGCGTGCGACCACCCCTTGATACCTCATGGCATATCGGTGATCGTGAACGCCCCGGCGGTCTTCCGTTTCACTGCCTCGGCGTGCCCGGAACGTCATCTCAAGGCTGCTGAGGTTCTGGGCGCTAAGATCGGCCATGGCAGAGGAGAAGATGCGGGCAGTATTCTTGCCGAGCATATTGTGAAATTGATGCAGGATTTAGGAGTTCCCAACGGACTGCGAGAATTGGGCTACGAATCCGCGGACATCCCGGCGCTCGTCGAAGGCACACTGCCACAGCATCGCGTGACGAAGCTCTCACCTCGGCCAGCCGGGCCCGACGACCTGGCCCGCCTTTTCGAGGAGTCCATGACCATTTGGTCGTAGTTAGCTTGTGGATCATCCAATTGGGCTTCCAACTCATGAAAAGTTTGTGTCGAGAACACGACCGTCGGAGAGCCTGAAAAAAGCCAGCCTTCCATTCCGGACTGAATTCTTCAGCCTGTAAAACCAGGGCCCTACCCTCATTTCGGCAACGGTTTGGGCCAAAACGAAGCGATCGGGGAGCCATGAGCTAAAACTTAAAGATCAAGCTAGTTGTTCCTGATTCCGAGCGAGCGGTCCAAATACTTCTCAACGGTACTGTCAAAAGTGCAGTTCATTCGGTATAGTGCAGGTGACATCATCGATCTATCTACCTTCTTATTAGACGTTTCCAGCAAGACTGAAAGGCTCAGGAGTGATGGCCACAACTCAGCAAACAAATCTGAAGACTCTAATAGAGACTTATCAAGGGGGTGAATCCGAGGACTTCTCTTTGGTTTTGGGCGGACCGTTGTTCCAACTCTTGCGGAGGTTCCACCTCGGAGGAAACGCGCTGGAGTTACTGAATCGGCGTATCGTCGCATTCATCCTGCTCACCTGGTTCCCGCTGCTTATACTTTCTCTATTCGCCACCGGTGGTGAAAGCGTCGGACGAATTTCTTTCTTCCGAGACATCGAAGTGCATGCGCGATTTCTAGTAGCCCTCCCTGTTCTCATTGGCGCGGAATTACTTGTTCATGTGCGGATACGTCCCGTAATACGGCGCTTCGTCGAATGGCGGATCGTGCTTCCCAAAGACATGCTTAGGTTTCACAAGGCCATCGAGTCTGCTGTCAAAATTCGCAACTCGATTTGGGCCGAGCTTGCACTCCTAGCCGCTGTTTACACGCTGGGGTTATGGCTCTGGAATGGGCGAAGCGAATTCGGCCTGATGACCTGGTACGCACGGCCTGGAGGGAGGTGGAATCTTACCCCGGCAGGTTACTGGTATGTATTTGTGAGCGTCCCCGTGTTTCAGTTCATTCTGTTGCGGTGGTATTTCAGACTCTTGATCTGGTTTCGGTTTCTCTGGCAAGTGAATCGGATCGAGCTGAACCTTATCCCAACCCATCCTGATCGCTGTGGCGGATTGAGTTTTCTGGGAAAGAGTTCCTACGCGTACGCTCCAATCCTCTTTGCACAAGGCGCGATTCTGGCCGGTATCGTAGCCGATCGTGTTCTGTATCGTGGTGAAAGCTTACAGTCCTTCAAACTCCAGATTGGGGGCTTCATCGTCTTCTTCGTTGTCGCCATTCTGGCACCGCTGTTGATGTTCAGTCTTCGGATGGCGCGTACAAGAAGAAAGGGACTTGCGGATTACGGTTTGTTCGCCCAGCGATATGTAGAGAGCTTCGATCAAAAATGGGTTCGTGCTTCATTGCCTTCCGCGGAACTGCTCGGTACGGGCGATATACAGTCGCTGGCGGATCTAGGGAATAGCTACGAAATTGTCCGCGAAATGCGCATTATTCCTTTCTGGCTACAAGACATTTCACGGTTAGCTCTTGCAGCAGCAGCTCCCCTTATACCTCTTCTGCTTACGGTGTTCTCCTTTGAAGAGCTGGTTATCCGCATTTTCAAAATGGTGTTTTGAATTAGCGCGATGATGAACCGGCTGCTGTCCGCCTGCTTTGCTCTGGCGGTTCTTCATGTCCCCTACGAAGCACGCGCCCAGTTCACCGATGCGCGCACGTACGACAATACCCCCGTGGGGACTAATCAGCTCGAGCTTAGCTATGCATACGTGCACGCCAACGCCTCGATCGATACATCGCTCATTGTCACCGGCGCAAATTTTAACCTGAATCAGGGAACCATCGACTACACACGCTACTTTGGCCTGCTTCACCGGCTAATGTGGGTAGAGGCAGCTGTTCCAATTGCCGGCCTCGGCGGCTCGATCAGCGGCACGAACATTCAAGGGTCCACTAGCGGCGCGGGTGACTCCAGCTATCAGCTAGCCATGTTGCTGAAAGGCGGCCCGGCGCTCACCTTGAGGCAGTTCGAAGATTACAAACCGACCACAAGTTTGGGTGTGAGCTTCAGCATCGCCGCACCCACGGGCTCATACCACTCCGGCAAGATTCTGAACCTGGGCTCCGAGCGTTGGTCATTCAAGCCAGAAATCGCCTTGACGCATCCCTTTGGGCCAGAGCAGAAGTGGGAGTTGAACACCTACGCTAGCGTCTATTTCTATACGGCCAACACTTCTTATCATGGACGCGAGATCTTACGACAACAGCCACTACCGGGACTTGAAGGACACATCAGCTATTCCTTTCGCGACAGCATCTGGGCCTCTGTTGATACCCGTTATTCCTCTCGCGGCACTACGTTGGTCGACGGTGTCAGCCAGAACAACGCACAACAGAATTTCGTCTTGGGCACCGAGATGAACTTAACCCTCAGCCCTCGAAACTCACTGGTCTTCGCATTCGCCAAGGCGCTGGTGCATCAAAATGGTCCAGCCCTGGTCGGCTTCAGTATCAAATACGACTACACGTGGGTCTCAGAGGCTAGGTGAAGCATAGATTCAGTTTTTGAAGCAGCCCAGAGCGGAACGAAACACTGCCGGGTCAATTGTGGGCGTGGATTCGCTTGAGCGCATTTTCGTTTGACCTTGCATCTTTTGGCGTGAGTCTCGTGAACGCAGTTTAGAGCAACACCTCTGGAGCGTTCGCATCGGCTGGCCCTGGTTCTCAACGCGGGAACCTATTTCCAAAACAGCAGGACAGCATGGGCAATGTGCGTCGGCGATCGCCGCCAAAGTTGCTTGCGGACACAAGCGCGCTAGGGCCTGTCTGGCACCTGTCCGTCCGGTCAGTTTTCGAACTGGGCAAACCTGGCCACCACGCAATTGTCGCTGCCACCTTCCGCCCCTACAGTGAGTAGCAGTTCGGAAAATCGCATTTCACTCACGCAACCAAAACGGAGGAACCATGTGGAATAAGCAGTCGGACATACCCTCGGCATCGTCTTCTCAGGAACCAAGTTGGCAGGCTCCCGCCTCTTCGATGGGAACGCGCCCGAGCGGCCCGGTGGCAAGTGCGATTTCGTGCCTGGGCGCTACTATTGAAATCACGGGTAAGGTGAGTGGCGAAGAAGATCTTCAGATCGACGGCAAACTGGAAGGCTCGGTCGTGTTGAACGGCCAACGACTCACAGTGGGCCGCAGTGGCAAGTTAAATTCCGAGATCTGGGCTCGTGAGGTCGTCGTTTACGGGAGCCTCACTGGCAACATTCACGCCAGCGACCGCGTCGAGATCATGAAGGACGGCCGAGTTACGGGCGACATCAGCACTGCGCGAATCCGTGTCGAAGATGGCGCGTATTTCAAGGGCCGCATCGAAATCGAGCGCAGCAAGCACTCGAAGCGCGAAGCTGAGGTAGCGGAACTAGCTGGCGCCGCAAATTAACGAGAACTTGCAGCAGCCTTGTAGCTTTACATCCTGATTTCGTACAACGTGCCCCAAATGGTGGGCGACTGTCCACGCCGGCGGATCATGGAGGCAGCCGTTCAATAGCAGATTCGTGAGTGACACTCCTTGCATGGCACTTTGCAATAGAAGGTGCTAGGCCAGCCCGTCAAAACCCGGGAACGCAGCGCAGGTCGCGTTCAACTCTTCGATAAGGCTAGCTCCGGGGTGCGCTCACGAGCCTGCTTACGCTCGCAGCGCGCAATCCAAACCAATAGGAAAAGCGCCGGAAGCGTAGCAACCGTGGTAAGCAAAAAGAACGGCACCCAACCTAATTTCTCGGCAAGCACTCCGCCTGAGGACGCCACTAGAGTTCGCCCGACCGACGCAAGCGAAGAAAGAAGCGCGTATTGAGTGGCTGTAAAAGCGGGAGAGCACAAGCTGGAAAGATAACCCACCAGCGCTGTGCCCGCCATCGCGCCCGTCAGATTCTCTGCCGTGACGCAAAGAGCCAGATAGCCGAGTCGGTGACCGCCAACGGCTTGAAGCACATAGAACAAATTGCCGGCCGACTGTAACACACCGCACAGGAGGAGCGAACGCACGATTCCCCAGCGTACCGTCACCACGCCGCCGATAAGTGCTCCGGCAATCGTGGCGAAAAATCCAACTAGCTTAGAAACTGCAGCGATCTCGCTAAGCGAAAATCCAAGCGAGACGTAAAGCGGGGTCGCCATCACGCCCGCCATCGCTTCACCCAACTTGTACCCGAGTATAAAGAGCAGAATCATCGGCCAGGTCGAGCGCCGCATGAAATCAGCAAACGGTCCGATCACGGCGGCCGAGAGCCAAGAGCTGACTGCCCCCAAGCCAGTGTGCCTCCTTGTAGCGGCACTCACTGGCGCTTTGGGTTCTGGACCAAAGAGGAAGACCAACAGCCCTACCACTTGCAGCCCGGCCATGGTTGCGTAAGCAGCAAACCAACCAGTTCGGGCCGCGATGAACAGAGCACCGGCACCGGACACTAACATGGCAACCCGGTAGCCGGTCTGTATCATCCCTGCCCCGGGCCCTTGAAGATCGAGCGGAAGAATCTCGACACGCCAAGCGTCGATCACAATATCCTGGCTCGCCGAGAGAAACGCTACTATCAAGGCAAGGCCTCCCATGAGAGCAAGATGGTGCTTGGGAGTCTGTGATCCCAGGCCGAGGATCGAGACGATGAGAGCGATCTGGATGGCAACGCCCCAGCCTCGCCTGCGCCCCAGCGGCAACGGCGGTGGTAGGCGATCTATGAGAGGCGACCATACAAACTTGAATGCATAGGGCGTGCCAACCAGCGCAAAGGCACCGATTGCAGCGCGTCGCACACCGGTGGTTGCCAGCCAGGCCGAAAGGGTTGAAAACGTCAGCAGCAGGGGCAATCCGCTGGAGAAGCCAAGTAGCAGGGTCTGCAAGACTCGGCGATCCGCATAGGCCGCTACAGAACGGCGCCATCCGCGTGTAGCGTCCGGATGAGTGATCTCCCGCGCTCCCGCCTGCATACCTGCGATGATAGACCGTTCGTTCTCTTGCAACAAAGCAAGGGGCAGCTAACATCCGAGAGAGTTAACCCAGTCCCAACGGAGTCGGCGTGGATCGCAGATCGTGACGGCCCAGTCGACCCAACTCGACAAAAAGCACGACTTCCCGTACTGGGGCCTTGTTCCAGTTCTTCAGGTCGAGCGGCGGTTATTTCTTGTAGTTTCGACGTGACGGGCCGATGATTTCCTGCAGACAACGATCAGATTTGTCAGCTGCGGTGGGTTTCGTTCAGCTTCAACCACGGGCTCTTTTCTGATCCTAACAAGGAAGTTCTTCAGCTTGCATCGCGAAACAAAGTTCTGCCCTTACGCTGGTTGTGATAACGAGCCATGCTACCAAACAGAACGGGCGTTGAAAGACGCTCTGTTCCGCCACCGAATTCCCGATAGCACGCGTAGACGTTCACAACAATCCGCTCCGGGTCGGTCCAATCGGCAAAGGCATCCAAGGAGATGTCGCGGGCCGCTGCCTCGTAGTCCACGCCGGCGTCAAAGCGCTTTCGCGATTCGTCGCGCACATATTCGAGATAGCGCTTCAAAGCGCGAACTCCGTTTTTGTCCGTGAGAGGGCCATGTCCCGGAACTACGGTTTCCACGTCCCATTCGAGAATTCTGTCGCACGCCCGAATCCAGTTTTCGACGGGACCCGCCCAAATCACGGGATGACCGCCCGCGAATAGGATGTCTCCGGTGTAAACCACCTTGTCCGCTGGAACATGTACGACGATATCGCCTCGCGTGTGTGCTGGACCCAGCTCTAGGAGTCGCACTTCCTTACCGCCAACGTGCAGGGTCAATTCGCGGTTGAACGTGCGGGACGGGAATACAACTCTAATGTTGCTGAAGTCAAAGCGACGTCCCAGAACCTCCTGGAAGAATGCGCCGGCTTCTCCCGTCATCGGATATCGCGGCGTGGAGCTTTGCTCCTTCATTTCCTCTAGACACGCGGTCGAAGAGATGATTTGCGCACCTGCGACGAGCTGGTTTCCGTTCGTGTGATCAGGATTGGAATGCGTATTCACAAGCGTCCCGATTCGCAAAGCAGTAGGCACTGCGTTTTGCATGAGGTCGAGCATCTCTCGCGTCAGCTTAAGATCCACGAGCGTATCGACGAGAAGCGTTTGGCCTCCGTTGGCAATCAATCCTGAATTGCTGTACCCCCAGGTGCCGTCCGGCTGTAGGTAAGCGTAGCAACCGTTGCCGAGATCATGGAGGCCTTTTGTGTATGGCCACTTCTGCATAGTTGCCTTTCAGCTCCAGGTCAGCGGTGGCAAGCTCGTAAACTGCCGCCAAGATCCGCTCGCCGCATCCCCCTCATGTACTCATCAGGGAACAACGCCGTTGTAGGTTAGACGGCATGTCCCAGTTTGACAAATTGGACTTCCCGCTAGGCTCCCGCTTTTGCCGCCCGAGGCGTTGGCAACGCGAGCACGATAGCTATCAAAAGCAAAGCCGGCACGTCGCCCAGTAAGTGTCCGCGATGCTCCGGGTAGAGCAGGGCCTGTGCCGCCATGATGCCAGCATGCACAACACTCGACCAGACGGCAAACCAGATAAGACTCAGGCGCTTGAGCGGGTTGCGCGCCGCAAGGAGGAGGAAAACTCCCAACGTAGCGTAAATCCCCAAAATCATCTGCAGGTACATCGACGGCCCTCCCATATGCCACGCCCATCCGGACGGCCAGACCATCGTCAACGGAAATATCCCGAAGATGAAGATGATCCCAACCACCACGAGCACCACGCGAAGAGAGGTGAGCTCACGATCCATCGCGATTCCTCCTTTTTGTTCCGTCGTCCCTGACTTAAAGAACAGATCCGAAACGCCATCAATTAGCGCCATAACTTGTCTCCTTCCGAGCGCGCCGGCAGGTTTCCTCGGGCCAAGGAGCGGACGCGGTCACAAATTTGTTCCTTCGGTTACTCTATGCAACGACGAGATCGACCATCACTCGCCGATCACTTTTCATGACGACTCATAATGTCTTCCAGCCGCTCCATGGTGAATTTGTTCAGCCCGATAATCGTTGCGCTGGCGCGGAACGCGGGCGGAACCATGTAGCGGGCTGCCTCCTTGCTTTCCGCCTCTACGCTGAGCCACGCGGTGTGCACCCCGTCCAAGCATCCCCAATCCGCGTGGGTCAGCACATGCGAACCACTGGCGAGAAAGACTCGCACAACCCGCGCGCAGGCCTGTACCTCCGCTTCGTGCGGTATTTCAATGAGATATCGTTCCATGGTCTGATCCTCCTTCTGAGGGTAGCGAGTATCCGATCTAATCTTTGGGCAGGTGCCCGCCGATAAGCACCTGCCCACTTCCTCGAGCACTGCGCAAAGCGTGGTTCGCCCACTACTTCTTCCCCGCAGCCAGAGCATGGACGGCGTCGGTCGTCATGGGCTTCCCGCCGATTCCCCAGTCTCCGCTGCGCGTTTCCTCAATGACCACAACCGTTGCCGGGCGCAGGTTTTCGCCCTCGATCGACACCATGGTATCGGTCAGTTTGGTGATGATCTGGCTCTTCTGTTCCGGGGTAAACACATTCTCGATTACCTTGACCTCAATTAGGGGCATCTGTTGTCTCCTTCCGCGCTCGAGTTGGTTTTGTGCGTTTGTCGCATCTGCGAGCGCGTCTACGAGCCGTACTATGCACCGACTGGACGAGTACGTGCTTACCCGCGCGTCTGAATTTCTTGCTTGCGGGGCGGTAGCATGTCACTCACTTGACTGAGCGTCCGCGCAACATTGCACAACGTCCGAACAATTGTGTAGGAAGCCGAATGGATGTCTTGTCGACAGTCCTCAAGACGGGGAAACTCTGGGGTAGTAAAGCTGGTTCAGCGGGAAATAAAGACAGTTCGCCCTTCCCATCACCTATAACACCCTGCTTAGCCGGTCGCGCTAGCGGCCAAGGGAGACACGAAAATGTGACCTCGAAGCGCTTCCCGAATCGCGCGAATGAGGTCCGTGGCCATCCTTCGCTTTGTGACGAACCCCAGCCCTCCTGCGGCCAGACAGGCGTGAATGAAGTCGCCGCCACCATGGGCCGTCAGGAAAACAACAGGCGACGTGCAGCCGGACCCTTTCAAACTCTTCGCAGCCTCGATTCCGTTGAGAAGGGGCATGGAAATGTCGGTGACGATGATGTCGGGCTTGAGTTTCAGTGCCGCGTCAAACAATGCTCGGCCGTCGCCCACTTTTCCGACAACCTCAAAAGTTGACTCGAGGAGAGTCTCCGCTAACTCCGAAAATTGCGGATGGTCGTCAGCCAGTAGAACGCGAATTCTGCTCACCGCGGTACAGCCTTGTGAGGGCACGCAGGGCCTACGACTTCTGAGACCCCGGCCTTTCAGCATTATTTGCTGAACTCATGTACAGCACTACTGCCTTTAGTGACAGCTGCCATTACTGACAGGTCAGCCTGCTTGTGTTTGGCCACGCAACAAAAAACAGAAGGAATGCAAGTGCCTTGTACTGATGGCTATAGTTTTGTCCAGCCGCTATTTCATGATTTGGTCAAGAATGCGCGGTCCGGGGTTAATTTCGTCGACCACCGCGCGCATTTCCCGTGAACCACTTGCTAGGGGTATTCTGCGCAAGCTCGAGAGCCTGCACTCAGAAAGAATTTCTGCCCACGCTCCTGCCCGAGCGGGTCAGGAGAGCCTTTGTCCTCTTGACGACCTATCATCGAAGTGTCGCCGCGACCTCGACTCCTAGATGGAACAGACCATCGAGTGCAAACGGCAGACACTCATAATTAGCTCGCGGTTGTGCGCGTTGTAGAGAGCATCTATCGGGTAGGCACAGTGAAGAGAAAAGCGATGTCGCAACGCCAGTTCGTTCCAGAGCTGTTCAAGACGATTCGTCGCCTGATAGCTACCATCTGCCCAAAGCAAGGCAACCATTTCGCCGAAGACAGTTACCTGCGGTCCGCCCGAGGTTCTATCCTTATTGGCCGGGGAAACCAAGGGACCAATGATTTCAGAAAACTGGGTTGAATCTGGCATTCCCTTCACAAGAATCCGGGCCAACGTCTCTGCTGCGTCCAAAAGGATTAGCCGTCTTTCTTCTTGTGCGCTTAGAAGATCGATGGCGAAATCGGGAAATCTGCGGACCAACGAAGAACGGTGCTTGCCGGTTGCAACGACAAGGGCCCGCTCCCCCCTTTTTAGAGCGGAGTGTACCAGGTCAGCAAGGCCGTCAGAAAAATTTCGCTCATCCGAATAGAATTGAACCTCGTGTTGGAACGAATCATGCCCGGCTACCTTATGCGCCAAACAGCCACTGAAAAATCGTGTGCCGCCGAGAGCCGCGTCAATGGCAGGCAACAGTTCTCGGTGAACGCGCTGCTTGTGAACGTAGCCCCAAGCACCAATTCGCATCACCTCATCCGCCAAGCCGAAAGCACACTCTTGGCTCACGAACACGATTCTTGCCTGAGGGCTTGATTGACGAATCCGTTCGGCCGCTTCGAGACCGTGCAGGCGCGGAAGGCCGATGTCAAGCAGGACAACATCCGGCTGAAGATTGGCGGCCTGCCGAACAGCGTCTAATCCATCGGCGGCTTGTCCCACAACCTGAAGGTCCGACCTTTGTCGCAGGTGGGAGAGGAGAAATTGTCGGAAGGGTTCAAAGTCATCGACTACAAGAACGCGAACGAAGTCCATTTTTCGTACCGTTTAAATGATTTTGAAGCACCCGAAAGATCCACTGTAATGCTCGTAGGACAACCAAGTCTTTGCGCCAGAGCAACCTTCGCCCAGCTGCTTCGTGCATCCACGAAGAACGCCCGATTCGTTTGCCTCGACTAGAATCGGAAAATCAGCCCGAGATTGGCCGCGCCTTGGTGCGCGTAGTTCGCCACTTCGGCGGTGTAGCAACCGAAGAAGGGGTCGCAAAACAAACCTAGAGATGACGTGGTATGCGTGGGTGAATAGCGCACGTCGAGTCGGAAACCGAAATTTCGGACAACGAAATATTTCACACCACCGCCGATGTTAAACGAAAAGCGGTTCTCGAAAGGAAGCACATCTCTGGCTGAACTGTTGGTGCTGAAATGCGTGAAGCCTAGCCCGAACGCGAAGTAGGGTTGCAGCTTCGAACCAGAGTGCAGAATGGGAAAGTCAAGGCCCCAGTGATAAAAATTGAGATTGGCCTCCCCGACGCGGCTACTCGCTCCGCTTAGGAAACTCACCCCATCGAGAACTGTGGGCTGATGATTCCACATGAATTCAGCCTCGAGACCCGGAACTAGGCCGACATCAAGCCAGGCGCCATAATCCCACGAGCTGCGAATGTTTAGCTGACTGAACGGACCGGAATTTAGGTCAATGGCGCCGCCGAAGCGCGAACCACCAAAAGGGGTGATCTCGACGGGGTGAGCTCGGAATTCCTGAGCAGCGGTTGAAACCACAAGAACGAAAAGAAGTGCGACGCCGCAAAGAACCCTACTTGAGAACATTTTCGTTGCTTTCTTGGGGAACAAATAACCAGTCACTGTGGTACCTGATCTTCGCTCGGCGAAACCAACCATAATGCTCGCAACCACGGTGGCTCCCACACCTGTCAATTTTGGCAGGCAGGATCCGCTTAGCCTGTCCATAGGCTCTCGCTGGCAGATATGCCAGTTCCGGTGTGACCGCCGGAGTGCGATTACTGCTTGTCGTCGATGGCCGCAGTTTCGGGCCAGTGTGCTTGCGCCAAGTGAGCCCACTTCGTCGCTGCGGTAGGAGAGGGAATGCTATGAAAACGTTTCTCCGGTGCCTGAAACGCATGCGTCTGATTCCTGTTCTATTCTTGTCGCTAGCCGGTTCTGCGTTTGCTCAGCATCGGCCCGCTAAAGAGTGGTCTATCTGGATTGGCATACCGCTCCGACTGGGTATGCCCCGCGATGCCATCATCGCGACATTGAACGAGAATTACGGCGTCACGAAAATGAAAACGGGTACCGGCGATGATTGGATCGTCACCGATAAGATGAAACCCAGCATTTGGGAAGGTTATCTAGGATTTCGCGATGGGAAACTCACCTACGCGAGCAGGTCGTGGACCCACGGAGACGAAAACAAATATACCCTCGCCCAAGCCTTATGGGATGCATTGGCTCGGATGGAGAGCGACGGCGAGCATTCCTGTTCCTTCGAACTCCCTACGACCCGGTCTCCGATAGCGGAGGTACGCTACGTCAGGCTTTACTGTGGCGCGAAACGAATCGAGATCATGATCACAAATGTCTTCAGCGCAGAGGGCAAAGGACAACAAGTATCGATCAGTGAGATTCTGAGTTCCGAAGCCTACTGACCGGTTTAACTCTGCGCCGATTGTATCGCCCACCGTCGCGCAAACACTCATACCGCCAAGTAAGAAGAGAATCGTCAGGTTCGGCACGCCGTACAGTGCCACGCTTTAGCAACCTGAACCATGGGTCAGCAATGGCGCTTTGGCGGCGCCGCATCTTTGTCTCATTCTCCGCAACATGCCGGTGGATTCCGACGCTCCCTGACTAACGGATTCTCTTAGCGGCTCAAGCCGCACGTGCCGTCATCGGTGAACTGACCGCTTGCCGCCATGGCTCCCAGTGAGTGGCCGCAAGCGATGATGTTCTGATTAAGATCGTCCTTCTCGAGTGCGTCCGGTGAAATGTACGATAAGTTGGCGCGCAATTTGAGATACTTCTCGCTCAATTTAGTCATGTTCTGAAACTCATTGTCCAGAAGCTGATAAGCACTGCGATCAGAAGGAGTCGTGGCGGAGAGCGAGACCAAGCGCAGATTCGTGGCCGCCTGGGCCCGATACGGATCGAGCAGAGTAGTCGACAAAGGCATTCCGCTTTGGATGGCGGTCGAGAGCGCGGTGTGCCACTCGCGCAGAGAGGACATTTGCTCGATTCCGGCGGTCAAAAAGCCTCGCGAAAAGCCTTGACTAGATGCCGTATTCTGTCCGGATTCGTGTACAGGTGCTGGGGACGAATTGACGGACGACCCGCGGTCCCCGTGATCGATGGGCACGCTGAGAGCAACGGTTTGCCCGGAACGGCTGATCGAACCGTGAATGGCGTCCGCCAGAGCTTCTAGACCAACATAGGAATGGCCGTTGACGTCAATCACTGGCACCCGCGTGTATTGTCCGTTGATGATAAGGGTGTTTTTTCCGGTCACGCTCTGCTGCGACAGTGCAAGGCTCGAAGCCATCAAACTGATAACCGCAATGGATGAGGCAGTGAATAGCTTTCCGCACATCGTTGGTCCTCTGTGAACTAAGGCGTTCGGATAACCGTCCGATTTTCCTTATCGCGAGGCTCACACTCGGAATCGAGGTCGTCGTGGGGCCGCGACAAATGAGGATTAGATCAGACGCCGATGAGCGCCGACTGTCTAAACTAACAGGAGGGCCGACCGTGGGCAAACTGACCTATGCGCGCGGACTGAGCGGCGGTGGGCGTGTACCGGCGGCGTGAGGGTGCGCCCAGGGCGCAACGAGGGGGCGCCACCACGACGAGTACGACCAGGGATAACTCTCAACAAGCGAGAGGACCATGCCACGGGCCATTTCGCCCGATGCGATCGACTTGGCTGCCACAGGTCTTGAACGTGTCCAGCCCGAACGAGGTTGAGCTTATTTCGCGCCGACGGTGAACTGCTTCCCTTTTTCGCCAATCTGAAAAATTAGAAGTTTCGCAGGCTCGGTGCCGCTCAGGTTTCGAAGGGAGCGGTGGACGTGCAGGGGGGGCTCGTAGAAGTATTCGCCCGGAGTGTACTTTTGCGGTGGGTTCGGATCTACCTGATTCTCGATTTCGCCCTCGAGAAGGTAGGCAAAAACCGGCCCGGTGTGTTCATGGGGCGGCGAGACGGCGCCCGGCGCCACGGTGAGCGTAATGACCGTCACTTCTGCGTTGGGAATATCGGCCAGAGGTTCTTGCATCAGCGTCTTCACCGCCACGGAGGACATGTTTGACATGTGACTCGGGGCGCCCTCTTGCGCCAGCGTTGCTTGAGCCTGCAGGAGCGCGCCCGTGCCCCCTGAGAAAAGGGCCGCCAGTGCAGCGGTCAGGCTCCCATTCATTTCACGTCGAGTGATCATAGACGCTCTCCTCTCGCAACTTCGGGAATCTCTACTGAATTCGCACGGTGGCATCTACACAGGCTTGCGCCGGTCATTTCGCGGCGCTCGCGCCATATACTTCGGTATTCGGATGAAACTCGGACCACGCGAACCAGAATTCCGGTTCTAGGATCAGGGGTTTCAAGTGCGTTCCCTTCAACTGCCCCGCGATGCACACACCATAGGCCGTCCACTCCGAATTCGTTTCCAGATCGATCAGCTTGTCTGCGTGGGCATCGGCGGCGCGGAATTTCAGCGGCCGGCCGTTCGCCTGCGCGAGGAAAGCCGTGGTCGTGTCTGAAGCAGGCTGATGCACGATCAGCACAGGGTTCGCTCCCACGTGATCATTCACTACAGGTGTGTTTCGCAGCGCAGCCATGGGATACGCCTTAACCTCGCCGCCGGTCTCGAGGCCCACGATCGTATCCCGTGGGCGCAGGCGCGCGTCATGACCGAGGGCACCTTTGGGCGCCGGACCGGCAAGGCCCACCACGCCTTGGTTGATTATCTTGTTCATGTCCGCCAGACGATCGGCATATCCTGGAAGGGGCTTTAGCACCAACGTATCGGGATGCTGCTTCTCCCATTCGCCCCAGGTGGTCAGCAGGAACGGATAGAGAGTCAGGTGAGCGCCCTTCAGTGGACCGGAAATCGCTTCGAGAGATGACTGCTGCCAATGGCTGCCTGTCTCTCGGTCCTTAAAGACTTCGTTGCCGCCAATCAGGCCATCTGTGTCGAACTCAAGGGCCTTGCCGTTGGCTTCGGCCCTGAACACGAGGGCCGTGTTGCAGAAGGATCACCACGTGACGGCGATGGGCCCATCCGCCATCTGGTCCTGTACTACGCCATGCTGCGCTAGTATCGCAGCGGGATAGGCCTTGGCGGTCTTAGCGTCGGTCACGCCGATCAAAAGATCCTCTAGAGATAGGAAAGTGGCCTGCGAGGCTGCGATGAATTGCGGGTGATCAATAGTGACGTACGGCAGGTCCGCTTTCTTCGACTGCGCCACAAAAACCCGGGCGCCAAAGACCGTTACCGCAGCTGCTATAATCATCGTCTTTAGGCAAAGCCGGACACCTGCACCGGATAGCCCTCGATTTTGAGGATTCCTCGTTCTCTTGGTTGGTTCCCATCTGGCTCTCGCACGAATCATATTTGCAACCTGGTTCAAGATTTGGTTTTCGCCTAAGGCTGCCCGCTTCAAAGCTTTCGCCACAGTCTCTTAGTCGCGCACTTATGACGGAGAGATTTTACATCCTTCATGACAGGAACGTGTAGTCGAGAAACCCAGAGATCGAAAGACATTCGCACGACGCGGTCGCAGCGCACACCCATACAGGGCGAAGACGTTCCGCGAGCTTTTGCCTACTCGGTGGGCCAGTTCACGCCGCAAGACGGAATGCCCGCGGTCTAAGCGCACTTTGACGTTCTCGTCGGACATCTCAAGGGCATCGGCAGCTTCGGCCGTGCTCATTGCTTCGACACCTGGCCGACATCTTGCTCGCGCTCGGCGCGTTTGCTTTGGCACAGGTAAGAGCTGTACGGGAAGGCACAGTATCGCTGGCTTCACACAGGCCCCACCTGTTGGTCATGCATCAGCAGGCTGACGGCCTCAGCGGGGAAGAATCGTTACCTTATCTTTCGGCATTGCCGCCAGCGTCGATTTGTCGAGATTTAGGTGTGCGGCGACGAGCTCAGGCGGCGTGTGCGTGAGCCACTCCGATAGTGCCAAGTCCTGGTAGAAAGCACTCTTGAACATTTCAAGGAATTTCAGGTCCGTATCGCCGGTATTCCGGATGTAGTGCGGCAACGTCTTTTGGACATACCCCACGTCTCCCGCTTGAAAATCCATCGTGCGGGCGCGCCCGCCCGTGGCAAAAACGGTCATGCGACCCTTGCCACTGATGAAGTATTGCCATTCATCAGCATTGGGATGCCAGTGTAGCTCGCGAATAGCTCCCGGGTGAACCGTCACGATCGCAGCGGCCACGGTCGTCGACACCTTAAAGATGCTCGAGTCGACGATTCGAATTTCGCCGCCCTCCCTCTTCTTTGTGACCGGCATTTCGTTCGTGCGGAACAAAAAGTTGTGCGGCGAGGCGCCGAGCGATCCAGCGGCGATCCGCTGGTCTTGTTCGAGTGGCCCCGGAACCTCCGCCTCAAAGATGAAAAGTTCTTCCTTCGGCATCTTGGAGAGGGCCTGTTCACTTACCCCGAAGTTCTGCGCCACCACATCACGCGGCGTATGTGCCATAAAATCGGTCAGCAACACCGTCGCGTATTCTGAAAAATTGCCATCGTCAAACACGAGTAAGAATTCGGCGCCGTCAGGATTCAACCCTTGAATGGAGTGCGGAATTCCGGTCGGGAAATACCAGAGGTCACCCTCGTTCACGTCGCCGACGAAGCTCCGCCCGTCGGAATCGATCGCCGTGAGCCGGGCGCTACCGTACAGCATAATCGCCCATTCGCCGGCCGCGTGCCAGTGCAGTTCGCGGACACCGCCCGCTGTGAGCCGCATATTTACACCCGCGATCGCCGTAGACACAGCAAGTTCGCGCACCGTGACTTCGCGCGACCAGCCGCCGGAGTGCAGACGCTTGTGCGCTAGTGAAAAAGGATACTTGAACGTTTGCACACCACCGGCGTCGGTGCTGGGAGGGAGAATTGAGTCGCTATTCTGCGCGTCGAGCTCCGCATTTTTCGGCCCGGGGTCGCTCGTCGCACGGCCAGCGACTGGCGTGCTTTGGTTCTGCGCTGGCGACCCTGCCGCCCCGCTTGCAGAGAACAGGCTCGCAGCAGCGAGGGCACCTGAGCTCGCTTCCAGAAATCCACGGCGCGAAAATGCGGTCTTCTTATCGCCCATCAGTGATCATTCCCCTTGATGCATATGACAGCACTGAGTCGACAGGAGCATACGCCCGGCGACGACGTGGGTCAAAAGCAACTGCCAGAAACACACACCGGTTCCCGTCCTGCTAGTGTTGGCCCTGTTCTTACTGGCTTAGCGGCAACAAGATGGCTGGAAAGCCTAATCGAACCCAGATCCCTCTAGCTGTCCGCTCAAAGCGCCACCGTCACGCGTAAGAACGTTGCAGGAATGGAGGTGCGCTCCTGTCTCGGACTCTGGTTTTGCTTGTTGAACAGAACCTCGAGCTCCTGCTGGAGATCGGCTGCTCGACCGTTTCTTTCCGCAGCCTCGAAGGCGTTCATGGTCGGCCCGTAGTATTTCCTAAAGGCGGAAACGAACTCTGGTGGTGTGCCGGCGAAGTTAAACGTATAGGTGTCTCTCGCGAATGATATCTCCTCTTTGGGAACTCCCGCGGCTCGGAACCGCTCTATCACATGGTTCTCCACCCCCCAAGTCATAGGGCTAACGAAGCCTTCCGGCGGCGGGGGAGAGTACGCGGAACTGATTTTTAGGATCTGTGCCACCAGGGTCGGATCATTGGGAATCCAGTTACCCATGATGATCCGGCCTCCGGGCCTAGTCACGCGCACCATCTCCTTTGCCACGTCAAGTGGCTTCGGCGCGAACATGGCTCCGAAAATGCTCACCACGAGATCGAAGGTATGCTCTTTCAGCTCATGCAAATTGGACGCATCGCCTGCCTGAAACCTGCAGTTCGCCAAGCCTTCTTCCTTCGCGCGCTTTTGTGCAGCCTCAACAAGGTTCCTCGCGATATCGACACCCAACACATCGGCTCCCAGTCTCGCCTCTGGCAATGCCGTCGTTCCATCGCCGCATCCCAGATCCAAGACCTTCAGCCCTTTCGTGATGCCAAGTTGCTTGACGAGTGCGTCTCCACTCTGCCTCATGCTCTCTGCAATGCGAGTAAAGTCGCCTTTTTCCCACAACGCCTGATTCGGATTCATGGTTGCTCTCTTCTGGTTTGTGTTCCCGAGAACATCCCCCAAAAGCGTTCGCAGAACACGCAGGATTTTTTCGGCAGCGGCGGTCGATACCCTAAAACAATTCTCGCTACCGTACCATGAAACGCAGGATTGTGTTGGCGATGATTGCATAACAATGTCGGCTCTTCGATCCAAGGAATCTGCGAGTGGATTCAGGCGTATTTTGCGTTTCAACTCGGCTCACCTCTAGCTCGATCAATGTGACCACGCATTCGACATACTGGGATCGCTATGAAAATGGACGCTTGGGCCTATAGGCTCGCATCGACCTTCAGGCATCCCTTAGAGGGAGCAGGAGCAGCGATCATTCAGGCGCGAGCTTTTAACGCCTGGGTCGCCTGCCACAGATGCCTGCGATTGTGCGCGGCAATCAAGACGAATGCAGAATACACGTTGTATTTCACGGCTTCTGAAAACGGCGATGTGATCATTGCCGTATCCAGAGCCAGACCGTACCCGCGTTTGAGTTGCCCGTCCATCCTGGCGTTGAGTTCGTGAAAAGCTGACAAGACTTGTTCCGCGCTGGTAACCGCCAAAGGCTCAAAAGCGGGGGCCGTTGGCAACTTTAGCCGCGACGGCGGCTCCAACCACCACTTCAGCAATTGGGCATTGAAGTTCATCATCATTCGGGCGCTGCCGCTGACCTTCTTGGTCTCCAGCTCGTGCAAGGCTTCGTCAATGCGAAATACGTAGGCTTTATTGGTGATATTCAGATGCTCCACGCACTCCGCCGGCGACCACTTCCTTTCGCTCGGCCTCCGCAGTAAGTTCTCTGGCGGCTGCTTGTCCCACAATTCCGAGGCCTGACGTGAGGTCTCCTGCAACTCTCTTCGCAACGCATCTATTTGTGATTGACTATCACTCATGATCCTGCTTCGTTAGCTAACCCGGGGAATCGCGACAAGTCTAGATCATAGTGGTATATTCGCTGCCGCTTTGGTAGCCAACAACGAGACTCTAGATAAGATGAGTTCGCAAGTGTCGGCACAGGCCACGCCCGAACGCGTAATGCAAACCGTCTGGAGCTTGGTGCAGCCGCTTGCCTTGGATGCCGCCGTCCAAAATCACGTTTTCGATGTGCTCGATGCCGGGCCCAAAACCCTCGAGGGGGTCAGCCGCGCGACAGGCGCGTCCATCCGAGGCCTCGCGGCTGTGATGAACCTATTGGTAGCCATTCAGTTTCTCGCCAAGACCGCCGACGGTCGTTATTCGCTGACTCCGGAAAGTTCTGCATTTCTAGTCAGCACCAAGCCCGCCTATCAAGGCGGATTTGTCCACCAAGTTGTCTCGGGACTTATTACCGACTTTCTGCCACTGGCCGAGATCGTACGCGTGGGAAAGACGGTTGAAAGTCAAGTGGACAGCCCGGAGGCAGCGGGGTTCTTCGAGCAACTAGTGGGGAATATTCTACCGGTGGCCTATCCGGGTGCGCGGGCGGTGGCAGAGGCGCTGGGCGTTTCGGGCGCCGTTCAACCGGTATCCGTGTTGGATATTGGTGCAGGTTCAGGAGTCTGGGGCATCGCGCTAGCTCAGGCTTCTCCGCACGTACGGGTTACCGCTGTGGATTTGCCCGGTGTGCTGCCTGTCACGCGCAAGATCACCCAGCAGTTTGGCGTCGGAGATCAGTTCACTTGTGTTGGCAAGGATATTTTTCAGGATGATTTTGGCGGTGGCTACTCGATCGCCACGCTGGGCCACATTCTCCACATGGCCAGCCCGGACAAAAATCGATACTTGCTGAAGAACATTTTCCGCGCGCTGGTTCCGGGTGGAATTCTGGTCATTGGAGAATTCATCGTCAATGAAGATCGCACCGGCCCGGTGGAGTCGCTCGCCTTCGCCGTCAACATGCTCGTTCATACGGAGCACGGAAATGCCTATACACTGGGGGAAATGAGCTCGTGGTTGCACGAAGTCGGGTTTGTGAATGTAAGAACGCTGGTCGCTCCCGCTCCGTCGCCGTTGATACTCGCCGACAAGCCACAGCTATAAGACTTCATCGCCCTTCGATACTGTCCTTATCTTCTGACCATGGCGGCTGTTCTAGTTGGCATACGATGACAGCTCGTGGCGGGTCAAACGCGGGACTGGCAAGTTCCCTCCCGGCAAACTTAGTCGGCGATCTTCGCCGTCTCTTTTGATTCGTTTCGCGAACTAACTCTTTGACCTCTTTTAGTCTTTCCATTCGGACGTATGCCCAGGTCATCGCGACAAATTCAATGCGGAGGAACTGGCGGCCGCCCGGCCCAAACCGAGCACGAACGGCGCTCCGCCAGCCGAGCCCAGGTCAGCTGTAAACGCGCCAAGCACCCAGCGGCACCCGCGCACGAAACATGATCTTAGTTTGATCGACGCCGCCGTGAAACTATCGGTGAAGCCGGATCGAGGAAGGAGTCAGAGGATATTCACTGCGCGTGCCGCAAGCAGGGCAACGATCGTGAGAGAGATGAGTGATTGGAGCATTGTGCAAATCTTCGCCCATCGCGACAAAACGGCAGTATCGGTCGGTGAGAATGCGGTACTCGTATTGAAGGCGAGAAACAGGTAGTCCACAAAATTTGGCACCCATGAGGACTCACGATTGTTGCGAGCGACCATTTGCGGAAAAAGAAATGAACTCTTGGACATTCCATTGGGAAGTTCGCGAGACAATGGGCCGCCCGCGTCCAGTTTCCAGTACCACAGAGCAAAGACCAGAATGTTGGTCACCCAAAGGGAGGTCGCAGAACGCAACAATGCCTTCGGCGGTTCGACATGTTGCGGGATTCCTTGAACCAGATGAACCAGCGAAGCAATCATTGCGATCGTGATGGCGCCATTAGCGAGCAACGTCAGAATTCGGGTAATGCGAAAATCGCCCCGACGCGCCGAGATTACGATCGGGACAAGCAAGAGAACGACAATTGTCATAAGTGACCAGCCCGGACCGAGTGAAAGAGGTTCAGGAAGCGCCCAATAAACCCCCGCCGCAGCCAACATCGCCACGAAAGCCGGCCAACGGGGTTCGCGAAGTACCTGACGATTCATAGCGCTGAGGTGGATTTTGTCCACCGACAGTCTAATACAGGCAAGCAACTGGTGCGTGTCGAGCTGGGCTGTGGTGCCCGATACAAACACAGAACGCGGCGAAGGTTGGCTGATGCACGATTCTCCCGCCAAGTTGACTCGCGCGGGTGTCCGGCATAGGCTGGGCTTTCTTCCTCGGTTTCCTGGAGCTCAGGGTCATGCGCCGTTGGTCAACAACGCCCCGCCCGGTCCTAGTCGCCCTTGCGTCGCTCTTTGCTGCGGCCACGATTCTCTACAGCTTCCTTTGGATGTATGCGGTTCGCCATCCGGGGCCGCCCGTGCAGCTGGGTTTCGATGCCAGGTATTCAGTAAAGGATCTCTCCTCTACCGTCCAGACTATCGAGAAAGGGAGCCCCGCCGAGCAAATGGGCTTGCGGGTGGGCGACCGCATACTGGCGTTGAATGACCGAAGATTGGAATCGCCGGCCCTGTTTGACAGCGTTTGGTTCGACAGCCGACCTGGAGATTCGGTTCGATTGACTATTGAGCGACCCGGAGAGCCCAGAACCTTGCTTCTTCGCGGGACGTTTCGGGCTGCCGCCTCACAATCGTCGGACCTGGGCCTCGCGAAGAAATCGGCCCTGCAAGTCATCAGCTCCTATCCGATACCTTTTCTGGTGGTAGGCCTGGCGGTTCTCTTCTTGCGAATGGACGATCCGAACGCCTGGTTGCTGGCGCTCCTATTCGGCAGTTTCATCTCCGTGCCGACCCCTAGGAGTTGGGCGTTATTTAACCCAGCAGTGCAGGCGTTTGCTACGGCCTATGGAACGATCTTCCTGGGGATGATCGGTGCGGTGTTTTATCTCTTCTTTGCGGTTTTTCCCACCCGCTCGCCGATTGAACGCCGCCTTCCGTGGCTGAAATGGCTCGCCTTTGTGCTGGGCGCCTCGGTCGTGCTGCCGAGCCTTCGAGCAGGGGCACACCTACAAGCGCCTGCGGCGCTCGTTCAACTGATCGGTGAGCGCGCTGCAGCAGAGGGCGTGCTTTTCTACATTTATCTATTTATGGTGCTAGGCTTTATCTCCTTGCTCATGAATGCCTCCCGCGCGGCCAGCTCCGAGGCGTGCCGAAGGAGTCGGGTAATTCTCTGGGGGACCTTGGTCGGCGTGCTGCCGATCGCCGCCGAGAAAGGAGCGTCAGATTTTGCCGGGTATCAACCGCCCTTCTGGCTCGATACGACACTCATTGTTCTGACGTTTCTTTTCCCTCTATCGTTTGCCTACGCAGTGGTTAAGCACCGCGTGTTAGAAATCCCTGCACTCCTGAAACGCAGTGCACGTTATGTGATCGTGCAGCGAGGTTACATTGTTCTCCTGTTCGTTGGGGCGGTTACGGCCATCGCGGTCTTCACGCGCACGATTTCACGATTTTTCCCAGCCGACGCAAATATCGGGATGGGACTGAGCGCCGTGTTCGGAATCATCATGGTGTGGGCTTCGACCCCGCTCGTGAAGCGTGGGACCGATCGAATCGACCGCGCTTTTTTCCGCAGCGCGTACGACGCGCGGGTCATTCTGCAGGACTTGGCGGAGAAGACGCGGACAGTTTCCGACCGCCATGAACTCGCCAAGTTAATGCAGATTCAGATAGAAGAAGCACTGCATCCGAAATCGCTGGCTTGTTACCTAGAAGGAATAGGGGGGAATCTGGTCGTGGAAGGCCGCCCAGGCCCCGGTGAAGCCGTTGCCCTACCCGGGTCTTTACCCCGGCCGTATTTCCCCTTCCGCTTCGGGGCAGTTTTTGTTCCTCGAGACTTGGAGACAATTCCAGCCACGCTGCCGATGCTCTCTGAGATCGCCCGACGGGGGAAAGCCTGGGACGTTCCCCGGGACCCGGAGGGAACCTCGCTTGAGCCGCGTGCGCCGGATTGTCTAGTACCCATTCTCGGGCGCGACAACAGATTGGTCGGATTGCTGGTGCTTGGCCAGCGGCTTTCCGAAGAGCCTTACTCGGGCGAGGACAAGCACTTGCTGGATTCCGTAGCGAGCCAGGCAGGCATCGCGGTGGAGAACATCCGTCTCGCAGAAGAGATGGCGGAGCGAATGGAAGCGGAGCGTCGCGCCGCCCGGGAAATGGAAATTGCGCGCGAAGTGCAGGCGCGGCTATTTCCTCAGACGATGCCGACCTTACAGTCGCTTGAGTATGCAGGCGGTTGCATTCAGGCGCGTGAAGTCGGGGGAGATTACTACGATTTTCTGGATCTAGGCCCGGGACGGGTGGGAATCGTACTTGCGGACATTTCCGGCAAAGGAATTTCGGGCGCCCTATTGATGGCTAATTTGCAAGCAAACCTGCGCAGCCAGTACGCCATCGCACTTGAAGACTTGCCACGGCTACTGAGGTCCGTGAATCGTCTGTTTGTGGAAAATACCCCTGACGACAGTTTCGCCACGCTGTTCTTTGGCGACTACAATGATGCAACTCGCTGCTTGCGTTACGCCAATTGTGGTCATAACCCGCCCCTGCTATTGCGCGAAGATGGAAAAGTCGAGCGTCTCACTGCCACGGCGACAGTTCTGGGATTGTTTTCTGATTGGGAATGCGCCACTTCCGAAGTGACCCTACATAGCGGCGACACACTTGTCATTTATACCGATGGCATTACCGAGGCTCCGGATGCCGCGGGAGAGGAATTTGGCGAGTCGCGTCTCATCGAACTACTCTGCTCAAAGCGCCACCTCTCCCCAAGACAGCTTCTTGCAAGCGTCCATGCTGCCGTCCAACGGGTGAGCACGGGGAGCCAGGCGGACGACCTAACCCTGGTGGTCGGACGCGTCTGCTAAAAGCGGGGCTTGGCCACGCGAGTCGAGGCGGCGGAATCGCCCAGGGCGAATTCGGAGTCCAAGGAGGCACCGAGACAAGAGATCGCTGGACAGGCAACGAACCTCCCCTCCGAGCACGACGCAAGCAGCCCCGAAAGATGATCCTTGGCAGGCAGCGTACGTTCGATTCGAAACGCCTCCGGTCGAGGCGCTCTAAATCGTGCGCACAGGATTCCAAGACCACTGCTGACCGTCGCTGCTCACGCAATCCCGAGCGCCTGGCGCTCTCGGCCATCCGGATCATTCTTCGCTTCACATTGATCATCGAAAATCATTGTAGTTTTTTCGCTTGCTGTGAACGCTGGCCACTTCGGCAGTCCTGCGTGGTTGGGATCACCTCTGCGTGCGAGATTGATCCACGCCTGGCTGACTCTCGCAGCGAGCGACCGCGGTCCCGGTCCTCCGCCAGTCATCGGCGCACAGCGATCCGTATTGTCAAAAACGAATGACAACTCAGCGCAATGAAAGGCGCCGGGCCGTTTGTTGAGCACAGGAGTTTTCCAACAAAACCAATACAGGTACACAGGCGCTCCCCCGAGGGCCGTCTGCCGTTCCGCCTGGGTGATTGCGCCCTGTCGGACTGGTGCTGCAGCGATTCTCGACATCCACTCGCCGGGCGTCTCGTTCGGATGGTTAGCGCGAAAGACGTCAATGATGTGCTCGGCTTTGTCCTTGTACCCTACGGTCACGCGCTCCTTGAGTTCCGCTTCCGTAAGTGTCGTCAGTTTTGAGTCATATAGAGGCGTGGAAAACTCATTCAGAACTGTACCGACGATCAACGGCACGTGTGCCGACGTCGCCGGCGCGACGGGATCGTATGGCTGCGACGACAAGTTAGTCCTGTCGACTGTCGGCTGCCAGCCTATGCGCGGCAATCGGAACACGCCGCCCGGCTGCACAGGGGGTGCAAGGCTTCTCACCGCCGCGATCCCGGCTTCGACCAGTTGCTCGACGGGCATTTCTTGGATTCTGTCGATCTGCGAGCGGCCGAGCCCGAGCTGTTCTACGACCGCCGCTCCCAATTTCGCCGAATCCTCCCAACTGGACGCGTTGAGCAGCGAGCCGCTTTGCACAGCCGCACGATGGAAAAGGCCATTTGCCGATGGCATCGCCATCAGGGTATTTACCTTCGCTCCGCCACCGGATTGGCCAAAGATCGTGACGTTTCCGGGATCCCCGCCGAAATTCGGAATATTGTCACGAACCCATTCGAGGGCGGCAACAATATCGAGCATGCCGACGTTGGCCGAATTCGCATACTTGTCGCCGCCGATTTCAGCGAGATTCAGATAGCCCAGCACTCCCAGGCGATGATTCAGTGAAACGACGACGACATCGCCGCGCCGACTCAAATTTTCACCGTAATAGGATTTCAGTTCTTGACCTGAGCCTGCAGAAAAACCGCCGCCGTGGAGCCATACCATCACCGGCCGTTTCTTGTTGTCATTCACGCCCGGCGTCCAGATATTCACGAGCAGGCAGTCCTCACCAGGACGCCCATCATCCCAATCGAACATCCATGCAACCTCATCTTTGGCCCAACCCGCGCGCGGTTCCTGGGGGCTGACGAAGCCATATTGCATCGAGCTGCGGACACCGGCCCAGGGCGTAACCTTTGTGGGGGGCTGAAAGCGTGCGCTGCGCACGGTTGTACCCGCATAGGGAATGCCCTGGAACGTAGCGATGCCATTGCGCGTGAACCCACGCACTCTGCCCGCAGTGGTTTCGACGATCGCGTTCTCATTCGACGCTACAATCAACGAGGTGCAGTAGCCTGGCGTTACCCGAGAAGTCTTGGAGTTCTCCCCGGCGCTCAACGGCAAGGTTCCGCCAGACGCTCTAACCACAGCAATCGCGGCGGCACCTTTGAGTAACCGCCGCCTCGCGATGCCAGCGTGATTTCCGCCCTCACAGCGCGAACCGCTATTGCTCGACGGGATTTCCTTCATCGTCGCTTCTCCGGACAGGCCTCTTAGCTTGAGTAGGGAGTATGGGCGAGAGCGGTTTCTCAAAACATTGGCATGGTGATGTCGCCCCAGAAACTCCGGCGCGGGGGAATTATCACGCTTTCCACCGCGGGGTTTCCACCCCCGACGTTTGCAATCACTACGGGCGTCATCTTCGCTGAGAGGTCGGTCACCTTCGATACCGGCAGCTGCGAATTGCCGGGCTCATCGACGCGCGAGAAAATCAACTTATAGCTGTCCTGTGGCGTCCCCATGATCCGGTTTACGTGTTGCGGATCGACGGAAGGAACCACAAATCCAGCCCAGGACCTCAAGCGGTGGACGGTGACCTTGCTGAACATTCGATGGTCCGTTCCGACGTCCGCGAACATGTTGACCATGCCGTAGTCTTTGGGCAGCAGGTGCACGGTGAAGGCCGCGCCGGGCTCGCTGGCAAGAGCTGCGCGAACCCGCTCATCCTGCAGCGTAGTCGAGACGACTTGTTGAATTTTTTCAGGTGGCGTCGGCCAGATGGCGATGGCCATCATGTTGTCGGACGGCAGAACCTGTGTGACGGCGTGCGCGATCGTATATTTCCGAAGGAGCACCGCGCCTCCGAGAACGAGCACGATGATCACCGCGCTCGAGGCGGCCAGGCCCACACCGCGATCGCGTATCCAGCCGAAGAACAAACGAAAAAGTTTGCCACCTGGATTTCCGGGTAAAAACATTCCGGTGCGTTTGCGGTACTCGGCATACTCGGGATTGGCCGCCTCGACCTTCTTCTCTTCGAATCGCGCGAGAAAGTAATAAAGGAAAAGCATGCCGAGGTAGAGAACGAGAATGATGGTTCGCGGCCATATGGTTAACAGCCCAAAGCCCGCTATCGCCAGACTCAGATAAAACGGATGCCGGAGGTACTTGTACATCCAGGTCTCCGCGGTCTTACGCTTCAGTAGCTTGGTGCCGTATACCTGCACGGCGCAGATTAGCGCAGCCAACAATCCCAGACCGAAGGCCCAGGACCCGATCTTCCAGCGGGTGAACTCGAGAAACTGGCTCGTCGTGATAACGGAATGCGGCAAGAAGAAAGATTCGAGCCACGCCGTCGCGCGCCATCGATGCAATCCTTGCAGCGCCGGCGCATACAGCGAGTACCAGTAGAACGCGAAGGGGCTGATCATGATGACCACTTCGATCATCACCAGCCCATACAAAGCCGAGGCCAACCACTTGAGGGCTTTCCGCATGGCGCACTCCTCCTTGCTTGCCTCTCAGGGGCGCTTCGCCAAACCAAAATGACGACTACACAAGAAGACCCCTTCTTCGAGAATCCAGCCGAACCGCTTCCATTAAAGAATCTTGTCTGCCGTCCTATTAGCACACGGCAAGGTGAGCGTCAAACTTGGCAAGGGCAATCGACCGAGAATACCCGGGTGGGTTGACACCTAAGGCCAGGTGCGAGCCATACGCCGGCAGCAGGTCGCGCGACAATCAACGGTTCTTCAGGCGACAGATCCGCGGCTTTTGGTCCATCAGGAGTGGTTCACTCGTCGTGCGCCGCACTCACGGATGTCCTAATTACAAAAAGCCAGTTGCCGAACGCTTGAGTGATAATCCACAGCTATAATTATCAGCTTCGGGTCCTTTTCCGAGCCTGCGGTCGTAATGCCAGGGCAGTCTACTCGGGTCGATGGAGCCGCCATTGTTTATGCGATCATGTTCTTTCGTAAAAATTCGACTTCTGAGGTAGCCGCGTTTACCACCTGAGGAAGAAGAACGAGCAAGTCCAATGACCATTATTTCGCTAGTGCTCTCGATCATCGCTCTTCTGGTGAGCTTCCTTGCATTGTCCTATACAAAGCAACAAGCTGACCTCATGAAAAGGCAGCAGGCTAGAGAAAAGGAGGCGCAACTTTGGACTGAAAAATTCGCTGAAGCCGTAGACTTGGTCTTCACCATTCGGCCAAAGCAGATAATGAGCCCCGGTGTCCAGAGTCAAAGGAATGCTTACCCAGTGGTATTTCCTGACCCTTCTTTGCGAACGAGGATCGAGTCCCATCTCATCCGCGTTTCCGCCATTCGCTCAATTCCCGATCCTCGCCAGCCAACCACAGAGCAACTCGGCATGCCAGAAATGCAAAGCACGATTGAAGATGTCCTTCGTTGCGTGAAAGAGTTCCAGCAGACTAATCCCGGGGAGGCTAAACAAATCGGACTTGTCTAAGCGATTGTCGCTGTGGGCTTCAAAGCGCCGAATCCCGGGGATCCTCTGAGCACGGTCTTGTCGATCAAATTAGACTTGTCAGCAGCGCATTACGAAGAAGGGCTTGCCGCGCACGCAAGGTGGCCTTTCGCCGGCTCACGATGAGCCGATAACCCTCTTTGTCAAGCGTTGGAAGTCCTGCGACTGATCGGCTACCTTCTTCTCCTCTTGGCCAAGAACACTGGTACATTTGACAGCTTCCCTCCTCCGCAAGAAAGTTATGCCATACGTGTGGGCAAGACGCCCGAATCGAAAATCGAAGCGGCACTGGTGCCGCGCCGGAGGCGAATGTGAGCCTGCTGATTTCGGTGCGAAAGTCACAAAACATCACAATTCTCGATCTTCAGGGACGCATCACGATAGGTAGAGACAGCGATTCCTTTAAGACTGAACTGCGCACGCTTGCCCAGACCGTGCCGTGCGATATCCTCATCAATCTGGCGGAGGTCTCGGCCGTGGATAGCATGGGAATCAATGCTCTGGTGCAATCGTTCGTGACTCTGAGGCGTAGCGGCGGCAACCTAGGGATCCTCCACCCTACCGGACATCTCTAACAGTGTCGGCCCTGTCAAGATTTTTTGAGCGCACTTCTCCGTTCCACTCCGTTGAGCGTTTCCTTCATTCGTTTCCTTGCCCGCTGCATCGACGACCACGGCTCGTTT
>Ga0126373_10000271_pt1 | contig 34407 bp, 31 predicted proteins | sample PanSoiMetPlot_11_FD_92545 | JGI IMG/M metagenome (GOLD analysis project Ga0126373, IMG submission 92545) | Tropical forest soil microbial communities from Panama - MetaG Plot_11 | ecosystem: Environmental > Terrestrial > Soil > Tropical forest > Bulk soil | place: Panama | collected 2016-02-17 | reverse complement strand
GCGTTCATTCAGAGCGGCCGCCGGCGTCATGATCACCGCCAGCCACAATCCTGCGGTTGACAATGGCTACAAGGTCTACCTGGGTGACGGCGCGCAAATAGTGCCGCCAGCAGACGTCGACATCCAGGCGGCCATCGCGGCGCTGGGACCGCTGTCCGAGGTTCCCGTAGCGGCACCGGACAGTACGCTGATCACCCGCCACGGCCCTGAGGCGGTGCAGCAGTACCTGGACGCGATCATCGCCGCCGTTGGGCCGACGCCGGGCAGCGCGGCGTGGCTGCGCTTTGCCTACACCCCGATGCATGGTGTAGCCGGCCGGCTGGCGACGCGCGCGTTCGAGCAGGCAGGCTACGCAGCTCCGGATGTCGTTCAGGCGCAATTCGAGCCCGACCCAGATTTTCCTACGGTGGCGTTTCCCAACCCGGAGGAACCCGGGGCACTCGACCTGGCGACCGCCCTGGCGCGGCGATCGGCCGCCGACCTCGTGATCGCTAATGATCCGGATGGCGACCGGCTGGCCGTTGCCGTCCCCGACGAAGACGCTCCGGGTGGGTACCGGCAGCTCACCGGTGACCAGGTAGGCGCCCTGCTGGGCGCCCACATTCTGGACAGGCTGGCCTCAGATCCTGCCGTCGTCATGTCGGAGCAGCTCGTCGTCAGCACTGTCGTATCCGGAACGATGCTGTCCAAGATCGCCGCCGCCGCGGGCGCGCAGCACGCCCAGACCCTCACGGGGTTCAAGTGGATCGTTCGCGCCGCTGACATGCGGGACGACGTCCGGTTCGTCTTTGGTTATGAGGAAGCACTCGGTTACGCGGTGACCCGCGAGGTCCGGGACAAGGACGGCATCAGTGCGGCGCTAGCGCTGTTGCAACTCGCCGCGGCCGCCAGGGCGAGAGGCGAGACCCTGCAAGATGTCTACGACGCGCTCGAGGTGCGGCACGGCGTTCACTTGACCAGCCCGCTCAATGTTCCGACGGAGAACACGGTCGACGTCATGTCGCGGCTACGTGCCACCGCGCCGAGTGAGCTGGCAGGACTGCAGGTTGAGGCCGTTACCGACTTCACCGGAAGCTGGGAACTGCCATCAACGGACATGCTCAGCTATCTGCTGCCGGGTGCGCGGGTCCTGATCCGGCCGAGCGGAACCGAACCGAAGGTCAAGGCTTATCTGGAGGTTGTCCGCCCGGTCGGCGACGGCAGCCTCAGCGATGCACGCGCAGCGGCGGCCGAGGTTATGAGCAGGCTGACTGAGTCTGTGCGCCAGTTGTTCGCCAGCTAGCTGCGCCTATGCGGCGGGCGCCGGTGGCGCTCGCGGTCATGTTGGCTGGCGCTCGCGGTCATGTTGGCTGGCGCTCGCCGTCCGGTTGCTCGTCCTTGCGGTCGGGTGGCAAGCTCGTAGACATGGCGAACACGGATCAGCACCACGACCACGCTCATCAGCATGACCATGACCACGAACACGATCCAAGCTGCGAGGTCGCACACGGCAACGTGCCCGCTCCAGTCGAAGCCAAGGTGCTTGGCGCCGTTTTCGCCTCTCCCGTCGCGAGCTACCTGCTCCAGTACGCAGCCGACGCCGGCTACCGAACCGTATTGATCGAACCGGACCCCGAGCGAGCCAAGGCGGCTCAGACCGACGGTGTCGAGCTCGTTGCGAGCATCGACGGCATCCCGGTCGGCGACATGGACATAGTCCTGACCGACCATCACCGTTCTGAGCTCGGTATTGTGCTGCGCGACGCGCTGGCCGCCGGTGCGCGCTGGGTCGGCATCATGGGCAACCCCCGGCATGTGGGCCCGCACGTTGCGGCGCTCACCGAGCTCGGTGTGCCTGACAGTGAGATCCGCAAGGTGCACCGCCCGATCGGCATCAATATCGGGTCGAAGACTCCGCCTGAGATTGCGATCGCGACCCTGGCTGGCCTGATTGCCGACCGCAACGGCAAACCTGGCGGGTTCGAATTCTGACCTTTGCGTTTGCTTGCGACCTACCGTCGGGTATGGATCCAGAGCAGCGCCCGATAGAGCCCGAGCGGGGGAAAATGTCGTCGGAAGCAGTTGAGGACGGGCACGAGACCACATTGGTGGCTGACTACTCACAAACGCCGCTAGCACGCAAGCTCGGCATAGGTGAAGGCGATGAGATCGCGCTGATCGGCGCGCCACAGTGGTTCGAGGACCTGCTCTGCAGCCTGCCCGATGTCGCAAGTGTGCACACCGATCTCGCCGATGACGCTAGGTATGACGTGATCGTGGCCTTCATGACCGAGCGGGCTGAGATGGAGAGCGAGCTGCCGCGGCTTCGGGCCCGGATGGCCCCGGCATGTGGCCTGTGGATTGCGTGGCCTAAGCGAGCGTCGAAGGTTCCTACGGACATGACCGATCACGTGGTGCGCGAGATCGCGCTGCCGACCGGCCTAGTCGACAACAAGGTCTGTGCGATCGATGAGACCTGGACCGGCGTGCGCCTGGTCATCAGGCGGGAGAATCGCTAGCGCCAGCGGCGCAGCTGACCCCTGACCTGGGTGTACTGCTCTCAGGGTTCGATGGGGGTATTTCCCGATACCGAGATTCCTGTTGGCGCGGCAGGCTGGAACCATGGACAGCAATAACAGCGACACGCTTTACACCAGCCAAGCCAGCAACGACGGCGACGCCGAGTCTCGGCGCAAGCAGCCCATTCGCCGCCCAGTTCGCGGCCGGATGGTAGCCGGAGTGGCAGCGGGGCTCGCCCGCCACTTCAATGTCGACGTCACGATCGTGCGTATAGCATTCGTCGCTCTCACGATCATTGGCTTCACCGGGCTGCCATTCTTCGGCGCGGTGCCCTTCTACCTTGGTGGCATCCCGCTGTACGTCGCATGCTGGCTGCTTATCCCGGAAGAAGGCAGTGAGCACTCGATCATCGGCAAGTTCGTACAGTCGCGCCAAGACCGCTCAAGCTGACGTGTTCGAGTTGCGCTGAGCTGCTGGCCGGATGCCTACTCGACCAGCAGCTCGCCCTCGAATCGGCCCAGGTCCTCACGGTACAGCTCCAGGCCGACGCCATTCGGATCACGGAAATACATGCTGTTGTCGGCGCCACGGTCTGGGCCCAGGTAGTCGACGCCCTCTGCTTCCAACCTCTTCTGTGCGCCCTCGAACTGCTCGGCGGTAACCGAGATCGCCAAATGCTGGACGCCACCGATCGTCTCCTGCCAGGCCGGATGCTCGTACCCGGGAAAGTCGAAGAAGCCGAGCAGGTTGTGATTGCCGATGTCGAAGAAGAAATGATTCGAGCCCGCGTAGTCGCGGTTCTCTACCAGCTCGACGAGCGGGAAGCCGAGGAACTCCTGGTAGAACTTGATCGTCTCCTCGGCGTCCTTGCAGATCAACGCCAAGTGGTGCACACCGCTGACCGTGGATGCCGGCCGCTGCGCTAGCGGACGCAGATACCGCTTTCGCAATTCCTCCCGGCGGGCCCGCACTCGAGCGAGCTCCTCACCCTGTGGCTCTGGCATCACTGCCTCCTTCGTTTCAGCGCTGACCTCTAGTGTCTCCCCTAGCCACTAGTGTCGCCCAGGCAGCGCCCCGCGAAGTGTGTCGCCTAAGCGTCGGCTACATCGAGTTCCGCGTCCTCCGGATGCAGCCGGTGACGCGACACCCAAGCGCGGACACCGTGTGCGTCGGCCGCGAGCTGAGCCGGTGGCACAGCGATAACGGGGCAGCTGGCATGCGCCACGCAGTACCTGCTGACTTTGGCTGCGAGCCGCCGAAGCCCGCCGCCGGCCCGGCCGGCCCCGATGACAAGCAGATCGCCTTCCTGGCCTGCGATTTGAGTCAGCACCTGGCCGGGGTCCCCGCGCACCACTTCGGTGGTGAATACAACGTCTGCCGGCGGGCCGCCGAGGCCAAGGTCGATCGCCCACCATAGCCGCTGCCACGCGGCATCAGACCATTCCTCGCGTAGCTCCGGGCAGGGATAGCGTCGATCGGCCAGCTCGCCACCGGGCGGACTCCAGGCGAAGACTGGCATCAGCTCGGCACTATGAAATCTGGCTAGATCCGCCGCGAATCGCAAGGCCTGCAAGCTTCCCGGTGATCCACTCAGCCCCGTGACAACTCGCCGCGTGTCCATCTCACTGCTCCTCTGCGCCCTTAGGACTGCCAGTCAATCGCCGCCGAGCGGTCCGGAGCCGATGCTCTAACAGTCCTCATGCGAGCTAGCTCCCCGTGCATGCGGCATCCATGCACTCACGCAGACATTTGCAGTCCGACACTTCAGGTCTGCACAGGTTGCTGCGTCCGGCAGAATTCTGATAGTGTCTCTCATATTAGAGCGACACTCAGAATATTCTGACGCGGCATGAGGTGGGAACTGTCATGCAGGACTTTCAGCCAGCAGCGGTCAACGACCGGCGCCGCTGGTGGGCACTCGGCGCCCTGGCGGTAAGCGTCCTCGTCGTCGGCCTGGACATCTTTGTCCTGACGCTCGCGTTGCCGACCCTCTCGGTCGACCTGCACGCATCGACCGGTGATCTGCAGTGGTTCGTAGACTCCTACAGCCTGGTCCTGGCTGCCGCTCTGCTGCCGGCGGGATTGCTCGGCGACCGGCTCGGCCGCAAGAGGCTGCTCATCACCGCGCTGACGATATTTGGCCTCGCATCGCTTGCATGTGCATATTCGACGTCGACCGGCGAGCTGATAGCGGCCAGAGCTCTCCTGGGTCTCGCCGCCGCGGTCATCTTGCCGCTGGCGCTCGCGGTACTGCCAGTCATGTTCGCGCCAGAAGAGCAGCCGAAAGCAATCGCCATCGTGGGTGGCGCGACTTTCCTCGGATATCCTCTCGGCCCGATCCTGGGCGGCTGGCTGCTCGACAACTACTGGTGGGGATCAGTCTTCCTGATCAATGTTCCCATCGTGATTCTCGCGCTGGCCGCCGTGACATTCCTGATGCCGGAGTCGCGTGGGAAAGGCCGCTTCCGAATCGACTTCGCTGGCGTCGCGATCTCCAGCGCAGGCCTTGTTGCCATCACCTACGGCGTCATCAAGGCGGGCCAGGACGGCTGGTCAAACCCAACTGCGGTCGTCACGATGGTCGCGGGTGTACTGGTCTTGGCCGCGTTCGTCGCCTGGGAGCGAATCGTCACGCGACGGGCTCGCAGCCAGCCGTTGATCGACCTGGGCCTGTTCGGCTCACGTGGTTTTACCTGGGGCACCACCCTTGCGACGATGATCTCGTTCGCGCTATTCGGCTTGACGTTCGCCATGCCGCAGTTCTTCCTCGACGTGCGCGGTCTGGACTCGCTCGCAAGCGGAGTCAGGATGCTGCCTCTGATCGGCGGACTCGCAGTCGGCCTCGGGGTTGGCCAGCGGCTGCAAACTCCGCCTAAGTCCGCAGACGGCGGCCCAGCTGGGTCACCTCGGCTGAGCAGCCGCCAGGCAGGCGCTGGCGGATTCGCAGTTATGGCCGTCGGCCTGGGTATCGGCACCGCGACGTCAGCCGCGAGCAGCACAGGTTTCACCTCTGTTTGGTTCGCGATAACTGGGCTCGGCCTTGGCTTGGCGATGCCGACCATGCTCGGCGTGGCGCTCGGCGCGCTTTCGCCCGAGCGCAGCGGGTCCGGCTCGGCACTGATGACCGCGATGCGCCAGGTCGGCGCGACCATCGGCGTTGCGGCACTTGGCACGGTATTGAACTCGGTGTACCGCAGCAAGCTCGCAGTCACGGGGCTCGCGCACGCGGCCGCCGTGCCAGCCCGCAGCAGCGTAGGCGCAGGAGTCGCCGTATCCGCCAGGCTGCATTCGCCGCAACTGCTCGCAGCCGTGCACAACGCCTATGCCAGCGGTGTAGATGTAATGCTCTGGGTATGCGCCGCGATCGCGCTGGCTGCGGCAGCGCTGGCAGTCTTGTTCCTGCCGCGACGGTCGAGCGCGGCCGCGTCCTCAGTGGCGCGTGAGCCATCCGGGGTGGCCAGCCGAAATCCGGGCGCTGCCGGAGCAGAATGACAGGTATGACGCAGGCGCCCGCCAGCTACGGCCTCAGGGAACGTAAAAAGGCTAGAACGCGTGCTGCCATCCGGCAGCACGCGCTTGCGCTGTTCCGGGAGCACGGATACACCGGCACAACCGTTGAACAGATCGCCGAGGCGGCCGAGGTTTCTCCGGCCACGTTCTTCCGGTACTTCCCCACCAAGGAGGACGTGGTTCTGCAGGATGATTTCGACCTCATCACGCTGGCGGCGCTGGAAGCACAGCCGCTCAACCTGCCACCAATAGCCGCGTTCCGCGCCGCAGCGGCTATGGTTCGCGCGCACATGACAGCCGAGGAGGTTGAGCGCTTCACCGAGACAACGAGGCTAACGCTCGCGGTTCCGGAGGTCAGGGCCCGTGCGCTCGATGAGCTAATCCGTACCACCGACGAAATCTCGGCTGCGATTGCAGCGCGAATAGGCCGCACTGCAGACGACTTCGACGTCAGAAATACCGCCGGAGCCATCATCGGAGTGATCATGACCGCAACGATGCCGTGGCAGGCAAGCGGTGCCGACGTCGACACGATGTTTGATCGGATCGATGCCGGCCTGGCGCATCTGGAGGCCGGCCTGCCGCTAGGCGAGTTCGCACCGCCCGGCGGTTAACCTTCGGCGCGCGTGCCAAACAACGACGACATGAAACTGCCCCGCACTCCATTCGGAGTGCGGGGCATGTCGGTGCTTGTGGTCAGCTCACCACGTCGGAGGTAACAACCTGCTGGACCACGTGTGAGGCCGCTGCCTCCCACTTGGCATACGCCGTCGGAAAGCCCGATGCCTGCACGGACTGGGCGTTCGCCCACAGTGGCTGGCGCGCCCACATCGGGTCGGCAGCCTCGTGCTTGTGCAGCGCGTTCAGGAACGCGTCCGCGGCATACTTCGGGGTCAGGATCTGCTGTGCAGTGCCCCAGCCCATTGACGGCCGCTGCTGGAACAGTCCCAGCGAGTCGCGGTCACCGTAGCCAAGGTTGTTCAGCGTCGACTCCTGCATCGAGGTAGCCACCGCGATCACAGCGGACCGGATGCCCATCTTCTTGGCAAGAGCCTGGTTGACAATCGTCTTGGCGTTGTGGAACTGCGAGCTTGTCAGCGGCATTGCCTGCTGTGGCCCGTAGTTACCAACCGGCTGCAGTTCATTCGCCTGCTTGGACAGTCCCGGGTTGTCGTGGGCAACGACCTGCTCGACCTTCTGCCATGTCGGCTTCACCGCGGCCTGCTTGCCAGCGTGCTTCACCGCAGGCTTGCCAGCGTTCTTGGCCGCAGCTGCGAACTTGGCGGAAGCAACGTGCTTAACCGCAGCGGGGTGCTTGGCGGAAGCAACGTGCTTGGCCGAAATTGCGCGCTCGATCGCCGCAACCAGCTTGGCCGCAGCAACCTGCTGCGAAGACGTCTGGCTAACGGTCTTCTTGGCCGCAGCCGCAACTGCGCGGTGCGCTGCTGGCGTGTTGTGCGCTGGAGATGCAGCGACTGCTGCACTGGCCGTGCCGGCGCCCGCGCCAACTAGGGCAGCGGTCGCGCCAAAGTAGGCAAGAGCCTTCTTCCGGCCGCCGAGTGCGTCGGTCACTCGGTCAATGCTTCGCATGGTTTTCCTTCCTGTCTGTCCTCGCCCCCCAGGCCGCAGATGACTGCCGGCCGGCAGGGACTTTCAAGCGCGGGATCTCAAAGTGCTTCGTCTGTCTGAAGCCGACGCTCGGGGGGTTCCGAAGCGCGATCCCGGCGAGGATCACGATGCGTTACGGCAACTCTGACGCGGCGCCGCGGCGGCCGGTTTCGTAATGAGACGCACATCACTACTGGCGAGTAACCCAGGTCACTTTCGGCGGCGTCAAATGCCACTATCCGTATTAATCGGAGCCGCCGTGGTAGCCCGGCGACCGGCGCCGACAGACCAGTGGACGATTCCACCCAGCACGCCAACCGAGCTCAACCGCTTGTCGCGGACCGCTCTACGCACATGGTTTACCTGCGCTTATCCGGATTTTTACGCCCGAGCGACGCGGTCGCACCCGCCCCAACCAGACGCCCAGCCAGCGCGCCGAGGATCCTGCAAACAGACGTCTGGGTCCCCGTGGAATGTTGCGCGTTCAACTACTGTTAGCGAGAGCACACTAGATGCCAAGGAGGTAGTCATGCCAGCCGTGACCGTCGAAGACATCCTGCTGCTGCCGAGGATTACTGAGCCAGATCGCGCAGCCGCCAAGGACCGGCCGGTGCTGGCAGTAAGCACAGCGCCGTCCGCATACGAGGGCGAGGGCTTCCCGGTCCGCCGCGCGTTCGCCGGCGTCGACCTGCGCGCGCTCGACCCGTTCATTCACATGGACCAGATGGGTGAGGTGGACTACGCGCCAGGCGAGCCCAAGGGAACGTCGTGGCACCCGCACCGTGGGTTCGAGACCGTGACGTACATGATCGACGGAACGTTCCGTCACCAAGACTCAAATGGTGGCGGCGGCCTCATCACTAACGGCGACACGCAGTGGATGACTGCCGGTGGTGGCATCCTGCATATCGAGGAGCCGCCAGAAGATCTGGTGATGAGCGGCGGTCTTTTTCACGGCTTCCAGCTGTGGGTGAACTTGCCGTCAAGCCTCAAGATGGCTCCGGCGCGATACCAGGACATCCGAGCCGGCCAAGTAGCTCTGCTAAGTTCCGCCGATGGCGGCGCACTCGTACGCGTCATCGCCGGTGAGGTTGATGGTCACGCTGGACCTGGCGTGACGCACACCCCGATCACGCTACTGCACATCACGGTAGAGCCGGGCGCGGAGTTCCGGCTGCCATGGCGCGCGGACTTCAACGCACTCGGATATGTACTGGCCGGCTCAGGCACCGTCGGCGCCGACCGCCGTCCGGTTCGAACAGGCCAGCTTGCCGTATTCGGTCCTGGCGACGTACTGACCTTCGGCGCGCAGCGCAATATGGATGGCCCGAGCGAGAAGCTCGACATCCTGGTTCTAGGCGGCCAGCCGATCAGGGAGCCAGTTGCTGCCTACGGTCCGTTCGTGATGAACACCCGCGCTGAGCTCGTTCAGGCGTTTGAGGACTACCAGGCAGGCCGTCTCGGCACCATTCCGGCCGTCCGCACGCCCATACCCGACGAGCAGCACCCGGGTCACGACGTCATCTGACCGGACTCACGCCAGCTAGCGCCGCCGGGCACTCACGACCCCGGCGGCGCCGCACATGTCAACTGCGACGCACCTCGAAGGTGAAGCAGCCGAACTCCAGCGCGCGGGCATGTACCAGCGCGACTTGCGGGTCATCAAACATCTCCGCTAGCACTGCCTCGGCATCCCACGGGCCGGCGCCCGCGGTCGGCTCGTAGAGCCGGCCGCCCAGAATGGTGCCGTCTGCCGAGTAGGCCCGTAGCATTCGCCGGCCGCCAGCCAGCCACGCCGGATATCCAGTCCCGGCCGGACCTTCGCACTCCTCCGGATGGATGAAGACTGGCCCGACCTCGTCGTACGCCCCGGGGTCCGCTCCGGTCTCACGGGCCCACCTGCGCAACGGGGCATACGACACCAGCGCGGCTCGCTCCCCCGGCTGTATCGGGCGAAGGCAGCACCGCAGCGGCGCCCCGCCCTCGTCGTCGACGCGAACAAGAGGCGGGTTACCCGCATCATCGCGAACGCGAAGCTCAGCCAATACCTCGCCCGGGATCGCGCGTACCGCGAATTGGGTCTTGTCCTCAGTACCGGCCTTGGCGTGAGCACCGGTCTTGTCCTGAACAGCTGTGGTCATAGAACCATGATCAAGAATCGGAACGGGGTTGTCTGGCGAGAATCAGACACCAAGTTTCGCGGCGAGCCCTGGCCAGTCGCTGCCGCTGAAAACGATCACTGTGGGGGCCGAGTTGGTGTAGCCATAGGTACACCAACTCGGCCCTGATCATGGTTGGGTCAGTGTCCGTGCTTGAGGTGATGCTGATATTCGGTCCTGTCGCACCCAGACCGCACAGCCTGCCATGGCTTGACAATTATTAACGCTAAGATTAACTATTTCTTTCATGCGCAAAGGGTCAAGAGCACCAACGGGCACCGAAGCGGAAGTGGCTGTGCTGTTCGGTGCGCTCGCCGATCCGGCCAGGCGGCAAGTCGTGCAGTTGCTCGGGACAGCGCCGCGGCGCGCCGGTGAGCTGGCCCAGGCGGTGGGCATGACTCCCCCCGCGATGAGCCGGCATCTTCGAGTCCTGTTGCAGGCTGGGATCGTCACTGACGAACGAACGGCAACCGATGCCCGTCTGCGCTACTTCAGGCTGCGGCCGCAGTCGATGGTGGCCTTGCAGGCGTGGCTTGATCAGCTGCAGGCGCACTGGGACGAACAGCTCGCCTCGTTCAAACGGCATGTCGAAGGGAAGCGCCGATGACCAGTCCAGATGCCCAGCAGACGCGAACAGTTGCATCGCAAGTCACAGTCAGCGTCGATCCGCAGACCGCCTTTGCCGCATTCACTGACGAGATCGATCTGTGGTGGGTACGCGGGCCGATCAACTTCCACGATGCCGCACGCGCCAGAGCGATGCGCTGCGAACACGGCGTCGGCGGCAGGCTTCTTGAGGTGTATGACGACGCGACAGGCGATGCGCTCGAGCTCGGCCGGATCACGTCCTGGCACCCAGGCGAGCAGCTTGCCTGGAACAGTGCTGTCGATGACGTTCAGGTCGAGGTCCGATTTACCCGCGCCAGCGCAGGCACGACGGTGACGGTGACGGCAACGATTCCGGCGGGTGGAGCTGATCGAGGCGGCACAGCTTGGGTGCGCGTCGTGCCCGGCTGGCTGGGCTCGTGGTGCGAGCGCCGGGATACCGCCGAGCGCACGCCGACCGACACCGGCCGGCTCGCGATCGCCATCTATTACGCCAAGCCCATTGCCGCGACCAGCTGGCTGTCGGAGGTCTTCGGCTTGAATTTGGTCAGCCGGTGGCCCGACGAGAACTCCGATCCCGACTACACCTGGATTGAGTTCATGGTCGGCAACTGCTCGGTGATGCTGTTCCCGCTGCACCACGACCGCGTAGAAGGTGAGCACGTCACGCACGTCCCCTGGGTCTTCGTTGACGATCTGGAGGCGCATCTGGCACATGCGCGCGCCAGCGGAGCGACCATCCAGTCCGAGATCCGCCAGCACGGCTATCGCTGGTATGAGGCAGCCGACCTGGAGGGTAACCGCTGGACGTTCGCGCAGGCGCGTCCGACTATGTAACTGACGCTGCCGAGTCCGGCGGGCTGGCAAGGCGCCGCAGCGCGCTACGCACGATCTGCGGGTCGTAAGTGTTCCAGTACGGCGGCAGAGACGCGCGCAAGAATCCGCTGTAACGCGCCGTGGCGAGCCGCGGATCCAGGACCGCTATCACGCCACGGTCCTCGATTGTGCGCAGCAAGCGGCCGGTGCCTTGCGCTAGCAGCAGGGCTGCCTGAGCAGCTGCCACTGTCATGAAGCCGTTGCCGCCCCGAGCTGCCACGGCCCGCTGACGAGCCGACGCCAGCGGGTCATCGGGCCGCGGGAAGGGGATGCGGTCAATGACGACAAGCTGCAACGACCGGCCTGGAACGTCCACGCCTTGCCAGAGCGACAACGTGCCGAACAAGCACGTTTCCTCGTCCTCGGCAAACTTAGTAACCAGCAGCCCGGTGGAATCGTCGCCCTGGCATAGCAGCGGAACGCCTATGTCATCCCGCAGCGCCTCTGTCGCCTGTCTGGCAGCCCGCATCGAGGAAAACAAGCCAAGCGTGCGCCCGCCGGCTGCGAGGATCAGCTCCCGCATCTCGGTCAGGTATGAGGCGGACAAGCCGTCGCGGCCGGGCGGCGGGAGGTGCCTGGCCACGTAGAGGATCGCGCTGCGCCTGTGATCGAACGGGGAGCCGACGTCCAGACCGCGCCAGCCGAGCCCGGTCGCGCCGTCAGCCCAGCCAGAACCGTCAGCACCGCTAGAGCGCTCAGCACCGCTAGATTCCGCAGCACTGTTAGTACCCCCGGCTGCCTCGCGCCTTTCGGCCGCACCGCCGGCCGTCCCTGCCAGATCAGCCAGCGGCAAGCCCCACTGCCTGGCCAGCGGCTCGAATGAGCCGCCGAGAGTAAGAGTCGCCGAAGTCAGCACCACCGTGCGCGGCCTGAAGAGCCGGTCGGCAAGCAGCCCTCCCACCTGCAACGGCGCAACCCGGAGCGTGTCCGGACGAGCGGAGTCTTCGCGGCCGGGCCGGTCGAGCCAGACCACCTCGGGCCGGGCGGCGATATCGTCGGCGAACGCACCGACCATGCGGGCAGCGTTCTCCGTGACCTCGTCCACGGCGACAGTAGCCGCGCGGGTTGCGACGAGGCGGTCGGTGTCTTCCTCCGTTCCAGACTTCACACGCAGGTCGGCAGCGCAAGCCGCCGCCGCGTCCCGCACCGACGCAAGAGCTACCTCAACCTGATCACTGATGACGTCCAGGCGTCCCGCCTCGGTGTCTGCCAGCGCGAGCTCCAGGCCTTGAGCGGCATCTCGCAGCCGACCGCTCAGGTCGTCGCCAACGAGCCGACCGCACCGCCGGGCAGCGGCATCCACGCCCGATGCGGACAACTCCCCGGCGGCGACACTGGTCACACGGTCGACAAGGTCATGGGCCTCGTCGATCACAACGACATCGTGCTCAGGCAGCACGATGAAGTTCTCCATCGCATCGATGGCGAGCAGCGCGTGGTTTGTAACGACGATGTCAGCCTCGCCTGCGGTGTCGCGCGCTTGCTCGGCAAAGCACCGCGATCCAAACGGGCACTTTTGCGCGCCAATGCATTCCCTGGCATTGACAGAAACCTGGCGCCAAGCCCGGTCTTCCACTCCGGGAACGAGCTCGTCCCGGTCTCCGCTGCTAGTCGTTGCTGCCCACTCGTGCAGCCTCGTCACCTGTCGCCCGATCGCCGAGACGGACTTCGGGTCGAACAGGGCGTCGTCAGGCTCATCGGGCGCGTTTCCATGCACCTTGTTAAGGCAGAGGTAGTTGCGCCGTCCCTTGAGGATCGCGAACACCGGCTCGCGGCCAAGCAACTCAGAAAGCGCCTCCGACAGCCGCGGCAGGTCACGCTCGATGAGCTGGCGCTGCAAAGCGATCGTCGCGGTTGAGATCACGACCATGCCGCCGTCCCCGAGCGCATGCCGCACTGCGGGCACCAGATATGCCAGGGACTTGCCGGTGCCGGTCCCCGCCTGGACGGCAAGGTGTTCCCGCTCGCTGATGGCTTTCTGCACTGCATCGGCCATAGCGACCTGGCCTGACCGCTGAGTCCCGCCAATGCCAGCAACGGCGGCCTTGAGCAGCACGTCAACCTGGGGCAGATCGGAAGCCACGACAAGCACGTTATCGCCTGCGAGGGACAGACCGCCGCCGCTGGCCTCCAGCTGATCCGGGCCCAGACTCAGCTCGTGATGTCGGCCGAAGTCAGCCTGGCCCAGGCAATAGATACGAAGATCACGATGTAAATGGCAAAAGACAGCAGGCCATGCTCGACGCCTGACCAGTCGACCGGCGAGCGCAGCAGACCGTCCCACGTGAGCCACCAATGCGATGGCAGGTAAGCATGAATGGCTGACAGCTGCTGCAGCTGGTCGCAGATCTCACTGCCGACCACGACCACCAGCACGCCAGCGATCGCCCCGACCGGATGCTGGGTGAACGTGGACCCGGCCAGACCGATCGCGCCGAGCGCCGCCATCGCCCCGGCGGCGTACAGCCCGACCAGCAGCACTCGCAGCACCCCCGCGCCGAGCGGGATCGTGTCCCCTGACAGCAACGTCACCGGCCCGACGTGAAACAGGATCACGCCCATGAGCAGCGAAACCACAGTCACCATCAAGCATGCCGCCAGCGCGAAGACCACTATCGCGGCGTACTTCACTGCGAGCAGCCGGGTCCTTCCGACCGGCACGGTCAGCAGGTTGCGCAACGTGCCCTGGCTAGCCTCCACGGCGATGGATTCGCCGGAGACGACCGCCACGGCAAGCGGCAGCATCAGCAGAGTCAGCATGAGCGTGATCACGGTCAGCGTCAGGAACACGCCATTGCCGGCAACCTGATTCAGGAACGGCGGTCCCTCTCCAGTGTTGGCCGACAAGGTCAGCCGGAACAGGATGCCGAATGCGACCGGGATGATGAAGAGCACGCCGAGCAACGCGAGGTTGCGCATACGACCAAACACCAAGCGCAACTCGGAACAGAAGAATCTCCACCACGAGGGAACGGGGTTAACCCGACCCGCAGCTACCCCAGACACCTGATCGGGCACTGGGTCAGGAACATCCGCCTGACTGGCGAAGACTTGCCTAGTCGACATCGAATCCCTCGCCAGTCAACTCGACAAACTCGTCCTCAAGACTGCGCCGCGGCGTCTCGAGCCCAGCGACGGGCACTCCGGCCAGCACAAGCCGTTCGCAGACCGTCTCGGGCTGCATGTCGCCCAGCTCAGCCGTAACCTCACCGCCCGAGTCTGCAACGTCTGCCAGGCCAATCTCGGTCAGCACCTTCACGGCCAGCTCTGGTCGCGGAGTACGGATCAGCACCTTTGCCGGCCCGGTACTGCGCAGCTCACTCAGCGGACCCTGGAAGACCAGTTTTCCCGTGCGCATGACCCCAACGTGGGTGCAGATTTGCTCTACCTCTGCCAGCAAGTGCGACGACACGAACACTGTGGTGCCGTCTGCGGCAATCTGCCGGATCAAGGACCGCACCTCGCGAGTGCCTTGCGGGTCAAGCCCGTTCGTCGGCTCGTCGAGGATGACCAGCTCCCGCGGCCGCAGCAGGCTCGTCGCAATCGCCAGCCGCTGCTTCATGCCAAGCGAGTAAGCCTTGTATCGCTTGTCGGCCGCGGCAAGCAGCCCGACTTGATCAAGCGCGTGATCGATGCGGCGCTTCGCGCTGCCACGGCTGGCGGTCCGGTCTGCCGCATCGAGTCTGGCCAGGTTCGACCGACCGGACAGGTGCGGATAGAAGGCTGGTCCTTCAACCAGTGAGCCAACCATCGGCAGCGCGTCCGCTTGCCAGGCTGGCATCGGCCAGCCGAACAGCTCATGCTCGCCCGCCGTGGGCTGGATCAGCCCAAGCAGCATCCGGATCGTCGTCGTCTTGCCCGACCCGTTCGGCCCGAGGAACCCGTAGACCGAGCCCTTCGGGACCGCCAGATCGATTTCGTCCACGGCAAGCTGGCCGCTGCGAAACTGCTTGCTCAGCTTGGCGCTGGTAATGGCGTGGCTACCGCCGTTGCTCACGTCCTGACTGCTCACGTCCGTCGTGCTTCACTTCACCGGCATTGCTGCGTCGGCGTACAGCACCGACGGCGTCACGGCCCCGACGAGGATCCGGCCGTTGCTCGTGAAGAGCACGGAGAACAGAGCCGTCTTCAGCAACCTGCCGCTCCCCCAGCTACCGTGCACTGGCGTGCTCGCACGGACCAGCGCGGCCAGAACGGCAGTGTACGGACCGATCGGCGGCATCGGTGCCGCCGATGACTGGAATTCCGACACCGTGACGCCGTTGCCCGCCGGCGTCATCGCCATGCTTGAGCCGGACCCGATGATCTGCCGAGATCCGTGGCCAGTGAGCAGCTGGTGGATAGCTGCCGCGACGGCCGGGCTGGGCGGCGTGGCCAGCACCGACAGCCAGTCCTTGCCGATCACCTTCGGTGCGGCGGCGCTGAGCTGATGCCCAAATGCTCCGGGTGGCTGGCCAGAGAAGAAGCCGCCGACGTTGCCCGGCAGGCCATTCATTGGCATCTTGAAGGTGCCGGCCCTGGGCATCACGAACGGAGCGCCCTTAGCGAAGTGCTTGTCGAATGCGTTAATGGCCGCCGCGCGTTGCGCCTTGGACATGTTCTTCGGCAGGTTGTTGATGAACTGCTGGCGCAGCCGCTTGAGTACTTGCTTCGGAATGGCCGGGAGATGCTTCGGCATTCCCGGTACCAGCCGCTGCCTGGCTCCCGGAACCGGGACCGGCGGGGCGAAGAAATGCCGAGGACCAAGGCTAAAGCCTCCGTGGCCGAACCATCCGGGGCCTAGCGGTCCGAGAAGTCCGCGCAGACCCAGTGGGCCAAGCGGTCCGCGCAGGCCCGGGCCACCATTCAGCCCGGCCGGCAGGTTCTCCTTCTTTACCGTGGCCCCGGGCGGTGGCGTGAAGGTGAAGTTGGACATCGCGGGACGGCCGAACGTAAGCGCGGTGTAGCCCAGACTGAACGCGGGGCTTGAGGAGCCGCGGGGAATGACCTCCACGCGCAGCGGGATGTGCCGCTGCCCGTCGATCGCAATAAGGATCTGGCCGACCAGCGAGCCGTTGCTCCTGGGCGCCAGCGAAACCTGATAGGCGGCTCGGCCAGCGACGTAGATGTTCCGCTGCACAGTGACGGCGGTCGACGGCCCGATCGCTGCCAGGAATCGCCTGGCAGCAGTTTGCGGGCTGGGCTCGTAGGTCTGGCCGCGATTACCGTTGCTTGCCGATTGCGGGAACCCGGACTTAGCCTGCGCGGCCCTGGCTGGCAGCTGCACACGGGTGGCTGTCTGGTCCTTGCTGTTCCACAACCAGAGCGTGCGGCCGTTCAAACGCAAGTCAGACTCACCCATCTGGACTGGCTTGGCGACGCGGATATGGTTCGCGTCCAGATACCAGATGCTGACTGTCTGCGTGCCCGCGACAAGCCCTGCCGGGCCGCTGGACTGAGCGGCGGTGGGGAGTGCTGGCAGCCCGAAATTGGAAGTCTGCTGAATGGTCGCTGTCAGCGGACCGAGTGGCGTGGACAGTCCCTGCTGAACCTCAGCGAGTAGCTGCGCCGCAGTCCTGGTCGGAAGCGATGGCGAAGCCACTGCCCCGGCTACAGCGGAGGCTGCCACGACTATGCCGACAACCGACACAGCTGCGACGGGGACAGCCCACCGTGCCCGGAAGCTCATTTTGCGCACTTCTGCTCACCCGATCTCTGCGCTTGCCCCGCCCGGCTAACAATAGCGGCTCGGTAGTAAAGGCATGGCAACGCCGAATGTGACCAGGTTCGCCCGGCGCGGCCTTCTAGACCAACTGATGCCCACGTCCTGCGATTGATAACGGCCAGCAATATCGCAAGGTGCCCAGGTGGGCCGGCAATCGAGGCAGGTCAGCGTGAGCGGCGGAGAGCTACCAGCGTTGCCACGGCAGCAGAGCCGTTACCGCGACAGCAGCAAACAGCAGTGTCAGATAGGCGATCGATAGGTGGAACAGTCGCATCGGCGCTGGCGCGTCGCCCGCATTGCCCGAGGCAATCCGGGCCTGCAGCCGGTGCGCCTCAAGGAGGAACCAGCCGCCGAGTCCGGCCGCGCAGCAGCCGTAGAGCCAGCCGGCGTACGGGATCAGCAGCAAGGTCGCCCCGACCATTGCGTAGGAGTAGCTAACGATCTTGCGGGCAACTTTGGCTGGAGCAGCCACGACCGGCAGCATCGGTACCTGCGCAGCGGCATAGTCGTCTCGGAACTTCATTGCCAGTGCCCAGAAGTGCGGCGGTGTCCAGAAGAAGATCACCGCGAATAGCACTACCGCCGGCCAGCTGACTTTTCCGGTGACCGCTGCCCAGCCGACAAGGACCGGAAAGCACCCCGCCGCACCGCCAATAACGATGTTGGAGGCGGTCCGGCGCTTCAGCCCGAGTGTGTAAACGAACACGTAGAACAAGATGGCGCCATCTGCCAGGACGGCGGACAGCCAGTTTGCAGCTAGCCCGAGCAACAGCGTCGCGGCGGCGCCCAGCACGATTCCGGACACCAGTGCCTCGGCCGGCTTAATCATTGCTCCGCCGCCTGCGGCCGGGCTGCGAGCAACCAGTGGCCGCCGGGAAGTCCGGCGCATCACCGCGTCGATGTCGCGGTCGATATAGCAATTCAGGGTGTTCGCACTACCAGCCGCGAAAGCTCCGCCGAGCAGGGTGACCAAGATCAGTTTGGCCGAAGGCAGGCCACGCGCTGCGAGCAGCATCGTCGGCAGCGTCGTGACGAGCAGCAACTCGATGATGCGAGGTTTGGTCAACTGGAACAGAGATCGGGCAATCAACCGCGTCGGGCGCCTGAAGGACGCTTCGGCGGTTGGCAGCGACGTCGTGACAGATCCAGCTGCCGCGTCAGGCCCGACGGGCGTGCCAGGCCCAATTGCGCCTGTCACCTGCGTCACTGGCCTGCCTTCCACCCTCGTCACCGTTCCGGTGGCCCGGCCCATGTCGGGCCGCACCAAGCAGCGGTTTCTTGCCACGTCACCGCCGTGCCAGGGACACGTTACCCGCCCCGACTCGACCGGGTCGGCGACAGGTCACCGTCGTGGTACCCGCCAGGACGCTGATGTAACGGAGGTCACATTCAGCCCAGCAGTAATGAGCTTGTGACCCGGGGCGCTAGATTCGGCTCTGTACAGCGTCAACTTGCGGATGAGCCGACTCGCGGATGAGCCGGCTTGCAGATGAGGAGCGGGCATCGTGGGCAGCACCGCGGGGACTGAGCCCGCTGCCGGCCCGGGGCACCCAAGCAGAAAACGGCGGAAGCTACTGGCTTTCGCGATAGCAGCTGTCGCGCTCATCGTCGTGATCGCCGTGCTGGCAATAGTGGGCGGCAAAGCAACGCCGCGGCAACTGCAGACCGCTAAGACTTTCTCTTTGCCGCAACTCGGCCACCCCGGCCAGCATGTGTCGCTGGCTGCATTCGCCGGACGCCCAGTGATTGTCAGCTTCTTCGCATCCTGGTGCTCCCCGTGCAAGCGCGAGACGCCGCTCCTAGCGCGCTTCTACCACCAGCACAGCGGCCGGATAGCAGTCATCGGCATTGACTCCAACGATCAGCAGGCCTCGGGCCTGCGGTTTTCCAGGGCGGCCGACGTTACCTATCCCATCGGCTTTGACCAGTTCCCGTCGCCGGTGGCTATCTCATACGGCATCTCGGTACTCCCGCAGACGTTTATGCTCAACGCCAAACATCAGATCGTGCGGCACATTTTCGGAGCGGTGACCGGGGCTCAGCTCACGGCCTGGGCGAACAACCTGGCTGAGTCAGGCCGGAGCTAGCAAGTGCCGGGCATGACCGGGGTCAACCCAGCACTGGAGAATGCGTTCCGTACCGCGCTGCTCAACCAGGGCACGTTCGCGCTGCTGATCTTCGTGCTGCTGGCCATCACCTGGATAGCAAGTCGCGAGCTCCTGCCTGGCTCAGTCAAGGCCGCGCTGGCGATGCGGCGCTCAGCCGGGTACACGCAACCGTTGGCTCGCACCGTGCTGCGCGTCGGCATTGGCGTGCTGTGGATCTTCGATGGCCTGCTGCAAGCTCAGCCAGGAATGCCCGCCGGACTCCCGTCGCAGGTCATAGCTCCCGCTGCCGCCAGTTCGCCGGGCTGGGTCAGGCACGTCGTTGCCTGGGGCGGCACAGCGTGGTCCAGTCATCCGGTAGACGCCGCTGCGGGCGCGGTCTGGATTCAGCTGGGCATCGGGGTCTGGCTCGTCGCCTCTGGCGGCGGGCGCTGGTCCAGACTGGCCGCCTTGGCAAGCGGCTTCTGGGGCCTTGTCGTCTGGGTCTTCGGCGAGGCATTCGGCGGGATCTTCGGCCCAGGGCTGAGCTGGCTGACCGGCGCGCCAGGAGGCGTCCTCTTTTACTGCGCGGCCGCGGCATTGCTCATGCTGCCCGACCGGGCCTGGCGCACGGCAACCCTCGGCCGGCGAGTGCTCGCGGCGTGCGGCGCCGCACTGATTGGCTTCGCCGTTCTGCAGGCATGGCCGGGCCGCGGCTTCTGGCAAGGCAGCTCCCATGGCCGGCCAGGTTCGCTGCCCGACTCCATCAATTCGATGGCGGCGATGCGCCAGCCGGCTCCGCTAGCCAGTCTCGTGCGCGGATTCGGCTCGCTAGTGATCAGGCACGGCATGCCAATCAACCTGATCTGCGTGATCTTGCTAGCCGCCACTGGCGCCGCCATGCTGAGTGGTCGGCTGACGTTTGTGCGTCCGGCTGTCATCGTCGCGATCGTGTTTTGTCTAGGCGACTGGGTCCTCGTCCAGGACTTTGGCGTCTTCGGCGGCCTGGGCACCGACCCCAACAGCATGATTCCGCAAGCGTTGTTGCTGACCTGTGGCCTGCTTGCCATGACTCACTTGCCAGCAGACCAGGCGCCCGCGCCCGGCCCGAGCATCGCCGAAGCGGCAACTCCGGCTGCGCTACCTTCGGCTGTATCGCATCCGATTGCCGCCGATTCGGCGGCACGAAGTCTGGTTGCGCTGACACCGGACGCGCGCACTCCGGCTAGCCCGTCGGGAATCGAGCCTGATCCGGTCGCGCAGACGCCGGTCCCCATGAAGGCGGGATCGCTCGCTCGCGGCGTAAGCCGGGCATTCGGATGCGCCAGCGCGAGCGCCGTCATCGCCGCATGGGGCGCGGCGCTCATGATCATGGGAACGGCACCGATGGCACTTGCAGCCGTCAATAGGCATCCAGGCTCGGCCACGGCACGGCCGCGGGAAGCTAGCTCACAAGCCGCAATTGCTCAGCGCCGCGCTGAAAGCCGACTCCCAGCTCTCCTGCGTGCGGACGGGTCCTACGGGCGCGGGTTTGGCCCGGTCGAGGGCGGCTAGCGCGCACCTGGTGACATCTGCGGCCCCCGCCGAGGTGACCATAGCGTCCCCAAGCTCCAGCTCATGCTGAAGGTTGTCCCGGCCGTGGCCTTGAACAACGTCAAGCAGCAAGAGGGGGCGGCCGATCGTTCTCGCTTCCGAGCATGTGTCGCCTGAGCTCGTGATCACCAGATCCGCGGCTGACATGAGTTCGGGAATGTGATCGGTGAATCCAAATGCTCGCACTCGTGGCTGGCGCTCGCTAACTGCTGCCAGCTTCTTCGCCAGTTTGGCGTTGTTTCCAGCGACCGCGAGCACATGCACGCCCGCCTCAGCCAATGCTCCTGCGGCGGCGGCCACCGGGCCAAGTCCCCACGCACCCGACATCAGTAGCACGCAACGCTCGCCTGGCGGTACGCCGAGGCGAGCCCGCGCGCGAGCCTGCGTTGGAACCCGATAGAACGCTGGGCGCACCGGCGCAGGCACGACTCGCACCCGCGCGTCTGGCCTGAACCTCAACACCGCGACTTCCGCGATCTCTGCGGTGACCAGGTACATGTCAACGTTGGGATGTACCCAAAGCCGGTGCGGGGTGACATCAGTACAAAAGACAATGTGACGCATCGCTGGGTAGCGCTCCGCTAGTGCGCTCGCCGCCCCGGCACCAGTGGCGAACACCGATATCAGCAGGTCGGTCGGGTGCTCATCAAGGTATTCACCGAGCTTGGGCAACAGCTGACGTTTAGCCGCCGCGTCGGCCAATCGCGCGAGCTTGCCGCCAGTGCGCAATGAGGAAAAATGGAAAGCGTCATAGAGTCCAGGCACGCCGAGCATCGCCCGGAACACAGCCTCGCCTGCTGACCCGCGGCGACGGCCCATCATTTTCATGGCGTCCAGCGTTGCCGTGGACCAGCTCTGCGCCTCCAGCGATGATGCGCACGCAGTTGCTAGAGCATCGTGGCCCATTCCGATTGAGCCAGACAGCAGCAAAGCTGACCTAGTCGGTGTCATGCGATCTCAGCCCCGTCGGGCTGCTCACGCAGCCAGTTCAGATAGAGCCGGACTCCCGCCGCAAAAGAGGTCACTGGCGCCCAGTCGAGCAGTTCCTTGGCGAGCTTGGCTGAGATGCTGACCCCTTCGTAGTCAGCCGGACGTGCCGGTTCGTGTCGCACGACCACCGGCCGCACGAGACTGCACACTGTGTCGGCTATCTCGCGTACTGAAACCGGCGTGCCGCCTTCCAGTGCAATGGTTTGATCGGCGGCCACCGGTGACAACGCCCGGACATGCGCGTCGGCCAAGTCAGCGACGTATACGTAGTTGCGCTGTTGCTCGCCAGTGCCCGCAATTGTGATCGGCTGACCAGCGATCGCCGCACGAACGAACCTCGCGACGACGAGAGCCTCGCGCATCCGCGGACCGTATGGGATTCCGTACCGCAAAATCGTGAAGTGCTGGCCGTACAGCTCCCGGTAGCTGTGCACGAGCATCTCTGCGGAGAGTTTGGTCGCGACATAGACGTGTCCAGGGTTGCGCAAGTCGACCGGCGCGTCCTCGGTAAGCTCGCCGCGTCCTACGGCCGCGCCATAAACCCATACCGTGCTCGCGAGAATGAACCTGTCGACACGGGCGTGCCGTGCCGCATCCAGGACCCGAGCCGTGCCCTCAACGTTGAGCCTGACGGCACGTACCGGGTCAGCAGCGACGTCGTTCACGTCAGCTATGCCAGCCAGGTGAAACACTGCTTCGGCACCAGCGAGTGCCGCAGCAAGCGCCTCCTCGTCGAATATGTCCGCATGCCGGTAATGCGCTGCTGGATTGAGCCAGCGCTGCCCGACGTCAAGGACGGTCACATCGTGGCCGGCCGCAACCATGTGGTCGACCACATGCGAGCCGATAAACCCGCTTCCCCCGGTTACTGCCACGCGCATGGGTGCTCCCCTACCCTGCATGAGCAGGCGCCTACCTCGGCCTCATACCCCGGCCATGGCTCCGTAGACTGCCGATACCGCCGTGCAAACTTGCTCGACTTCTTCGTCGGTCATGTCGGAATGGACTGGCAAGCAGACATGCCTAGCTGACATGTCCTCGGCCACTGGCAGTCCGCCCCCGGCGAACTCGCTAAAGACAGGCTGGCGGTGCAAGGGCAGGTCATAGACCTCGCCAGCCAGCTTGACTTGATAGCTGTCGGCCAGTTCCTTGCGGAATGTCGCGCGATCCGCGCCGGCCGGCAGAATGGCGATGTACTTGTAGAAGTTGCTGCGGCATCCAGCTGGCTCGCCGAGCGGTTCCAGGCCAGGCAGCCCGGACAGCATCTGGTCATAACTGGCGGCCACACTGCGCCTGTGGGCGATGAATTCTCCTAGCCTGCGCAAGTGAACCAGGCCCGTCACTGCGGCTTGCTCGGTCATCCGCCAGGCATAGCCATGCAGCACGTGATGGTTCGCGCTAACACTGCCTTTGCCTTGATCTCGGTAGATCAACGCTTGCTGCTGGATCTCCTGCGACGAGGTGAGGATCATTCCGCCCTCACCCGTGGTCACTACCTTGGTCGGGAAAAACGAGAAGCCGGCTGCGACCCCGAATGAGCCGGCCGGCCTGCCATTGAAGGAAGCGCCGTGCGCATGGGCGGCATCTTCAATCAGCGCCACGCTGCGTTCAGCGCACATCTGCCGTATCTCGTCTATGTGCGGACTAATTAAGCCACCGATGTGGACCACCATTACCGCGGCCGTATTCGCAGTCATTGCCGCCGATAGGGTCTGCGGGCTCAGCGCAAAAGTCTGCGGGTCAATATCGGCGAATACTGGCCGGCCACCAGCACGCAGCGCTGCTTCGGCAGTCGCGAAGAAAGTATTGGCAGGCACGATGACGTCGCGGCCACTAACTCCGACACTCCGCAGAATGATCTCGAGCGCAGCCGTCCCGCTGGATACGGCAACCGCATGGGGGGCAATGGCCTCAGTTTCTGGGTCGGAGTGCGCCTCGGCAAAGGCACTCTCGAACTGGCGCGTATAGGGCCCAAGCGTCAAGATGCCGGTGGCCAGAATCCCCGTAATCGCGGCAGCTATCTCGTTGCGATCTTCCTCTGGGAAGACAATCCGCGCCGCTTGTACTGCCAAAACCGGGCTCCCCCTTAGCTCGGGTGACTCCGGAATCTCGGTAATCTCAGGATATAACAATATACCCGCCATTATCGTCGGCTCTTAACATCAGAACCCAGTCGGCCTATTGTGCAACGCCCATGATCCCAGGTCATGCCACACTAGGCCGACACCGTGACACGCGTGTCAGGTTTGCAAGTGGCGATCGGGCGGTGCGGCTTCCTGGCCGCAGTCCGGCAGGGCCAGCACCGACGGTTCTAGGCTGGACTTGCCCAGCCGGCAATGGCCCAGCCGACGCAGCACTGGGCCAAGTCTGGCGGGAGCGAACATTGACCAGGTCATCGGCCACTACACCGATCTTGCGTCGCGGGGCAGTCTGGCTGGGTGCGGCATGCGCCGGGCTCGCGGTCGCGCATGCTGGTCCAGGGATCACTGGCTTCGGGCCGATTCGGCGCCGATTCTTTAGCCGATTGGCCGGTCAGGGTGACCCTGGACACGTCGCCCTCACATTCGACGACGGCCCAGATCCTGCATCGACTCCCGATTTCGCCGCAGTTCTTGCTGACCGCAACATCAAGGCAACGTTCTTCTTGCTCGGCTCCATGGTGGCCAAAGCGCCCAGGCTTGCTGCTGACTTGGCGGCCGCTGGTCACGAAATCGGTGTGCACGGTTTCGACCACAGGTACCTGACCACCCGCGGACTTGGCGCAACAAGATCGGATCTCCGCCGGGCTAGCGAGCTGATAGGCAACGTGACAGGCACGCAGCCGAGGCTCTTTCGGCCGCCGTACGGCGTGCTGACCGGTGCTGCCCTGCTGGCAGCAAGTGAACTGGGACTCGCCCCGGTGTTGTGGGGTACCTGGGGCCGCGAATGGGCGCCGGGGTCGACCGCAGAAACCGTACTCAGCACGCTGGTCGTGAACCTCACCGGTGGTGTCACCGTGCTGCTGCACGACTCTGGCTGCACCTCGCCGCCAGGGTCCTGGCAAGCCGCACTCGGCGCGCTACCTCGACTGCTCGACGAGTGCGAACATCGCGGCCTGCGAGTCGGCCCGATTGCTGAACATGGCATACCGGGCCTGTCGCAGACCGCGTATTCGAGCCGAGCTGCCGATGACCCGACTCAGGCTCGTTCGCTCCGCCGGGGCCGTACAACTGACCCGACCGCTCCGGTCACGCCATAAGCCACGGCGCCATGCCACAGCGCGGTGAAGCCCGCGCCGAATATCGAGCTGCCGTGCAGAACGGTGAGAACAAACACGATGATCGCCGCTGCTGCGCCCGGCGCGACCGCGAATCGCCACGGCCTGCTGCGTGCCCAGCGCAGAGCGCGCGTGTGGCGTGACCTGACTAGCGCACCGGCGCCGGCCACCGCGAAGAAAGCGACTACGCCCATGGACAGGGCGGTAGCCCATTCGAGCCGGAAGCTAAACAGATGCGTGACAAGGTGCAGCATGAGGTCCGCGCCTGCCACGACGACGCCCGTGGCGCCAGCGAGCTTCCACGGCGCCTCTGACATTGCGGCGCCGGAGACAGCCATCTCCTCGCGGCGGCTCAGGTTAGCTTGGTAAGTGCTTGGCGGTGCCGACATGGTTCACTCCTGCGGGCGGCGCTCTGTGTGTTTGTCCGTCTGTCTGACTGCTTCAAGATATATCTCTAGGACGTGCCTGACAAGATATATCGTCTTTCTTTAAAGGTTCAGCGTGTCGCGATAGGCGATCCTCAGTACGCGTTCAGCTAACGTCCAGGTCGGTAGGGCTTACTTGGAGGGCTAGCACCGCGCCGGGCATCTAAATGCGACCGGGCGCCTAGAACCGTACATAAGCTGGCATGGCACTGGGCAAAGGGTGATAGAGATGCACGACGAGCAAGGCAGCGAGAGCCAGCAGCCAGGTCAGTGGCAACCCTGGACGCAGTCGGCGGACCAGCAGCCAAGCGCCTCTGCGCAGCCTGGCGACTCCTCGCAGCCCGACGACTCCTCGCAGCTCGACGACTCCTCGCAGCTCGACGACCTCGCACAGCCGGCAGAGCCGCCGGATCCCGGCGACTACGCACAGCCAGCAGAATCGGGGCGTCCTGGCGGCCCCGCGCGGTCAGCAGACTGGGCGCAGCCAGCCGAAACGCCGCAGCCTAGCCAGCCGACCGCTGCACCCGCTGACTCAGCGCAGCCGGGCGCCGGTGGCCAGCAGGCAGCCTTCACGCAGCCGATCGGTTATCCGCAGCCCGGATTCCCCGGGCCTGTATATGGCCAGCAAGGTGGCTACCCCCAGGCTGGCGGCCAGGGGCAACCTGGTTATGGGCAGCCCGCCGGATCAGGACAGCCCGGCGGATACGGCCAGCCCGGCTACGGGCAACCAGGTTATGGCTACGGCCAGCCAGGCTCTGGCCAGTCGGGCGGCTACTACCAGGGTGGTGGATATGGCTACGATCCTGGCGGCGGCGGATACGGACAGCCGCCAGGAGGCAACTACGGCTTCCCGGGCGGCTACGGCCAGCCGCCACGCCGTCGGCGTGGTCTGGCCACCCTCATCACCTACATCGCGGTCGCGGCGGTAGCTGCCACCACTGGCGGCCTGCTCGTGGCATTTGCCGACCACAGCAACCAGCCGTCGGCAAACGCCCAGGGCAACGGCTCCGGCAACGTCGGCAACAATCCATTCGGCAACGGCGGCTCCAACTCGGGCGTCGGCGTTAGCAACGCGACAAGGCAGAGGGTCGTGAACGCCGTCAGCCCGGGCCTAGTTGTCATCAACAGCAACCTGAAGTACGCCGGCCGCGGTGCTGCGGCCGCCGCAACCGGCATGGTCATCAGCAAAAACGGTCTCGTCCTCACCAATAATCATGTGATCAGCGGTACCACGGGTCTCACCGCGACCGTCGCTGCCACCGGTAAGCACTACCAAGCCAAATGGCTGGGCTACGACAAGAGTTCGGACGTCGCCGTGATCCAGATGGTAGGTGTGTCCGGCCTCAAGACAGTCCCGCTCGGCAACTCCGCCAGCGTCAAGCTGGGCGACAACGTCGTGGGATTGGGTAACGCGGGAGGCACAGGCGGAATCAGTTCTGCCCCCGGCAGCGTCACCGGCCTGAATCAGACCATCACTGCCAGCGACAACGGCGCCGGAACTTCGCCTGAGCGCTTGACCGGCATGATCCAGACAAATGCGCAGATCATTCCCGGTGACTCGGGCGGGCCGCTGGCGAATGTGCAGGGCCAGGTCATCGGCATGGACACAGCAGCCAGCACCGACAGCATCGAGAACGGTCAGCAGAACGTCGGCTTCGCGATCCCGATCAACAAGGCGATGACCATTGCGCACGAGATAATCGCCGGCCAAGGCAGTCCAACCGTGCACATCGGGCCCGCCGGGTTCGTCGGGGTCCTTGTCCCCGGCGGCAAGAACGGGCAGCAGAGCACGGCGACAAACCCGAACGTCCAGCTTCGGCAGCAGGAGCAAGCTCAGAAGTCATTCGGCAGCAATCTGCCAGCCAACAATCAGTGCCTGAACAGTGGCGCACAGGCAGGGATCCCGTCGAAGATCGCGCCGGTCACGTCCGGCACGTTGGTGCTCGGTTCGCTGTGCCGTACCCCTGCGGCGCAGGCCGGCCTCATCCCAGGCGACGTGATCACAAAGGTCAACAGCCAGCCGGTATCCTCTCCGGCCACGCTGATGAACATCCTGCAGGCAATGCGCGGCGGCGCCACAGTGTCGCTGACGTGGGTTACGCCAGCGGACCAGACCGTGACCCGCACGCTGACCCTGGCATCGGCTCCGCCGCAGTAGCACCGGTATAGCAGGAGACCAAGAACTCCTTGTCGGGTTCGTACGGGAGCGCGCGGCGAGTCGGGCGCCGCCCCGGTCTTTGTTAGTACGCGGCGGTCAGGCCGCCAGCCAGCCGAGCATCCGGTGCTCGCACTCCTGGATCTGCGCGACCGGGACGTGCTCGTTCTTCGTGTGTGCCAGCTGCGGATCCCCTGGGCCGAAGTTCACCGCCGGTATCCCCAGCGCATCGAATCTAGCCACGTCAGTCCAGCCGAGCTTGGCACGCGGCTGGCCGCCCATGGCCGCTACGAACGACGCCGCGGCCGGCTTACCGAGTCCGGGCCGCGCGCCACTGGCCACGTCGCCGATCTTCACCTCCCAGTTGCTGAACACGTCCTTGACATGCTCGGCTGCCTGGTCAGCTGACCGATCCGGAGCGAACCGGAAGTTTACGCTGACTACGCATTCATCTGGGATCACGTTTCCGGCTACGCCTCCAGTGATCCCGACCGCGTTCAGCCCTTCGTGGTAGCTCAGCCCGTCCACCACTGGCTGACGTGGGTGGTAGCCGCGCAGCACATCCAGGATCCCGCCAGCAGCGTGAATGGCATTGCTACCCAGCCATGACCTGGCGCTGTGGGCACGTTCACCGCGGGCGATGACATCGGCTCGCAACGTGCCCTGACACCCTCCCTCGACCACGCCGTCGCTGGGCTCAAGCAGCACGGCGAAATCGGCTGCCAGCAGAGCCGGGGCGTTACGGCTGAGCCGCAGCAAACCGTTGCGCTCTGCCTCGACCTCCTCGCAGTCGTAAAACACATAGGTGACGTCCCGCACGGCCGAGGTCAACTGGGCAGCAAGTCGCAGCTGGACTGCCACGCCGGACTTCATGTCGCAGCTCCCGCAGCCGTAGAGCATGCCCGAGTCCTCGCACGAAGGCAGGTTTCCGGCAACGGGCACAGTGTCGATATGGCCAGCCAACACGACCCGCTCCGGCAAATCGAAGGCCGTCCGGGCGATGATGGCGTTACCGTCGCGGTGCACCGCCAGGTGCGAAAGGCTTTCTAGCGCTTCGGCGATGGCGTCAGCTAGAGGTTCCTCGGTGCCGCTGACCGACTGAACATCGACGAGTTGCGCGGTCAGCTGCGCTGCTGACTGGGAAAGATCAAGTTTCACGGCGGCAGCTTAGCCGGGCAAGAGGGATTAGCCGGGCAAGAGGGAGGCTTATGTTTCACGTTGACTCCGAGGTCGGCCAGCTTCGCCAGGTGGTGGTACACCGCCCGGGGCTAGAGCTCAAGAGGCTCACCCCAGACAACGCGGCTGACCTGCTCTTTGACGATGTGCTGTGGGTCAGTGAGGCACAGGCCGAGCACGACGACTTCACGGCAGTGCTGCGCTCACAAGGCGTGACCGTGCACTACTACTCCGAGCTACTCGAGCAGACCATGGCCATCGCCGAGGCGCGCGATTACGTGCTTGATCGCGTATTCGACCACCGCTTGCACGGGCCGCTGGCCATTGACGGTTTGCGCCGCGCATTTGCAGACCTGGATCCGGCCGAACTCACCTCGTTCCTTATTGGTGGGGTTACTAGAAAAGAGTTCGGAGAGCTAGCTGAGGAGCCCCGGAGCATCGCCTTCCGTTCGCTGGGCCCCGATGAGTTCGTGCTCGCCCCGCTGCCCAATGTGCTGTATCAGCGCGACACGTCCTGCTGGATCTACAGCGGCGTGTCGGTCAATGCCATGCGCAGGCGAGCCAGGATGCGAGAAACGATTGGCGAGGAGGCCGTCTATCGATGGCATCCGATGTTCAGCGACGGCGACTTCGAGGTGTGGTACCACGGCGCAGATAGCGGGCCGGCCTCCCTGGAAGGCGGTGATGTCCTGGTCATTGGCAACGGGGCGGTCCTGGTAGGCATGTCGGAGCGCACGCAACCGCAGTCGGTGGAGATGCTCGCGCACAGGTTGTTCTCGGCTGGCGCAGCGTCCTGCGTCGTCGCCGTTGACATGCCAAAGGCCAGGGCTTTCATGCACCTAGACACCGTATTGACCATGGCCGACTACGGCGTGTTCATCAAATACGGCGGCATGGGGATGCTGCGGTCCTACACAGTGGAGCCGGGCATCGGGCCGCACGAACTGAAGGTCACCGATCATCTGCCAGATGACATGCACGCGGCCATCGCGGCGGCGCTCGGATTGCCGTCGATCACCGTACTCACCGCGACTCAAGACGTGCATTCGGCAAAACGGGAGCAGTGGGATGACGGATGCAATGTGCTTGCTCTGTCTCCCGGGCGAGTCGTCGCCTACGAGCGCAACGTGACAACCAACACCTACCTCCGGGATAACGGCATCGAGGTGATCACGGTGCGCGGCAGCGAACTAGGTCGCGGCCGAGGCGGCCCGCGATGCATGACATGCCCAATTGAACGCGACGGGTGAGGCGCGGGCGCTGACAGCGCGGCGCTGCCACCGCGCGCGATGACACCGCACGTGCTAGTCGTCCTTGGAGGCAGACGCGCGACGAGACCCTGGCTGGCGACCGGGCGTCACCTCACCGCCTTGCAGCCCCCGCGCAGCCGCGGTGAGCGCCCTGATGATGACTGTTATCGCTGGCCTGCGCACCGACGATGCTCTGGCCACTGCGTAGATATCGCGTGCCGGGCAAGCGCCAGGCAGTTCGCGGACAGCGACGCGTGCGTCACCGCCAGCCAAGGTAAGCCGGGGCAGAATCGCGATCCCGGTGCCGCGAGCTACGAGGCTCAAGATCGTGGCCAGCCCTTCGAATTCCGAAGGCGCTTCGCCGACTCCCCCAGCGGCGATCAGGACTTGGTCCACAGCACGACGCGAGGCTTCGCCAACTGGTGGTGCTAGCCATGGCTCGTCCCGCAATTTGTGCAGCGACACGGCGTTCCGCGGCTCGCTCGCCCAGTGACCGCGAGGCACGACTAGCACGAGGGGATCGGTTATCAGCGGATAGAACCGCAGAGCTTGCTGGCCGCTGGCAAGCCGCCCGGTCCAGTCGTCGGCGATTGCCACATCCACCTGACCCGCTTTGACCATCCGCAGGACCTCGCGTCCTGCCGTTTGCCGCATGAGCACGCTGAGGCCCGGATGAGCACGCGCGGTGCGGGTGACGGCCGGGGCAAAGGCCACGGCCGCCGTAGGAAATGCGGATATCGCTACCCGCCCAGCCGGTTCGGGAGCGGCCAGGTCAGCCTCGGCCGCCTCCACAAGGGCGAGGATCTCTGCGGCGCGCGATGCGAGGCGCCGGCCGGCCTCGGTCAACTCCGCTGCGCGTGGCGTTCGGTCGAGCAACTGCGCGCCGGCCTCACGCTCGAGCGCCGCAAGTTGCTGGGAGACAGCCGACGGGGTGTAACCCAGCGCAGCAGCAACGCCTGCGATGGTGCCGCGCTCTGCGAACTCGTGCAGGAGCCGCAGCCGGTGCACATCGAGCATTCCTTGAGCATAAGCATTGCTAACCCTCTGCGACAGAGATGCCTCCTTGTACTGATGCATGGAGTTGGACAAGCTGGTCAATGACCCCGATGTACATAACTTCAACAGGCCGTCTAGGCCGACGCCTTGCCCCGCAGCTAGGAGTTTCACAATGCCCTGGGCTGGCCCAGCGACGCTGACAGAGCCAACCTCCGGCCCGCACGGATTGCCCCCCGGCCGCCGCCCCCGCTCCGCCTCCATCGCTTCGACCTCTGCAGATCCCGCCCTGACTACTGCCGCCCCAGCCGATGCGCTGGCTACTGCTGCAACGGTCGATGCGCTGGAAGGAACAGCACTACCGGACACCCTGCCGGGTGATTTCGCGGGTTCCGGCATTGGGTCGCGCGACCCGATCGCTGACGGCAATGGCTATGTCCCGGTCTCGGCAACACTTGCGGCCAATGAGGCACTGTCCAAGCGGCGCAAACGCGGCGAGCCAGTGCTTCCGCTCGCCTTCGGTGAGTCAGGGCTACCCGTTCATCCGCGGCTGGCGGCCGGACTCGCCGCAGCTGCGGGCCGCGGCGAATACGGACCAGTTGCCGGGACTGATCGGCTGCGGGCAGCTGCGGCCGGGTACTGGTCCCGCCGATCGTTGCCAACCTGCCAAGACGCGGTCGTGGCCGGACCGGGAAGCAAGGCCTTGCTGTTCGCGGTTCTGCTCGCGATTGGCTCGGACGTCGCCGTGCCGATGCCGAGCTGGGTGAGCTACGCAGCCCAAGCCAGGCTCATTGGCACGGCGCCCCGTTTCGTGCCCGCTGTGCTCGGTGAAGGCGGGGTTTGCGATCCGGAAGCACTGGACGCAGTGGCCAGGGCAGCTCAGACAGCAGGGCGGCCAATCGGCGCGGTACTAGTCACGCTGCCTGATAATCCAACCGGCCGGCTGGCCAGCCCGCATGCAGTCAGGGAGCTTTGCAACGTCGCCGAGCGGCACAACATGATCATCATCAGTGACGAGATCTACCGCGACCTTGTGCACGATCCCGCCGCCCCGTTCCTCAGCCCGGCGCAGGTCGCACCGCATCGCAGCGTCGTTACCACTGCGTTGAGCAAGAGCCTGGCGGTAGGCGGATGGCGCATCGGGGTTGCACGGATGCCTGATGGCCCCGGCGGCACCGTGTTGCGGGACAGAATGCTCGGCATCGCGAGCGAGGTCTGGTCTGCGCCCGCCGGGCCTGTGCAGCATGCGGCCGCTGTCGCCTTCGACGAACCGTCCGACCTGGCCGTCCGCGTCAGCCGGAGCAGGTCGCTGCACGCAATCGTGTGCCGCGAGGTTGCCGGGATCTGCGCTACGTCGGGCCTCGACGTGGCGGAACCGCAAGCTGCGTTCTACGTATATCCAGACTTCGCACCGTGGCGGGATCACCTCGCTGTCAGGTTCGGCGTCGGCACTGGCGCCGAGCTGTCTGGGCTATTGCTGGACCGCTACGGCGCTGGGACGGTCCCGGCATGCGCGTTTGGCGAAAGCGAGTCGGCACTAAGGCTCAGGATGGCGACTGGGTTGCTGTATGGGGATTCTGACGTCCAGCGGGAAACGGTGCTAGCCGCTGCGGAACCGCTACGCGTGCCCTGGGTCAGAGACAGCTTGGCTCAGCTTGCCGAGATACTGGCCGACCTGCGGGCAGCCTAGGCGTCGACCGGCAGCAACTCCGGTCGCTTCGGCAGCAAGCCGTCGCCGCTGGAGACGCCGCGAATCCGTCGGCTAACCCAGGGCACAACGTATGCCCTGACCCACTGCACGTCCTGCCGCCTGGCCGCCATCCAGCCGGCCTTGACTAGTGGCGGGAGCGGTTCCCGCCAGTCTTCATCAACCGGGACGCCGAGCACCTCGCAGGCTGCCAAGGCGACGCGTCTGTGCCCGTCGGGCGCCAGGTGCAGCCGGTCAGCACACCACTGCCGCGGATCGGCTAGCTGGCGCATCGCCCACATGTCTGTGAGCAGGCAGCTATGCCGGATGGCGATCTCTCGCAGCCATTCGTTGTATGCGGCAACCTTTGGGCTAGCGAGCTTTAGCAGCGGAACACCGGCCGGGTCGAATCCGGTGAACATGAGGACCTGACTCCCCGCCGCGCGCAGCGCACCGACGGTTTCATCGAGCTGTGCAGCCAGTGCGTCTGGGTCACCCTTCGGCCGGAGCAAGTCGTTCGCGCCAGCAACCAAGCTGACCAGATCGGGCCGAAGCTGCAGGGCCGCAGGTACTTGCTCGGCTATCACCTGAGCGAGCAGCTTGCCGCGGATCGCGAAGTTGGCGTAGACGAAGTCGGGCGAGACCGCGGCTAGCCGTTGCGCCACGCGATCCGCCCAGCCTCGGCAGCTGCCGTCCGCGTATGGGTCGCCTACACCCTCGGTGAAGCTGTCCCCGAGCGCGATAAACGAGCCGTAATCCGCCATTGCTACGAGCGCCTCCATCTGAGCCGGATCAGCCCGCGACACGGCGGACCCCAGGTCAGCCTAGGTCACCATCGCGGTTCATCAGGCTTTCAGAACGGCGGCCTGCATAGATCTCGTTAGGAACTGGCATAGGCCCGCATGGGGCTTGTTTGGGCCAGCATTTACGGCCACATGGCGATGTTGACTCGACCAGTAACGCCGTAGCGCACCGCCGGTGCGCTTCCTAGGTGCCTGTGGAGGGCCCCATGCTCGACCTCGCCTATATCGGGCTGACGATCCTGGTCTTCGCCGTGCTCTACCTCATCGTCAAGGGGGTTGAGCACTTTGAGCGCTGAGAACTGGATCGGCCTGATCTTCGGCTTCCTGTTGGTCGTGTACCTATTCCTTGCTCTCGTCCTGCCTGAGAGGTTCTGATGAGTGTTGCCGCCGCTGGATGGCTCCAGCTCGGCCTGCTGATCGCCGCACTGGCCGTGTGCTACGTGCCGATCGGCAACTACATGGCCCATATCTTCACCACCGACAAGCACTGGCGCCTAGAACGCGGTCTATACAAGCTGATCGGCGTCAACCCCGAGAACGACCAGAAGTGGAGTTCCTACCTCCGCAGCATGCTGGCCTTCTCGCTGATCAGCGTGCTGTTCTTGTACGGCTTGCAGCGGTTGCAGCACTTCCTGCTGCTCTCCGAGGGCATGAAGGGCGTGCCGCCCGCCCTCGCGTGGAACACTGCCTCCTCGTTTGTCACGAACACGAACTGGCAGAACTATTCGGGCGAGTCAACCCTCGGTTACCTGACTCAGATGACCGGCCTGACCGTGCAAAATTTCCTGTCGGCCGCTGTCGGAATCGTGGTTGCCATCGCCATGGTCCGCGGCTTTATCAGGTCGCGGACCGACAAGCTTGGCAACTTCTGGGTCGACCTGACCAGGATTACTATCCGCTACCTGATCCCGCTGGCGGTGGTCGGCGGCCTGATCCTCGCAGCTGGTGGCGTCATCGACAACCTCACCAGCTACCACACCGTGACGACCGTGACCGGAGCGCACCAGACGATCGTTGGCGGACCGGTTGCATC
>Ga0126373_10000270_pt1 | contig 34463 bp, 25 predicted proteins | sample PanSoiMetPlot_11_FD_92545 | JGI IMG/M metagenome (GOLD analysis project Ga0126373, IMG submission 92545) | Tropical forest soil microbial communities from Panama - MetaG Plot_11 | ecosystem: Environmental > Terrestrial > Soil > Tropical forest > Bulk soil | place: Panama | collected 2016-02-17 | reverse complement strand
CGGCAGCATATTGCACTGCCTTCACGATGTTCTGGTAGCCGGTACAGCGGCACAGATTGCCAGAGATCCCCCAGCGGATTTCTTCCTCGCTGGGCTGGCCGTTCTTTTGCAGAAGCGCGTACGAGGACATCAGCATGCCGGGAGTGCAGAAGCCGCACTGCAATCCGTGCTCTTCCTTGAATCCCTCTTGTAAGGGATGGAGCTTGCCGTCTTTCATCAGTCCCTCGACGGTGACCAACTCGCCACCATCTGCCTGCACGGCAAACACGGTGCAAGATTTCACTGTCTTGCCGTTAAGGACGACGGTGCAAGCACCGCAGTGCGACGTGTCGCAACCCACATGCGTGCCGGTCAGTCCGAGGACTTCACGGATAAGGTGGACCAGTAACAGTCGCGGCTCGACTTCAGCTTCGCGATCGCGCCCATTCACATTTATGCGAATCAACTCTTTCTTCGCCATTTTCGCACCGCCCCCCGAACTTGTTCTGAATCTACTTTCCTACTCGCTCGACTGCACGCGTCAACGATCGTCGGGTCAACTCCTTAACCAGCGCTTTCTTGTAATCCGCCGGGCCGCGCAGATCGGAGCTCGGCTGAGCATCGGCTCCTGCCAGCGCCGCCGCCTGCTCGATGTTCGACTGATCCGCCTTCTTCCCGCGCAGGAAATTTTCCGCTTGCCCAGCCTTCAATGGCGTCGCGCCAACGTTCGTCAGGCCAATTCCCACTTTCTGACAAGCGCCCTTGTCGTCGAGCGTAACCTGCGCGGCTACGGCAGCCGTGGCAAAGTCTCCGACTTTGCGCTCAAGCTTGAAGTAAGCGCCTCCACTGCCGGCGGGAGGCGTCGGGATGCGAATCTCGGTGACAATCTCGTCCGGCTGGAGTGCGGTGGTGAACAGCGAGACGAAGAATTCTTCGATCGGTATAACGCGCTCGCCCTTCGGCCCCGTGGCCGCGACCTGAGCGCCCAACGCCAGCATGGTCGCCGGATGATCGTTGGCAGGGTCACCGTGCGCCAGGTTGCCGGCGACGGTCGCCATGTTGCGTACTTGGGGGTCCGCGATCACGTGAGCTGTGTCGAGGATGATCGGATACTTCGAGCGGATCAGATCCGAGTTTTCCAAATCGGATTCACGCGTCAGCCCACCGATCTTCAGATAGCCGCCTTCTTCCCTGATATACGACAGGCCGGAGATGCGGTTGATGTCGACGAGATAAGCCGGCCTTGCCAGCCGGAACTTCATCATTGGTATGAGGCTCTGGCCGCCGCTCAGGATCTTGGCATCGTCGCCATATCGCTGCAGAAAAGCGATAGCCTCTGGAATAGTTTTCGGTCTGAGATATTCGAATGCTGGTGGGATCATCCTCTATCCCCCTCGCGAGTGTTTCGGAAACAAAGCCCACAAAACTACGGCAGGGAACCTGACAAGAGTTAACGAAGTGACGTAACAGTAGCATACATTCGCCACTTTGGAAATGAGGACGAAACCTGAGAAGGAATCTTAACGGCCATTGGCTTAGCTGCTCTGGCTGCTGGCAGCCTCCCGGCTACGGCGACGGAAGTCATCGATAGCGCGCCGGATACCCTCCGGAGCCAGGTTACTGCAAAGCATTTTGTACTCCGGGATGCCACCCAAAGCGTCGGCCACGGTTTGCTCGGAGATCTGGTATGCCTCGTCCACAGGCTTGCCCAGGATCATTTCCGTGGCCATCGAGGAACAGGCGATTGCCACCGCGCAACCCATACATTTGAACTTCGCGTCCTTGATGACGTTGCCATTGATCTCCAACGTTATTAGTACGGTGTCGCTGTCGACCGGACTCCGCACGATCGCCCTGGCAGACTCGTTGGCCACGTTCCCGGTGTTGCGCGGGTTGGCGTAATGAGCGCGGATCTGCTCGCTGTACATGGGATTGCGGGTTGAAGTACGGGCCACCGCGGACTATGATACGTCAACTCTGATGTCCACCGACCTCTACCGCCAAGCCGCAGAATTCTCCGCCCACGGCCGACCTTTCGTTATCGCAACCGTGGTGCGCGTTGAGGGATCGTCCTCGGCTCCTCGAGGGTCGAAAGGCTTGATCGACGAGCACGGCAAATTGGTCGTCGGATGGCTGGGCGGTGGTTGTGCCGAAAGCGCGGTCAAGACCGAAGCACTCAAGTGCATGGCGGCGGCCAAACCACAGATCATTACCCTTGACCTGCGGGATGAGCAACTGGGAGTCGGTATGCCGTGCGGAGGAAAGATGGAGGTTTTCATCGAGCCAGTCTTGCCTAGGCCCGAATTGCTGATTGTAGGTCACGGCCGCATCGCTGAGACACTCTGCACGCTGGGTCACCTAATGGGGCTCGCGATCACAGTGAACGATCCCGCCGCTGACGCCGCGAGCTTTCCGCAGGCCGCCAAGCTGGTGACCGAGGACTTTGACCTTACCCAAACCCCGATCGGGGCCAACACGTACGTGACCATTGCTACTCAGCATAAGAGAGATCACCTCTGGCTGCAGAAGGCACTCGAGGGCAATGCGGCCTATGTGGCGCTAATTGCGAGCCGGCATCGGTCGAAGCTGGTGCTCGATTATGTCGCCGCTGCTGGGGTTCCAGCCTCGAAGATTACGACCGTGTTTGCGCCAGCAGGGATTGATCTGGGAGCTGCGACACCCGAAGAGATCGCCCTCAGCATCATGAGTCAGATCGTGGCACTGCGCCGTAGAGGTACGACGCGGACTCTAAGCCTCGAGAGGAATGCTGGCACCATAGAGGAAAGCGCTGCGGAAAAGCTCATCCGCCAATGTGAAGTCCAGGGCGCTTCCTGACTTTCGCGGTGGGATTGATGTACCGGCGGACAATCGCGGCGAAGCAACCTACTCCCTTGTTGATGTGGAGAGGATTTCTCCCCGACTACGAATTGCCCTTCGCCTCTCCTGCACGATCGCAGCCATGATGCTCAACGCTATCTCTTGCGGAGTGTCTGCTCCGATGTCAATGCCGGCCCTAACCTGCACCCGTGAGAGCATTTCCTCGCTGCATCCTTTCATTTCAAGGCTGCGGAGCACCTCTTGCCCTCGCTTCTTATTGGCGACCAGTGCCACGTAAGCGCTTCCGGTGTGCAAAGCTTGTTCGACAGCCTCTTCGTCGAATCTCCCTTTGCTGGCGATAACAACATATCGTTCTGAAGACTGCGGCAGGCACGAAAAATCGAGCCTGCGTAGCAGGCGATCGGCTCCAGGAAAATCCGTGACTCTCAAAAGCGGATCGACGGCGGTAACGGTGAAATTCAAAAGCGCCCCTAGCTGGGCCAGCGCCAGGGCGACCGGTTCCTGCCCCAAAATGACCAGTTCCGGCCGAGCAGCCTTGTCGCCCACGACCTCACGGCCCTCCAGGTCAGCGAGTCCAAGAAGCGATTTGCCTGGAGTGCTGCCGCCGACGCGTTGCAGTTTGTCAAAGTCGGCCTTACTGTCTATGTCGAGGAGAATTCCGACATCGTCCACCGGCAATTTGACAATCCCCTCAAGGTGATTGCCGAAGATCGCGCGGCAACCAACATCTCCGCTGAGCGCCGTCACCTCCGGGAAAACTGATCGATCAAGTAACACGGGATTGCCGCGAAACCCGTTGTACAGCGGAATCACAATTTGAGCATGCGAGCGCCGGTACTCTGCGCAGATTCGGTCTAGTGTTGCCGGTCGAACGAACGGCTGATCCGCCAAAAGAATGAGTGCCGCGTTGATGGCCGGCTCTAAGGCCGTCAGCCCAGCTCCCAGCGACGTACCCATCCCCTGCTGGTAGGAGCTGTTGATCACAACCTTGATCTTGCTGAGGTCAACCTGCTGGCGGATGCTTTCGGCGGCTGCCCCTAAAACCAGCACGATCTCATCCAAAGCAGCGCTGCGAGCGTTGTCCAGCACTTGCCCGAGCAGGGTCTTCTCGCCGAGGCGCAGCAACTGTTTCGGCTCGCCCATGCGGCTGGACATTCCTGCCGCCAAAATCACGGCACCGATCGACTTTTTGACTTGCAGTTCCACTCAGCCCCCAAGACATGATTGTAAAGTCTGGGCAAGCTGGCAGTGAACAAACAACAAGATAGCCTCCTGTCTAGGAGTGAGAAAGAAGCTGCCTGGCGATGGGATGCGCGACGTGCACCCGTTGGAATTTGTCCGCGCGCGGGCCGCACGTGGTGTCCCCGCCGCAGTCGACCTTCCGCAAATTGAGCCTCTTCTGTGCCCTGGTCTATCGACGAATCTGTTGCGGTACATGACGCTTCTGCCGACTGATGTGTTGACCCGGGTGTACATTCCCTGGATTGGTTCCGGGTCCGCCATGGATTCTTACCACTGAAGCCGGACCACTATACTGGATGCGTGCCGCTTCTCCAACCCATGCCGCTGGGTGTCGCCCGCGCTGCGTTCAGCCATCCTGACCGGATCTTAGAAGATATCCACGACTTGGTAAAAGACACGACGACCGTTAGAGGGCCTTTGCCAGATGTCAACGGAAGGAACTTCCTAAACCTCCTCAACTTCAGGGCCGCTGAAGACAACCTGATTGTCGTAGAACGACCACCCGCGTCACGGGCTGACAGTCCTGAAATACCGCTGGCGTGCTGAAGTCACAGTCAACCTCTCTACTCCGTAAGGCTGTTCGATTGCTATCACCAAGAGTTTTAATGGGGCTTCAGAAAGATTGTCTGCTTTTCTCGAAATGGAACTCAACGGCGATGAATATCTCTACGCGTCATAAGTTTTGGATCGACAAGTTTCACGCGAACCGAGCGCGCCATGAGAAGGCGGTGAAACCGCGTCTCGACAGCGGTTGGCGTGTGCTGACAGTCTGGGAATGCGCCCCAAGAAGCAAGACCGCGCAACCCTCCACCGTCGTCGTGGAAGCAGTCAAGGCTTGGCTCGATTCATCAGACCGGATCGGCGAGATCCAGGTAAAGCGGGCTCGGGTGCTGGCGGTGTCGATCTTATCGCTTAGTGACCATAAACAATGCGCGGGCCTTCAATCTGCGTATATGGTCACCGACGGGCAACAACCAAGGACCACCTGATCCCGCGCTGTCTGTTAGAGAAACCGTTCCCTAAAACGCATGACGACGCTTATCTTTTTGCTGAGTCTGTCTTAGAGCTCAGTTCCAGGCATCACGAAAACGACAGCCCGCTAGTTCCAGATTTTCATATTGCGTCGAAGTCTGGTTTTATTCTGGACAAACGAAAGAAAAAGATATAAAAAGAAACGCGCAATGCCCGCGCTTGGGAATTGGGCTGTGTGCTCGTAAGCAGAAGCCATTCCAATTCAGCGAGCGCACATGGCGCTATTTGACGTCACCGCAACCGGAAAATTGAAGCGGTGCCCTGCTCGCACTCCAGCGGGCGAGAAAGCTTTCGCATCGAGTTTTGTCGCGAGGTCCGGACAGAACTTCAGTCCGGCGCATTTGATGACCGCCGCGCTACTACTCCGCATTTACCAGCACTTCGCAGAGAAAATTTCACCTCGTCGAAGATCAGCGTCAGTAAATCTGCCTTTTCCGCAAATACGTCTGATCTGCGAAAGGAGAATCACCCGTGAGAAAAACTATCTTGTTTGTCGCTTTCTTTTTGCTGAACAGCGCGGCAGTCACAGTACTGGCGCAAGTCGATACCGCCTCGGTGGTCGGGACCATTCGAGACTCGAGCGCATCTGTCGTCTCTGGCGCAACGGCTACAGCAACAAACGTTGACACTGGCGTTAGGACCGCCGTCAAGAGTGGCATTGATGGGAACTATGTAATTACGCCTCTGAAGATTGGCAGGTATTCGGTCTCCGTGGAGGCGAGTGGATTCCGCAAGGAAGTCCGCGAGAACATAGTTCTCAATGTGCAGCAAAGTATTCGCCTTGACTTCAGTCTCCAGGTCGGATCGGTTACGGAGACCACTAACATAACTGGAGAACCGCCGTTGCTCGAGACCGAAAGTGCTTCGTTGGGCGACGTTGTTGTAGCCCAGCAAGTGGAACAGTTGCCCCTGAACGGGCGACGCTACACGGATCTCGCCACCCTCACTACGGGTGTCGCCAAGATTGCAGAGGGACCCGTCAACGGGGCAAGTTCGCCAACCAATGGCAATGCCGGGGGGAGTTTCGCGGTAAATGGAACTCGCGGTGACCAGAATAACTTCATTCTGGACGGAATAGATAACAACTCTAATGACAACGGCGATGTCGCGATAGTCAGTAGCGTGGATGCCATTGCTGAATTCAAGGTGCAGACGTCGAACTACTCGCCCGAGTTTGGCCGCAGCGGCGGCGCCGTCGTGAACGCTACGACAAAGTCGGGCTCGAACCAGTTCCATGGCAGCGCCTGGGAATTCCTGCGAAACGATGCATTCGATGCTCGTGGATACTTCGAATCGCCCACGGACAAGAAAGCGCCGTATAAGCAGAATCAGTTCGGCGTGACGCTAGGAGGACCGGTTGTTAAGGAGAAGGTCTTTTTTTTCGGGGACTACGAAGGCACGCGAATCAACTCGGCAAAGACTTTTATCTACACTGTTCCTTCTGTGGCGGAGACGACGGGGAACTTTAGCGATATTCTCGGTGCGCAGTCCGGTGTCGATGCATTGTGCCGGCCAGTTTACACAAATGAAGTCTATAACCCGCTCACGACTCGAACGGTGGATGCGAACACTACATGCGGGAACGCAGCTGGCCCCATGACTGTGCGCGACGGCTTCGGGTTTGATCCGGCGATCGGCCTCCCCATGCCCGGACAGGCGAACATCATTCCTGCGTCGTCACTCAACAGCATCGGACTTAATTATGCCGGTCTTTATCCGTCACCCAATGTGCCAGGGGCGCTAGGCAACAACTATCTGACCAATGCCCCAGGCACGCATCAGGTCGATCAAATGGACGCGAGGGTGGATGAGAACGTCTCATCGAAAATCCAACTTTTCCAGCGCTTTACCCTGGTACAGGACCATCGCTTTCAAGCGCCGCCATTCCCGGGACTTGCAGATGGGGGAAGTTATAACACGGGCAATCGTCCTTTGAGTAATCGCGGCCTCGCACTCGGCTACACCCACACAGTTAATCCCAGGCTTATCAACGACCTTCGCTACGGTTTCAACCGCATTTATTACATCTCCAACACACCGAGCTATGGCCAGCACTACCCACCGGCAGGCTTCCAGGTTCCGGGCGTCCCAAACAATCCATCGATTAATGGACTCACATTGTTCGCGCCTAAGGGCTACCGCCGGCTGGGCGAGCCCCTGTACACGCCGACAACGGTAATCAGTCAGAGCTTTCAGCTGAACGACACGGTTAGCCTTATCCATGGCAAGCACATGATCAAGATGGGACCGCAGTTCCGCTGGGATCAGTTCAACATGGAACAAATCGCACAGCCGCGCGGAAATATGTCTTTTAGCGGTCAATACACTTCCGTCGATCCTGGCAACCAGATGGACAGCGGAAACGGCCTCGCCGACATGCTCCTCGGGCTTCCAGTTAAGTCAGTTATCTCAACCGTTACCTTCTTTCACAACCGTCAGCATACTTACGGTGCGTTCGTAGAAGACAATTACAAGGTTCTGCCCAACCTAACGATGGATCTTGGTCTGCGATACGATTACGCGACACCGGTCTACGATGCGAATGGTCGGCAGAGCAATTTCGACTACACCAAAGGCGTCATCGTTCCCGCCGGTACCGCAGGCTACCCGAAGAATCTCGCGACGACTGACAAAGATGACTTCGCACCGCGCATTGGACTTTCCTACAGTCCGTTCCAATCGCGCCCGATGGTGATTCGCGCCGGGTACGGGCGCTTCTTCACCTTCCAGGAAATTCGGACAGGCGATCCCCTGCAAATCGCTTACAATCTACCGTTCTTCTTTGAGCCAACCTTCCAGAGCGATGGTCTGAACCTGCCGCTGGTAACGCTTGCCGCCGGGTTTCCTCCACTCGATCCAAGCCAAGCGCCGTTCGCCGGTGTTACTAGCCAGGATTGGAACCCACATACGGCTGTTTACGACATGTGGAATCTGAACATCGAATACCAACTGCCGGGCCAGATTGTCATATCGCCGGCATATGTCGGAACCAAAGGCACTCACCTGCAGGTGCTCGTGGATCGGAACCAGATCGCGACGCCGAGCGCCAACTTCGATCAGAATGCACGGCCTTACCCGCAGTTCGGTCCATTCACTTCGATCACGAGTCGCGGCAACTCAACCTATCATGCGTTTCAACTCAAGGCAGAGAAGAGGACCAGCCATGGGCTCTATTTCTTGAGCGCGTATACTTTCAGCAAATCCATTAATGACCAACCGGAAATCTGCTGTAATTCGCCATGGCCGCAGGACAGCTATAACCTGGCTGCGGAAAAAGGACTCTCGGATTTTGACAATCGTCAGCGCTGGGTGACGAGCTTCGATTATGAGCTGCCCATCGGGAAGGGGAAGAGCTTCCTCAATCAGGGTGGCGTTCTAGAAAAAATCGTCGGCGGATGGCACATCGGTGGTATTGTCACATTCCGTTCCGGCTTCCCATTCTCGCCGGCTATAGGCTTTGACCCAACGAATACAGGTTCACAGGGCTTGATGCGGAGTAACCAGATTGGCAGTGGGCATCTGTCGAATCCTAGTCCCAACCTGTGGTTCAACATAAACGACTTCCCAGTGCCCACATGCACTTGCTACGGCAATGCGCGTAAGAACGTTCTGGAAGGACCCGGGGAAAAGGGTGCTGACCTATCCGCCCGGAAATTGTTTGCTCTCACAGAGCAGGTCCATCTCGAGTTTCGCGCAGAATTCTTTAACGCCTTCAACCATGCTGTTTTCACTCAACCAGACAACTTCATTGACGATGGCCCTGGCACTGCTGGCGTTATTACGGACACTGTAATACCGCAGCGTCAGATTCAGTTCGCCCTTAAGTTGAGCTTTTAAGCCCGGTTTTCGCCTAGGGCTTATCATTGGCTTTGCCAACGATGGTCTCGCAGTTGTTCCTAGCATCTTGCGAGTGACGGTAGAAATCGAGGATGGCAAACCGCTGAAGAGCGGCTCCCTCGATGCCGGGTACCCTCTGCCCGGCAAGATCCGACAGGCGCAATTTGTTCTGCCGAAGGGAACCAACTGGAAGGGACTGAAACTCCGGGCGGAAATTGAAGTAAAGGGTGTGCACTACCCGGTGCAGTGGGCTTGTCATCGAGAGCTGAACGACGATGGCTCGCTCACTCTCCGGCCCAATCTGCGCCAAGAGGTCTGAGGCGACCATTGGCTTTCTACATCGCCTTGCTCAATTTTCGATCGTAAGGTTGCTAGGAGGCCACGGAATGCGCAGGCGAGATTTTCTCAAGGTCGGAGCAGTTCTCGCAGGAACAGGCAGTCTCGTTGCACCGCGAAGGATGTGGGCGGATGTGCAGGACCACATGTGGGACAGCTACAACTTCGGCTGCCCGCAGGTAGCGAATCGACTCGACCAGGGGCCGTTCGGGGTCACACAGGATGAGGGCTGGTTTACGATTTTCGCGACGCAGTCCTCCCGCAATCACATCCGGAATTTTGGTACCGGTATTGTCGGCTACACTTGGGAAGAAAACGGGCCTGCCTTACTGGTGCAATGCGGACAAGAAACTCTGGAGCAGGCTGTAGAAAAGATGGCGTCGTTGCCATTTGTGGACGTGTTGTACATCCGCTGCGACTGGCGGGATGTGCAGAATAGTCCTGGCAAGCTGGATCTGTCTCCCGTTTGGGAAGCTACGTTCGAGGCAGCCAAGCGTCACCATCTTGGCGTGGGGTTTCGAATCCAACTTTCGAGTCCGAATATTCAGCCCCCGAAGCTGTCCCTCCCTGATTTTCTCCAGGGGAAGGTTCCCGTCGTGAATATCGGTCACAAATCCAAGGCGCACCGCGTGGATTTTGATTTTTACGAGCCGCGCTATAACTCGCCGGAGTTTCAGAACGCTTTCACGGAACTGAATGAACTCCTAGCCGCTCGTTTCGACGGTGATCCGAACTTGGAGTTCATGGACTTGATGATGTACGGGTTCTGGGGTGAAGGTCACACCAACGATATACCGAATCCATTTCCCGACTACCTGACCGCCGAGCGCACATTCGTCCATATGACGGAGTTGCAGATTAATGCCTGGAAGAAAACACCTCTCGTTGTGAACACGCAGCCCGATATAAGCAGCGTAGGCAATCGTCAGGTGCAGGACTTGGCGGTGCGTTCGGGATGCTGGTTGCGGTCGGACAGTCTGATCATGGATGAACCGATTCAAATCGAGGAACTTGGGCATCGGCCGCCCTGGATCGCAACGGTTCTCGAAGATGGTGGAAACCGCCACTACGTGCTCCCTGAATATGCGGCCGAGGAGCAGGCGTGCCTAAGCAAGCTGTCGCCGAACATGCTGCGGTTTGTGGGGAGGGACAACGAAGCTCAGTCTGGGGACGACTATCCCAACCGCCCTGGCGGCGCGATGGATCTGCCGTATCGTGAGAGTGCCGGGTACCATGTGCTGGACATCGGCACAAATTACTTTGGCCTCTGGACTGAGCCGGACAACGTGCGGCGCTACTACGAGAAGTATCCCGACTCGCTGCGCGCAATGGAACAGAGACTCGGTTATCGGGTGCGGCCATCCTTAGTCTGGCAAAGAAAACGTTACGACACCATGGAACTGATCGTTGGCATCGTCAACGACGGCGTTGCCGGTGTCCCCGGTGTGCTGGGTGTCTACGGGGAAACTTCGGATGGCAAAATCAAAATCGGAGGAAACCTCGATGCCGGCCAGCCATATGCCGGCAAGCTTCGTCAGGCTTCGCTCATTCTTCCCAAAGGACTGGACGGCCAGCGGATTAATCTCCGTGCTGAATTGGAGGTCAAGGGTGTGCGGCGGCCAGTTCGCTGGGCTTGTCGTGAGAAAACCAACGCAGATGGTTCGTTGACCATTCGCCTGAAAAAAGGCAGTGACACGAACTGGGTTAAAGGAGTGTAGGAGTGTATTCGCGGCGTACTGCTGGACTATATGCATCACGCATATGGGCGGGGAGAACAGCTTTTGGCCTGGTGCTTTCATGCGGTTGAGTTTCTCGGGAGGGCTGCGCTGATTCCACAAAGAGGGGGTACCCATGAACGCAGCAAGAGGCTTGTTAAAATCGCGGATCAATAATGTGGCGAACGATGACGAAGAGTGTTCAAGACCGGTCGAGATCACTGAGGCGCAGAACGCCCTCTTGACCTGACGAGAACAGAAGTCATGGACGTTATTCATTGCTGTAACATGCTCCAGCATGGACAGCTTCCCTGAGTTCATGAGGAACCCCGCGAACCGGATCGTTCGGTCGAATCAGGCGACTCCGGGTGTCGAAGGATACATCTTCGACGGAGCCGACCGAAGCCAAATGGCGTTTTGGACGTGCAATCAGACCGCAACCTCCGGAGAACACGTCCATGAATTCGATGAGTACATGCTGGTGGTGCAGGGTTGCTACACGTTGCTGATTGATGGCAGACGCATTCTTGTCAAAGCTGGTGAGGAATACGTGATTCCTCGCGGTGTACCGCACAGTGGAGAGGTAGTAGCAGGAACGAGGACAATCCATGCCTTCGGAGGTCATCGGGCTGATCGGGAGGGGAACGCCTGAGACATCATCGCAGCATTGGAACTGGTACGCCCATTCGTGAGAAGACCTGTCGAACAAGTGCCGGGAAGCAGTGCTAGAATCGCTCGCCGGGAGCACTGCGATGCCATTCATAGATACGAGCGCACTGGAAGTCATTGAGCGTCTGCCGGGATGGTATGGTCACAGCTTTGTCCATATCGGCGACAAGTTTGATGACGTACCTCAGTTGTGTTGCTTGAATTCGCCCCTCCAGTCAATGCTCAACTGACCGAAATGCCGAACAACATCCTATTTCGAAACTAAAGCTGTTGGGTGCCGTGGCTGATAAAGACCGACGTGCCCACCACTTGGAAGCCGCATCTTCGTATGGAACCCTATCGCGCCTCCTCGACCTTAGAGCACTTAACTCCCTTCTTCGCGAGCGAAGCCATCTCGGTCTTTAGGTCGTCGCACATGAAGTAGAGTTCGTGGGTATCGTTCTCAGAAGGGTGAAATGCGGCTTCTGTCGGCGGCAGGGCGAAGATCAACAAGCCGTGACCCGCATCCACCGATTTGAACCCAAGAACGTCTCGGAAAAAGGCACGATCCGCCTCAGCGTTTTTGGTATACACAACTACATGAGCGCCGGAAATCATTGTCCCTCCTCAATAACGGAACATCTATGTCGTGGAGGGGCCCGAGTGTGACATCTTGATTCCATCGGACAAACACCCACGACTACGACTTCATGGAGCAAGCGTTGAGCGTCGGCCATGCGTACGTCTTGAAGCGGGACGCAAACACCGCGCTGCTACCCGCGATCAGAGTGGCTCAGGCAGCTGCGGCGTCTGAGCGCGAGTCAGACTTCAGCTCCCGCGCTTGATCTCTCGCCAGTGTGAATTGTGTAAATCCACAATCAACACAAATCAACTAGGACGGTGCAATCTGCGGAAAGGTGCGCACGATGTACTCGGAATCGCTGGCGGTGATAGCTTCATCCATCATGCGCAAGTGCCGCTCTATCTTTTTCGCTGAGCGCCATAGGTCCTTTCTTCTGCGGCATTCTGCCGCACGTTTAGCTGGAGGGTTAGTTGTCGTGGTATCGCCGGTGCCAGAGTACTGCCAATTTTTCCCTAGGGCGAACACTGCAGCCTTATTTGGCCACTCGCCCGCCACGGTCGTGGAATTGTTGCCTGTGAGGTTAGTTTGTACAGTGATTCAAGAGTAGTCGTTCTGAAAGATTGACGGCACTGCGGGCGGATGCTCTCGCCGGGAGGTGACCCGAGTGATTTTGAAACACAGTTTTGTGGTCCGGAAGGGAAAGCCGGACTTGGTTCTCGCCGTAGTTGCTCTCCTGCTTCTCCTTTGTGCATCGCTCCTGATCGGCAACGAATTGGGAACGTTGCTCTTCACCACGTTGCAATGAAGGTGAGACGACGAACTACCCAACCGCTACGGGTAGAATCACGGTCCGCTCAGCAGGAACAGAACACCTAGCAATCATGATCGAGGTTGTGGATTGAAGAGATGTGTGGGGCGGACTGAGTTTCTGACTTGCAAGCTTTTTCTACAGCAAGTCTGTATGGCGCCCTACGAGTATTACAAAAATGTTGGCGTCAATTGTCCACCGCTGGGAAGGTGTACCTCTCATTTCCTCTTCTTTAGTCATTCAAAGCAGTTGCGAAACTGCCATCAACTAATGGAAAAACAATGAGTTGTCGGCCATAAGAATGAGCTCAGAGGGTCCCAAGAGCATTTAGCAAGATAAGTGTCGAAACTCTTCTCAGCCAGGCGATGCTATCTTAACCGTTGGATTTCCCTTGAATCGAGGAGTATTCAGGTACGGCAGTTGTTGGTGTGGTCATGGACAGTGAAACAACCCGCACTGGACGGGACCGTTTGCTTCGGGTATTCCGCTACCTGGAGGCGCTCAACGAGCACCGAAACCCAGTAAAGCGACATCTTGGCGAACAGATGTGGGCTCTCTGGCTCAAGGACCTGCCAGACCACCCATCGGTCCGCAGGGGAGCCCCTGCATTGGCGGAGCGGGCAGGTCTTCCATCCGATGATGGGTTTGCGGACCAACCTCACGATCCTGAGTTCGTCCTGAAGATCGCGCGCCCACGGCTTTCCAGTCCGCCAGTCCCTCCCGCGGCTCTCCAAGGATGGCTTGAGGCCAGTTGGGAAGATCCGTTCAAGGAAGTGTCACCTCTAGAATCCAGGAACGAAGCATCCCCAGACGCGGGGCGCATCCGGTTTGCGTCAGATCCCAAACGGGTGGTCGCATTCCAGCAGTGGAAGGAGCGTCGCGACCAGTGGGCGGAAAACGAGCGCTCAGCGCGAACCGCCATGGAGGTCTTCGAAGATTTCTACGAGCTTTATGGCCGTGTCGAGCGTGAAGCGGAGCGCTTGGAGGTTGTCCTGGGCGACGGAATACTGAGCTGGCAGCGGCCGGAAGGCTCTGTACACCACCCCATCCTTCTCCAACGCCTCCAACTCAGCTTCAGTCCTTCAGTGCCCGAGTTTACGTTGACTGAAACAGAGCACCCGGTGGAACTCTATTCCTCCTTATTCCAGTCGATGCCAGACGTGGATGGACGGGCCATAGGAAGGTGCCGTGACGAATTGGAGCAGGGAGGCTTCTCCCCGCTCGGTGACGATCTCACCTCGGAGTTTCTGGAGCGCTTGGTAGTTCAGTTGTCTCCGCGAGGTGAATTTATCGAGTCCGGTGCTCCGGAGGGGGACACTGACAATCCCCGTATCGGAAGACAACCGGTCCTTTTCCTTCGCGCTCGGACCCTTGGTTTTGCGGCTGCCATCGAGGCCATACTGGAAGATCTTCGAAGTCGAGAGGACCTGCCTTGGTCCCTTCTGAATATCGTGGGCCTCGAACCGCCTCCTGTCGAAAACGAAATCACCGATGGCTCCGGTGAGCCGGGCAAGGCCGACGCTGACATCCTTCTTTCGAAGCCTGCCAATCCGGAGCAGGTCCGAATCGCACGTCGAACCGAGCACTCTGGCGGTGTGTTGGTCCAAGGGCCTCCGGGCACGGGAAAGACGTACACGATTGGAAATCTGATAGGTCATCTGCTTGCGGAAGGGAAGAGCGTACTCGTCACCAGCCACACTACGAAAGCACTGCGAATGGTACGGAGCCAGATCGTATCAGAATTGCGCTCGCTGAGTGTGAGTCTGCTGGAGAGCGACCTTGATAGTCACCTTCAACTGGAAAGTGCAGTCAGCTGCATTGCTGACCGTCTATCTAGAACCGACGCAAAATCGCTGGAGTTCGAAACTGAAGGACTCACACAAGAAAGAGCGGAACTCCTTGAGCGTTTGGTCGAGCTGCGACAACGGCTCGCGGATGCACGAGCCGGCGAGTATCGAGACGTCGTCGTTGAGGGAAGAGCTTGGACGCCCTCGGAAGCGGCTCGAAAGATAGCGCGCGAGTCTGATGTGAATGGATGGATTCCAGGCGCAGTTCAACTCGGCGTCGAAATCCCGCTTTCCGACGGTGATCTGGCGGAGCTTTATGCCACGAATCAAGTCATTTCGCAGGATCTCGAGAATGAGTTGTCCGGCAATTTGCCGTCCACGAGCGAATTACCCGCTCCGGCTGACTTCGAGGACCTCCTCGTCGAGAAAGCACGCCTCGAAATATCAGACCACGAATTCCGGGCAGATCTTTGGCAGAGCGGCAGGCCTGCATGCGCAAGCGCTTTGGAGGCGCTCGTACCCACGCTCAGCCAGTCCGTTGCTGTGCTCGCGAGTAACGAGAGGTGGAAACTTGCGGCCGTCTATGCGGGAAAAAATGGTGGTCCGCGCCGCGAAACGTGGGACAAACTGATCGCGCTCGTCGAGCAAGTACATTTTGAGGTCGGGAGCACGCAAGAACTGCTCATTCAGCATGAGACCAGACTCGCGGACGATTCGCAGCTTGAGCAGTACGAGCAGACTGCAACCGAGATCCTCGGCCACCTGAGAAGGGGCGGGAACCTCGGCTTCTTCAGCCTTTTCACCCATACGCGCTGGAAGCGGTTCATACAGACGACTGTCGTGGATGGTGCTTCGCCGAGGCTACCCGATCACTTTCTGGCGGCGGGTAAATTTTCGCGGCTCAAACTGCTTCGCAGAAATCTGGCGTCGCGCTGGGACCGCCAAATGGCCCCGTTGGGAGCGAGCGCGTCGGCTGAAATGGGCGACGAAATCGAGAAGGACGCAATCCAGTTCTGCCTCCCGATCCGTGATTGTCTTGCATGGCACTCACAAGTTTGGAGCCCGGTCGAGAGCAAGCTAAAAGAACTCGGCTTTCTCTGGGATAAGTTTCTCTCCGAGCAACCTGTGGTCGTTGGAGAGCAGGGCGAGCTGGTGAGACTACACAAGGCCGTCCGAGACTCCTTGCCACCGATCCTCGCGGTCCGCCGGGACCATTTAAGGTGGGTGGAAATTAATCAGACAATGGCCGATTTGCGTGAACGTCTTGCCATCGCGAGGAAGTCGTTCATAGATTCGCGCATTATCGCAGGTCTGCGCGAGGCGGTGGAGTCGCAGGATTCCAAGGCCTACCGGCGGGCACACACACGCCTGGTGGAAATGCACGAACTTCAACGCAAGCTGCAGCGCCGCCATATCCTGCTGGCACAGCTTGAGACCGCAGCACCAGGATGGTCTGCGGCAATTCGTGTGCGTAGTGGCCAACATGGAAGCGCTACTTTACCTGGCGACCCTTCACAAGCCTGGACCTGGCGACAAATCCAAGGGGAACTTGAAAATCGGGCCAGCATCCCCATCGATGAACTTCAGTCTTCCATTGATGGGCTGACCGGCCGGCTTCAGGCCACGACCATTGACCTCATTGACCAGCGGGCCTGGATGTTTCAGGGGCGAAGGACGTCTCTTCCTCAAAGACAAGCGCTAATCGGTTGGCTCGACACGATACGCAAAATCGGCAAAGGCACCGGCATACGCGCTCCACGTTTGCGTACCGAAGCAGCCCGTAAAATGACCGAGTGCTGGGGCGCCGTTCCGGTCTGGATCATGCCCCTCTCAAGGGTGGTTGAGAACTTCGATCCGAGGAAGGCGCGCTTTGACACAGTTATTATTGATGAAGCAAGTCAGAGCGATGTGATGGCTCTGGTCGCACTTTACCTGGGTCGCAACGTTGTTGTCGTCGGCGATCACGAGCAGGTCAGCCCCTCCGCGGTAGGACAGGAAGCCGCGGTAATTCAGAATCTTATCGACCAGTTCCTGCAAGGAATTCCTAATGCCCATTTGTATGATGGACAAACCTCGGTCTACGATTTGGCCCGTCAGTCTTTCGGCGAAACGATTCGACTAGTCGAACACTTCCGCTGTGTCACGGAAATCATTCAGTTCAGCAACCAACTTTCTTACGACGGGGACATTAAGCCCCTGCGGGATGCGAGCGGCGTTCGTCTGAGACCGCATGTCCTTGCTTATCAGGTTGAAGGCTCGACACGGGAAGGGAAGGTCAACCACGAAGAAGCGAAGGTTACTGCGTCTCTCATAGTCGCGGCCCTTGAACAAGAGGAATACCAAACCAACGAATTCGGACTGCCTTCCAGTTTCGGCGTAGTGTCTCTTGTGGGTGAGGAACAAGCCCTCGAAATCGACCGCCTTCTGAGAACCTATCTTTCCCCTGACCTGTACGAAGGTCACCGCTTGCTCTGTGGGACGTCCGCACAATTTCAGGGAGATGAACGAGACGTGGTTTTCCTGTCGATGGTGGACGCCCCGAAAGGCGAGATCCTGTATTTCCGGGATCAGCAGATGTTCAAGCAGCGGTTCAATGTGGCGGCGAGCAGAGCGCGGGACCAGATGTGGATCATCCACTCTTTGGACCCGCAGTCAGACCTACAACCGGGCGACCTGAGGCGCCGGCTCATCGAGCACGCGCTGGCGCCCGAACTGCTGACCAGGCATCCCGAGGGCGAAGAAAGACGTGCCCAGTCCACGCTAGAGCGTGAAGTGATGAAGCATCTTGTGCAGGCTGGCTACAATGTCATTCCGCGCTGGAAGCTCGGCTCGCGGAGCATCGATCTTGTCGTAGAGGGGGATGGCATGCGTTTAGCCATCGAGTGCGATGGAGATGGCGAGCGTTCACTCGAAGAACTGCGCGAAGACATGGATCGGCAGACGATGCTCGAACGGCTCGGTTGGACCTTCGCTCGAGTGCGGGGCAGTCTCTTTTTCCGTGCACCGGACCGTGCAATTAGGTCCGTACTCGAAAGGTTGCAGTCGCTCGATATCCCGGCTAAGGACCCTGAGGCGGGGGCGCTACGAGGGCGTCCGAACTCGGACGAGCTGACCGCGCGGATCATTCGTCGTGCCGGCGAATTGCGGGATGGATGGTCGGTCCCTCGCAAGAAGCGGCCGGAGAGTTTCACATTTCCACATAACCATTTCGGCGTTTCAGAGCCCAAGGGCCGTTGACACTGCCTTTCCCGTTGAAAATAGAGCTTTATTGCGTTGACAGAGGTCGGAATCGTGCTTCTTCCCAGCGTCTGAGCTGACAATGTCTGCCAGCGCATCCCTATGCACCCACGGAATTGACCTTCCCGAGCGCGCCTCCCTCTGAAAGCAACCGAAACCGAGGGAATTGCTGCATCCCGAATTAGGGGCTTCACCTGATTGTGCTCTAGGGGCTGCAATGGGATCTTCGGGCAATCTCTGTATTGACACGTGTTGAGAAATTTATGCGGATTCAGGTTGCACAAATCCACAGAATGAGGAGGAGGATCCCGTGGCTCAACCCATAACCCTGGACTCACTGCATGCGACGGGCCCGATGACGTCGACCCGTTCTCACAGTGAGTTAACTGCCGAAGTGTTGCAAGAGCTGGTTGAGCACCTTCGGCAAAACCGCACCCAACTTCGCGAGGAATGGGCTAGGCGAATTACGGAAGCTCGATTGCTCACGGCAATGACCAAGGAAGAGATCTTTGTCGAGGCAACCTCGGTATATGACAACTACGTTGAGGCTCTGGCCACAGGTACATTCGAAGCGCTGCAGGCGTATTCGCGGAATTTGTCCGAACGGATCATCCCTCGAGGAGTTGAAACGCATGAGGTCGTGGGAATCGTTTTGCTGTTACGTGACGTGTTGGCGCGCTCGCTGTTTTCGAAATACCAGGCGGATTTCACCAAGCTGGACCGCATTCTGGATGCCTATGAGCCTGCCGCCAATCGGATTGCAAATACTGTTGCAGTCGGTTTCGTGCAAGAACGGGAGCGCGTGATCCGCCAGCAACAGGAGGCCATCCGCGAACTGTCCACGCCTGTATTACAAGTTCGCGAGCGGCTGCTAATTCTCCCCATCATCGGAGTTATCGACCCGCAACGCGCTCGCCAATTGACTGAGCAGTTGCTGCGTGGTATCCGCACGAATCGCGCCAAGGTCGTGGTCATCGACATTACAGGTGTGGCGGCCATGGATGCTTCCGTGGCCAACCACCTTGTGCAGACTGTCGAAGCTTCACGATTGCTCGGTGCTACCGTCATCGTGACTGGTTTGTCGCCCGAGATCGCTCAGACTCTGGTCAACATCGGTGTTGATCTGGGCAAGATGAACACCGTTGGCGACTTGCAGGGAGGAATTGAGCAGGCTGAGCGATTACTTGGCTACAAGGTTATACCCCAGACCGAAGCGAACTAAGCCACTACAACGGAGCCGGCGTGGAAGTCCCGATTCTCAAGCAGGGAGAAATATTGATCGCTACTGTTCAGGCGGCTCTCACCGACTCCGACTTGCTGCAGCTCCGCCGTGCGCTCGAGGAGAAGGTTGCGAAAGCGCGAGCGCGGGCCATCATCATTGACCTTACGGCGATGGATGTGATGGATTCTTTCGCTTCGCGCACGATGCGGGAAGTAGCGCACATGATCCGCTTACGGGGAGCAGAGACTGTCATCGTGGGAATTCAACCCGACGTCGCTTTTGCCATGGTGCAACTCGGCTTATCCATGGGAGGAGTCACTACGGCGCTCGATCTCGAGGAAGGCCTGGAATACCTGCATCGGAAGTTCAGGACCATTCTCTGAGCGGTAACACGGTTGTGGAAAATAGCCTGGTTGTCGTGGAAAACGAAATCTGCGTCTCAATTGCTGCCGATCAGGATGTGGTCGCGGCCCGCCAGAAAGGCCGCGCCATGGCCCTGAAATTGGGCTTTTCCGCGGGTGATTCGACTTTGCTGGCAACAGCCATCTCCGAACTGGCCCGCAATATTGTCTCCTACGCCGGGCAAGGGGAGATCGTTTTGCGAGCGACGCAAAATTCCGGCTGCCCGGGCGTTACCGTCATCGCGCGCGATGAGGGGCCCGGCATCCCCAGTATCGAGCAGGCTTTGCGCGACGGATACTCCACGTCAGGAAGTCTCGGGTTAGGGCTTCCGGGCGTGCGCCGGCTGGTCGATGAGTTTGAAATCACCTCAGAAGTCGGACGGGGAACCACGGTCACGGTTCGAAAATGGAAAGCATGACTAAATCTGGAGTCGAACTCGGAGTCGCATCCGCTACCCTACCCGGCCAATCCGAATCCGGGGATCGCTATGTCTGCGAGACGTTCACGGACGGGATTCTTCTGGCGCTTGTGGACGGCATCGGACACGGGCCGGAAGCAGCGATGGCCGCAGAAGCGGCTTGCGCCATTCTGAAGACTCACGCCGCGCAGCCTGTCATTGCTTTAACGGAACATTGTCATGACCGACTGCGTTTCACGCGGGGCGTAGTCATGAGCTTGGCAGCATTTGACTTGAGGCACAATTTATTGACTTGGCTAGGGATTGGAAACGTGCAGGGTGTCCTCCGCCGGGTTGGACCGCCCGCCGATGGAATCGAGGAATTGCTTTTGCTTCGCGCGGGAGTCGTGGGTAGCCAGCTTCCCCCGCTGCGAGCTTCGGTTCTTCGGGTCGTTCCCGGAGACATTCTCGTTCTGGCTAGCGACGGAGTGCGGAGTGGATTTGCCCCACAAATCATGTCGCGGGAGGCGCCGTGGAAGGCCGCGCAGGCCATCCTCGATCACTACAGCAAACGAACCGATGATGCCCTCGTGCTCGTGGCTCGTTATCAGGGATAGCTCTAATGACGGTCGCAAACTCAACCACTGACATTAAGGCCCTCTACACCGAGGCCCTGGAGCATTATCTGTCCGGGGGCGGCGAGCGCGCGCTGCGAGGGGCGTATGAGCTGGGACGCTTGGCTTTAGCGAGCGAGGTCGGATTGCTGGATATGGCTGAACTGCATCACGTTGCCCTCAGCAAGATTCTGACTGACGATCTGGGGAAAGATGGAGTACCACTAGGCCTAGCCGACGCATCGCAATTCCTTGCGGAAAGCCTCTCTGCGTATGAAATGGCGTACCGTGGGTATCGCGATGCTGTTGCGGGTTTGCGGTGCCTGAACGAAGCGCTGGAGCGGGAAGTGAGACGCATCGCACACGCGGTTCACGATGAAGCAGGCCAGTTGCTTGTGGTAGTGCACCTCGCCATGGCGGAAATCTCACGCGACCTGCCGCCCCCGGCGCAGGCAAAGGTCAAGGATGTCACGGGCCTTTTGCACCAAGTTGAAGAGCAGCTACGTGAGCTCTCCCACGGACTGCGGCCTACGATTCTGGATGACTTAGGCCTGGTCCCAGCGATTCGGTTCGTGACTGAGGGAGTCTCCAAACGCTTTGGACTGGTGATCCACGTCGAGTCTTGCCTGGACTTTCGTCTGCCTCCTGCGGTCGAGACCGCGCTTTACCGGATTGTCCAGGAGGCCCTCAACAACATCACCAAGCACGCCGGCGCGCGAAATGTGTGGATCGTCCTCGACTGCGACACGAAGAAAATCGTCTGTGCGATTCGCGATAATGGAGTGGGGTTTAATGTGCCGGCGCGCCTCAAGGAACGAGGCAACCGGGGTCTGGGGCTTATCGGAATTCAAGAACGACTCAGTGCTCTTGGCGGAAGCTTGCACATTGAGTCAGAACCAGGCAGCGGAACCCAGTTACGCATAACCGTTCCCAGGGAGAATTCGAATGCCAATTCGCGTCGCCTTAGCTGATGATCACGTCCTCGTGCGACAAAGCTTGAAATCATTTCTCGAGAGGGAAGGCATTCAGGTCGTAGGTGAAGCCTCTGACGGACAGGAACTAATCGGGGTGGTCGCGCGTTTCTATCCAGACGTGGCAATAGTCGATGTCAGCATGCCATTGATGAATGGGATAGAGGCGGCAAGTGAAATACGTCGGGCATCTCCACAAACCAGGACCATCCTTCTGACGCGTCATGACGAGGATCAGTATGTAACCGAAGCGCTTCGCTTGGGAGTCAAGGGATACGTTCTCAAGAACCAGGCAGCCACGGACCTGGTTCACGCCATTCATCAGGTATGCCGTGGCGGCTTCTATCTAAGTCCAGGCGTGTCTCAAGCCGTGGTTGAAGCATTTCTTTCTAAAACTGCGCGACCGCCCGACCCGCTCACGTCCAGAGAGCGGCAAGTGCTTCAGCTGATCAGTGAGGGAAAATCTACAAAGGATGTCGCATGCCTGCTGGGTATCAGCGCGAAAACAGCCGAATCCCACCGCGCCCGGCTGATGCGCAAGCTGGACATCCATGAAACAGCGAGCCTGGTGCGATATGCCATCCGCCGAGGAATGATCCAACCCTAGCGTCTCAGTAGATCGATCTATAGAACTGATGTCACGAGGCCGATCACAGGGCACAAACCGAATATCTATCTGCTTGCGGCTACGTTGGGGCGCCAAAACAGCTGGTCGGCGTTCCACAGAACGTAGTCCCCCATCACGGCCGGTTTGAAGCCTCCGACAGCGTTCTTTGCCCCCACCAGCACGTGGGGACTGACCACGCAAATTACAGGATCAAATTGCGCTACCAGTTCCTGCACTCGATCGTAGGCACGCTTTCGTTCCTGGTGATTCAGCATCGCAGTTTGGGTCCGCATAAGGTGGTCGATCTCCGTCTGCCAGTCCGTAGTCGGTTCCTTGTCTGTTAGAGCCCAGAGATGGGTTCCCCCGCCAGTCGTCCACACATTAATCTCCGGGTTAGGATCGGCATCACCGCTAACCAAGCCTAGGACTGCAGCTTCGTAGTCGTAGGAATCAAAGACTCTCGCCATGACCGCCTGGAATTCGAGCGGCACCAGATGCACCTGCATCCCGAGTTGACTTAGGTCGTCCTGAATAAGGGTCGCCATTTTTGTTCGTTGGACGTTGCTGGGATTGGTCAAGATCGAAAACGCAACTGGCTGCCCGCGCGCATCGACGAGAACTCCATCGGGCCGCCGACAAAAACCCACCGAGCGGAGTAGCCCAGTTGCTCTATCCAGAGACCGCGGCGGATGCGGAACCGCGGCATTGAGCCACATTTTGTTTCCCGGCGTGACCTGATCCCACACGGGAGTTGCTCGCCGCTGATAGACGAGACGTACGATCGCGTCGCGATCGATGGCAGCGGATACAGCCTGCCTGAATTCGGGCTTTCGAAACCACGCCTGCTTGCGCTGGATCTCAGGTGCCTTCTGCGGGTCCACAGAATTTAGGTTAAAGAATAGGAAGTCGTACTCGAGCCCCGGTCCCAAATCCTGAAGCTGATATGCCGCTGCATGTCGATCCCGTGCGAGTGCCTCATAGTTATCGGCGCCGATCCTGCTGATGACGTCAATATCTCCAGCCTCAAACCGAATGACCTCTGCATCCTCAGTTGGCACTATCAAAAACGCAATCTCGTCGAGGTAAGGCAGGCGGTTCCCTGACGAATCCGCTTTCCAGTAGTAGGGATTTCGCTCCAACACGATTTGCTGGCCTGGCACGTACTGTTTCAGTCGAAACGGACCCAGCCCGGCGACTTCACTGGGATGGGTGCCCATCCCCCAGACTTGGGAGATTTTGCCTTCTTCGTAGGCGGGTTGCAGCAGATGCCGCGGAAGAATTCTCACGCTGTCGAACAAGCGTTCTGCGGCCGCATACGGCTCAGGAAGGTCGAACTCCACCCGATAGGGGCCGAGCTTCCGTACCTGAATTGGCTTTCCCTGAACCTCCAGCAGGTCGCGCTGGGGAGAATGGACCTTTTCATCCAGGTAGACCTTGAAACTAAACATTACATCTTCTGCGTTAAAGGGATAGCCATCCGAAAAGCGAATCCCACGACGTAGTTCTAGAGTGTAGTGCTTCCCGTCAGATGAGGTTTTCCACGACTTCGCTAGCGCCGCATCACTGTGCTCGGTGTAAGGATTGATGTGGATGAGATCCGCAAAGAGGAGACCGATGGTTTGCTTCGAGTAGGAATCCACTGCGTTCACCGGATTCAAAGTTTTTGGATCCGAGTGAAGCGATACGACCAGATGTCCACCACGTTGACCTACGTCGCCCGCGGTGGTGAGGACGTCCTCATGGGCCTCCGCCGTTTGCGCCGCAAGTGAGGGTGCGGCCAATGTCAGCCAGGAACTGAAGATCCAAATCCAAATGCAACCACGTTTTGATTGGAATCTCATATCTCCCTTTCTAGACTTTTCGGGCACTGTTGCTTGGAACGATCAGTTCACCAGATCAATGATCTGAACCCGGCGCTGAAGAGAATCAGCGAGCGAGTAGAACAAGAAGAAGACCGGAAGCAGCACCAAGCCCGGCGAGAACATCCACCAATGAGCCTTGAGAACGTAGTAGCTTTGCAGGTTGGCCAGCATGTTCCCCCAGCTGGGTTGTGGTTCACCCACGCCCAAACCGAGAAATGAAAACGTAACTTCGGCAAGAATGTATTGCGGGATCAAGAGCGCCGATTGGGTCAGCACGACAGAATATGCTTCGGGCAAAATATGCCGCCGAATGAGCGATACATGGGAAACGCCGAAACCGCGCGCAGCAAGGACGTAGGCTCGTTCCTTGACGCTGAGAACGACTCCACGGATCAGGCGCGAGGGGCGAGCCCACCCGGTGATCCCGATAACGCCGATCAGCAAAAGGAAAGCCTGTCGGGCTTCGAGATTCAATGGCAGAAAAGCGCGGACCATAAACAACAGATATATCCACGGCAGGGCCATGAAGAGTTCCGCGGTGCGCATGACGACATCATCGACCCAGGAGCCCAAATAACCGGCAATGCACCCGAACACCAGACCCAAACCCAGCGAGAGCCCGGTCGCCAGAAACCCCGCGCCGAGCGAGGTCTGCCCTCCATAAAGGAGGCGGGAGAATTGGTCCCGTCCGTACTCATCGGTGCCTAGGAGAAAGAGCTTTTCCGTACCATCGGTTCCGAACAGGTGCCGAGAAGACTTCAGAACCTGTCTGTTATAAGCGGTCTGATTGTGCACAAAGAATCGGAGGGAAGAAGTTTTGCTGCAATCTTCGTGGCTGCTTGGGAACCCGGATGAATTGGTGTCGCCGACCCAGCGGCACACAAACGGGCGAAGATGAAATCGTCCCCGCCAATCAGCAAAATGAACTGATGTCGGAGGCGAAGATGGTACGTCGCGGTTCTGTGCCGCGGGATCGTAGGGGGCAAAGAAGCTGGCCCCAACAACTGGGACTTGAAACAGGACAAGTGCGCCCGCTGAAACCCACAGTTTCTTGTTTCTGATCACGGCTGGTCCGTACGGATTCGTGGGTCCGCCATATATAGAAGAGCGTCGGCCGTCAGATTGCCGGTTATGAGGAAGAGTGTTGAAAACATGATGGCAGCGATCACGATGTACACATCCCGTTCCAGTACCGCTTGTAGCAGAAGTGGGCCGACACCCGGCCAACTCATGATCACTTCGATCAAAAGCGACCCGCTCAGCAAGGTTCCGACGGAAACTCCTAGCAGCGAAATAAGAGGGTTGGCAGCCGCAGGAAGAACGTGACGAAGCAATATTCTTCCCGCAGGAATGCCATGGCCACGCGCCGCTGCAATGAAGGGTGAGTTCAGCACGTCGAGCATGGAGGAACGGACATGCCGAATCAGAGTGGGAAGCATTCCCGCGGTAAGCGCTGCCGCCGGCAAGAACAGATGGCGGGCAAAATCCTGCGCTCTGGGGAACAATTCCATTTCATTAGTGAGCGTGTGCATGCCGCCGGTTGGAAACCAGCGAGTGTGCAGCGCGAATGCAAGTAACGCCAGTCCAACCAGAACGTCCGGAGTTGCCAGCAGGAAGGTCGTCGAAACTGCAGACGCCCGATCTTGCCAGCGACCTGCATGAGTAGCCGCGAGTATGCCGATGGGAATTGCTAGCGCCCATGACAGTAGCATGGCGGTGACCGTCAGAATCAATGAGTTTTCCGCGCGCACTCTGAGCAGCGGCCAAACAGGGCAGTTGTAGGCAAACGAGAATCCGAACTCTCCCCGCGCTGCCGAGCTCAGCCAAAACAAATAGCGGACTGCGAGCGGCCGGTCCAGTCCATATTCGGCCCGGAGTGCCGCGAGCGTGTTGGGGGAAATCTGTGGGTTTAGCTTTATTTCCTCCAAGTACTTGCCGGGAGCCATATCTGTCATGATGAACGCAAGCACCGATACAGCGAAAATCATAAATAGAGTTCGGGCGAGCCTTTTTGCGACGGCGGAAATCACGCGAGTTGCCTCGGTAAGCCAGCCAGTTCGCATGTTTCATCCCCCAGGCTGCTTGCCTGGATGCTGCGAGGCGGGGCGAGCAATTCTCGCGTGTTGGTTCTTTCCACGATTTGTCCGCTATGGAGAACCAACACTCGGTCGGCCAGGCGCGCAACGAGGCCCAGATCATGCGAAATGTGCAGGTACGTAAGCGAAAGACTGGCTCGCAGCCGGCGAAGCAAGTCCGCAATTTGAAATTGGCTCGGCCGGTCAAGCCCCACAAGCGCCTCATCAAGGATTAGCAACCTGGGTTCGACGCTAAGAGCACGGGCAATGGCGAGGCGCCTCCGTTGCCCGGCACTAAATTCATGGGGCAGGCGCTCTCCCCATTCAGGTCGCAGCCCGACTTGGTCCATCAGACTCAGAGCCCATTCACGGCATTCCTGCCTCGTCCATCGGCGATCGACCAGGAGAGGCTCTGAAACGACCTCCACAGCGGTAAACCTCGGGTTCAAAGACGATCCTGGATCTTGAAAGATCATTTGGATCTGTCGCCGGAAGGGAACAAGCTTGCGATCCGTGAGCGCGACGAGATCTACGCCAGCAAACCAGATTTCTCCGCTATCCGGTTTCTCTAGGCACGCGAGACAACGCGCTAGAGTAGACTTTCCTGAACCCGAGGGTCCGATAACCGCCAGCGATGAACCAGCCTCTACCTCGAGCTCAACACCGAAGAGAGCGTCAATTTGATGCCGCTTCGGTGATGGCCATTTGCCCTGCAAGTATCTTTTCTGTAGGTTCACGGCTATCAACAGGGGTTTCGATTTGTTAGTGTCGGGACCCGTGCGCGTCGTCAACAGAGCCTGTGCAGCGTAATCATCGGCCGTCGCACTGACCAATTCGGCGAGCTTGGGCCGATCGCAATGCCAGGGCACACCACACTCAGAAGGCTCACAGTAGCGGTGATGGGCAGCGGATTGGTACGGTTTCTGCGCGAAGGCCGGTCTGCAATTCGTGCACCGGGCAGGCAGCGGTGGATAGCTCAGGAGTGATTGCGTGTAAGAATCAAGATAGTTGCCTGCTACTTCGCGCGTCGTTGCGCTCTGAACGATGTGACCATCGCGCATAACCATGACGCGGTCAACAGCGCGCGCGAGGACACTGAAATCATGAGAGATCAACAGGAGTGCGAGACGCAGGTTCTGGCGCAAGTTAGCCAGCAGTTCGAGGATTTCGATCTGAGTTGTCTGATCGAGGCCAGTAGTCGGCTCATCCGCAATTAATAGCGCCGGGTGACAAGCGATGGCTTGAGCAATAGCGACTCGTTGCCTTTGTCCTGCGCTCAGCTGATGCGGATAGGCCGCTGCGATGCAGGTCTCGTGTGGGAATCCCACTTGCGCCAAGAGAAGTCCCGCTTCCTCTCGCGCACGCTCACGGCTGAATTTCTTATGAGCATGAATCACCTCAGTTATCTGATCGCCAATGCGAAGAACGGGATTGAGCGCGGCCCAGGGCTCCTGATGAACCATGGAGATTCCTGCCCCGCGAACTTCTCGCAGTTCAGCGTCTACTAGCCCTTTGAGATTCTGGCCCCGAAAGAGCACCGAGCCACGCACAACGAACGCGGCCGGCGGGAGAAGGCCGAGCACCGCCAATCCCAGGGTAGTTTTCCCGCAGCCGGATTGTCCGAGCAAGCCCAGCGCTTCGGTCGCCGCAATTTCGAAGCATACGCCTTCCAGCGCAACGACTCGTCTCCCATCCCGTGAGCGGTAGCCTACCGTTAGATCATGCACCTGCAGTAGGTGCTGCACGGACGGTATTCTCGACTCTCCGGAATAGACAGCTGGTACTTCCATTCCTGGCCTCCTGTCGGTCGAAGGGCACGGGACTCGACCCTACCGCAGTGATCCGATGCTCTAGAACCATCGCGCTGGCGTCGTTCACTGCATTTGAAAGCGCTACTCTTGCCACCACCACGTTGCTGCCCGATAGACGTCAAGGCGTCCGTAGCCCAGATCAGGATCGATGTACTTTGCGTGTGAAATGGCTTTCGATGCGAGGGTCTGATTCAAATTTGTTCTTATGTCTTGAAGCAAGGCCGCCGTACCGGACACAAAGGGGGCACTGAACGATGTACCCCACCCCGCAGCGTACGAACCGAACGGGTAGGTGGTGACGATACCTTCTCCCGGGGACCCAACCCAAACCGGCGGATGGCCGTAGTTTGAAAAGGACGAGAGCGTGTCATTGTCGCTGGTGGAGGCGATTCCCATCACATTCTTAAGTCCTGCGGGATAAACCACGATCGCTTTTCCATCGTTTCCGACTGAAGCCACTGAAACCGCGCCCGTTTTCGCAGCATATGTATTTGCCCTGTCCAGTTCCGTAGAGTAGGTTGAAATGTCGAAACTCATGTTGAAGACGTTCGCCCCGTTCTCCACGCCATAGTAGATCGCCCGTAGGATGTCTGAGAGGTCTCCGGTCCCGTCTGCTCGAAACGCTTTCAGTGGCATGATTGTGGCGGTTGGAGCGACCAGATGAACGATTCCTGAAGTCATCGTTCCGTGTCCGAAGGCCGCATATGGTGACTGCGCGAGGACGCTAAACCCGTTCCTATTCACCACTGCCATGGTGGACTGGTTGACCTGATAAGGGCTGGCATTCTCATCGACGTCTCCTGGCTCGCTCAGGTCCCTCAGTTCAGATCCACCATTTTGGTTTCGCGTGAAATCATAGCCGGGAAGAAGAACACGCTGGAGCACAGGATGAGTCGGATCGACACCTGTGTCGATGACCGCAATGATGCCTTTGCCGCTGATGTGGTAAGAATTCTGCCCATTGACAAGTCGAATGATCCCGACCGCCGGTTGACTCACGTAACCATGCCAGACCGTCGTCCCGTAATAATTAACCGGTGTTACGTCGTACAGACTGAGCGGCGCGGTCCAACTCGTTGAATTCGTGAAACCCTTGAGCTTCAGGATCTGGTCTAGCTCAGCGTCTCCTCCATTGGGTAATAGAAACCCCAACAGAAACTGAAGGAGTTGATTCACATCACTGATGACACCCGGCGCAACTACATATATCTGGGCTTGAGGATCGCCGATGGGTTCAACCACTGTGCAGAGCTGAATCCCTAGTGTTCCGGTGCAGATCTTTTGCAAATCCTGCAGTCCCAAAGTATCGCGTGCGATAATCTGGTTTTGTGCGCTCGCGGAAACACCATAAATTGCCAGGACTAACAAGAAAATAATCAGGCCGCGTGTTCTCATTTTTGCCCCTTGCCGCTTAGTACTGCGCAGTGTTGTTAAATCCAGTCAGGCGTGTCGCATCCGGACTCGCACTATGTTCCCGTTGGCTTTTGCATTCGTTCGTTGGCCCACTCCAGTTGTGTTAGGGGGACTGAGATCCACGAGCGTTCGCCCACTCGAATTTCAAGGGCCACGTTTTTGGCTAGTTCGAATTGCAGATTAAACTCACCCAGTCGATTGGTTGTGGTTCGTGCAAGAGTCCCCTTGCCCGCACTTAATATCACGGGCAGGTTTTCAAAAACCGCATGGGGTTTGGTTCCGTCCAGGACTTGACCCATCAGCGATATGCGGTTGGATCCGGGTTGAACGTCTAACTGCACGTCGATCGTGGTGTTATTGTGCTCGAAGATAAAACGGCGGCCAGAGGTGTGCGAACTGCGTACACCGATCGGCCCATGCATACGAAGGCTATCGAACAAAAGTCGGGCAACTCCGATGTTCCGGGCAGCGACTTTGAACCATGGTGGAAAGGAGACAAGATCTTCAAGTGTGCTCCACAACCGCGACAGAACCTTCTCCTGGGGCAGGTGAGAGAGGTCATAGCGCTCGATTAGCTCCAGGGTTTCGGAGTCAACCGGTCCGCTAGTGGCCACCACGATTCGTTCCTCGAGAGTCGGTCGAATCTCTTTTATTGCTGCTCGCATTCGCTCCAGATCTTCCACAGAACCCCTGAGGTTCACCAAAACCGCTTCGAAAGAGTATTGCTGGAGCGCAGGTGGTACCTTTGCCGAGTCAGCAACCGCCGTGCACGCCCACCCCATCGTGCTCAAAAGAACCGAGATGCTGTCCTGTGTGAATGGCTCGAACCCAACCAACAAAACTCGCTTCCGCTTAGTTTGCTGGTGTTCCGGCGTGAGCCCAGGGATCCCGTCAGGCATTGCTTACCTATTCAGCAGTGAATGACGAATTTCTCCGATCGCTGGGAAGAAGGAAAGACAATAAAGGCTGTCATTTTGGATTAGGGAAATCCTGTAGAGGCTAGGAACAGACATTGCCGACAAGAACAAACGGAGCCCAGTAGTACGGATGGGGGTTCTCGCCTCTCACCTCGTGCATGGCTTGACGCAACGCAATACTACGATCTGAGGTCCGGCCGAGATTGTTATAGAAGACCTTCATGAACCTCGCTGTGCTGACGTCGTTTACATCCCACAATGTGAGGAGCAGGCAGCGGGCCCCGGCAGCTAGGAGTCCCCGCATCAGCCCAATAGGTTCGTCCCCTGCCGCAACAACGTTGACGCCCGTCGAGCAACCACTCAGCGTAATCTGCTCAGCAGGCAGTCGAAGACGGTAAAGGTCGTACAGAGTCAAAAAACTGTCTCCCATGCGGATTCCCGAGAACACCGGGCTGTCCTGACGGAACGAGCCGTGTGTAGCGATATGGATCAAGCGGCTCTGCGGACCCTTTTCACGAAGAATCTTCCCGCTAGCCTCCGATCCGAGAAAAACCTCGGCTTCCGGCAGAGCTCTGGAGACAGCCTCAATCTCCTCGCCGATCGACGGGGCTTGAGGATCAGGTACCCCAAGAATCAGAGAGCCACCTGCCCGATGGACCTGCTTCCGGCTGCATTGCACGTATACGCTGGCGCTGGGAGCGTAGGAAATGGTCAATGCATCAACAAGGTATTGGGTTCCATCAAAAAGTGCATGGAAGGGCACGTTATGAAGGAACTCGTGGGGGACCACGATCACGTGGCGTTGCTTGAGTTGGTCGCGGATTGGGGCAACTAGTTCATGGTAGAGCTCCAACAAATGCACTCGAGTTGCTTCGAGGAGCTGCTGTTGAAATTGGCGAACGTAACTCAAACCCAAACGAAACTTTGAAAGCTGGAATTGCAACAAGCGGAGAGCCGCATCGACACCGGCAACGCTGCCGACCGGAGTGATTCGCAAGCTGTCCCCGGTTATGACGGTGGCAAGAATGCGATCCCCGACGCGGAAATATTCGAGCAGGGCTGCCCTCTCGCCGATCGTATTGCGAAGCGTGCTTAATGACACAGTCGGCGGTGTCCCGACCCCATCAGTTTTCCCCGCAGTGCTGGCCTCTCGAAGAGCCCTTAGGAAGTGCTGTTCATGCTCCTGGGCAAGTCTGTGAAGAGTACGCAGACGCTTGTCCGTCGCAGGTACTTGGCCCAGTTGCTCAGCTTCGATTCGATGGTAGTACCAGTTCAATTGTTCGCGAAGATCGTGAATTTGACGCGTGTCGTTTTTCCGCTGCCGGTTGGCGGCGCCCCGGCCCAGTTGCCGGGCAATGACCTCGAGCAGATTTCTGGATTTCGCCTGCTCCATGTACGTCCAAGCTTCTTCTTGAGCGGCCTGGATTGATCCTTTCGCCAGGCAAATGTCGACGAGACGCTCGTAGACTTCGAGCCGGTTACTCATGAAAGAGATTTTCGATTCATCTCCACGCACTCCGCTGCGAAGAGTGTCGATCATGTTTTTGGCCAAATGATAATGGCGCCGCGCCTCCGGAAAGTTCTGAGCAGTCTCTTCAATCTGGCCCATTACCAGATGCCCCTGATACAGGAGGATAGGCATTGGTTGTCGCGATAACTCTCTGAGTGCCATCTGACATTCTCTGCGCGCAGCTCCGATGTTCTTCGCTTTGAGCCAAACTCGCGCTAGCAGCAGATGGCAGAGTACGACCCGGTTCGGCAACGGAGTAGTCCGGAAGAATCTCAGCGCCGCCAGGCAGTGCCGACGCGCTTCGCGCATGCGGTTCTCACCGAAATACACTATCGCTTGATACAGTTCAATGAGTGATGGCCACAGACGATTCTTCTCCTTCACGAACAGCAGTCGAGACTGTGCGAATACATCGAGAGCGCGAAGTCCATGACCTTGCTGGCTGAGAGCCACGGCCGAACTGCACAAGGCTTTCGCCGCTTCGTATCGCATGCCCAACCTTTGGAAGCTAGCATAGGCGTCTTGCGCCAGTGCCGCTGCATCCTGATTAAGATTGAGCTCGAGGTAAATCTCGGAGAGGTCAAGGTGGCAAAGGGCAGCGTGGTACGCGTCGCCCGCCTTCTCGCTGAATTCCCGCGCTGCGCGCAGCATTTCGATTGCCTGCCCGTACCGTCCTCGAAGGTAATAAAGGTAAGAGATGTTGTATTCGGCCTGCGCTACGGCCAGAGGCATCCGCCGTCTTCTGGCGATCTTTCGCGCCATGCCATATGTGGAAAGCGCCTTCTCATATTCGTTCAAGGCAATGAGGCAAACGGCAGCATTGTGGAGAGCGGCAATGATGCCTTCGCTGTCCCGAGCTGGAAGCAGGCGGGAGTAAGCCTTATCATAGTACGCGAGTGCTTCGCGAAATCGGTCTTGACGGTGGAAGATATTGCCGATATTGATATCCAGGCGGGCAAGTCTCACCTCTGCGCCGGCGTCGGCGAAAATCTTTCTTGCGCGTTTCGCAGCCTCCAGTGCATGTTGGTATTTGCCCAGCAAAATGAGCGGCTGAATGGAACTGCTTCGTGTGCGTCCCGCTTCAATGGTTTTTCCAGCACGTTCGAACAAAGCTATCGCGCGCAAGTGATGTTGCGCCGCTTGCTCGTTTCGTCCCTGGAACCACAGGGAATTCGCCATCGCACGTGCAGCGTAGGCGTGGGATTCAGCATCGTCCAATCGATTGGCCAGAGTCACCGCCGCAACGGCGAGGCGTCGAGCTTTATCCAGATCGACGCGAACTACGCGGCTAACTGCTTCGTCTAATTGCTTAACTATCAATGGGGACAACAAACGGTTGCGAGTGAGAAACTTGATGCGACTGGCAACATCCGGAAGTCGCGCGAGCCGTGCGATTATCTGCTCTGTGCGACTGCTGTTCTTTGGCATACTCGCAAATATCGCGACCATTGCGGAATACTATGATTTGACTCCTCCCGCAATCAGGTCAGGACCGCAAATGAAAATCAGGTAAAGACGGTAAGGCCGATCAATCCGAGTCCAAGTGCTTTCCCTCTCTGGCCCCTAACACGAGATTCGGGACTTATCGCTTCGGATCCACTCTTTCGCCTTAGGGACACTCTGAATAAGCAGTGTTGTGAATCGAGAAAGTGCTCAGAAAAAATGTCTTGTACACCTCTTCCTCTCGTCTGAACCAGTCCTGCCCGCCCGCGGGCGGTATTTCGCGGCGTCGGCGGGAGGTGGTCACACTGGTAGTGGCAGCTTTCGCCGGCTTACAAACACGTTCACCAGAGCGCAGGTGACAAACAACCGGTGCGCATTCTTCTTCCGCCCGCGATAGGGCACTTGCACGAACCCGAACTTCAACTTGATCACTTGAAACACGTGCTTTACTTTCGCCCGTACGTGCGATTTCGTCCGGTTCTTCGCCCACGCCACTTCATTCACGATCTGACCTTTATCACGACATCGCCGTTGGATAAAATCGCGCGCTCGCGGCGCGCACTCGCCGATCACCTCCGTCTGTCCTTGATAGGCGCCATCGCCCCACACTCTCTTCCCCATGCAACAGATCGGGCAAGATCGCCACATCGGAAACGAGAATTGGAACGACGTGATGTAACGCGAACGTTCGCTAGCCGTACCAAAATCTACAGTTATTGTGCATAAGCTGCCGTGAATACCGAACTGACCCCTGGTGCACCGGGGAGCGGATACTCAACACACCTCCAGAAGCACGGCTCTATAGGCACGCGCATCCCGCTCAAACAGGCGGCGAACAATCGTGTTTCTGGTCTCCGAACTTAAGCTTCCGACAGGTCGCACAGGAAATGCTATGCGCACCATTTAGATGTTGATAATCATCTATAGTATTAAGAAATTGGTTGGTCAGAGGTATCCAGAATGAGGCTGCGGGCCTAACACACGGCGGGTTCTATAAGCATTTTGCATCGAAGGATCAGGTGGTGGTGGACGAAGCGGTCAAGCGCAGTTCGAGCAGACTCTTGCCGACATGGAGTCATCCACCGAAGGCAAGACGCCCGAGGCCGCATTATCGACTTTGGTCACGAAATATCTAGCGGCCGAGCACAGGGATTGCGTCGGCGAGGCCTGCCCTTTG
>Ga0126373_10000266_pt1 | contig 34845 bp, 28 predicted proteins | sample PanSoiMetPlot_11_FD_92545 | JGI IMG/M metagenome (GOLD analysis project Ga0126373, IMG submission 92545) | Tropical forest soil microbial communities from Panama - MetaG Plot_11 | ecosystem: Environmental > Terrestrial > Soil > Tropical forest > Bulk soil | place: Panama | collected 2016-02-17 | reverse complement strand
AGGATACTGGCCCAAGTGCCATTTGAGTTTATGGTCGCCAACAAGCCCGTGCCTGCCGGGGAATACATCGTACAACCGGCCACCATGGACGGAAGGACACTGGTGATCCGTAATACGACCGCAAGATTGGGTATGTTTTCTCAGGCCTCTCTAAGCGAAGGCCGAAAGGCTGCGGCTTACACTCTCGTCTTCCACAAATACGGAGCTCAATATTTCCTGGTGGGAATGACGCTTGCCGGTGAGCGAATTACGTATCGCTTGCCCGAGAGCAAGACGGAGGCGGAGCTACGAGCTCAGAACGTGCCCGTCGCCGAGGAAATATTGGTCGCATCTCTGAAGTAAGGCACGGCATAGCAGGATGGGAGGGTTCGGGAAAGATTCCCGAATCCTCTTCCATCTTGTCGTTTCAGGACGTTCCCAACGGATGCGGCCAGTATCTGGTGAATCTAAATCCGGCAGTCCTTGGCCAGCAGCGGCTTCTCCAGCAGAATCCAAAGATGGCCCCCGCGTTTGCTCATGGCTTCATCCTTGCCCGCCGCGCCGCTAGCATCGAACCGATGCACGCCCTAAGAATCGAGTAAAGGATTGCGATTCGCGCCTTGGCCCCGCCCACGTCATAAGAGGGGTAAAACCCTGCTGTTCTTTTCGGGGACCCTGTGTAAGTTTTGTAACCATATTATTTCGACCGAACGGGAGAAAATGAACTCGCCCGCGTGGCCGTGGTGCGCGGCTCGACAAAGTGAAGCCGTCTCGCAACTATTTCGCCATCTGTCCCGTTGGCGATCCGGTGGCTAAGCGGTATTGCGCCTGGCGGTTGTCTTGGGCGGCCTGCTCCCGAACGCTGGCTTCGACGCACACGTGATCGGTGGGCGTAGCTTCGCGCCACACGTAGCCTTGCTTGCAAGTATCGGGTCCGTAGGGTCCACCCCCCGCGCGACGTTCCGCAGCTTGAGTGTTGTCGGAAAGAACCTGATTGTGCACCGCCGGAGTGACACACACTCGATCACCCGGCACCGCGCCGCGCCAGACGAATCCCGGCGCACAAATGCCGCGAACCCCATTCAGTTGGGCCTGCAAGCTGTCGATTTGCGCGTACGCATCTTTGAGCAGCGAATCTTGGGACGCTTGATCGCCTTTATGAGTTGCAAGTTGCTGTGCCGTTTGGCTGGCTTGGTTCTGTAAGACGGCGAGCTCCCTTGTTTGCTCGTCCAGCTTCCGTTTCAGCTCCGCTTTTTCCGCCGAATTCTGCGCGGTGGCGAGATCAGCCTCCAGCTTTCGCAGGTTGTTCTGCGTGGCGGCTTGCGAGGACGCGGTATCGGCCAACGCTGCCCGCAATGCTAACTCTGACTTGTGATCCTGATACAAGTCATAGCGATACTTGCCATATCCCCATAGAGCCCCCGCAAACACCAACACGATCGCTCCACGAAGCAGAATTCGATCTCGCCTTTGCCTCGCTTTGCTCCGGGCAAGGAACTTGGTCACTGAGTCGAATCCAGGACCGTACTGGTTGGCCCATGCCTGATTCCACTGATCCCGCTCGCGGCGGAGAAGAGCCTCTTTCAGTTCAGGGTCGCGCCAAGTACCGCCTGTACCTACCTCATATAACGCGGCGGCGCGAACCAGCGAGTGGTACCACCTTACGTTCTCAGCTTCGGCCTCTACCCAGTTGCGCAACGTGGTCCACTTGCGAATCAAGCTTTCGTGTGTAATGTCGATCACGGAATCATCCCGGAGCTGTCCTCCGGCCGGCAGGACCAGAAAACTGTGTTCCGCTGCGGCGAAGCTGCGGATGATCCGCTCGATCTGTTCGCGATCCACAGTGCCAATCACTTCGAGAATCTTGCTGAAGCGCGCTGGGCGACGCACCGCGCGACCGCCTTCCATGGTCGTGAGGCAGCGAAAGATCCGTTGTGCAACCACCTGATCGCCGGCGGAAAGGTCATCGAGTACAGATTGGGCGTCACGATTGATGGCATCGGCGAGTGTGCCGGCTGCCTCGTACTCCGGAAAATCGATTTCGCCTTGTCCGCCTCGCTTCTTCCACTCCCGGAAAGTGGCCATAAGCGCATGCTGCAACACGGGCAATTGGTCAGGATCATCACCGGCATCGTTGAGCACGCGCTGCACCAGCCGGACGGAAATCTTCGCTCCGGCCACGCGGACAGGGCCTTCGACAGCTTCCTGACGATCATCGCGGATCATGCGCGGAATTAGATACTGATTGCGATTCAGGGCTTCGGGCAGACCAACGAATTGGGCGCAATCGCCGAGAAAGTCCGACCGCATCGTCAGCACGACAAAAATCGATTGCTCGACCTGATCGACGGCCTCCAGTAGAGACGCGACAAACAATGCGGCTTCTCCGCCTCCGTCGGGCAACTCGTGGTCCATACGGAAGCGGAACAATTCTTCAAATTGGTCGACGACGATGAGGAGAGCTTCGCGATGCTTGAGCTTTGCCTGGCTAACGGCATTCACAAGCCCCATACTCGACAGCGCAATTGTTTTTCGAACCTGTTGGCGATCGGACGCAGCAAACAGTTCCGCATCCACCAGTGCGTCCACGAGTTTGTCGAGCGGTCCGCCGCCCGGTCGCATCACGGCGATGCGCCAGGTGGACCCAGTGCCAGCGAGGTGCCCGCGATAAAGGGCTGGCAGCAATCCGGCGCGTACCATCGATGACTTTCCGCTCCCGGAAGTGCCTACCACGGCGAGCATTCGTCCGGCCGCGAGCCGGCGCAGCAACTCGTTGGTCTGGACACGCCGGCCAAAGAATAGAAACGATTCCGAGGACTCAAACGAGCGCAATCCGGGATAGGGTTGAGCCAGCGCCGCCTGGACGTCAAACTCAAGCACTGGCATGCTGCTCTCCAGCCGGCCGCAACGACGCGAGGAAGCGCTCGAGGATATTGAGGTCGGGTGTCTCTGGTCTCAAGATGACGTTAGGAAATCCAGGCAACAAGTCGAGCTTATCGACCAGAAACGCCTTGGCCTTCATCGGGGGGCGCTGCAGGATCTGCTCCGCTAATAGAACGCCGGGCGCTTGCTGCAGCAACCAGCGAAGCGGCGCCATATTCCGGTAGAGCAACGCGCCATCGCACTCACGTAGGCGTTCCTGGTGCGCATCTTCAATCGAAATGCCACTTGGCGGGTTCACCTCCGGCAGCATCACGGTGACGCCTTCTTTGGGCTGGATCGCATCCCGCAGTGCTTCCGCAAAGGCAGAGTCCTCCGGAGTGGACCGATCACAGATCAGGTAAATGCTGGGGCCGGTCGCGGTTGGCATCGCCAGAGGAAGCGGAGGCTTTAGCGCGTGCAGAACCTCCGTGATCATGTTGCGTGTCGCTCCGCCCTCGAAGACCTCAAATGGCGAGGTGATTCCGACCGCATTTCGGATCGATTCCAGTAGCTCGCGTTGTCGGGCGTCGCTGGATCGAATGGCGCCGCGGGGGAGCCAAAACAAAACTTTCTTGCCGAGTTCTACCGCCAGCTTGACTTGGCGGGCGGCGAATTCGTCGTATTCGTTTCCCAGCAAGTGTACGGATAAAAGCGCGGATTCAATCTCGCTCTTGATTGCCTTGTCGGAATAGAACCGGTCGAGGGGACCCTCGGGCCGGACGACATAGCCTTGAGCCATCAGCTCGTTGCGCAAGTCATTGCCGGCCTCGAACGCATCTTCCGCCGGGCTGGCAACAAAGACCACCTCGCCCTTTCGGCGCATCGCTTTTAAGATGGCTGAGGTGTGATGGGCAGCCTCCTCGACGCGCGAGCGAAAGGCCTCTGTTCCAGGAACCAACTCCCGATCAATCCCGGACGCATCGCGCCGGAAAAATTCCATATCCTGCAATTCGGCGAAGAATTCGCGCTGTGCGTCGTCATCCCATGGGGCTTTAACGATTTTGAGGAAGCGATACGCATTGCCCGCCTTGAGAGCGACCTTCATGTCGTCCAGGGTGGAGAACTGGTTCATGAAACAGTTCCGCTCACGCTTACACCAGTCTGAGTTTTGGTAGCCGGGAGAGAGTATGGCAACAAATACGGCGGTAGCTTTGATGCCTTCCGTGATCGTATCCTGCCATTGCTGGCCAAGGCGAATGCTGTGCTCGTCCCGCCAGACGGCAGGAGCACTGCCTAACTTGCCGCGGAGTTCCTGCGCAAGAGCCCGCTCGAAGCCGGAGATCCAGGTGGGATCGTCGTTGTGGGAATAACTCACGAAGAGGTCATAACGGAACCGAGTTACATAGGCCATGGCAACTGTACTCCCGTCGACGCGCTGAAAAACGCCGCTTTGGCGGCTCCGCCAAAGTTCCGCGTACAGACTGGGTCTCCGCAGGTGTCTAGGAAGAATTGCGGGGAAGGATTGTTAGCGTATCACAAAATCAGGCAAGCCTGCAGGATGCTGCAAGCGCGGCCCGAATTGAGTTTCCAGAACGTACGACTGCCCGAATTTTCGCCGTTAGTTGCAGTGAGAAGCTGGTCTAAGAACCCTGAACTTTGTACGGCGGCGTGCGGTTTGGCGGTGACCCTCGAGTATCCGGTTCTGCGTCGCTCGCGGTGGCCGTGTTTTAAGTGGTCGACGCCGTCGCGATGCCTCCCACCCTGGTGGGGACATGAGCGCTAACTTAAGCATCTTGGGTTGAAGGAGCCTCCGTTTATCAAAAGCCCGTTTCTGGACAGCTTCGGCTAGCGGCACCATACGCCCACCATCATTGGTCGGCCTTGGTATCCTAGTGTTCGTGAGGATCGGGGATCTGACCGCATTGTCGGCCTCATGCCTGCTCCTACAGACGCCAATGCTTGAGCTCCCCGTTCACATCCGATGCAAGAGACTGAAACTCCCTGTACGGGCCTAGCTTCCAGTGAGACCACCTGCAACATGGTGCCACGACTAAATCTGCAATTGCGACGGTGAAGGTCTTCGGGAATCCATTTTCAGTGCCAGGAACAGAACCCGGCCCGTCAAGTCGCCTGCGACAATCGTTTTGCCATCGCTGCTAAATGTACAAGCCAGTAACGGACTGTCGGCGGTGAACTGCGCCAAGGGAACAGCAGTATCCATTCGCCATACACGCAGGCATCCGTCGTAGCAGGCGGTGGCCAGAAGTGATCTGTCCGGGCTGACGTCCAATGCCATAACTCCGCTCTTTGGGCCTTTGAATATCCGGATCGTTTCCCCGGTGTCCATATCCCACAGGTTGACGCGCCCCGAGTAGTAACTGGAGAGAAGGAAGCGCGTGTGAGCTATTATTTTGACGGCTATCATCATGGATCCTTGCGCAAATCGATGTAGATTTTTTGTTCAAGGAAATCAGGAATCACAGCTTTGCCCATGATTAGGGGAAGCATCGCCGTGCGTTCCTCTTTGTGCTCGCGGCGTAGAGCCTTTTTGTACTCAGTCTTCGTCCAGACCGTCTGAGATGAATCTAGGTAGAGAGAAACAGATGTCTATGGGCATCATTTCATCGGTTCCAAGCCTTTTGACGTCTGGAACCTTGTACGACATCTTTCGCAGCGCTAAAGATCGGCTCTGATTCCTAGAGCGTTCAGGAACATAAGATCATACGTCGACAGTGATCGATCTGAGCACCGGTCTGATTCCGCAAGCTGTGATCGATCGGATCGCGGCGTGATCATATTGCTGCCAAGAACCCGTGTGAAAGCAGAGAAGTCCAGGCTAATAATAATTTCGTATCCTTCTTGCTCAACCTTGGATGCAGTTCCTTCAAAGAGATCGCTTGAAAGGATTGCCTCGTTCACTATCGCGTTAAGTTCCCTGCGTCGCCTGCTGTGACGGATGACCTCACCTGCCGCCATCCTCAGTTCCTCAGTTAATGCATGAAATTGCGGATGGGCATTGGTTCCTTCACGGGCATGAGTGAGTCCGAACAAGCCAGTTGCGGTTCGAATCCGGATATTGATACGAGGAACGAAGGAAGTAACAGCACGCTGGCCGAGGCGCTGCAATCCATGCATGGCCGATCGTACATGCTGATTTGCTTCAATTTCTAACTTTAATGCGTGGAGGGCTTCAAAAAAGGCGGGATCGCGTTGCAGGACTTCTTCGGCGGCGCGTTCCATCGTTCGGATCAGCGACTGCAGTTCGGGTTGATCGATCATAGCAGGTACAAATCGCCCGGAGCCTGATTTCTAAAGTCCGCCATCTGTGATGAGCATGGCAGAATATGTGTTGTAGGCATAATCCCTAGGCAGAAATGGGTTTACGGGTAGGAAGGACGCAAGACGGGACAACAGCCTAATGGATGTACCCTAAATTAGCGACTGTGCTTTGATGACAATAGTAATAGAATCAGCGTCGGAGCCGACCTTTGGACAAGCTGTGTCAAGGTCCGGCTCGGATTTCTTTCGGAAGGAATCGTATGGCCGTCCATTCGAAACAAGAGGTGCTTTCGAATCTCGATGACCAGGTTTTCGGAACGAGTTTTCTTCCGCATCCGCTCCCCAGATATAAATTTCCCGCCCGAGAGACCGAGCCGACTCCCGCCTATCAACTAGTGCACGATCAGCTTCTGTTGGACGGAAACTCGAGGCAGAATCTCGCGACCTTTTGCCAGACTTGGGTTGAACCTGAGATTCACAAGCTTATGGACGAGTGCATCGACAAGAACATGATCGACAAAGACGAGTATCCGCAGATGGGGGAACTCGAGTCGCGCTGTGTTCACATGCTGGCCGATTTGTGGAATTCGCCCGATGCAGCGAACACGCGTGGCTGTTCCACAACTGGATCGAGCGAAGCTGCCATGCTCGGCGGGCTGGCGCTGAAAGCGCGATGGCGGAGACGCCGCGAACGGGAAGGGAAGTCGGCGATGCATCCAAATATAGTTTGCGGACCCGTCCAGGTGTGCTGGCACAAGTTTGCGAGATACTTCGACGTCGAACTCCGACAAGTGCCTTGTGAAGGACATCGGTTTCACCTGTCGCCAGAGCAGGCGGTGCGTCGATGCGACGACAATACGATTGGGGTGATTCCTACGCTTGGGGTGACGCATACGCTGCATTATGAGCCGGTGCGGAAGATCGCGCAGGCGCTGGACGATCTGGAAGAAGAGCAGGGTATTGATGTTCCGATCCACGTGGATGCCGCCAGCGGAGGCTTCATTGCTCCGTTTATCCATCGCTCGGTCATGTGGGATTTTCGGCTGCCGCGGGTGAAATCGATCAATGCGTCTGGGCACAAGTTCGGGCTGGCGCCGTTAGGTTGCGGGTGGGCCATCTGGCGAGAAAAGCACGATCTGCCGGAGGGGCTGATTTTTCGCGTGAAGTATCTCGGCGGAAACATGCCGACGTTTGCCTTGAATTTCTCCCGGCCCGGTGGGCAGATCGTGGCGCAGTACTACAATTTTGTGCGGCTTGGCCGTGAAGGGTATACCAAGATTACAGAGGGCTGCGCCGATGTAGGTCGATGGTTCGCCGATCAAATCAGGAAGGTGGGAATTTTTAATCTGATTTATGACGGCGAGGGCGGTATCCCCGGGTGCACTTGGACGATCAAGCCGAATTTGCGTCCAGGATTTACGCTTTACGATCTCGCAGACCGACTGCGTGTGAAAGGCTGGCAGGTTCCGGCTTATCCGCTTCCGGCGAATTGTAACCACATTGTTGTACAGCGGATGGTTGCGCGGCTGGGCGTGACACGGGATCTGGCAGGGTTGCTGTTCGAAGATCTGCAGGCGGCAATTCAACACTTCAAGAAAAACCCCTCTTTGAAACCGCTAAGCGACGAAAGCGCTGGCGGATATAACCACAATTGATCTTCTGAGTACGGCAACTCTCCTGTCGCTTGTTTCAGTGAACTCCTTGTAGTGAAGCGCGAAATTGTCTCACCACAAGATGCGACTAGCTTCGTTTTTGCGCGCCAGACTAATATGCCCGCGTCGTCATTAACCGCGAGGAGGGCATGACCATGTCGGATCTGCGTGAAAGCGAACTGGAACTAGCGCTGGAGGACGAGTTCGGCGAAGGTGAATCAAGCCCGGAAGGCGAGGGCTGGCTCGGTGCCATCGGCAACGCGGTCGGCAGCCTGCTCGGTGAAGAGGAAAGTTCAATGGAGAGCTCCCAGGAGAGCTCGTTAGAGAGCTCGCTCGAGAGTGCGCTGGAGAGTTCTCTCGAAAGCTCACAGGAAAGCGCGCTGGAGAGTTCTCTCGAGAGCTCGCAAGAGAGCGCGTTGGAAAGTTCGTTGGAGAGTTCACTGGAAAGCTCGCTCGAAAGCGCGTTGGAAAGTTCGCTGGAGAGCTCTCAGGAAAGCTCCCTTGAAAGCGCACTGGAAAGTTCCCTGGAGAGTTCTTTCGAAAGCTCGCAAGAGAGCGCGTTGGAGAGCGCGCTCGAGAGTTCCCTGGAAGCAGCTTTCGAGGGTGAAGAGGGCGAGCAGTTCTTCGGCAAGATCGGCCGCTTGATCAAGCGGGCTGCGCCGCTTCTCAAGCGAGTCGCCAAGGTCGCCGCGCCGATCGTGGGCAGCGCTATTGGCGGTCCGTTCGGCGGAGCTCTGGGAAAACTGGCCAGCTCAGCACTCGGCGAAGGGGAGTTCTCGGGAGAGTCTGCGCAGGAGGCCGAGATGGCCCACGAGATCGTTGCGCACGAACTCACGCATAACGAAGCGGTGGCCGAGATGATGGCCGATGCAGCTGCCCGCGAATCGCACGAGGGCGAGGCTGAAGCGATGGCGGGAGCCGCGACTGTGACGGTGATCAATCCGCGCGATCGCAGAGCGTTGCGGCGGATTCTGCCACACATGGTGCGCGGGACCGCACTTCTCACCCGTATCCTGCGGCGCCGTCGCGTAACTCGTCCGCTGGTCCGGGCTGTGCCGACCATCATGCGCCGCACGGTGAAAGACCTGAAGCGGCAAGCGGCCAACGGGGTTCCGGTTACACGCCGGAGAGTCGCGCAAACGGCTGCCAATCAAGTACGCCGCGTGCTGAGCAGCCCGAGAGCTTGCACGGCTGCCGTCGTTCGCAATGCAAAAGTCACCCGCGCATACAAACGGCCACGGCGTGCGGCAGCCGGTATCCGGCGTCGCCGGAGCTCCGTACGCTGAACTCAGTACCAGTCCGTCCAGTCTTCGACCGCATTTGCAGGAGGAATCGTCATGGCTAATCAGTTCGAGAGTGAGGTGACGCAGCATGAACTCGAAGAGGAATTTTCGGGTGAGGCAGCGTTCGAAGACGAGTCCAGCCTCGAAGGAGAAGGCTGGCTAGGCGCCAGCGGGAACATCGTGGGTAGTCTTCTGGGCGAGGGCGAAGAGGAAGCGGCATACGAAGCTGCGTATGAAGGCGCGTACGAAAGCGCTTTTGAAAGTGCCCTCGAAGCGGAGGCCGAACTCAACCCCATCCGCAAAATCTATCCGGACGCGATGATGGAACATCTGGGAGAGCTCGCCACAGAAGCGGAGACAGAGGAGGAAGCCGCAGAGCAGTTTCTGCCGCTCATTGGCATGGCTGCCTCGAAGCTGCTGCCGGTGGTAGCGAAAACGGTTGCCCCGATGGCGAAGAAAGCGCTGCCGAAGATTGCGCGAGCGGTGACGCGAGTGACGCCCAACCTGACCAGGGGAATTGGAACCGTGGCGAAGGTCCTGCATCGCAATCCGCAGACACGGCATCTGCTACGAACCGTGCCCACGATCGCGCGGCAGACCGTCGGCAGCATCGCGAAGCAAGCGGCGCATGGGCGGCCGATTACGCCGCGTACCGCGGTGCGAACGCTGGCCCAGCAGACCAGCCGAGTGCTAGCGCACCCGCAGCGCCGTCGCCATGTGCTCCGCCGTCACGACCACCTAGAGCGAACGTTCCATCGTCGCCATGGGCACGGGATGACACGTCCACACTGGCGTTGGTGGCGCGGCCGGCGAGTTCCGTTCCCCTACGGCCGTGGTGCGGGTGCTGCGTATCCGGGTTCAGCGGCGGCCGGGGTTCCGGGAGCCGGACCAGCAGGGGGTGTCGGGTATCCAGTTGGAGCCAGAGTGCCGGGAGCCGTGCGCAGGCCGGGGCAAGTGGTAGGAGGACAGTGCACGTGCCCGGTATGTCCGACGTGCGGTACCGCGCCGGGCGGTCAACCAATCGCAGCGGCTCCTCCAGCTCCAGCCTACTGCCGCTGCTGCGGGCAAGTCCTGCGATAAGGACGATTGAGCGAGATTCGAGCCATGGCCACCATGATCGAGACAGTATCGGCACCAGGGGCTGCAGCGGCTTCTGGTGCTCCCTCAGCAGCAGTTGCTGCGCGTCCCCTGCCGGTGCTGCAGCCATGGTTGCGAGCGCAATCCGTAAATTTAACCCGGCATGCCGCGGGGCTTCGCCCCTTCAAAGCGGATGAGTTCGGCACGGGGGCCGAAGCGCCGACCGCCGGGCACCTGCAGGCGGTGAATGGACTGCTCACGAGATTGAGACGTGGCTTGTTGACGATCTCGGACAGGGTCAGCAAGTCCGCGTCAGCCAGCATCGAAGAATCGTCGAGTGCGCGCATGCAGGACCTGATGCGCAAGAAGGCGCTGGCACACCAGTGGGTCCGGGGCATCGAGAAGATTTGGGATTTCTATTTTGAGCTTTTCGGGCAGCGGCAAACCAGGTACGCAAAGTGGCTGTTGAGCTGCGACCGCATCGGGCTGGATTGCTACCGGGCCAGCTACCTGGGGCTGGCGGTTGCTCGTTCGATTCCCGCTCCGCCACCTTTTTCCTATATGGCGACGGGTTTTGCGCCGGCAACGTTTCGGCGTGGAATTCCGATGAAACGGCTGGGAAGGCAGCTGAATCCGTTTCCGCTAATCCAGTTGCCCTATCACCGTTTAATCAATCCGTGGACGCTGGGAGCGGTTCTGCACGAGACCAGCCACAACCTGCAGAACGATCTGGGGCTGGCGAAGGACATTCCCCGGAAAGTCGGGTTGAGTCTGCTGCGAGCCGGAGCGAGCCGGCAGGTGACACGTACATGGGTTAGATGGAATCGGGAGATCTTTGCCGACTTGTGCGGCATGCTGCTCGGAGGACCCTATATTGCGGGCTCTTTGATGGACATCCTGGCGCGGAACCCGGAAACGGTTGTCAGCTACAGTCCGACGGGCGTACACCCGACTCCGTATTTGCGCATGCTGATCAATACGGAGCTGCTGCGCAGGATGGGGTTCGAGACGGAAAGCAAGCAGTACCGGACCGCATGGCTTCGGATTTATCCGAACCCGCAATCGGGAAGCATTCCGCCCGCGTTTTTGAAATCGTTTGGCGAAGCCTGCCGGATCGTGGTTGATGCTATGTGTTATCAGCCGTATCGATCCCTGGGAGATCGAAGCTTGGCGAGAGTTATGAATTTTGGGACGAAGGAACATCAAATGATCGAGGAGGCCTCACGCAGATTGGCGGCGGGAGTGGATCCGGGAATTATTCCTGAACGATTTCTGATCGGAGCGGTGCGCGCAGCGCTTGATCGCCGCCATGCACGGCCGGAGACATTGACGAAGAATTTCTATAGAGCATTGGCGAGCGGATAAAACGACCATGGCACTGGAATCGACATTCCGAGATTTGTCGGCAAGCGTCGGCAATTTGATCGAGGCGCTGGAGACGGTTCGCGTGATGCATGGCGACAAACCGCAGAGCGAAGCGGCGATCGCCGACGGTATCGAGAATGCGCTGCTCTCCATCCTCGGGCTAGCGCATGAGGCCAATGATGCGGCAGGCCAGGCGGTGACAGGAGTGGAATACCCGGCGGATCTAGACCGGGCACGGCGCGCGCTAGCGATGTGCCAGGATCGCTGTCACAAGATCGACCAGCAGTTCCAGATGGAGTTGATCTCTTACGACAAGCTGCTCGAATTGGCGCGAGTGGGCAGTGAACGCGGCCGAGAGTGGCTCACGTGGTCGAACGAGGAGAGGCAAGCGATCGAGGATTGCCGCGCTCCGTTGCAATCTCTCAGCCTCGCGCTGTCGCGTTGCTGGCAAGAGCTGACTGAGCGGTTGGGGATGACCAACATCTCCGTGAGTTCGATTGGGCAGCAAATCCAGGTGCCGAGCTCTGTGCAGCCCAATACTGAAGCTGAGATCGAAGGTGTCACATGAACGCTGGCGAAGTTGGGCGTGAAGCTGGCTCAGGGAGCGATCGGAAGGCTGATTGAGCCGACGGGTGGACCAGGCAAGAGTCGTAGAAGGAGAGCGCAGATGCCGACACTAAAAGTTGTAGGCTGCAGGGTGGAGACGAAATCGATCCTCATTTTTTTCTCCGAAAAAGTCGATCAGACTACAGGCGCGACCAGCGCCAAGGAGCCCACGAATTATCAGATCTTTGCTCCCAACTCCGGGATTAACCCGGCTCAGTCCCCGACGGGTTGGCCGATTTCGGTGGAAAAGGACGGCCGTACGGTTGCGATATCAACGCCCTCGGGTGTGAGTTTCGCTCCGGGAGACTGGGTGGTGATTACGGTTCAGAATATCGGGTTGGATTCGACTCCGGGGGCATCAGCGATGGCGAACCCGGAGACGATTCACCGCCAGGTACCGAACGATGCGGGAAGAACCACAAAGGATGTGGAAGATGCGATCTCGTATCCGATCCTAACGGAGGAAGTGGCCTACCGCCCGTCTCCTGTCGGTATCCAGACTTCTGGCGCGGGCGGGATCGCCGGACCGGGCGCATCAAACCTGGGCCGCGTCGCTCTTCAGGCGGTCACTGATGTCCTAGGCTGGAAGGCTAATCCCGCTGATCCGAAGGGATTCGTGGGCGCGCTGACGCAAGCCTTCACCCTGAAGAATGTTGAGGGACACGTGGAAGCTACCTGGTCGCCGCGTACGTACGCAGTGCAGACCGATCTCGGTGGCGGCATCACTGGTGCGCAAGCGAGTCTCTACGCGCGCGCCAAAGAGGCTGTGGACCAGTCTCTTACCTTGCTCGATGGGCTCTATCCGCTGGATCCTGAGGCCGATCCTGAGTATGTGAAGGCACTCCGCGAAATGGCACGCAGCCAGATGATGGAGATTGTGAAGGAGCTTGGAACGGTCGGCCTTCCGTCCATACTGCGAATCGACACGTATTTCAAAATTTTACTCGGCCAGAATCCTGCGACTTTGAGTGCGACCGGGGATCATGTCCAATTTGATCCGGACCAGATTCAGGGCACTCTTGGTGACCTCAGAGATACCTATGCGATCTTCTTCGAAGGCAATGATCTGAACAACTCTGTCGAAGACGAGCAGGACATTACGAACTTCCGCGTCATCTCCGACTACATGACGTCGCTGATGCAGAGCTGGATTGCAAACCGCAAGTTCTTCATCGTGAAACCGAGCGAACAGGCGTTCTTCGGCACACAGTTAGTGCTGATTTCGCGGCAGTTCAATGTGATTGCGGAAACTGTGAATGAAGTCCGCTTTGCCTTGGACTCCGTTTTCATCGGTCCGAACGAGCGTCAGACACTGCTACTTGAATTCAAGAACCCGAAGCTGTTGCCTTCGATGTTCCTCGAGGACATTCTTCATGAGGTTGAGGCGTTCGTCACCGATGAGGGGCCACGGCTTCTGCGAGACGGCGGCCGGATTTCCGTCACCAATAACATCCTGCCGGTCGTTGACACGTTAAAAGCCATGATCGATGAGGCCAGGACTCCGAAGAACAAGAAGGAGCTGCCAGATGGATTCAAGACTGCGAGAGTGCGTCACTCGTTCGACGATCTCAGCGATCAATTAAGGAGACTGATTGAACTCACAAAACAGATCAAACAGTCGCTTCCGCCGGCCGAGGGGAAACCGGTTCTCCACAGTGTTTCGGTCGTGCAGCAGAATGGTGTTACAACTGCCACGCTATTGGGGGAGCAATTTGACAGCGCCGCAGAAGTCTCGATCCATTCTGGTGCGGGTATCGTCATCAAACCCGGCGACACGGGGTACCACTTCCGTTCATCGCAGGAGATTGATGTTGATTTTGATCCCACCCAACTGCTAGACGGCACCCATGATGTCTCGGTAACCAATCCGAACGAGAAATCTGCGACGCTGCAAGGGGTCTTTGCGACGCTTGGCGGACAAATCTTCAGTGCGTTGAAACGGAATCTGCCACCCGTCAAGAACTTCGCCACGCGCAAAAAGTATCGACAAGTGCAAGGTGATTTAGGCGGAGGTGTGGTGATGAACCTGGCTAATGGTTCCACCTCGACGAAGGCGCAGACAGATCTGGATACGCTGCGGAAGCAGGTCGAGGTTCTGGAGAAACAGCTGGCATCGATTACTCAGCAAGCGGCCGCCCAACCGATGGCACAGGCAGCTCAGCCCCAAGCCCAGCCTCAGCCTCAACAGCCTTAGGATGCCAGCAAGCACTGAACGATCGATATGTAAGGTCACGGACCAAAGAATTTCAAGGAGGCGCAGCAATGGCTTCAGAAAAGGACTATCAAGGCTTATACGACCGCATAGCTGCATTGCGGGAGCAGGTGGCGAACCGTCTTTCCGCGGATCTGGTCGCGAACCCGCAGCTGGCTGACGCGATCACCAAGCAGATTGATGACATGCTGGCCTCCGTGGTCGATGCCGATTCGAAACTGCCTGCGCCGCCCGATAAGGGTCTTGCGCAACTTGCCGGCGTGGGTCCAGACGCGGCCAAAGAGTTCGCAGTTACTCGCATGCCGCCCGGAGTGGAGCCTTACGACGAGACCATCACCTCTGAACGCATCATGGCGGTCGGGGACATGTACTACCTCTGGCAGCATGAAAAGATCGGAGTGTTTCGCGTCGTTCAGAAACTACATGAGCTGTTCAAGGCAGGGACGGTGCGGTTGTCGGCAGGGCCCGGCGCCTTCGCGCTTTATCAATTTGATCGGCGCGATGTGCTGCGCTACACGATGAGCGATCGCCTATCGGCCTACAAGAGAATCTTCGGCTATGGCAGCGCACCGGTTCCCACCGGCTCGCGGGCTAACACCGATTTTCACAAGCTGTTCGCGCATTTCGTCCACCAGGTCACGTTGTTCTGGCGCGACAAGCGCATTTCGGACGTGATCCGGGAGCGCGCGTACGATCCGAGCTTCGGCTCAATTGCCATCGTGAGGCGCGCGGGACTGGATCTGCGCAACAACCTAAAGTGGTTGTCCTTCGGCCATCTGAACGTGCTACGGGTGGAGGTGATGCAACTGCTCGACGAGGCGTTCAAGATCCTCGACTCTGAAGATGTGAAGCGGCTGTTCGGCGCAGACAATGCCTGGGACGTGGTGGAAGAAGTTCTGATCCGCTACCACAACGAGCGACTGGTGACCTCACCACGACAGCGGATGGGTGTGACAGGGCGCGAGATTCTGCGCTGGCTGGGGCAGCCGCATATCCTACAGACGACTCGTTCGCAGTTTGAAACCCTGCTCCTTGAAATCGCGGAGCAATCCGAAGAGTGGCTTACCAGCGCGCAAGCAATGGGCCTGAGTACCAGGACCGGATCGCATCGAGTTCTTCCTTGGGATCAGACGCAGCCAACGCCGGTTCGAAGCACGGCGCGGCAGAAGGCGGGCGTCTCGCCGCAACGAGCGCCGGCACGTGAATTCGAATATCAGGTCTGACCCGGGACGCAGCGTCTTGTGCGAACCGTGTGCTTCGCGCTCGGGCGGAAGCGTAGGCATCCGGTAGACTCTCAAAGTCTTTCATTCGCGCGCTGAGTCCTGGTACTGCTGCAATTCTGTTGAGGATCGCTCAGTGCCCGCTTATCGAAAGTGAGGCTAATTTTGCCCAACGGTAGATATCTCCAACTGGCAGCAACAATTTCGCCCGTGTCACTTGGACGCGCTCAGAATTACGTAAAGTCCTACACCACTCGCCAAGGCCGATTTGATGCGCGCGTCGATCGCCGGTACGGCGACTGGTTTCTTTACGGCATTCCGACGCCACTGCTCTGGCTGGAAAGCGACTGTCTGGTAGACGTGGACGATGGGATTCCATGGGCGGAGGAAGTCATCGTCGAGTTGTGGCCGTAAGGTGGCCTTCCACGTACGACTTCTTGCCGCCGATTCACACGGGAGTTCGGAGCGATATTCTGCCGGTGCGGGCGACCAATTGTTAATGTGAATGGGCGCTGGGTTAGCGTGTAGTCAAGGAGCAGGAAATGGAGGTCGAACCTATTGGTTTAGAAGCCTCACTTGAGATTTTCAAACCCAGACTCGGATTTGATTGTTGGGATTGCACCGTCGAATTGAACTGCCGTTTAGCCAGGACTTTCGGCTGGCAATACTTCCGCTCCGCGATCGTCCACTTGCTTGGATTCACTCAGTCCATAACTGCCGACTACGCTTTTGCTGCCGGCTTGGCACGGTGGCAGGGGTGCCAAGAACTACCGGCGAATGGGATCCTCGGTCCAAGAACGTTCACGCCGATCATGGCGGCATTGCAGTCTAACGCGAAGATAACGGCGCCGCCTAATTCCTCGATTCACAACGTATCGTCAGACTTTGAAAACAGACGGAGGCGACTGAAGGAATTCAGCGGCGAAGCTGCGGGCGCAGAACCGTTTTGGACTGATCCGATAGGACGGCTCTCGGATGGTCATACCAGCCTTACTCGTCTTGTCGCCAACAGGATCGCAAAATCGTTTCCCAGCCTTAAGCCGAAGGATGTGGACGCGCTGGTCGAAGGGTCGCTTCCGCCGGACAAGGTGCCCGCGACGATCCGTGAGCAGATGGACGAATGTCAGCAGCGCTGTCATGCATTACGAGATCGGCCATGTCAGGAGACGACAGCCGCACTCGAAGACATTTGCGCTTACCTGACGAAGTTGTACAAAAACGCACTCGCCAACACCAATAAGCCCAATTTCATTCTGATTGGGGAAGCTCTGCATCTGATACAAAATTCCTACTCTCCGGCCCACATGGAGCGCGAGCATTTCGCAGGACCGCCGCATTTCGGTCTCATTATCTACCTACGTTTTTGGAATCCGATCAGCCCCGGCTTTCCTCTGGAACATAGTCTTGCGGTCGACATTCGCGATCGCTTGGATCTATTGTCGCCTCAGGGAATTGCCGCCAGTGCTGCAACCGTCGAATTCTCGCAAATGGTCTGCGACATATTCGCACTCCAAGCTCCGGGGAATAGAGTCGCATTCCGATCGTCCATGAACAGGCATTTCGGACTGAGTTCAGCCAGCCAGAGCGTCGCTGGAATCATAAGCACGACCCGAACAGGCTTGCTTTCTGACCCACGCAATGCTTCTTATCAGCGGTGCGTGACGGCGGAACGAAGCAAGGCGTGCTAGCGGCTTAGAGGATGGGCGAGGACAGTTCCATGAATCAACTCCGCAGGGCGGCTCTTGCGTACGCGCGCACTCACTGTCGGAGATTTCTCTCAGAACTCAAAGAGTTTCTGCGCTTTCCCAGCATCAGTTCGCAACACGCCCATGATGTTCGCCGGTGTGCGGAGTGGCTGGCACGGCATCTACAACAGATCGGGCTGCTCAATGTTCGCATCTTTCCTACACCGGGGAACCCCATCGTTTACGGTTCATGGCTGCGGGCCAGGAATAAACCGACGCTCCTGATTTACGGACATTACGATGTACTTCCTGGAGAACCCATGGCCGAGTGGCATACTCCGCCGTTCAGCCCGACTCTGAGAGGTTTGGATCTGTACGGCCGCGGGACGGCCGATGACAAGGGCCAACTCTTTTGCCACGTGAAGGCGCTTGAGTGCTTTCTACAAGGCTGTGGCACCCTTCCGGTCAACGTGAAGTGCATTTTCGACGGCGAAGAGGAAATTGGCAGTACCCATTTGCTGCCTTTTGTCACACGCAGCAAACGCGGACTGAGAGCCGATGCCGCGGTGATCTCCGACAACAAAATGCTCGGACCAGGCCAACCCGCAATTAGCTACGCACAACGAGGCGGACTGCGCGCGGAAATCGAGGTGCGCGGGCCAAAACAGGATTTGCATGCGGGAACTTTTGGGGGAGCGGTGCTGAACCCGGTCCAGGCCCTCTGTGAAATGATCGCGAGTCTGCACGATGAAGACCGCCGCGTCGCGATCCCCGGATTCTACGATGACGTGCGGAACTGGAACGATAAGGAACGTGCCCACATGGCGCGCGTCGGACCGAGCGACGAGAGAATCCTCGAGAACGCCGGTGTCCCTCAGGCTTGGGGCGAGCGCGGCTATAGCCTCTACGAGCGCACAACGTCACGCCCAGCACTGGTATTAAACGGCATGGCGGGGGGGCACTATGGTCAGGGAGTGAAGGGCGTTATCCCAACGCGCGCACTGGCGAAGCTCAGTTTTCGCCTGGTGCCGGACCAGGACCCTCGCCGAGTAGACCAGCTGTTCCGCGAGCACATCGCGCGGGTTGCGTCGAAAGCCGTACGAGTATCGGTGCGAACGATGTCTCCAATTGAACCGGCATACATCGATCGCAATCATCCGGCAATCCGGACTGCCGTGTTCGCTTACAAAAAAGGATTCGGAGCCTATCCAGTCTTCCTTCGGTCGGGAGGTTCCATCCCTGTGGTGAATACGTTTGGGAGACATCTGGGAATCCCGACGGTGCTTATGGGCTTTGGACTCCCAGATGATCAGAACCACGCTCCGAACGAAAAGTTCCATCTTCCGAATTTCTATCGTGGCATTGACACCTCGATCTGGTACATGGCTGCGGCATCGAAAACGTTACGGCCCGGAAATCAGGAGCAACGCTCCATGGAGTCGCGAAAAGCGCGGCCGGTATGATCATCGATTTCCATTGCCACTGCGGGAAGGGCGACAAGATGACCGCGCCTTGGAACACCGATGCGCCCATCACAAAGTATCTTCGTCGTGCTCGAGCTGCCGGTATCAACAAGACTGTCGTGATGAGCCCTTTGCATGGGAACTATCACCAAGCCAATGCGCAAGTAGCTGAGATCGTCGCTCGCTTTCCAACTCGCCTGATTGGATTCGCATTTGTGCACGCCAAGCGCGACGCCGGACGGATCTTCGCCATGGTAAAGCACGCTATCACCCGGTGGGGATTTCGCGGGATGAAGGTCCACGGTTTTGAGGCGATGCCGACGCGCGAGGTGTGTGAAACCGCACAGGCGTTCAATCTGCCGGTGCTCGTAGATATCATCAGCCGTCCCGAGGTCGTGGACCAGTTTGCGATTCAATATCCGCGTGTTAACTTCGTCATCGCCCACCTCGGAAGCTTCACCGATAACTGGAATGCGCACCAGCAAGTGATTTATCAAATGGCACGCCATCCGAATGTGTACGCCGATACTTCAGGAGTCCGGCAGTTTGATTATCTGGTCGAGGCAATCAGGTTAGGGGGAGTACGCAAACTACTGTTCGGTTCGGACGGGCCTTGGCTTCATCCTGAAAGTGAGCTGCACAAGATTCGAATGCTGCGATTGTCGCCGGAACGAGAGAGTCTGGTACTGGGCGGGAATGCTCTGCGGCTGCTGCGGGCGGTGCGGCCTGGCATTGAAACCGCAAGCCGTCCTTTGCGAATTAGGGAAGGATCTACTTCCGAGACGGGGGAGCCGGATCGTATGCTTCGAGGTGAATCGGAAGCTTCATTTTCGGAATACAAGCTATGACGTGGATCGACAGATCAGGGGATCTCGGGACTGACTCGATGATCGGGGGTAAGCGCTCCGATTTCGAGCAACTGAGCCACCATGGCGGCGCGCGAGCCGACCCCGAGCTTGGCAAAGATGCGCCTTAGGTGAGTACACACCGTCCACGAGCTGATGTTCAAAACATCTGCAATCACTTTATTGGGATGTCCTTTGGCGACCATGCGAACGATTTCCTGTTCGCGCGGACTGAGACGAATCCGGCAGCGGCCCGTCGAAGGCATGCGAATCAGCAGGTAGCGACAGCCATCCACATCGAGGTCGGCGAGAATTTCTTCCGCAGCACTTCCGTTGGGGCCAGCCATTCGTTCTTCCGGCTGTCTGTTGGATGTTTCGACGAGGCCCAACAGCGTCCGAAGAGCGTCGTCTACTTGGTTCTGGGCGGTCGCCTGAGGTCGCCCCATTGCGACGAGAGTGGGGCTGGTGCGCATAAACATAATCCCCCTGACAGCGACTTTGGTGGGGGAAGTAAAGTCACCAAGGGCAAAGACTCCTATGAACCGAGGCCCACTTGTTCTCTCAATGGACAAAAGATAGCAAAACTTGTACTGCGCGACAAGTTCGCGAGGTTGGGGAAGGATAAATGCAAATCACTACTCGCACCAGTCACATGTTCAGGTGACGCGCGTGCAGGGTTAGCCTAAGTCTTCATTATTTAAAATCCCACACAGGATCTGACCAGCACTGTACCTGCGTTATCGAGTGTACAGAACAAAAGTGATTTTTGTTACGATAATCGGAACAACGGGTTGGGGAATCGGTGTCGGAACAACCCCAATTGCTGCGATGCCGAGGACGAGATCGTTCCGGATAGATTTAAGTGCCGGTTTTCGCGAGCTCCCGTCCGGTCTGGGGGATCCTCGAGGGCCTCCTTGAGGCTTTTTGATACAGCTTCACCGTCGACCTAGTACGTTGGAGCGCGCTGGAACGGCTAAGGCTAGACGGCACCGGTACTTCAGTTTTCGGCAAATACGACGAATCCGTTCGCTGGGATCACGATATTCGCGGAAGCTTCAAATCCATGCAGAGGTGGCCCTGATGCGTTGATACCTCCTCCGTTGCCCGCAACAATCGGGTTGATCCAATTGTCGTAGACATCGCTGTTGAAAACCTCGCGCCAAGGACCCGAAAATGGAAAACCTATGCCGTAGTTGTACCAGGTAGACTCCGCCAGGGTTGCAACCACAACGACGTCATTCCCGGTGCCGTCCAGCCAGCGATGGAATGCAATGACGCGGTTCTGGTTATGAACGTGAAATGGATTCAAGTTATCTCCGCGGAAGGCTGGGTAGTTCCAGCGAAGACGAATCAAGTCTTGCGTGAAGCGCAGATGATCCAGGCGAGCCTTATCCGTTCCCGTATTCAACCCAGCCCACCAGATTAGATCCGCCGATATGGGATCCCAACTCCACTGCTTATCCTCAAGGAACTCCTGGCCCATGAAGATCTGCGGAATTCCGGGTGCGGTTAGTAACAGCCCGGTTGCAAATCGCGAGCGGCTACGCGCATACCACGACTCGTGGTTCGAACCATCTGCGAGCGTCGGAATACGAAGTTCCGCCCCGACCTTCACGATATCGTGGTTCTCAACGCAAGGCACTGCTTGCCAACCATGCGCGAAGCCCTCAGGGTAGAGGTTCGCCGCGATCGCATCAAAATCAACCATTGCACCCTGTCCGAAAGAAGCTGCCTTTATCGCGCTCCGCACAGCACCGCGCAATCCGTCGTGTTGCACTACATCAAAACCCGCACCTCCGTTTCCAGTAGGTGTCACAATTGATTGCCATGACTTTGGATAATTTCCAACTTCACCGGGCCAGAACTCGGCATTCTGCAGTAGGCGCGGTTTCACGTAGCGAAGAGTGTCGGTGAGATTCCGGCAGAAGGTCCAACCCGAATCGCAATTCATCGAAATCAGGTCACTGATTTCGTCGTAGCGAAACCCATCCACGTGAAATTCGCCGATGTAGTACAAGGCGTTGTTGATAAGAAATTGGCAAACATCGTTTTTCCAAAGAGCAAAGGAGAGGCCACCAGTGCCGCGGTCCTGATCGGTGAAGTAAAGACTGTCGTTGTTGTTGCCGACATTTTTGGCGCGATCCCAATAGTAAATGCAATTGTCGTCCAACCTCCCATTTACGGTGAATCCACCGGCGTGGTTATAGACCACATCAAAAACAACCGCGATCCCGTGAACGTGGCACAGATCGACAAGCGCTTTCAACTGAGCTGGGCCCGGAGTAATGTCCTGCAGGGCAAGTCGCGGAAGGCCCCTATCCGTAAGCAGGCCATTGATGGTGCCCAGATACCCAGCAAGGGCCGCAGGGTCGGTAACCACACAAGAAAAGTCGGGAGAGAACAAATCGGCGCCGTTATAACCCAGCGATGGCTCGGTCTCCATGTCGTCGATCGGCAATGGCTGGAGCACATTGATCCCCAGAGCCACCAGGTATGGAATTTTGCCAATTACATCGAGAAAGGTCGAAGGGACTCCGGGCTTGCTCGGGTTATAAGTGCCGACATGCAACTGGTAAATGATCATGTTAGCTAAATCGGGCGTGGCGAATGCCGAATCATGCCAGGGATACGCCGCAGAGCGAATCAGGCTGTCGCAGTCGGGGAAGGCAGCTGCCGGCGATAGCTCGCGAGCATAAGGATCGCGTTTGTCGCCCTTGCCTCCCGGTCCTTCGACCCAGAATCGATATGGATCGCCTTCCTGCGCGCCAGCGACAAAGCCGGCCCAGTATCCTTGGGCGTCCTTTGCAAGCAAAAGGTTATCGGTCTGCCCGTTCATGGGTGTGCCGCCGAAAATTCCTTTGATGTAAACAGCGCTCGCCAGTGGACCCCACACGCGGAACGTGGCTCCGCCGCCGGCCACCAGGTTCGCGCCCATAGGAGTATTCGGGGAGATGTTTACTTGGGAAATCATGGGGACAGCTCCCTTTATAAATCGCTTCTATTTATCCAAGCAGCAATCGTGGAAGACTGCCTGATATTAACTCTGAATTGTGATTTTGCAGTGATTTATCGTTTCCGCACTGCCCGTGCATTTCAGCTAGTCGCGGCGAGAACATTGAAGAACGGAGGGAGTCAAGACGTCAAGGCACGCCACAACGCGACGCCTAAGCAAGGCCTTGAGTTTCTGCCAAGTGACCTGTTTGCACGGTGAACTCGATCGGGGGCAGGCTCCTGGCTCGTTGCTTGGCTTGAGACTGCCGAGACCAGGAGAGAAAGTGAGAGCAGAAGAATCGATCATAGTCGCAGCTGCCGAGGAGGGCTGCTCCCCGGAACGCGGCTTGCCGCCACTTTTCGTTGCATCGCTGCCGGTCGCCGAGTAGGCGAGCCATACCAGCCCGGTGTCAGCACTAGCAATTCCAAATGGTTTCACGGAGCCTGCGATTGGACGGGTGTACTGGGAATGCTCGAAGTCCCGGATTCCGGGTACCCTCCGGGCACCCAGACAGTTGTGTTGCGCGTAGCTATTTAAATCTCTTGGTTCAATCTCTTAGGTCACGAAAAGTAAGCTGAAGGTGCAAGTTCTTGTTTGTCTTTAGGTTAGCTACCCTTTTAAGGCATGGGTCGCAGGTTCGAATCCTGCCGCGCTCACCAATCAATTCAGGTCCGGCCCGGACACATGGGTGACACAACGTACCTAAGACATGGGTAACACTTTTGGGCCGAACGGATTTTCGAGCGGTTCCAGTACCCGAGTCTCCAGGTCAAAGTAGCCCAAATCATAATCCATAAAGCTCACCAGCCAAATATCGTCGGGCACTTCTTTGATCCCGACGGCCTGTCCGGCAAAGACCTGGCTGAAATTGATTTTCTTCCGGCCGAGACAGATGCGGCCGCAACGAGTAACCACGATGGTCTTGTCGTGCAGGGGATAGTCGATGTCCGGCAATCCGGTGTAGGGACGCGGAGAAGGCTGATAGACCTCGGCCGGACATTTCATGTCGAGCGCCTGGTGCGGCCGTTCGTGGTTGAAGACATCGATGAATTGGTCGAAGCGGGCCTGCTGCTGTAGGAAATTGGCGGCCGCGGGCTTGGTGGCTTCTTTTTTCAAAGTGAGGTGCATACGCTCGTGACGGCCGTTCTGCTGGGGATGGCCAGGCTTGATGCGTTCGATGCCGATGCCGAGGCGAAGCCACCAGACGGCGAGTTTGCTAAGGTTGAACAAAGCGTGCGCAGAAGCAAAGGGCACGCCGTTGTCGCTGCGAATGTTCGCCGGCAGACCGCGCTCTTGGAAAAGCCGCTCAAATACCGTGAAAGCGTAGTCTTCTCGAGTCGAGGAAAGAGATTCACAGGCGAGCAGGAAACGGCTAGCGTGGTCGGTGACCGTCAGCGGATAGCAGTATTGGCGATTTCCCAGCAAGAACTCGCCTTTGTAATCGGTGCACCAGAGCTCATTCGGCTGCTGGCCCAGAGATAACGGGGTGCCTTGGGCATGACGACGGACGCGGCCGCGCCGTTGCACCAGGCCGTGGCGATCGAGCACGGCATGGATGGTGCTTTTGGCCGGAATGGGGATGCCGGAGAACCTGCGGATCAGACGCTCGCGGATCTTGCGCGCACCCCAACTGGAGTGCTCATGCTTCACGCTCAGGATGTAGTTCTCCACCTGAAAGGGGAGTTTATTGGCGTAGCGATAGGGACGTCGGCTCCGGTCGGTCAGCCCTTGCACCCCACATTCTTGGTAGCGATCAAAGATCTTGTAGCCGGTCTTGCGGGAGATGCCGAACTCCCGGCACAATTGCGCCATGGGCTCGCCAGCTATGTGGCGAGCCACAAACTGAAGCCTTTCGTCCATTACAGAACACTCCTTCCACGACATCGGTTCCACTTCCTCCCTTCAGGGGGAGGAAGTGTAACCTATGTCTCCGGTACGAAGTGTTACCCATGTGTCGGGTCGCTCATCAACAACTTACCGGCTTTGAGGGTACTCTGCGGCGCACAATCAGCGCACAATTGGGTTTCCAACCGCGAGGGGCAAAGACATGCGCCGCGAAAGATTGCTGGACAGGAAGCAGGAACTGCGGAGAATGATCGGCAACAGTCTGCCACCGATCATCTTTGCGGATCACATTATTGAGTCTGGAATTGTCCTGTTTGAAAAAGCTTGTGAGCTGGACCTGGAGGGCATTGTCGCTAAGCATCAGCACGCGCCCTACGATACCGAGAAAAGCACGTGGTTCAAGATCCGGAATCCGACCTATTCGCAGATGGTTGGACGCGAGGAGCTATTTGAGCGAGAGAGGCACCGGGAACCTGTTCCGGTGGCACACCTGCGCTCTGGCATCTGCAGCAGCAAACGAAACCTAACCAAGCCTGCTCACCGGGCAACAATCTCCCGTATTTAGTCAAGGTGAGCCTTCTATTTCACTGCTTACCAGTCCTTGAGAAAGGCTCACCAGTAGCCTTGATCAGTCGCCATTGTTATGGCTGTTGATCTTGACGATGCTGAGTCGGCTCATCGAATCCACCAGGGTGTCCGCCGGATCTCTGAGAAACACTTCTTGCGCATCGATGGCAATGTTAGCGCATGCCGAACTATTAGTTGAGTCGACGAACGCGTGCCCTTCATTAAAGGTCAACCCACCATTCCCACAAACGACCTGGCAGGGGGCAACTGGGTCATCGACTGGTCGCGAGCAGAAGATAACGCCTTTCTTGGCTTGTATCGTGGATGTAATACTGCAGATGTTGCTAGTCCCGCTCTGGTATTGGAACTCTACTGTGACATCACACGATACAGCCGCCTGGTTGTATACATTGAGAATCGCGACGCTTCGGTCGCCTACACCTGCGGTTACGGAGTAGTAGTAAGGTAGGACGTAGCGAGTCACCTCGCCCGAAGGAGGGGTGGACGAGGGTCCTATGCGCAACTCCGGTTCTCCCGCACTGGTTGATTGGGCCTGGGTCGCTGCCATTCCAAACAACACCACGGCCACGAGTGCAATCCCTCTAGTCGCAATAGTCGCCTTCAGATTTCTTACGGACTGGGTTCTGCTTGCCGTCATAGATCCTCCATTCCTATTTGTAATTTAAGTTCTTGTTTCCCCCGAAACAGCTGAAAAACGGATTGCGCTGATCCCGGCTGCGAGGATCAAAGGCACTCTTGATTCCAAATTATTGGTAATGGCAACCTATGCAGGGGTATCACCGCAAGGCCATAGATCTCATTGCTCTTACATGTATTAATGTCTTGCAATTTTGGGCGGGGCACGATAACGCGGCTATAAGGGTTCGTGTATCCACTTAGTTAGGGTCGTAGCAGAATGGGATATATGTATAACCGCTCGGCTGACGAGAACGACAGCTGCTCCGCGGAGGAAAAAGGCAACGGCGAACACGACGAGCGAAAAGGCTAGGAAAAACGCCGATAAGAACTGTGCGCGTTCTGTGCGCGAACAGGGTACAAAACCGACGAAAAGAGAGCAAAGAATGAGGATAGGATTCTCAGTATTTTCTGGGGTTTATTTGTTTGCTTTTTATGGCGTGTAACCTGGATTCCCCAGGGTGTAGGTTCGAGTCCTACTTGAGATGCCCGGCAGGAGAAACCTAGCGGCAAGCATTGCTGTCTTCACCAAGTTGATTGACCTGTCTTGAGGGTTTTGATGAGCGTTATAGCGATTGGGACGAAGCCGCCGGGAAAATAGCAACCCGGCGGTGCCTCACTCAAGCGACAGCTTTCGCGACCACGGTTATGGCAACGTGGCCTCAGAGCCGAGCAAGCGGCAAACTACGAACTATCCGTGACGACTGTCGATAACAGGCGTCTCACCGAATACGTTTCTGCCAGAGATCGGGATGGAGAACAAGAACATGGCGGCCAAAAGAGTTCCGTTAGAGCTGATCTGGTTTTTCAGAGTCGCGTGACTAGGACCGTCGAGTTCTGGAGGCGATCCGCGATTTGCACAGCCCTAAGCGATTCCCCTTATTGACTTCGGCGTTTGTTCCATTTTAGGTTTGCGGAACTCTGAAGTTCCAATTCGTACGACTCGCTTCACACCCTCCAGCGTACGGATGCACCCCGGGAAACAAAGGAAGGCTTTTGCCTCCAAGGTTGGAGTCCAAGCATGAAGTTTCTTGCGTTACTTCCCCTCTTAGTTGCATCGGCATCTGCCACGCCATGTGGTTCGAGCCAATACGACATGCTTCGCTGGTTCGCTATGAGTTCCCCACTGAGTCAGTCATACCATGTCACAGGAAATGCCAATCCGCTGTATACCTATCACGAAAATGGGATCTTCTATGTGGTCAAAAGTGCGTCCGGCTACCCCTGGGACGTCAACTACTTCGACAACAGCTACATCTACCAGTGGGCTACCGAATACAACTGGAGCGATCCCACGAGCTACAAAGCCTTTAGCAGCACGACAACAATGCCGTGGTCACCGCGATGTGTCACGAAACCGGCAGCAGGCGTATATGGAACCAAGCTGGCGACGATTACCCTCTCATCTTCTCCATACACAATCTACAAGAGCGGTTGCAGCGTGAGTTCGAGCAACAACTTAGGATATGTGGTCAATGAAATTTGGGGACCTACCCCGATGACTCTGGGCGGAAACTTGCCCAGCAACGCTCTCACACTCACATTGTCATACCGCTACAGTTGCGATTCAACTTACAACAATTGCCGATACAAAGAGACCTTTGATCTGCAGCGATCGTACGGATTAGTGCGCTGGACGTATTACGTTTTACAGAACGGTCAATACGTTCAGCAAAACCAGACTGTGTTTAACAACTTGGTCAGCGGAGGCTCGCCTGCCCCTTACCACCCTTGCTGGTAACAGGCGGTAGTCACCGGGGAGAAGAGCGAGGCAGGAAAAGGTTTCCGACTGCCTGGATTGGAGAAAAAATTTAGCGTAGTGCGATCCGCTCAGCTCTGAGCCGAACTTTCGTTCCTTCTGCAGACCAGTGAATGACGCCTCCCGATAGGGGGTCGGCAGCATAGCCTGCGCTCTCGGCTATAGCGCAGCGTTCGCTTACGCCCGACCAGCGAAACGGCTAAGCCGTCTGATCAGCGGCCAAGCCTCGGAAGCTTGCGTTTTGCTTCTCGTGCCGCCACGGCCGCCTGCGCGTTCTCGACGCTCCTCGGGCGTCATGTTCCGGGCGGCAGTTGAGCCGCGCCCACTCTTCCGCAGGCAATGAAGAAGCGCTGAATGCTTTTAGGTTTCGGATGCACGCGCTGCCAAGCGGTCAAGCGCAAGTTGCCTTTGCTCATTTTTTCCACGAAACTCAAACGATTTATCGGTTCTGTCGGTAATCTATAAAAAAGGTATCTTACCTACACCCAGTAAAGGATAACCAGCACCTGTGGGGCGATGAGTACGAGCGGAAAGCGTCGGCCATCCTGCCGTTGCAGGAGGAATTGGCCCAGACCATAGCTGGGAAGCTAACGGCAAAATTATCGCCGGAACAGAAGCGAGAACTTGCTCGACCGCCCACTTCTGATCCTTATGCTTATGCACTCTACACCAAAGGCCGCTATTACACGGATAAGCGGACACTCGAAGACTTAAGACGAGCCGCGGACTTGTTTCAACAAGCCATTGGCAAAGATCCTCCCTTTGCCGCCGCCTACGCGGGTTTGGCGGACGCTTTGCTCATTATTACGGGCGCCAGCAAAACACCAGGAGGATTGTGGCCGTCGGATCATGCAGCTGTGGCTGCGCAGTTGGTTATCGAGACGTTGTGAATTAGTGGAGCTCCCAATGTATTTAAGCCAGGCTCGGTAGGATTTACGCTGACCGTGAATGGTACTGGCTCTATTTTAGGTGCCACGGTGTATTGGAACGAGGCGGAGGCTGTTTTTTTGCGCAATAAATAATGGATTCGCCTGAGCAGCAATTAAGGAGGATAAACTATGAAAGCGATTCGAAACATCACGCCAGTCGCCGTTTTGCTCGTTGCGATCACCACCATGTTGGCTGCAGGAAAACCACTACCAGCTAGGCTTGCGACCCTTGCTCCTTCCGTAGCGCATGCCAATGAGGGACCTTGCTCTCTCGCTAGTCTCAAAGGGGCCTATGGCCTCCAGGGATCGGGCACAATTCCAAGCAAACTGGCTCCTAACCTCCCCCCGCCGCCATACGTATTCGGCCAGGTTGGAACGGTCGTCTTTGATGGTATGGGGAACTTTTCAGCCAGCTCAATACAGAATTTCGGCGGTGCCACAGTGCCAGCTACAGAGACCGGAACGTACGTTGTGAATAGCGATTGCAGCGGCACCTTCACGATTAACACCAGTTTAGGGCTATTGGTTCACGACGCAATAGTCGTGACGGATCGCGGCCAGCGGTTCATCACCACAGAACGGACCCATTCGCTGTCGTCAATCGTCGCGGGGAAGAGTTGGGAAACTGATTGCAATCGCAAGCTCTGAGTAATCACCAGTAGCGCCGGGAAAGAAGACCCAATCCTCCCGGGCAAAGCTGAATGGCAACAGGAAGAGTCTGCGACTCAGCCGGGGTAGCATTGGCAATCTGAGAGATAACTAGCAGTACCCAGGTAGAGTCAGTCGGATGGTAGTCGTAGGAGGTACCCTCGTTCCACGTTCGTCAAAGTTGTGTACACCTGCAGCTCGAGGAGCAGAAGGCGTTCGACACGGTACTCCCGACCAGGATTGAAACCAAAAACGCCGCTCAATCTCTTTGGCGGCTCGCCGCCGATACCGAACTTGAGGTGCTTGTCCCCTTCTGCCATTCAGTCTCGGAAAGGACCGTCATCGGTGCAAGGCCTTTCTTCCCGAGTTCGCGGTTGATGACGGCGAGACGGTCTTTGCTCAGATCTTGAAATTCCTTGATCACGTCGGCTAGCTGACGATCAAGGACGTCGGCGCGCGCCAGTTGAGGGGTGGTGGGAGCTCCGTCGTAGCTGTTCACATCGCCATAGAGTGCGCCAAGAAATTCCCGCAAGCGTTCTTCACCCGTGATCATGCCGCCTTCCTTTGTGGCCACAATTTTCGCGCGCAGCGCATCGGCATCAGCGGCTAGCTGCACCAGTTGTTTCTTTAGATTCGTGGTTGCATCCAAGTGCTCTGCCCGTTCATTAGCTTCGTCGCGCACGCCCACGATGGCATCAACGGCCCAACTCATGTGGTTGAGGAGAGCCCCCAAACGAGTGACTAGATTGAATTGCACGCGACGATCTTCCAGGCTGTAATTGGACCGCGGGTCCGAGATAACCCTAATATGTGTCGTATACACTTGGGTGCCCTTCGTCATCTTCCCCGTGTAGGTTCCAGGAATCACGCGAGCCCCTTGTGTGGCTCCAAACGCTGCTGATGCGGCGGGAGGAACCCGAGGCGGCTTGAGCCGCATCCCCCATTGCACCCTGTTCACTCCGCGGTGTTTGCTGGGCGCCAAGGTATCGACCAGATTTCCCTCGGAGTCGAAGATCTGAATCGTGAGATCGCCAAAGATGTGACGGCTGCGCTGATAATACGGAATCATCGCGAAGCCCGGCCGCTCGGGGCCATTGAAGGAGTTCGAGCCTTCGGGCGCGCCAGAAAATGCCTGGATGTACTGGATGGCTGGGCCGGTCGGGAGAAACGCCGCTTCTTGCGCCATCAGCTCCGGAGTAAGCGCGCGAAGCGAGGAAATATCGTCGATTATCCAGATGCCGCGACCGTGAGTTGCCAAGACCAGATCTGAGGTTCGCGGCTCGACGAGCAAATCGCGCACCGCCACAGCCGGGAAGTTTGAGCCCTTATACTGTGCCCAATGCGCGCCTCCATCTATGGTGACATAGAGTCCGAACTCTGTACCTAAAAACAGCAGGTTCGGATCGCGCACGTCTTCTTTAATAACGTGGGCGTAACCACGTACGCCGTCGAGCGCAATGTGCTGCCAGGTCTCGCCGTAGTCGGTCGATTTGAAGACGTGCGGTTGCATGTCGCCGTACATGTGGCGGTCGAGTGTTACATAGACAGTGGCTTCGTCGAAGCGACTGGCTTCGACGCGGGAGACAATCGCCGCCGGCGGAACTCCTTTCACATGGGAGATCACGTTTGTCCAATGTTTGCCTCCATCTCGCGTGAGCTGGAGATTACCGTCATCGGTGCCGACCCATATCAAATCGTGATTCTTCGGGGACTCGCTGATGCCGTAAACAGTTGTGTTCATTTCGGCCGCGGAATTGTCTACCGTGACTCCTCCAGACTCTTCCTGTTTTTGCTTCTCCGGATCATTCGTCGAGAGGTCGGGTGAGATACGCTCCCAGCTTTGACCGTGGTCGCGTGAGCGAAACAGGAACTGACAGCCGTAGTACAACGTATTTTTATCGGTCGGACTGGTCTGTATGGGCGTGTTCCAATTGCAACGCATTTTCTTGATGCCATAGTCTGGGTACGGCTTAATGGAACGTGTCTCATGGCTCCAGCGATTCACCCGGCCCAGTTCGCCGCCCTGATACTCCGCATAGATGTAGTTAGGATCGGAAGGATCCGGCCACATCCAAAAGCCATCGCCTCCGAACATCGGCTCCCACCGTGAATTGGTCACTCCCCCGGGGTAGGATGAATCCCCGACCCAGGAACCGTTATCCTGCAAGCCGCCATAGACGTGATAGGGATCGGCGTCGTCAATGCTTACGTGATAGAACTGGGAGACGGGAAGGTTGGCCATATGTTCCCAAGCGTTCCCGCCGTCGAGCGAACGCCATAGTCCCCCATCATCGCCAGTAAAAATAACGCTGGAATTGCTGGGATCAATCCACACATCGTGGAAGTCTCCGTGCCCTCCGTTCATCGGGCTGAAGCTCTTGCCGCCATTCGTACTGAGCAAGAGAGAAAGATCGACTTTGAAGACCTTGTTCTCGTTCTTGGGATCGACTATCAGGTTGGCGAAATAAAAAGGACGCCACACCATGTACTGGCTGGCGTCGAGTTTCGCCCAGTTTCTTCCACCATCATCGGAGCGGAACAGCGCGCTCTTCTTGCTCTCGATCATGGTGTAAACGGTTTCCGGCTTGGAAGGCGCTACGGCAATCGCGATACGCCCATAAGGTTTCTCCGGCATGCCCTTAGCGTTATCGGGTGCGATCTCCGTCCAATGTTCGCCTTGGTCGGAGGACTTGAACAGTCCGCTGCCCACGCCACCAGATCGAAAAGTCCATGCTTGACGGCGAAAATCCCACATTGCAGCGTAGATCACATTTGTTTGGGAAACATTCGTCGCCAGCATGGCGCAACCGCTCGAGGGATTTTGTCCACCCAACACCTTGCGCCAGCTCTTGCCGCCATCGGTAGTCTTGTAAACGCCTCGTTCCTCGCTGTCGCTCCACAAAGCTCCCACCGCACACGCGTAAACCGTATTGCCATCTTTCGGATCGATCAGAATCTTCGCGATGTGTTCCGAATTCTTAAGGCCCATGTTGGTCCAGTGCTCACCGCCGTCCGTTGAGCGGTAAATTCCGTCCCCGATCGAAACGCTATTCCGAACCCAGCTCTCGCCTGTCCCCGCCCACACGATCGAGGGATGACTGGGATCAATCGCCAGTGCGCCGATTGATTGCACATTCTCTTCGTCAAAAACCGGGCGGAAGCTGCTGCCTCCATCCAAGGATTTCCAGATGCCTCCACTAGCGGCACCCGCATAGACGGTGAGACGGCCGTCTTGATCGATAGCCGTGACAGCCGCTATGCGTCCGCTCATCGCGGCCGAGCCAATGTTCCTAGCCGCAAGTCCTGAGATCGTTGCTGAATCGAATCGCGGGAGCCGTGTCGGCTTTTCGCCACCCGCGGCAGGAACTACCAGGGCCACAAGCACCGCAACCAAATAGTTCCATAGCATCTGATGAGATTTCGCTGTCATGTTCCGAATCCTTTCCAAGGTTAGGCGCTCGCTGGGACATTTCACTTGGGGGATTTAAGGCCCCCCAAGTTGGCGAGGCGCCTGCCGGTCGGACTTTCAATGCCCCGGCGATTTTGGTGTAGGACCTTCAATCTGCTTTGGTGCCGGGGTAATGGCTGCCCCGGGCATTTTGAATTCCGAATCGGGAAGCTGGAGATTCGCCTCGATATTCGAAAACGTGATTTGCGCCATCGAGTTTGGATTGCGTTTGTCACCTATTTCGAACGAGGTAGGCAAATACACGCCATTGATCAACTTGTAGGAGCCAAGATTCGTAAGGCTCTCGTGTACACTACCGCGAATGAACCGCTGTTTCTCAATCCGTATCTCCAGATAAGTGTCCGGATCGAGATAGTAGTAAAAGATGTCACCGTTTTTCAGCGTCACCTTCAGCCGATACGCGTTATCGCCGTCAACGGTTGCTGGCCCGAGGTATTCCACCGTGTTGCCTTTCTCCCGGTAGTCAACCAGTGGTCCGTAAAAGTCGGCGTCCTCGGTGAGATTGCGAAGATCATCCTCCCCCAGCAACTCTGCGTCCTTGCGGCCCTGGAATGGGGAGATTTGCCAACCGTTTGTGCCATCGTAGGCCTGAATCTGCGTCATCCCCTGGAGGGTGAACGTCTCGCGGATGAGGTTGGGCGCCCTACTCTCCTGCCCTACATCGGCCTTGAAGTCTCCCTGTTGAAATCGGCCGGTCATCTTGAGACTCTTGAGTGCCTTGATTTTTTCAGTTCCCCCTTTAGCTTCCAGGTTCTTGGAAACGATTTCGTCGGCTGTTTGTCCGGGGACAAGCGTACTGAAACCGATCAAGGCCGCCATCGAAAAGGCTCTCAGCATGCGACCCTCCTTCCGCTTTGCTCTGTTTCAAACAAAAATTGACCTGGTGACGTAGTACTGTTCAGGACCAAGAAATAAGAGAGGCACCAACACAGAGTCTGCCCGCACTTTTCCCGGATTGTTCGCCTAAAGTGACGCCCTGAAGCGTCCGGGATGGGGAAGCGTTGAACAGGATATAGCCGGGTTTGACATTGTCAATAGTGGATCTTGGGCTCCATTTAGCATAATTCAACGCAGGATCACCCATGTCCGTCGTACCAACGATCACTTTTAGTTCCCAAAAAGCGTCGGCCACAAAAAAGCCGTCAGAGTAGATGTTCAAATGAGTGTCCTCTCTCTCCTTCGAGAAACAGATATAGGAGGTGCGATGACAGTTTGATGATACCGGGCAGAATACATCACGCCTGGTGAGCTTCTCGCGACCCAAGCCATCACCCCTTGATCACCCGGGTCAGATTATTACTGGCCTTCCCCCGGCGAAGAATTCCTTACACCTCCTCAAAATTCCACGTTGACTGAACGGCCTAAGCTATATCGGTTTCCAGACTGAACCGCGACCCATAATCACGTCGAAGGATTATTGCCTAAAGAGCGTCTAACAAAACCTTTCTTTCCAAGTGTAATCAATCGATTCCAATGAAGACGCATGGGGTGAGGCCGGGCTAGAAGGTGAGACGCAGCCCGAACTCAATCTGTCGCGGAGCCCCGTGCGAATACACGCCGGTTCCGACCCCTACCCGGTCCACGTTGTGCCCTGCGGGAGTAGTCCCGTTAATTTGTCCGGCAGCTCCCGTCAGTAGTCCATTGAGAGCAGTACCAGGCAGGTCAAAATTGGCAAAGTTGAAAAGGTTATAGAAGCCCGCACTCGACTGTATTGCAATCCTTTCTCGGATCTTGTAAGACCAAGCGACTTTCAGATCGAGAGCGCGCAGCCAGGAGAGATTGACCTCGCCAGGTGGCGCGAGTGGCACGATTGGAGCTACCGCACCGAGTTCCTGCAACTGCTTCAGCGTAAACAACCCATTATTAATGAGCACCTGTCCCGCAGGCGTCGGTTGGTTCGCATAGATATTGTTGTATTTGGTGATGACATTGTTGATATTCGAGGCGTTGATTCCGCGATCGAAGTTCCCGACGTGTGTTTCGGGTATTGGGTCCTGGGCGGTTCCGTGAAATCCGCACGGAAAATCTCGCCAGGCCCAAGATTCGTCTTCGAGACTACGAGTGAGGCGCAAAGTGGGCTCCAAAAATGCGGAATGACGCTGAATTGTAATCCACCCGGCAAGTCCGCGTAGCCGCCAAAGAGTTGGTGAGCGCGATCCAGCAGCGAGGGTCCGGCTGCACCCCCAGGAGCAGCCTTGCAAGATTCTGCGGTTTCCGCCGCACTCCACCATGCCGCGGCTTCGCGGTGCGACCACGCTCCGACCGAACTGCCGTGCGCAAGCGCATGCTCGAGGCTCGTGGCCTTGGCAAAGCGCTGCTCGGGACCGACCGCCGCAGAACTTAAGCACGAATAAGAACACTTCGGACACCGCATTCTGATCGGAGTCTCAATGCCCCTCAAGCTGGGTTCTT
>Ga0126373_10000265_pt1 | contig 34873 bp, 33 predicted proteins | sample PanSoiMetPlot_11_FD_92545 | JGI IMG/M metagenome (GOLD analysis project Ga0126373, IMG submission 92545) | Tropical forest soil microbial communities from Panama - MetaG Plot_11 | ecosystem: Environmental > Terrestrial > Soil > Tropical forest > Bulk soil | place: Panama | collected 2016-02-17 | reverse complement strand
GTGGTGGCGCTGGTCGTAGTCGACGGCTCCGGCGTACTTGGCCCACAGCGACGCCTCGTAGAGCCGCAGGTCGGCTGAGCCCAGGAAGCGCTCCGCCAGGTCGAGCAGGTCCGGGTGGAAGGCTAGTCGGTTCAGGTTCCACGAGCGCCACGGTCCGCTGACTTCGCCGGCCCACTGGTCCGTCGCCAACCACGCATGAGCAGCAGGGTCGGCGAAATACACCTCCGGCCGCGGGTAGTGCAACCACAGAGCTTTCTGGGCCGCGGCCAGCTCGTCAGCCTCGAGGAAACCCTCGAAGAGCAGGTAACCACGCTCCCGCAGGTCCGCCAGGCAACGGTCGGGCACCCTCATCCCCGCACGCTAGCCGCCCTCGCAGTTCGACCGCACCGGTATTTCGACAGTGCAGCGGTTCAGGGTCACCGCCGAGCAAACCCTTCGACACGTGTTTGCCAGAGCGACCCGCACGGGCACGCCCAAGGCCGCATCCGGCGCACGCCATGAGCAACTCCGAACAGGGTTAACCCAGTCGGAGGGCTTTTCAGCTAGTGGTGGCAGGTGTTGGGTTCGAACCAACGTAGGCTGAGCCGACGGTTTTACAGACCGCTCCCTTTGGCCACTCGGGCAACCTGCCTCGACCGGTTCCATGGATGCCTCCGTGGAACGGGCTCTGAGAAGGATAGCGGAACCTGGCCGCGTCCATCACCATCGCGGTACACCAGCCGTCTTACCGGCTTCTGCGGCGATAGCCTGATGTCCGTGGCAGGCGAATCCTCCTTCGACATCGTCTCGAAGATTAACCATCAGGAAGTCGACAACGCGCTGAACCAGGCGGCCAAGGAGATTGGCACCCGGTTCGACTTCCGCGGCGTCGGCGCGTCCATCACCTGGTCAGGCAAGGAAGCCGTCGAAATCAAGGCCAACAGCGAGGAACGCGCGAACGCCGTGCTCGACGTGTTCAAGGAGAAGCTGATCAAGCGCTCCGTCTCGCTCAAGGTCTTGGACGCAGGCGAGCCCAAGTTGTCAGGCAAGGACTACCGGCTGCACGTCGGACTCAAAGAAGGCATCTCCCAGGACGAGGCGCGCAAGATCTCCAAGATCATCCGAGATGAGGGACCTAAAGGCGTCCGCGCCCAGATCCAGGGCGACGAACTGCGGGTGTCCTCCAAGAAAAAGGATGAGCTACAGGATGTCCAGGGCTTGCTCAAAGGCAAGGACCTGGACATTGCGCTTCAGTTCGTTAATTACAGGTGATACCTGGCGACCCCGCCAAGGCCGAGCCGATTGGCCGCGAAATGCACCGGTAGCCCTCCGGCCGAAGCGGAGGACTACCGGCGACTTCACTTGGTACCCGCTAACCGCTGACCGTCACCTCGTGCCAGAGGCCGCCGTTCAGGTTGACGTTGTTTCCGTGCGCCTGGCCCGGCCCAGAGTCACCGATGTAGGTGTACAGCGGGTGCCCGTTGTAGGTGGTCTGTGTGGAACCGTCGGCCCGGGAAATGGTGCCGAACGTACCGGGAATGCTGCTCGCCTTGGCCGCACCGTGTACGGGTGGCCAGTAAGCCGCACATCCGCCGTTGCACACCGACTTGGTGCTGCTGTCCGGCGCAAACCAGTACAGAGTGTGCCCCGCCGAGTTGGTTAGCACCTTTACCCCGCCGATCTGCTCAGTTCGCAGCTGCCCCGACGCAGCCGAACTCGAGGATCCGCCGTAGCTCGCTCCACCTCCGTTGGCAGCCAGCGCCCCGCCGAATAGGCCTAGTGCGATCACACACACACCCGCAACGCCCAGGCCGGCCATCCACGCCGGAACTAGCGGCTTCGCAGTGCTAGCCGATCCTTTGCTGGCCGACCCTGTGCCCGCGGTCGCCGCGGAAGACCCGCCGCGCATGCCGCGCACAGCATCAAGGCCTGGCACGCCGTCTAGCACCGCATACGCCGCCAGTACCGCGAACGCCGCTACCTCGAGAATGCCCGCCCAGATCCCAGCGGTTGTCCGGACCTCTTTGAACCCGAACAGCCCGAACTGCACCGTTAGCAGGTAGCCACCGAGCGTGGACAACGCAAAGAGCGCAGCAGCCGCCGCGACCAGCCGATTACCCGTGACCAGCACGAGCAGGCCCATCGCCAGGCCGACTATCACCTGGAGCAGGAACAGCCAGCCAATGGTCGGAATGGTCTTGTATCCGGTCAAATACAGATCGAGGTGGATGCCGGCAGTTGCCCAGAGCAACCCCGTTCCCAAGATCCGTAGCAGCATGTCCGGTCGCCGCGAGCTCACCTGCTGCCGCACGCCCGCCCCCGTTCTCACATCTGTACTCATGACTGTTACTACGACAGTCAATTGGCTTGGGTTCATCGTGCATTACTCGGCCCGGGCAGCAAAGCACCGGGCGGTCATGCTGGGATAGATGCAGGCAGCCTCAGGACGCGGATCTCCTAGGGAGAAGACAATGACGGCCGTCCCGCCGCTTCGCGATCGCAAGGCCTGGCAGGCACTGGAACTCAACTACCTAGAGATCGGCGACCGTCAGCTTCGCGACTTGTTCGCCGACGACCCCGGTCGCGGCGAGCGACTGACAGCACAAGCCGAAGGCATCTACCTCGACTACTCGAAGAACCGGGTCACGGACGAGACAATGCGGCTGCTCGTCGAACTGGCTGAAGAGTCGGGCGTCGCGCAACGCCGAGACGCAATGTTCCGTGGCGAGCACATCAACGTGTCAGAGAATCGCGCCGTGCTGCATGTCGCGCTGCGCATGCCCGCCACTACATCGCTGGTTGTAGATGGCAAGGATGTCGTTGCCGAAGTGCACGAGGTGCTCGACCGAATGCGCAGCTTCGCCGATGGCATCCGCTCTGGTGCGTGGCGAGGTTACACAGGTAAGCCGATCCGCAACGTCGTCAATGTGGGCATCGGCGGCTCGGACCTCGGCCCTGTCATGGCATATGAAGCGCTGCGGCACTACTCCGACCGCAACCTGACGTTCCGGTTCGTGTCCAACGTCGACTCAACCGACTTCGCGGAGGCGACGCGCGACCTGCAAGCCGACGAGACGCTTTTCATAATCTCCTCCAAGACCTTCGGCACCCTGGAAACGCTGACGAACGCCACATCAGCGCGCGACTGGGTGGTCGCCGAACTCGGCTCAGAAGACGCCGTCGCCAAGCATTTCGTCGCGGTGTCCACCAACGCAGAAAAGGTTTCCGCGTTCGGCATCGACACGGACAACATGTTCGAGTTCTGGGACTGGGTCGGCGGGCGCTACTCGATGGATTCGGCGATCGGGCTGTCCACGATGATCGCGATCGGGCCCCGCAACTTCGACGAAATGCTGGCCGGCTTCCACGCGATGGACAAGCACTTTCGCACCGCGCCGTTCGACCGAAACCTGCCAGTGCTGATGGGTCTGCTCTGCGTTTGGTATGGCAGTTTCTTTGGCGCGCAGACGGTCGGCGTCATGCCTTACGACCAGTACCTCAAGCGGTTCCCTGCCTACCTCCAGCAACTCACGATGGAGTCCAACGGCAAGCACGTCACGCTCACTGGCGAGCAGGTCGACTACCAAACCGGCGCCATCTTCTGGGGAGAGCCGGGCACGAACGGGCAGCACAGTTTTTACCAGCTAGTTCATCAGGGAACGCGGTTGATTCCTCTCGACCTCATCGGATTCGCGCGGTCGCTCAACCCGATCAGGAACCACCACGACATCTTGTCGTCCAACGTGTTCGCGCAAGCCCAGGCGCTTGCCTTCGGCAAGACTGAGGCCGAAGTCCGTGCTGAGGGAACGCCCGAGCACGTGGTGCCGCACAAAGTCATGCAAGGCAACCGGCCAACAAACGTGCTGCTGAGCGAGGTATTGACACCGCGACTGCTCGGTTCGCTCATCGCGCTGTATGAGCACAGCGTGTTTACTCAGGGCGCGATATGGGACATCGATTCCTTTGACCAGTGGGGCGTCGAACTCGGCAAGGCACTGGCCAACCAGATAGCACCTGAGCTCGAGAGCGCCGCGGAGCCCGAGCTAAGTCACGACTCATCAACCAACGCACTGATCCGCCGGTACCGCTCGCTCAAGGCAGGGTCAGGACACACAACGGAGGGCTAACCGCGATGCCAACAGATTCGCCGATGCAACTCGGCATGGTCGGTCTCGGCCGGATGGGCGCGAACTTGGTGCGCAGGCTGATGCGGGACGGGCACCGTTGCGTCGCCTATGACCGCAACGCTGATGTGGTGAAACAGCTGGAGGCCGAGGGAGCCGACGGCGCAACCACCATCACCGAGTTCGTCGAGAAACTGGAGCAACCGCGGGCTATCTGGATCATGGTGCCAGCCGCGGTCGTGCAGTCAACAATCGAACAGCTGCGTCCGCTGCTTGACGAGGGCGACATCATCATCGACGGCGGCAACTCCTACTACCGCGACGACATCGATCGCGCGCGACAACTCAGCGCCGACGGCATCCACTACGTAGACGTCGGTACGAGCGGCGGCGTCTTCGGACTGGACCGCGGCTTCTGCCTGATGATCGGCGGCGAGAACGGCGTCGTTCAGCATCTGGACCCGCTGTTCAAGACAATCGCCCCCGGCGAGGCGAGCGCCGAGCCGACCCCTGGCCGCACGCTTGCCGACAGCACCGCGCCGCAGGGTTACCTGCGATGCGGCCCGAACGGCGCCGGGCACTTCGTCAAGATGGTTCACAACGGCATCGAGTACGGCATGATGGCCGCGATCGGTGAGGGCCTGAGCATCATCAAGCACGCCGACGTTGGATTGCATGAGCAAGAGTCCGATGCAGAGACAACGCCATTGCGGGACCCGGAGGCATACCAGTACCAGATCGATGTCGGCGAGGTAGCCGAGGTCTGGCGCCGCGGTTCGGTTATCAGTTCGTGGCTCATCGATCTGACCGCGTTGGCATTCGCCAGGTCGGCCGACCTGGATGAGTTCGGTGGACGGGTGTCGGATTCCGGCGAAGGCAGGTGGACTGTCATGGCCGCGATTGAAGAAGGCGTGCCGGCGTCGGTCATCACTGCCGCGCTGTATGAACGCTTTGAGTCGCGCGGGCTCGGCGACTTCACCGACAAGATCCTCTCCGCAATGCGCTCGGAGTTCGGCGGCCACGCTGAGAAGAAGGCGTGATCCAGTGCACCACGAACTGGAGGTAGCGGCTGACGCTGACGAAGTTGCCAGCAAGGCCGCAACCTACGTCGCCGGGCTGGCAAGGTCGGCAGTCGATGGCCACGGCCGGTTCACTTTTGCTGTCAGCGGTGGGCATACGCCATGGGCCATGTTTGCCGCACTTGCAGCCGAGGATGTGCCGTGGGCTGAGGTCGAACTGTTTCAAGTCGATGAACGCGTCGCGCCGGAAGGCGATCCGGACCGCAACCTCACGCACCTGCGCGAGAGCCTCGGCAACGCTCCGTGCAGGGTGCATCCAATGCCAGTCAACGATGCCGATCTGGGTGCAGCAGCAGCCGCGTATTCCACAGTGCTTCCGCAACGATTCGACCTGGTGCACCTCGGTCTGGGCCCGGACGGGCATACCGCTTCGCTGGTACCCGGCGATCCAGTCCTACAGGTGACCGACGCCTTGGTGGCTGTAACCCGGCCTTATCAGGGCCACCAGCGGATGACACTGACTTATCCGGCTCTCGCCCGCGCCGACCAACTGCTGTGGCTGGTCACCGGGACGGATAAGCACGAGCCGCTGGCTCGATTGCTCTCTGGTGACGAGTCGATTCCGGCAGGCCGGGTACAAGCGGCCCGGTCATTGGTACTCGCGGATGAGTCGGCAGCCTGACGCTCCGAACGTCTCTCAGCCGTGCAGATTGCGAGGATGTCATGAGTTCGCAGCCCAGCAAAGAGCGCATGCACGGGATGATCGAGCGCCCGAGTAGTCACGTCATCGTGGTTTTCGGCGCAACCGGCGACCTGGCCAAGCGCAAACTTCTGCCTGGCCTGTTTCACCTGGCCGTCGCAGGACTGCTGCCGCGTGAATACCGAATCATCGGGAGCTCGCCAGCGCACTTTGCGCTCAGCACCGAGCAGTTCCGTGAACATGCGAAGGATGCAATAGAGCAGTTCGGCACGAGCAAGCCCGTAGGCGATGCATGGGCCGCTTTCGAGCAGAACCTCTCATTCGCTAGCGCAGACCCAGACAACACCGCAGCGCTGCAAGCAGAAATCCGCACAGCAGAACAAGCGATCGGTGGCACGCCTGAACGCCTGTATCACCTGGCGGTGCCGCCCGCCGCCTGTGCACAGGTCGTAGCGATGATCGGCGCAGCTAACCTGACCGAGCGGGCGCGAGTCATCGTCGAGAAGCCGTTTGGCACTGACCTGGAATCGGCTAAGAAACTCAGCAATGCGATCCTCGCGGTATTCAACGAGTCGCAGATCTTCCGGATCGACCACTTCCTGGGCAAGGAGTCGGTTGACAACATTCTCGCCTTGAGGTTTGCGAACGGCTTGTTCGAGCCCATCTGGAATCGCGTCCACATTGCGTACGTCCAGATCGACGTGCCAGAGACGTTGTCGATCGAGGGGCGGGCAGACTTCTATGACAAGACAGGTGCCTTCCGCGACATGATCGTGACGCACCTGCTGCAAGCGCTCGGCTTCATCGCCATGGAGCCGCCCACCAGCTTCTCGGCGGAGCCGTTGCGAGCTGAGAGGTCGAAGGTATTCCAAGCCCTGCAGCCGCTGGACGTCAGGCGGGTCGTCCGTGGCCAGTACGAGGGCTACCGCAACGAGAACGGTGTTCCGCCTGATTCGGAAACCGAGACGATGGTCGCGGTGCGGGCCGAAGTCGACAACTGGCGCTGGCATGGCGTGCCGTTCTATCTGCGATCGGGAAAGAACATGGGAGCCAGTCGTCAAGTGGTCACGCTTGGCTTCCATGAACCACCGCTGCGAATGTTTGCCGCCCCCCGTAGGGCAGCGCCACGCGGCCGCCGAAACGAGATCGTCATCGACTTCGCCGACCCCGGCTCCATCTCAACCGAGTTCCTGGCCAAGGAGCCAGGCGCGGAGATGTGCCTGGAATCGGCCCGCATGGTCTTCCGGTACGCCAATTCGTTCGCCGCAGCCAACGCCCTGGAAGGCTATGAACGACTGATCCTTGACGCCATGCTCGGCGACCAATCGCTGTTCTCCTCCACCGACGCCATCTTGCGGCTATGGGAGGTCTCACAGCCGCTACTAGACGACCCACCGCCGGTAAAGCCGTACGCGAAAGGTTCATGGGGCCCTGACTCAGTGCATGAATTGATCGAGCCGTTCCGCTGGCGCTTGCCTGAAGACAGCCCGCCTACCTAGTCGCCTAGTCCATACACAGTCAGGGGAGTGCTTCGATGGCCGGCAAACGCATCAGGCTGTTTCTCGCCGACGTAGACGGCACGCTGGTCACTCAGGACAAGACGCTGACGCCACGAGCGATCGAGGCGGTAGCAAAGCTCGATGCTGCGGGCATTCTGTTCGCCATCACTAGCGGCCGGCCGCCGCGCGGGATGGCGATGTTGACCGAGCCATTGAAGTTGAAGACTCCCATCGCCGCGTTCAACGGCGGGCTGCTGGTAAACAGCGACATGACGGTCATCGAGCAGCGTGTGCTGCCCACAGATCTCGTCAAGCCGGTGGCCGAACTGATGAAGTCTTTCTCGCTCGACGTCTGGATCTACCGCGGAGCGGACTGGTATGTCCCCACAGCTGACGGTGCGCACGTGGCCAGGGAAGCGTGGACAGTGAAATTCGAACCGAAGATCATGACTGACGGAATCGAGGGCCTGACCGAAGGCGTAGCCAAGATGGTCGGAGTGAGTGACGATCACGACGCCGTAGCGAAGGCGGCGATCGCTGCACACGACAAGTTCGGTGATCACGTAACCGCAGCAGCGTCGCAGCCGTACTACCTGGACGTGACCCATCCAGACGCGAACAAGGGCGCAGTAGCCAAGTATCTGTCAGCCAGGTACAACATCGCGGCCGCGGAGATTGCGACGATCGGCGACCAGCCCAACGACTGCTTGATGTTCGCGCACTCAGGCATGAGCATCGCAATGGGCAACGCGACTCCCGAAGTACGGCGCGCGGCCAGGCGAGTCACGACTTCCAATGAGGAGGAGGGCTTCGCCAACGCCGTCGAGCGGTTCATCTTGCCCCGCAACTAGACCGACGCTTCCGCCAGTTCCTTGATGCCGGTCAGCGTAGCGAGCATGTTGGCGTTGTGTTCGGCCAGACGTCGATGCAGGATCCGCGACTCTTTATCGGGCATCTGCGCGATGAGTTCGCTGATACCGCTCTCACCCGGTCCTAGCTGTGCCCACTGGCGCAGCCGAGTTGCGCCGCTGCCATCAGCGGCGACTACCGGCTCTAGGCAGAACAGCCAGGACGCGGCGGGCTGGTCCAAACTTCCGACTGCCCAGCCAAGCTGGTGATCCGGCTCAAACAGGTAAATCGTCGAAACGGTCTCCCACGCGCCGCGAGCCGGATGGAAGTTACGGCCACGGAACCGGGCGCCAAGCGATGGCTCGGTGACGCCGTCCAGCCATTCACCGCCCTGGAACTCGGAACTGAACTTGGCTGGCATTGAGATGTCGCAGACGACAGGCCAGATCGCTGACGGTGGCGCCGCAACGATCACTTCCGCCTCAGTCGTCGGGCAATCGGCGTAATGCAGCTCTGCAAGCTCCACGACTGCCATCGTACGCCGGGATTCGCGCGACGCATCAGGTGAAAATGGTCGCATGCAAGTCGGGATTGCCGCCAATATCGCCTCAGCCGCCGATGCGGAGTTCGTCCGGGAAGCAGAGCGGATCGGCGCTACGTCGGTCTGGGTCGCCGAGACATGGGGGCAAGACGCCCTCACGCAACTGGCATACCTGGCCGCCCGGACCGAACGAATCCAGTTGGGCTCGGCCATCGCGCAACTGGGCGCGCGGACACCTGCGATGCTCGCAATGTCGGCCATGTCTCTGCAGCAGTTGTCCGGCGGCCGGTTCCGGCTTGGCGTCGGCACCAGCGGCCCGCAGGTTATGGAGGGCTGGCACGGAGTCAGGTTCAGTTCCCCGCTCTCGGTGACCAGGGAAACTATCCAGATCATCCGGGCAGTCGCGGCCGGTGAAAGGCTCAGGCACGCGGGTGAAATCTTCCAGTTGCCGCTGCCTGATGGCCCAGGCCGATCGTTGCGCTCTAACCTGCCGCCTACGCCGGTGCCGATCTACGTTGCCTCGCTCGGCCCGCGCAACTTGAAGCTGACCGGTGAGCTTGCCGACGGCTGGATCGGTAACACGTTCATCCCGGAGCAAGCCGATGTCTTCCTTGCCCCGCTGCGAGCCGGCGCGAAGGTTGCGCAGCGGTCTTTGGCCGATCTCGACCTGGTCATTCCGGTCTCGGTCGAGATATCAGACAGTCCTGAGCAGGCAGCGCAGACAGCGCGAATGCACGCCCGTGGCTACGCATTCACGATCGGCGCAATGGGATCGAAAGACCAGAACTTCTACAAGGCCGCGTTCGCCAGGCAAGGCTACGCGGAGGACGTCGAAGCAGTTCAGAATCTGTGGCTGGCAGGGCTCAGGGACGAGGCTAGAGAACGGGTGCCCGTGCAACTCGGCAATCTGACCAACTTGATCGGCACGCCGGAAATGATCAGGACACGGCTGCGGCTGTACCGCGAAGCCGGCATTACGACGTTGCAGGCAAAGCTGGCAGGAACAGAGTCCGAGCGGCTTGATGCGCTGGCGCAGCTGGTTGATCTGGTGGCAGAGGTGAACAACGAAACGAAGCCTGCTTGACCGCATCGCGACAGACACACAATGACACGAGTTATGGCGCGCGCGAGTGACGGAGTATGGTCACGTTGCGTAGCTAGTTTGGCGACAGTCGGCTACGTTCAGTGCGCACCGCCGTGCCACCTCCGCGGGTGAACCAGCCTGCAGGGTGCCGCGTCGTATAAGCATTAGAACGTGGGCGTTTGGCCTTCTGTACTAGAATGAACCCATCGTCGCAGGCAGGAGATTCGCAGAGGGGCGCGACCGCCTGGAAGATCCATCAATAAATGAGATCTACCATTATTGAGACTAGAACCACACGTCAGATGCACGCCGTCACCGCGTCATTTACCCGGCCTCGGCGCGTGAAGGAGGCCGGCAGACTGTGACCAAGCAGGTCCAGCAACTCGATCGCGTGATCATCAGGTTCGCGGGCGACTCCGGCGACGGCATGCAGCTCGCCGGGGACAGGTTCACCCAGGAGACCGCCACTTTCGGCAACGACCTATCGACGCTGCCCAACTTCCCGGCTGAGATTCGCGCCCCGGCGGGCACCTTGCCGGGCGTCTCCAGCTTCCAGTTGCACTTCGCCGACCATGACATCCTCACCCCCGGTGATGCGCCGGACGTGCTGGTTGCGATGAACCCAGCAGCGCTGAAGGCCAACCTCGAGGACGTGCCGCGCGGCGCGGACATCATTGCGAATACTGACGAGTTCACAAAGCGCAACCTGTCGAAGGTGGGCTACGACGCTAACCCGCTCGAGGACGGCACGCTTGAGGCTTACCAGCTACACGCGATCCCGATCACATCGGTGACCGTCAAGGCACTAGAAAGCTTCGACATCACCCGCAAAGACGCAGAGCGGGCGAAGAACATGTTCGCGCTTGGCCTGCTGTCCTGGCTCTACAACCGCCCGATCGAAGGAACGATGAAGTTCCTCGAGTCGAAGTTCGGTAGTAAGCCTGACATCCTTGAGGCCAACAAAGCTGCGTTCCAGGCCGGCTGGAATTACGGCGAGACCACAGAAGCCTTCTCGGTCCAGTACGAGGTCAAGCCCGCCACCCTGACGCCAGGTACCTACCGCAACATAACAGGCAACTCGGCTTTGGCTTACGGGCTAGTTGCCGCGTCGCGCAGGTCGGGTTTGCCGTTGTTCCTGGGCTCTTACCCCATTACGCCGGCCTCGGACATTCTGCATGAGCTGTCCAAGCTGAAGCGTTTCGGCGTACGCACTATGCAGGCTGAGGATGAGATCAGTGGCGTTGGCGCCGCGCTCGGTGCTTCCTTTGGCGGCGGTCTCGGCGTGACGTCGACCTCTGGCCCGGGCATGTGCCTGAAGGCGGAAACCATCGGCCTGGCGGTCTCAGTTGAGTTGCCGCTGATCATCTGCGACATTCAGCGGGCTGGCCCATCCACTGGCATGCCGACCAAGACTGAGCAGGCGGACCTGCTGATGGCCTTGTTCGGCCGCAATGGCGAGTCGCCCGTGGCAGTGATAGCGCCAGCGACCCCGGCTGACTGCTTCGATACCGCGATCGAGGCCGTGCGGATCGCCGTGAAGTACCGCACGCCGGTGATCATTTTGTCCGACGGCTACCTGGCCAACGGATCTGAGCCCTGGCTGATACCCAGCGTCGACCGTCTCGCAAGACTCCGGGATGAGTTCAAATTCGCAAGCGGGAACGCCGTCAGCAACGGATCCGCAGCTCCAGCGTTCCAGCCGTTCCAGCGTGATCCAGAAACCCTTGCGCGGCCGTGGGCGATTCCTGGCACTCCCGGACTCGAGCACCGGATCGGTGGCATCGAGAAGGCCGACGTCTCGGGCAACATCTCCTACGACCCGGACAACCACGATCACATGGTCCGGTTGCGTCAGGCCAAGATCGACGGCATCGCTGCCGACATCGCGCCGCTGGAGGTCGAGGATCCGGACGGCAGCGCGCGAGTTCTTGTCCTCGGGTGGGGTTCGACGTACGGCTCCATCGGTGCCGCTGTCCGGCGGGTCAGGCAGGCCGGCGGATCCGTTGCTCAGGCGCACCTAAGGCACTTGTCACCGTTCCCGGCCAACCTCGCCGAGGTGCTGCATTCCTATGACAAGGTGCTCGTGCCAGAGATCAACCTTGGCCAGCTCGCGCTGTTGCTGCGGGGCCGGTACCTGGTAGACGTCGTCTCTTATAACCGGGTCCGTGGCCTGCCGTTCCGCGCTGCTGAGCTCGCAAACGTCATTCAGGATGTGATCGTTAATGTCTGAGCCGCTGACTCACGACGCTGAGTTTCCAGAGCCGCAGCACCGGTTCGCATCACTGACCCTTGTGCCCAAGGCCGACGAGAAACTGGCTACCAAGGACTTCAAGTCAGACCAGGAGGTCCGCTGGTGCCCCGGTTGCGGTGACTACGCAATCCTGGCTGCGTTTCAGTCTTTCCTGCCAGAACTTGAGATCCCGCGCGAGAACCTCGTAATTGTCTCCGGCATCGGCTGCTCCTCGCGGCTGCCGTACTACGTCAACAGCTACGGGATGCACTCGATCCACGGTCGCGCTCCGGCAATTGCCACGGGCCTAGCCGCGTCCCGGCCCGACCTGTCAGTCTGGGTCATCACCGGCGACGGCGACGCTCTGTCGATCGGTGGCAACCACTTGATCCATGCTCTTCGGCGGAACGTGAACATCAAGATCCTGCTGTTCAACAACCGGATCTACGGTCTGACTAAGGGTCAGTACTCACCTACGTCCGAGCAGGGCAAGGTCACCAAGTCAACGCCGTTTGGTTCGCTTGACACGCCGTTCAACCCCATCTCGCTGGCGCTTGGCGCGGAGGCAAGCTTCGTGGCTAGGACCATCGACTCCGACCGCAAGCACCTGACCAGCGTTCTGCGGGCGGCCGCCGATCACCGCGGCACGGCCTTCGTGGAGATTTACCAGAACTGCCCGATCTTCAACGATGACGCGTTCCTGCCGGTGACCGAGCCCGGTGAGCGAGAGCAACACCTGATAAAGCTCGAGCACGGCGAGCCGATCAGGTTTGACGCCGACAACAGCCTGGGCTTGCGGCTCGGAAAATACGGCGGGCTCGAAGCTGTGCCTGTCACAGACGCCGACCCGGATGCGCTGCTAGTGCATGACGCCCACTCCGTCGATCCGTCTTACGCCTTCGCGCTATCCAGGCTGGACAGCTCCGACTTCGCCCACACGCCCATCGGCGTGTTCCGCGACGTTGAGCGAGCCAGCTACGACGAGCTGATGTCCGACCAGATTGACGCCGCCAGGCAGCGGCAAGGCGACGGCGACCTGGCTGAGCTGCTTTCAGGCAGCGACACCTGGCAAGTCGGCTAGCCGCTGATGCCAAAGGGGGAGACTGGGGGGTCATCCCCGTGGGCCAGTCCGGTCCGGGTTGATCGGTCCGGACCGGTTACAACGGTCATCTTGCACCGCCCGGAGGTCCGCAACGCAGTGGACCGGCCGACCGCAGCTGCTCTCGCGGAGGCCTTTGCAGACTTCGACGCTGACGCTGATGCGGCTGTAGCGGTGCTGTTCGGCGACGGCGGCACGTTCTGCGCTGGTGCCGACCTGAAGGCGATGGGGAGCCCGCGCGGCAACCGGACTGAAGCCGAGGGCACAGGCCCAATGGGACCAACCCGGATGCGGCTGTCTAAGCCAGTGATCGCTGCGGTGTCGGGCTATGCGGTCGCCGGTGGCCTGGAATTGGCACTGTGGTGCGACCTGCGAGTCGCGGAGGAGGATGCGGTCTTCGGTGTCTTTTGCCGCCGCTGGGGAGTGCCGTTGATCGATGGTGCCACCGTCAGGCTGCCGCAGGTGATCGGCCTTGGCCACGCAATGGACATGATCCTGACTGGCCGGGCTGTCTCGGCGACCGAGGCACATCAGATGGGCCTGGTGAATCAGGTCGTGCTTCCAGGCACTGTGAGGCAGGCAGCAGAGCAGCTTGCCGCCCAGATAGCTGCGTTTCCGCAGACGTGCTTGCGCAACGACCGCGCGTCAACTCTGGAGAGCATGTCACTGGGTTTCGCTGACGCCATGGCCAACGAATTCGAGCATGGTATGGCAACACTGGCCGATCCCAGTGTGATCGAAGGGGTCTCAAGGTTCCGCGGCGGCGCAGGCCGCAGCGGCGCGCCAGCCTAAGCTCGTTTGCGAGACTTGGTATGTGGATGCGAGCGAGCTCGAGCGGGCTTACCGGGCCGAAGCCACTCGACTTCGCGCCTCCCTGGCTGCGCGCCTCGGCGACGTCGGACTAGCTGAGGAACTAGTACAGGACGCGTTTGTTGAGGCACTGGAGCACTGGCAGTCGGAAGGCGTGCCGCCTAACCCAGGCGGATGGCTATTCACGACGGCCTGGCGAAAGGCCATCGACAGGCAGCGCCGGGCGAGAGCGAGCCAAGAGAAGCTCGCCCTGCTCGCAGTTACCGACGCCCGGTCGTCCCCCGTGGAAGGCCTTGCCGGGGCAGACGACAGCCAGGATGACGACATGCTCAGCCTCGTCTTTGCCTGCTGCCATCCAGCACTGCCTGCCGACTCTCAGGTCGCCCTGACGCTGCGGGCCGTCTGCGGCCTTACCACCGCCGAGATCGCGGCGGCGTTCTTGGTCCAGGACCAGACAATGGGCCAGCGGCTATCGCGGGCACGTCGATCGCTGCGCGAAACTGGCGTCACCGTTCGCGTCCCCGACCCGGACGATCTCAGCGAACGCCTGGCCGCTGTGCTTGCGGTCGTCTACCTGGTCTTTAACGAGGGCTACCTGGCTAGCGCCGGGCGAACTCCGGCCAGGCGCGACCTGGCAGCTCAAGCTGTCGCGCTTGCACGGCTGCTGCACCGGCTGATGCCACGCGAGCCGGAGGTGATCGGGCTGCTGGCGCTGATGCTCTTGCATGAATCTCGGGCCGCGACGCGGTTCGACGGCTGGGGCCGAATCGTCCGCCTGCAGGATCAAGATCGCGCCCGCTGGGACGGAGCGATGGTTGCGGAGGCCACTAGCCTGCTGGACCGCGCCGTGGCAATGCATGACCCTGGCCCGTATCAGGTACAAGCTGCGATCGCCGCGCTGCACGCGGCCGCGCCAAGCTACGACCACACCGACTGGTTGCAGATCCGGCTGCTTTATGACCGGCTGCAAGCTCTAGCACCATCGCCGATCGTGCTGCTCAACCGGGCGGTCGCCGTCAGGTATGAACAAGGCCCGAAGGCAGCGCTGGCCGACGTCGAGCCGCTGGCTGCAGAGCTTGCCGACTACCGGCTATTCCATGTTGTGAGGGCCGAGTTCCTGACTGCCGTCGGCCGTCTTGACGAAGCCCGCGCCGCCAACGAGCGAGCGCTCGCGCTGGCCGAGAACCCGGCCGAGCGCGAGCTCATCGCGCGCCGCCTATCGAGCTGAGCCAGTCACATCTCAAGCACTGGCCTGAGCTCGATCGTGATCCAGCCGCGGTCGACGCCCGGCCAGGTCTTAGTGACCTCCACCGCCTCGTCGAATGTCGCAGTCTCCAGCAGCGTGTAGCCGCCCAGGACTTCCTTGGTCTCGATGAACGGCCCGTCTGTGACTCCACTGCCGCGTACGGTCTTTGCGGTGTTAGGCGGCTGAAGCTGGTGGCCCGAGGCGGCTATGGTGCCATCAGCTCCATGCTTCTCATACCAAGCCATGATTTCTGCTCCCCACGCCTGCTGCTCCTCCTGGCTCAGGTTGTTCACGACGGCCTCGTTGTTCAAGATCAGCATCACGTACTTCATCGCGTATGCCCTCCTGCTGCATAAGGGGTGCCTGGTTGCGCCCTCACTTGTTGCTACGAATAGCGCGGGTGCCTTTTCTACATCAGCGGCCAGTTTCTTTCCGCCCTCCGCCGGACATCGGGGCAACCGTAGCCGGGCCGGGAGCGTCTCTGCAGTGTCAGGGATGTAATGTCGGTACAAAAGGGGGCAATCATGAGCCGCATGCACCGAAGAAATCCCGCTGTGCTCGTTGCCATCGGGCTGTCAGTAGGGCTCGTCGCCTTTGGCGCAGCGGCGGCGACTGCGGCACCAAACGCCGGCCACGCGCGCACCGCATCTGTGGTTGCCGCAACCTCACCGCCGATCTGCACGTCGGCCACGAGGCCGAAGCTTGCCGCGCGGATATCCCGCCGAGTACTGGCGGCGCTGGCCACCCGTACGCGCTCGGTCGTCGGGCTCAAGGTCACTGACCCGCGTGATGGCCTGACGTGCAAGCTGCACCAGGGCTATCACTTCGACTCTGCCAGCGTCATAAAGGTAACGATCATCAGTGCGCTGCTGCTGAAGAAGGGCGGCCCGCGACGCCTGACTGCGCACCAGCGCGCTCTGGCCTGGAAAATGATCACGTTGTCCGACAACGACGCGGCCACAACATTGTGGAACCAGGTCGGCATGGCCGGGATGCAGGCGTTTTTGACTAAAGCCGGGATGACACACACCTTCCTCAGTGATGCATGGGGACTAACCCAGATCACCGCGCAAGACGAGATAAAACTGCTGCAGCTGCTTACTAACCCAGGCACGGTGCTGAACAAAAATTCGCGCCACTACGTCCTATATCTCATGGCACACGTGGTCTCCTATGAACGATGGGGCGTCTCTGCGGGCGCGCCGACAAGTGTGACTGTCCACATAAAGAACGGCTGGCTGCCGGATCCGGGCACAGATAACTGGCACATCAACAGCATCGGCGCGTTCACCGGGCACAACATCAACTACCAGCTGGTCATCCTGACCTATGGGCACCAAAGCGAGAGCTACGGCATCAGCACCATCCAAGCGGCTGCCGGCGTGATCAACCGGCAGATCGCTGGCGTTCAGGCCGCTTCATCGCCGACGACGGTGCTGCCGAATAAGGCGTCGCTTACGGCCCCTGGTGGGTGATCCTCTGAGGCACCTGCGCTGAGCTTGACTGCGGTCGCAGATAATTCCTCATGGCCACCGCGCTGTCGTTTCCTGACTACAGGTTCGCGCCTAACATCGGCGCTAACCCGGGTACGTACCAACTCGAGAACCGAGCAGTGGACCGTGCCGGGCACGTGCTGGCGGCTATGCGAGCGCTCGCGCCATGGCACGGGCAGACCCTCGTCGATCTCGGCTGCGGCACAGGCTATTGGCTGCCCAAGTACGCAAGCAGTGCCGAGTCAGTCATCGGGATTGAGCCTGATCCAGCGTTGCGCGCTGTGGCACGCAGGAGTGCGACATCCCTCCAGCGCACCGTGGTTGTCGCCGGGTCTGCTGAGCACATGCCGCTAGCACAGGCCACCGTCGATGTTGTGCATGCCAGGTTCGCCTACTTCTTCCCGCCTGGCACCGATGCGGGATTGGCAGAGGTCCTGCGGATCCTGCGGCCAGGTGGCCATCTTGTGGCGGTCGACAACGACTATCGCTGGGGGGATTTTGCCGGGCTCCTGGCTGCTTCCGCCACGAGGCAACCGGCGCAGACGGCTCGCGCAGTTGACCGCTGGTGGCTCGACCGGCGTGCGTCCAGGCATGAGGTTCGATCTGAGTTGCGCTTCGCTAGCCGGGACGAACTGGCCGCAGTGTTGCACATCGAGTTTCCAGCCAGCGTCGCGGCAGAGTGGCTGCGGCGCAATCCGCGAGCAGCTGGCCTGACTTATGGATTCGTGGTGTTCGTAGTCCAGGCTTAAGCGGTTGGCGCAGACCGTGGTGATCTGTTCCAGGTCACAGCGAGAACGCCGACGCAGACAAGCACGGCGCCGGTCACCTGGATAAGCGTTGGGTGCTGGCCAAGCACCACATCTGCCAGCACCAGTGATCCTGCAGGTTGGAGGAGCAGCAGCAGTGACGACACCGCCGCAGGCAGTTTCGGTAGCGAGGACGTGATCAGCAGCCAGCCGAGTGTCCCGCTCAGCAAGGCCAGCATGACGAGCCAGCCAAAGGCGGGCCAGCCAACCGCCACGCGTACGCCGCCTGTCAGCATGCCGATCACCAAAGAACCGGCAGCAGCTCCGACTGTGGCATCGGCGAGCTGGCCCGCGACGTGTGGTGTCTGGCCGGCAGTCTGCCGAATGATGAGCAAAAAGACTGCGTAAGCCGCGGAAGTGCCAATCCCGTAGCCGATGCCAGCCGCCGGATGCTCACCGGCAGCTCCGGAGCCAACCACTCCGGAGACAAGAACGACACCCGTCACGACCACCGGCAGCACGACCAAGTAGCGGCTGCCTGGCCGCTCCTTGAGCAACAGCCATGCCAGCAACGCAACAAAGAGCACTTGGAGGTTGCCCAGTACTGTCGCGACGCCTGCGCCGACGTCTGCAATCGCGTGATTCCACAGCACGAGGTCGATCGCCAGGAATACACCGGCGACGATCGCGTAGAGGCGGCCAGCCAGCGGCCGGGGACCGAGTCGTCGCTGCTCGATGATCGCAAGTACGAGCAGCGCCGGCACCGCGAGAGCGCATCGCAAGAACGCGGTCGTGGCGGCGCCTTGATGCGCGAGTGTGACCAGAATGGCCGACCAGGAGATGGTTGCCGCCCCGAGGGTGGCCGTCAGTACCGGTCTTGCGCTTCGCCCAGTCTCCCGCCCATGATCGTGCCCGGAAGGCTGCCGCGTGGCTCCAGACCGCACGGCCTCGGCGTTGCCAGTCATGACCGTTTCGCCGTACGGTACTGACATGATGAGCAGCCTATCGGCGCTTCCTGACAGGAGTCAAAGTCACTTTGATGCTGACCAGCTGGAGGCGATGACGGGCTGCGTCGAGCTGATCAATACCGGCAGGTCAAGGTCGGGAGACGAACTGCATCGCGTGGCTGATCTGCAAGCAATGGCTGACCTGTACGCATTTCACGGTGCCCGTGCAAACGCGGCCGACCTACCGCGGATCCGGCGTTACCGCGGGCGGCTGGACCAGGTCGTGACCGCCTTCGAGACAGGCGACATGGAGGCGGCCATCGATGAGTTGAACACACTGCTGTCCGAAGCGGGCGCCAGCCCGCAGATTGTTGCCCACGACGGCCGCGGGCCGCATCTGCACGTCTCCAGGCCAACCTCGCCGCTAGCCGACAGGATGACCGCTCACTTCGCAATGGGCCTGGCATGGCTGGCGGTAGCGGGCGAAGCCACCCGGCTGCGCACCTGCGCTTCGCCGACATGCCGCAACGTCTTCGTCGACTTCTCGCGCAACCGGTCGCGGCGATACTGCGACAGCCGCACCTGCGGCAACCGGCTGCACGTCGCTGCCTATCGCGCGCGCAAGAGCGCCTCTGCCTGACCGGCGCCGCGGTCCCTGCTTCTCACCGAACCGGGCGTGATGCGTCCGGCGTCTTAGCTGCCGCCGTCGGGCCCGCAGTGCTTGGTTGCGGCGGCAGGTGCTGACCGGCACCGCGGCTGCGCAGCCACAAAATCACGGCCAGCAGTAGCAGCAGGAATCCGACGATGGCCGCAATGATCGGCACGATCACGCCCCACGTGTGAATCGTGTTGCTCCCATTGTTGGCGTCAGTCACCGCCGTGTTAACCGTCCCGGAGGTGTAGTGGTAGCTGTCAGACAGAACTGGGAGAAGCGGCACAACCTTGCCGGTGGGAAGCTTGATCCCGCCCAGCTGCCGCTCGGCCGTGCTGGTGTCGACGACAAGTCCAGTGGATGGCGCGACCCAGTATGTGCTCGTGGCCGAGTAGGTGTACCCGAGCGGGATGGTCGTCGCGTGCGGGAACGCCCTAGCGAGTCCGGCAAGTTCGCTCGAGCTGATCAGGCCGGCCGCGCTGATCGTGTGAAGCAGGCCAACTGGCAGCGCTTTCGGCAGGTTGCGCAGTAGCTGGCTGTTCTTGACTGGCGTCGTCGGGACTGACGCCTGGTACACGTACGTGTTGATTCCGGCATGTTGTTCCTGCTTGACGTACCTCAGTGTGGTGGTGCTCTCGGTCTGCGGGACCCAGCCGGTGTAGTTGTGCCTCTGCGCTCCGAGCGGCCAGCTGACCGTCAGCCCCTTGGCGTTAACCACAGTCCAGTTGCTCGGGTGGCTGCCTGTCGCCTCAAGGCTCTGCCGGTCCAGGGCGTAATTCGACGTGAGTGAGGCAAGCGGCCGCCCGGCGGCATCCACCGTCGTCGCGTCCTTGACGAGCGCAGTGTTGCCAGATGTCTGCTGCACCTTGACGACTCTGCTCAGCTTCTCCGGAACCCCGGTCTTGATGGCCGCGGCCAGATTGCCACTTGCCAGCGCGGCAGGATCAACCAGGCTGCGAATCGTGCCGGTATAAGTCCGCGTCTTGTTCCAGTCGCCAGGCAGTCGCGCGATATACGACGGGGTTATCCACCACGCCATCAAGCCAGCACCGATCATGAGGACTAGCCCGATCACGCCGCTGGCTATCGCAGCCTTCCGCATCGACGGTCTCCAGGTCCGCACGCCACGCGAGCTCCTGTCCGCGGCTCAGCTGGTATGGCGCGCCTCAGGTTCACATTCGCCGGTCAATCTGGATTTCGCCTCACCCGTGGCAGGCGATTATCAGCGCCGCGCATACCTGCCAAAGCCACCATGACCGCTAGGTCCGGTTCGCGCTGTGAAACAGTAAATGTCCCAAAGCGAAAGCCTAATCAGACCGCCTTGGTCATGAATATCTCTTCCTGGCTCTCGACCAGCTGCGGCAGTTCGGCCCGCAATTGTTGCGCTTTTGTGGATTCCGGGTCTAGGCGAACTGCAGCCTCGATGCGCTCAAACGCGGCGCGGTCGTCGTACTCCCAGACCGCCACAACCCGGCCATCCTGCGTCTCCCACCGACCTATGAGGCGAGCTCCATGCCGGATCTGAACGGGGAGAAGGCTGGTTCGAAAGAACTCATGAAAGATAGGAAGGTTCTCCGCAACTGCCTGATAGACACGCATACGGTAAATCACGCCCACAACCTTTCGCGCGCGCTCCTCAGCTGACGGCCCCACCAGTCGGCCGCTCACCTGCATCCGAGTGCTCCGAGCTGCGATCTATCCGAAAGTGAAGCAGTAGGCCTGAGCGCCGGGGTCGAGGAATGTGATCTCGAACGTGCGGTCGGTGACAGGGCCATTCTGGCGGACTAGCTGGTACACGCGCTGCTGCGTGATTGCGCCGTTGCCTGATTCGTCGAGGTCGGACCCGTGTGCATCACCGGGAGGCTGGCCGTCGAGACCGACGCGGAACTGCAGCGAATTTCCGGGTGCAGCCGGTCCCATGACGAGGTTAAGGTCGCGGGCGTGGAAGCGGCAGGCGAGTTGCCCGTTCGCTGAGTCAAACGTGGTCGCCTCCTCCTCCATCGTCACCTCCCCCGACAGGGCCCACTCGTTGAGCCCGAGCCGCGCAGGGACGGTGTAGCCATACGGCTGGTCGGGCACAGGGCCGCCCGGGGAAGCGAAGTTCTCGGTGCGTGCATAGCCGGTGTAGTTCTCCTGGGAGCGCAGACTTCCCCAGTCGGCCGGAGCTTCTAGGCCACGGGCATCGACCGACACCGGTTCATGGTCATGGTCGGTCGCCTTGGCTTCCTCAAGCAGCTGCTGGATCACCATTTCCGACTGGCCGTATTCGCCCTCGCCGAAGTGATGATGCCGAATCCGTCCTTGAGGGTCAGCGAAGTAGAGCGCGGGCCAGTAGTGATTGCTGAAGGCCCGCCAGATCGCGTACTTATTGTCGATCGCGACCGGATAATCGATCTGCATGTCGCGTACCGCAGTGCGGACGTTGGCGAGGTCGTGCTCGAAGCTGAACTCAGGTGTGTGAACCCCGACCACTATCAGATCGTGATCGGCGTACTTGCTGGCCCAGGCGCGCAGGTAAGGGAGCTGGCGGAGCCAGTTGATGCAGGTGTAGGTCCAGAAGTTAACGAGAATGACTTTGCCGCGCAGGTCGGCGTTCGTGAGCGGCTCTGAGTTCAGCCACCCTGTCGCGCCGTCGAAGGACGGTAGCCTGCCCTCGACGGGCAGCCGGGCCGATGACATGTGTAGTCCTGCGGGTGCCGGCGTGTGTGCTGTCATGACGAATCCTCGCGATTGCTCTAGTACCGGGACCGGGACAAACGACCCGGCGGGGACGAGGGACTGGAATGAGACACCCGGACCCCGGCGGGACACGAAGGAAGTTCGTGAAACTGCTGGCTAGCGCAGTGACTTGAATCCAGCACGCAGCTCCGCCGCGAACAGCTCTGGCTCTTGCCAGGCGGCGAAGTGGTTGCCCTTGTCCAACTTGTTGAAGTAGATGAGATTGGGGTAGGCCTGCTCCGCCCAGCTGCGGGGGACCTTGTAGATCTCGTGCGCGAAGGTGCTCACGGCCGCCGGGACGGACACGTTCTTGACGTCGAAGAAACCGACCTTGTTCTCCCAGTAAAATCGACCGGAGGAGACCCCCGTGTTGGTGAACCAATAAAACGAGACGTCGTCTAGCACCTGGTCGCGAGTCAGGTCGCCGACAGGGTGCCCGGCGAAGGCGTGTGCGATGTCCTGGTAGCTGTCCGCGTCGTGGTTGATCATCCAGGCCGAAAGGCTAACGGGCGAGTCAGCCAGGCCATACATCGTCTGCGGTCGCGTGCCCATTTGTACTCCGTAGCCGACGCCCTGCAAGAAAAAGGTATTCAGCTGGTCGTACGTACTGTTTTCCTCGTCGGACAGACCAGATGGCCGAGGGCCGCCGGCCCCGAAGACATTGCGGGCCAGAGCAGCAAACACATCCGGCGGAACGACGCCTGCCATGTTGCTGTGGATGCCGGCCAGTCCCGGAGGTGCCTGCGCGCCCATGAGATCAGTGATGACTGCACCCCAGTCACCGCCTTGCGCCACGTACCGCGTATAGCCGAGGCGCTTCATCAGCACGTCCCAGGCACGTGCTACGTGGTCGGGGCCCCAGCCGAGATCTCGCGGCTTGCCAGAGAACCCATATCCGGGTATCGACGGGATTACCACGTCGAAGGCGTCCGCGGCGCTCGCGCCGTGCGCCGTCGGGTTGGTGAGCGGATCGATGATGTTCAGCAGCTCGATGACCGAACCGGGCCATCCGTGCGTGATGATGACGGGCAGAGCGTTCTCGTGCGGCGAGCGGACGTGAATGAAGTGAATGTCCAGCCCGTCGATCTCTGTCATGAAGTTCGGCAGGACGCTCAGCCTTTTCTCATATCTGCGCATGTCGTAGTCACTCGCCCAGTAGCGGGTGAGTTCCTGCATTACCGACTCTTGCACGCCCTGCGAGAAGTCGCCGACGAGTTCCGCGTCGGGCCAGCGGGTTGCAGTGATACGCCCACGTAGGTCCTCGATGTCCGTATCCGGTACGACTGGGACCGTGAACGGCCGGATCGGCGTGGCCATAGATGTTTCGGTTGCGCCAGACATGTGCCTTCCCCCAGTGGACTCGGTTTGGTCGGCCGATGCGGCACGGGCCGTCGTAGGCGGGACCACAGACCCCCAGGCCATAGGCGCGAACCAGGAATCAGCTGCCGTCGCGGCGGATTGCCGCGTGAAGTCCGCCGAGCGGATCGCGCGTGGATTGCCGAATCAGACCTAAAAATCCTCTCGGCAGGCGTACCCGCTCACGAACGTGGGATGCCAACAGGTGGGGCAAATCTGGAGCTTCTTGATCAAGCACCGGGTGCAGCAGGCGGGGAATCATTGTTCCTGCCCTCGGATCCCCGGAAGATCAGGTAACCGAACGCTGCGAACACCACAACGATGCCGACGTTTGCTATCCACCTCTCCGCGGCGTTGTGCCTGAAGAACAGGAAGTCGACGATGACCACGACAGCAATCAGCGCGAGCGCGCACAGCACGCGTGCCACCGATCGTCCCATCGATTCTTTTGCCATGGCTTCGTTCTACAGGGTGCGCCGAAAGGGGTTCAGTCAGCGCCGCGCTTCCTCCCGGCCCGTCAGCCGAGGCTGAGGCCTACCGGGCAGCTCACGCCCGTGCCGTGGTCCGGGCAGTACCCGTTCGGGACCTTGAAAAGGTACTGCTGGTGGTAATCCTCGGCGAAATAGAACTCCCCGGCGGGGACGATTTCGGTCGTAATCTCCCCGTAGCCCGCCTCAGAAAGGCGCTTCTGGTACATGGCCAGCGAGTCCTCTGCCTCGGCCTTCTGCTCTGGCGAGTGGTAGAAGATTGCAGACCGGTACTGAGACCCGACATCGTTGCCTTGGCGCATCCCCTGTGTGGGGTTGTGCGACTCCCAGAACACGCGAAGAAGGTCACGGAAGCTGACCCGGGCCGGATCGAAGACGACGCGGACCGTCTCGGCATGTCCCGTCCGGCCGCTGCATACCTCTTCGTAGGTCGGATTCGGGGTGAAACCGCCCTCATATCCCACTGACGTGGACACCACTCCCGGTGTCTGCCAGTAGGTCTTCTCAGCACCCCAGAAGCAGCCCATCGCGAACTCTGCGACCTGCGTGCCAGCCGGATACGGCGGCTTCAAGGAGGTGCCGAGAACCTCGTGCTCGCCAGGCACCGGCATCGCGTCCTGCCTGCCCGGCAGGGCCTCGTCCGCAGTGATCATCCGCGACTTATGGAATCCGAATACGCTCACAGATCTCTCCTCACGGCCGATTGCGCGGCTATCCCTATTTCCGGCCTGCCCAGCATTCAGCCACCGCACTCAACCAGCGCCGAGCTTGAGAGATTCCCCGTCGGCGAGTCGTGGCCGCCGGTGTTGAGTTAGCCCAAGCTGCTGAGGCTAACGATCTCATTCGCTGGCGGCGGACTGGGCATCGTGACCGAGTTCCAGTTGGAAAATACGATGCTTTGCTGGTTCGGCCCAAGGATCGCGACAGGATATGGCGGGTTAGTCCTCTTGACATCCAGCGTGTAGCCGTCGCCGTGGCCACGCAAGACCGGCTGCCCCTGGAAGGTAGCCGGCACGAACTTGACCTTGCTCGACTTAACACTTGCCGGGATCTTGTCGAACATCTGCTGAGAGATGCCGCGCATGCTCAGCTGGCCCGTGATCTGGCTCGCACTCGAAGCCGGTAGCGCCACGTATTTGCCGCAAATGACCTTGCACGCCGACGCGGGCGCCTTCGCGAACCTCAAGAACGCAGCGTCGAGCTTGATGTACGTCTTGCCTGCCAAAGACAAGACGGTGAAGTGTGCACCATTAACACCGATAGTGCCAGAGAGATCGCTCTGCCCTGAGAAGCTCAGGTTTATTGCGATCTTTTGCGACCCGGACGACACAGATCCGACCATGTGCACGCTGTGGGCGTCTTTGACAGCTTTCTGCATCGCTGGAACGACATCAGCCGCTGTCTTGGTCGTGCTCGACGAGCCGCCACCACCACAGCCAGCGACGAGCAAGCCAGCGGATACGGCAATCGCGGCCGCTGCGCCTCGGATGAATCTCATATTCATCGGATGCCTCCGGGGTTAGCTTCGTCGGGCTGCGAGCACTGCGACAGGGGAGACTACCCGGTTCGCTCCACCACGAACTCGCACAGTGCCTCAAAGGCGGCGCGCGCCGGAACATCGGGCAAGCCGAGGATCTGCGTCCTCGCCTCTTCTGCCCACCGCCGGGTGTCTGCCCTTGCCATCTCCATAGCGGGATGCGTACGCAACAGGCTGAGTGCCTCAGTGTGCAGCTCAGGGTCGGCCAGCTCGCCCATGTTCAGCAACTCGACGAGGCGCGCGTCTGCGGGCCCTGCCGAACGCAGCGCATGCAAGATCGGCAGACTTCGGACTCCCTCGCGCAAATCAGTTCCAGGGGTCTTGCCCGACTGTTCCGACTCACTCGCGACGTCAAGGATGTCGTCGGAGAGTTGGAAGGCCACGCCAAGGGCAGCACAAGCAGGAGTGATCCGGTCGGTAACGCTATCCGGCGCGCCGGAGAACAGCGCGCCGAAGCGCGCCGACGTGGCGATCAGCGAAGCAGTCTTCTCGTTGACGACGCCAAGATAATGCTCCAGCGGATCCTCGTCTGGCTTGCAGCCAACGGTCTCCGCGATCTGGCCAGTGACGAGTCGCCCGAAGGTCTCTGCCTGAATCTTGATCGCCTCAGGCCCGAGGTCAGCGAGAATGTCCGACGCTCTTGAGAACAGGAAATCGCCGGTGAGAATCGCGACAGTATTACCCCATCTGGAGTTCGCGCTGTCGCTGCCGCGCCGGACATCTGCCTCGTCCATGACGTCGTCGTGATAGAGGGTCGCCTGATGTGTCAGCTCGATTGCAATGGCCGCTGGCACTATGCGCGGGTCGTTCGGGTCACCAAACTGGGCAGCCAGGAGAACGAGCGTCGGCCGGAATCGCTTGCCGCCGGCCTGGATCAGATGCGCCGCAGCCTCGTCTAGGACCTCGTGCTGCGCCTTCGCGGCAGCACGCAAGCCCTCTTCGACCCGTGCTAGTCCGTCAACCACCTCAGACGCAAGCACGGAATCTGAAAGTTCCATCACAGCAGCGGCCATCACTTAGGTCCCCTCATGGGCCCGCGGTTTGCCGGGGCCAGTATTAGCTGAGGCTATCCTCTAGCTTTTCCCAAGTCGCATGGATGCCGGCGTCAGCGCCATTACCGGGACACCTGGGTGAGTGTGCGCTCTGAGGTAATCAGCGTACGAAGAGCTGACTGGCAGCGTGACTGGCCAGGTGGAGCAGCGGCCCTGGCACGATGCCTAGGACCACGGTCGCGATTGCGCCGAGACCGACGGCCAGACCGGTATAGGCGCTCGGCTTGACTACGACCGGGCCTTCGGGGGCAGGCTCGCTGAAGTACATCAGGACAATCACCCGGACATACGGGAATGCCAGTATCGCGCTGCTAATTGCACCGATGATCACAAGCGGCAACGCGCCGCCAGCGATTGCGGCATTGAACACCGCGAACTTTCCGATGAATCCGCTCGTCAGCGGGATACCGGCGAAAGCAATGAGGAACAGAGCGAACACGCCCGCCACCAGCGGCGACCTCTTTCCGAGGCCAGCCCAGCTCGACATGTGAGCTGCCTCGCCACCCTGGTCCCTAACCAATGTCACGATGGCAAAAGCGCCGATAATCGCGATGCCGTATGCGGCGAGGTAGAACAGGCTGCTCGACAAGCCCGTCACGGTCGCAGCTACCACACCGGTAAGCACATACCCGGCTTGGGCGATCGAGGAGTAGGCAAGCAGCCTCTTCACGTCGGTTTGGGTCAGGGCAATGATCGAGCCGATCAGCATGGTGACGATGGAGACCGCCCACATGGCGGGCCGCCACGTCCAAGTGAGCTGGCCGAATGCTACATAGAAGACCCGAAGCAGCGCACCGAATGCTGCCACCAGAGTGCAAGAGGCCATGAGCGCGGTGATCGGGGTAGGAGAGCCCTGATAAACGTCGGGCTTCCACGCCTGGAATGGAACGGCACCGATCTTGAACAGCAACCCGATTCCCAGCAACGCGATGCCCGCATACAGCAAGGTCGCAGACGCTGTACCGGAATGCGCGGCATCAGCGATCCCAGACAGCTTGATCGAGCCCGCGTAGCCGTACAGCATTGCGATGCCGAACAGAAAGAACGCGGACGAGAACGCACCGAGCAGGAAATACTTCATGGCGGCTTCTTGCGACAGCAGCCGGCGCCGCCTGGCGAGCCCGCACAGCAGGTACAGCGGCAGTGAGAGCACTTCGAGCGCGACGAACATCGTCAGCAAGTCGTTGGCGGCCGGGAACAAAAGCATGCCGCCGACCGCGAACAGCGTGAGTGGAAAGACCTCGGTATGCGCGAGGCCCGCAAGGAAGCTCTCTCGCTCCTCAGTGCTACCTGGCACCGCGGCCGCTGACGGGGTGAATGAACTGACCTCGTGTGAAGACTCGGCGATCAGCAGCACGCTGACGAATGCGAGCACCAGGATCGTGCCCTGAATGAACAGCGTCGGCCGGTCTACGCCAACGGTCCCGACCGCGGCGACGGCACCGACATGACCGCCGTCGAAGATGGAACTGCGAGCTGCTAGGACGACAGTGAGCACGAAGGCGCCGGCCAGGCTGCCCAGGCTCAGGGCGATCTCCATCGGGCGGCGAAGCGCCCTAGGTGCGAACGCCTCGACAAGCACGCCTGCCAGTGCAGCGGCGAACACGAGCAGCATCGGGGACAGAAGGCTCCACTCGATGCTGGGAGTGGGGATTGTCGGCGCGATAGCCGCGACTGTCCCGGTCACGCCGAGCTCCTTTGCTTCAGTGTGATTGCCCCGTGCGCAGTTTTTGCTCCGACCCCAGTGTTTGCTCCAAACCCAGTGATAGCGCCATGCCCATGATGCTCAGCGATACGGCCGACGGCACTGTGCCGGATGAGGCTTGTGGTGCTCGCAGGTTTGCCCGCAGCCGCGGGGGCGGGATGCGGCGGCCGCGGATCCGTGCTATGTACCCCAGTCAGCGTGCTGTGCACTGCCGGGTTGATGATGTCGATTACCGGCTTGGGGTAAACGCCGAGCGCGATGATGAGCAGAATCAGCGGGCCTACGGCCCAAAGTTCCCTGGGCTTGAGGTCGGTCATATCAGCGACTTCGGGCCGCACCGGGCCGGTCATCGTGCGCTGGTACATCCACAAGATGTAGATGGCCGCAAGGATGATGCCCAACGTGGCGAGGATCGCCGCGGCCTCGTATCGGGTGAAGGTCCCGACCAGGACGAGGAACTCGCTGACAAAGGTGTTGAGGCCCGGCATGGCCAACCCGGCCAGGCCAGCGATCAGGAATGTCCCGGCTAGCAACGGCGCCACCTTCTGCACGCCGCCGTAGTCGTTAATCAGAGCCGAGCGGCGCCGCGCGACCAGGAAACCAGCGATGATGAACAGCGCACCAGTAGCGAATCCGTGGTTGACCATATAGAGCGTCGCGCCAGTCTGGCCCTGGCTTGTCATCGCGAAGATGCCCAGCGTGATCAGCCCCATGTGGGAAACCGACGTGTAGGCGATCAGGCGCTTCATGTCGGCTTGCCCGATCGCGACGACGGCTCCGTACAGGACGCCGATCACCGACAGGACGATGATCAGGGGCGTGAAGTAATGCGCTGCCGATGGGAACAAGTCGAGGCAGTACCTGATCATGCCGAACGTGCCAACCTTGTCGAGCACGCCAACCAGGAGCACTGCTGCGCCCGGCTGAGCCGCGGTGGCTGCATCGGGCAGCCAAGTGTGGAATGGCCACAGCGGTGCCTTGATCGCGAATGCGACGAAGAAACCGAGGAACAGCCACTTTTCCGAGGTGGGGCTCAGCACCAAGGTGCTGAGCTGGCTGAACAGGAACGTGCCCGTGTGGCCGCCATGCGTGGAGTACACGTACAGCGCAATGACCGCTGCGAGCATGAGCAAGCCGCCAAGCAGGCTGTAGAGCAGGAACTTCACAGCTGCGTACTGCCGCTGGCCAACTCCGAAACTGCCGATCATGAAGTACATCGGCACGAGCATGGCTTCGAAGAAGACGTAAAACAGGAAGACGTCGGTAGCAGCGAAGACCCCGATCATCATGGTTTCGAGGACCATCATCCAGATGAAGTACGTCTTCGCGCTGCGAGCTCGTGGCGACGCGTCCGTGGTTGGGGTATCGGCCAGACGCCCCTCGACTTCGTTGACGGTCTCAACGTCATTCCACGAAGCCAGTATCACGACTGGCATCAGGACAGCGGACATGACGATAAGCACGAGCGCAATGCCGTCGGCACCGACCGCGTAATGCACGCCGAACTGCGGTATCCACTGGTACACCTGCTGGAATTGGAACCTCGCGCCGCCGGGCTTGAAGGCGACGGCCATGGCGACCGTGACAGCCAGAGTGAGCAGCGAGAAACCGAGCGCGACTCGCTTGACCAGCAGGTCGCGAGCGCGTTGGTCAGCGGGGCTGCCGGGCGCCGACCTGCCTGGGGTCAGCGCGATGGCCAAGGCACCAACGAGCGGGATCGCGCCCGCTACCGTCAGCCAGGGGAAAGTGCTCATCAGATCCGCAGCCTCACCAGCTCTAGAGCCTTACCAGCAGCAAGGCGCCGACCAGCAGCACCGCGCCTACCAGCATTGACAGCGCATACGAGCGGACGAAGCCCGTCTGCAGTTTCCGCAACCGTCCAGACCCGCCGCCAAACGTCGCGGCTACGGTGTTTACGAGCCCGTCAATGCCGCGGTTGTCGAAGAACACTGACAGCCGGGTCAGCCATTGACCTGGCCGCATCAGCAGGCCCTCATTGACCGAGTCGCCGTAGAGGTCCTTTCGGGCCGCGACAGTGACCGGGCTACCCGCAGGAGCGGTAACCGGGACTTCGCGGCGGCCGTAAAGCGCCCACGCAATGGCCATGCCAATCACGACCAGAACCAACGCCGCGCCGCCCGCCTTGGTCCAGATGCCGTGCTGGGTCGGCGGGACGCCGGTGACCGGGCCCAGGAAGTTCAAAAGCCTGTTGCCGAGGATCAAGAATCCGCCGGCCGCCACAGAACCGATGGCCAGGACGATCATCGGCGACCACATCACGGGCGGCACCTCGTGCGGGTGCACAGAGTCATCCCAGCGCTTCTCGCCGGTAAAGGTCATCAGCATCACTCGGGTCATGTAGAAGGCTGTGATGCCGGCACCGATGAGGGCAGCGGTTCCGAGCAGCGCGCCGGATGTGCCGCCCTTTTCGAAGGCAGCGTCGATGATCGGATCCTTGGTGAAGAAACCGGACAGCGGTGGTATGCCGATGATCGCCAGGTAGCCAAGGCCGAACGTGACAAACGTGATCGGCATGACATTGGCGAGGCGGCCGAACCGGCGCATGTCGACCTCGTCGTTCATCTCATGCTTGACCGAGCCTGCCCCAAGGAACAGCCCGGCCTTGAAGAAGCCGTGCGCCAGGAGGTGCGCGATCGCGAAGACGTATCCAGCCGGGCCCAGACCGGCAGCCAGCATCATGTAGCCGATCTGGCTCATCGTGGATCCAGCAAGCGCTTTCTTGATGTCGTCCTTGGCGCATCCGATGATCGCTCCGAACAGCAGCGTCACGGCACCCACGATGGCTACAGCCAGCCTGGCATCAGCACTGAGGTTAAAGATCGGGGACGATCTGACGATCAGGTACACACCAGCGGTGACCATCGTCGCCGCATGAATGAGCGCCGAGACGGGCGTGGGCCCTTCCATCGCGTCCAGCAGCCAGGACTGCAGCGGTACCTGGGCCGACTTACCGCATGCACCAAGCAGCAGTAGCAAGCCAAGTGCGGTCACGACGCCATGACTTGCCGAATGCACGGCGCCAAATACCCCGCCGAATGTCACGGAGCCGAACTGGAAGAACATCAGCATGACGGCGAGCGACAGGCCGACATCGCCGACACGGTTGGCGATGAATGCCTTCTTAGCCGCCACGGCCGCGGCCGGCTTGTATTGCCAGAACCCGATGAGCAGGTAAGACGCGAGACCGACACCTTCCCAGCCCGCATACAGGCCCAGGTAGTTGTCGGACAGAACCAGCAGCAGCATGGCCGCCAGGAACAAGTTCATGTACCCGAAGAACCTGCGTCGCTCCGGATCGTGCGACATGTAGCCGACCGCGAAGATGTGGATCAGCGAGCCGACTCCGGTGATCAGCAGCACGAAACAGATCGAAAGCGGGTCGAGCAGCAGGCTCAGCGGCACGCGGAAGCGGGCAACATCGATCCACTGAAAGATCGTGAGCACCCGCGCGCGCTGCGAAGCCGGGTAGCTGAGCATCTGGCCGAACGCGGCTGCACCGTACAGGAACGCCAGCACCGGCATGGCGACGCCCAGCAAGTGGCCCCAGGAGTTCGTACGTTTTCCGCCAAGCAACAAGACAGCCGCGCCGATGAGCGGAAACGCGAGCAAGAGCCATGCCGCGTTCTGGAGGCCGGTCGCATGCAGGCTCGTCAGCCCCACCGCATGCTGTGCCGCAAATTGCTGGGCACCAACATGCTGGGCCGCAGCATGCTGGGCCGCAACTGAGCCGGTCATGGCTCCCTTTCGTCAGTACTTCATCAGGTTCGCGTCATCGACCGACGCGGACCTGCGTGCTCGGAAAATAGCGGTAAGGATTGCCAGGCCGACGACCACTTCGGCAGCCGCGACGACCATCACGAAAAACGCGATGACCTGGCCGTCAAGGCCGCCATGCATCCGGGCGAAGGCAAGAAACGCAAGGTTGCACGCGTTGAGCATCAGCTCAACACACATGAACACGACGATCGCGTTGCGCCGCACAAGCACGCCGACAGCGCCGATCACAAACAAGATCACCGCAAGCCCGATGAAGTGTGCCGGCGTTACCACTGCTCATCACCTGCATCCCGACCTGATGGTGAAGCTGGCTCCTGCGGCTCCTGCGGCTCGTCGGTCGCGGGCGCGCCTGCGTGCGCGCGCGGCCCGCCATTAATCTCCGGCTGGCCGCCGCCGACCGCCGTGGCGCTTCCTGGCGCCGCGCGCTGGCCCGACAGCACATGGCTGACCGACAGCTCTGACTGCGTCCCGTCCGGGAGTAGCGCTGGCATATCCACGGCGTTGTGCTGAGCGTAAGTTCCCGGTCCTGGCAACGGCGTTGGCCGTCCAGTCGCGACCCGACGGGCTGCCAGCTCCCGCTGCGTTGGCTTGGGCTTGGTGCGCTCGCGATGGGCAAGCACCATGGCCCCAACGGCTGCGACGATCAGCAGGGCGCTGGTGATTTCGAACGGGTACAGGTACCTGGTGAAGATCAAGTGAGCAAGGTCGCTGACGTTCGCATTGCCGAACTGCGCGCCGCTCGGCGCGGCAGGCCCGATCACTGCATGCCCGACGACCAGCGACAGCAGCACGAGCATGGCGATGCCGGCAAGCGCGGCCCACAGACGCTGGCCCCTGATCGTTTCGATGATCGAGTCCGCAGCGCTAATGCCGACGATCATCAGCACGAACAGGAACAGCATCAGTACCGCACCCGTGTACACGATGACCTGGACGAACGCCAGGAACGGCGCGCCCAGCATTGCGTACATGACGGCCAGCGACAGCATTACGACGGCCAGCAGCATCGCGCAGTGCACGGCCTTGCGAGCAAGCACCATGCCAAGCGCCGCAGCCACAGCAAGAATCGCCAGGATCCAGTACGCGACCAGCCTGGTTGTCTCTGCTGCCGGGCCGGCCAGCACGAATGAATGGGTCACTGCAAGTCTCCCGACTGCGTGGTGCCCGACTGTCCTTCTGAGGATTGTGCGTCGGAGGGTTGTGCAGCAGAGGATTGCCCCGCGGCCGACTGGCCAGTCCGGGACTGAGCACCAGTCGCCGCGTCCGGCTGGCTGGCCGCGAGCATCGCGCCCAGTCGGTAATAGTCCTCTTCGGTCTCGCCGAGCATCATCGGGTGCGGCGGCGCCTCCATGCCGGGCTGAAGCGGCGCAACCAGCTGCTCTTTGGTCCAGATCAAGTTCTCGCGGCTGTCGTCAGCGAGCTCATAGTCGTTCGTCATCGTCAGCGCCCGGGTCGGGCACGCTTCGATGCACAGCCCGCACAAAATGCAGCGCAAGTAGTTGATCTGGTAGACGCGCCCGTACCGCTCCCCAGGTGAGTACCGCTCATCAGGGGTGTTATCCGCGCCCTCGACGTAGATGGCGTCGGCTGGGCAGGCCCAGGCACACAGTTCGCACCCGATGCATTTCTCCAGGCCATCGGGCCAGCGATTGAGCTGGTGCCGGCCGTGGAACCGCGGCGCTGTCGGCACCTTCTCCTCGGGATATTGGACCGTGTCAACCTTGTTGAACATCTGCCGGAAGGTGACGCCAAAACCCTTGATGGGCTTCAGGAAGTCAGGCACCTGTGACCTCCTTAGTGTCGTCGCCGGTAATGCCCGCTAGTACCGGCTTGCCGGTCGTCGCGATCCCGATGCCGTGGTAATGGGGAAGGTCCAAGGGCGGAGTGGGGAACGGGGCGGGTTCAGCGGCCCCTTCTTCCACAAGTGCTTCTTCTTCCGCCTCGGCCGCCTCGCGCTCGGCTCGCTCGCCAGCTGCTTCCCATCGCCACAGCAGAAGCAGGATCACAAGGACAATCCCGCCCGCCACCAGGTACACGCCGGTGCTAGGTCCATGCCGTCGGTACACCCGTGCGGTCGCGACAAGCAACGTCCACCCAAGTGCAGCCGGTATGAGCACCTTCCAGCCGAGGCGCATCAGCTGGTCGTAGCGGATCCTGGGCAGCGTGGCGCGCAACCAGAAGAACACGAAGATGAACGTCAGAACCTTGGCCAGGAACCAGAGAACCGGCCACCAGCCGCTGTTTGCGCCCGACCAGACCGAAAGCGGCCATGGCGCCCGCCAGCCACCGAGGAACAAAGTCGTCGCCAGCGCGGACACGGTGATGACGTTCACGTATTCGGCCAGCTGCAAGATCGCGAACTTCAGCGAGGAGTACTCGGTGTGATATCCGCCCACGAGCTCGCCTTCGCCCTCAGGCAAGTCGAACGGCAGTCGGTTGGTCTCGCCAACCATCGTGATCAGGTAGATCAGGAACGAAGGCAGCAGCAAGATCGCAAACCACGACGGCCAGTGCAAGATGGCGCCGAACAGATGGAACGTTGGCCCGTTGGCCTGGGCTTGCACAATCGCTGTTGTGGACAGTGAGCTGGAGTACAAGAAGACCGGGACGAAGGCCAGCCCCATGGCGATCTCATAGCTGATGACTTGGGCCGACGAGCGGAGGCCGCCGAGCAGTGAGTACGGCGAACTCGCCGACCACCCGGCCAGCACGATCCCGTACACGCCAAGTGAGCTCATCGCGAGGATGAGCAGTACCGCCACTGGCAGGTCGGTGAGCTGCAGAGGAGTCCGGACGCCAAAGATCGAGACAATCGGGCCCCATGGGATCACCGCGAAGCTGATGAACGCGGGGATTACCGAGACCGCCGGGGCGAGCCAGAAGAGGATCTTGTCCACGCCCCGCGGCACGATGTCTTCCATCAGCGCCAGCTTGATGCCATCCATAAGGGACTGCAGGAGCCCAAACTTACCTGCGCGGTTCGGGCCGGGCCGCTGTTGCATACGGCCGATGATGCGGCGCTCGGCCCAGATCGCCATCAACGTCGTGATCATCAGGAACGCGAAGATGATGATCACTTTGAGGATGACTAGCCACCACGGGTCGTGACCGAAACTCGCAAGCGTGGGAATGTCGCTGACCGGCTTGCTGGCCGCTAGGCCACTCATTCCGCGCTCCTTACTGATACGCCGCTACCGTGGC
>Ga0126373_10000264_pt1 | contig 34889 bp, 42 predicted proteins | sample PanSoiMetPlot_11_FD_92545 | JGI IMG/M metagenome (GOLD analysis project Ga0126373, IMG submission 92545) | Tropical forest soil microbial communities from Panama - MetaG Plot_11 | ecosystem: Environmental > Terrestrial > Soil > Tropical forest > Bulk soil | place: Panama | collected 2016-02-17 | reverse complement strand
TGACTTTCAAAGCGGCTTACTGGGCCGGTTACAGGCACATGTGAGGCGCGGCGCGGGCTGTTACCCTTATCGCCTGACCCTGCGGTGCGCTGGATCGGTGGAACCCTAGTCCCTTGGGCGTGACCCGTGCGATTTGGCGATATGCTCTCCCCGCTCCCGGACCAACCCGAGAGGGTTTGAGAGTGCAGCCTGTCAATAGGGCAGGCAATAGTGTGTTAGCTTATTGATCTAACAAGCTTATTAGGGACGGCATGGAAACGCATCGCCGCAAAGCGCGCAGAGAATACGCAACAAGATCAAACACATGCGAATATAGCCTATCCCGTATTAGATGGCCTACGGTAGGCGTTTGATTTTCGGGTATGTAGGTAGCGGGCGGGTCCGAATAACGCATCAGCGGTCAATTGTGGGGGTCGTTTTTTGCCGCCGCCTTTGCCGCCGTAGCGCCGCCCGTGCGTTATTTCGCTTCCGGGGCACCGGAGATAGGGTCAGACGTTGCGCCGCTCTCTGGCGCTCTAATGCGGCCGCGACGGCGCATCATTTCCGCTCGCCCGCGTGCCCTTGCTTCCGGCGAACGCCGCCGGTCGCCCGTCTCATACCGCGCTAGCTGTTCCCGGATCGCCTGCCGCTCACTGATCTGTCGCGCTAGCTCGCCGTCCAGCACAGCAATGAACCAAGCCGGAGCGCGCCGCGTGCCGTTCGCCCAGTGCCGCATCAATACTTGCGACGCGCGCCCGTTCCCTAACCTCACAACCGTCTCTGCTATAGACGGACATCCCCATCGCCAAGCACGATCAAGTCGCGGAACCACCGTCGCCTCTATCGCCCTCCGTATCGGACCCGATACGATACCTCGACGGTACGCGGCGAGATGGCGGGCAGATTTGCCGGTGCGCGGCTTCCGTTTTGCCGTCATAGGCTTACCCCATAGTTCCGCCGCTTCCGACAGTCAATCCCAGCTCTCCGGCGACCGGGAACCGACACGCTGGCGAGCGTAAGAGGCCACGTCTAACGACTAACCGACGACTAATCGGCGGGAACCTATCGGCATTGCGTTAGACGGCAAGCACTTACGCCTAGCGCCGATCTGTATGTCAGTCAGGTCGCCGGGCAGACGGCGTTCCGTCCTATCCCGTAGGCGACGGTCGCTCGCCCGCGCCCCCTGCGACGTGGCATGGCCCAGTGCTTGGCGATTTCGGGGGCACCCCGCCTCTTTGCCGCCCCGGAAAATTTGGCATTGGGATTTCGTTAGACTATAAGGCTAACGGAGGTATGTATTATGGTTGATCGAGCGGAGTTATTATTGGCGGTAGGGCGAGTGAGGGCTGAGTATTCGCCGTTGGATCGGAGTTTAAGTTTGGTATGTATGGGGTTGGAGCGATTTTTGGCAGCTGAGGGGCGGAAGCGGGTTTTTGACAAGCGTGCTTACCAAAGGGAGTACATGCGGCGGTATCGTTCTGGGTTGGTTAAGAAGCGGCGGAAGCGTGGGCGCAAGTGAGCATGATTGAGCGTGTGGCGCGGGCGATAGCTGACAAGATGGAAGTTGACTGGCGCAATCCGCCTACAGTCAAGCCGTCATTGAGGATGATCAACAATATGGCCCGCGCTGCCATTGCGGCGATGCGGGAGCCGAGTGATAAAATGCTGGATGCAGTTGGGGTGCGGTATAACCGAGGCAACAAAAAATATTTCTGGCAAGCCATGATCGACGCGGCGTTGGAGGAAAAATGACTGGTACGCGCGCGTGGCGGCGGGATGTTGTGGCGACGCGGTTAGTGCCGAGTGGGGAGGCGCTGGTGCGGATTGATCTGGTTGGTCCTGATGCGCAGGCGCATTGGGAGAGTGTGCAGGGCGACATCAATCATTTGGATTACAAGGTTTACCGGTCTTACGCGGACAAGCGGGTTTGTGCTGGTCCGTTTACGGGGATGGAATTGGTTGCGGAGCCGCGCTGGCATGACGGCAATTTATGTTTGAAGCTCAGTGGGCGGTATGAGCGTGAGTTATGGGATGTGATTGAGAAGGCGATATCTCGCCAACCGCAGTCGGTTCTCAATATTGGTTGTTGTGAGGGGTATTATGCGGTGGGTCTGGCGCGCCGCCTGCCGCAGGCTGGGGTTTATGCGTGTGACATTGCGCTGGAGGCGATGCGGCTGACCAGCGAGGCGGCGGCGCTCAATGGGGTATCGGACCGTGTGGTTGCGTTTGTGACGGATCGCGGGGTTGGCATCACGCCGGAACCGCCGTGTCTGGTGGTCATTGACAATGAGGGAGCGGAGGAAGACGCGGTGGCATCGTTGCTGGCGCTCAACGGTGATTTCATCATCGAGTGTCATGATTTTCTCAATTCGGGGGTGAGCGAGCGGATTGCGGCGTTGCTGGCGGCGACGCATGAGATTGAGCGCATTGATCCGGCGCTGGACGCGGAGTTTATTGCGGCGCAACAGACGATGTTTTTGGGGATGATTTTCACTGAGAAGCGCGCCAAGCAAACTTGCTGGCTGGCGTGCTGGCGCAAACCGGTCTAGCTTGGCGGCGGAGAGGACACCATGGCGGAAGTCAATCCTGACATACTGGCGCAACTGCATCGCATTCATCAGGCGGTCAACGCCGGGACCTTGGACCGGGACAGCGTCAACGATGCGTTGCGCCTGATCCACGATTTCCTGACCGGCAAGGCTTATGAGGAAGCCCCGGAGGCGGAGGTTGCGGACGACGAGGCGGACGACGAGGCGGACGATGTGCACCCTACCAAGCGCGCCCCGCGCAAGAAGCGATAATCACTGACGAGCTAGCTGCGGTTTTGGCGGCGGCCCCGGACGGGCTGTTGCTGGAGTTCGGCACCGGGGCGGGCGGTTCGGCGCGCCGTTTTGCCGAGCGCACGCCGCGCCCGCTATGGACCTTCGACTGGTTTCTGGGTCTGCCCGAGACTTGGGACCAGTGGGATCAGGCCGGGGCGTTCACCCAGTTCGGCGAGATACCGAAGGTTCCCGACCATGTGCATGTCGTTGCCGGGATGCTGCAACTGACCTTGCCGTTGTTCCTGCGCCGCCACGTCGAGCCGGTGGCGTTCGTGCATTTCGATCTTGATCTGTACTCGTCCACCAGTTTTGCCCTGATGACCATCCACCAGCGCTTTGCCCATGGCGCGATCCTGTTGTTTGACGAGATGCTGGGGCGGCCGCGCAATCTGGAGCATGAGGGCAAGGCGTTCTGCGAATTTCTCAGGGCCACCAATTACGCCGCCGAGTATCTGGGGCAGATGCACGGCGAGAGCGCGATTTTTCGGCTCTTGACAGCGCCAGCGTAGTTTGCTTCGCTACACTTGTTGCGTGCTGAACCATGCCGTGCCACTGGCAACCCCGGCACGGCCCAAGCGGCGGGGCGGCTTTCGCGGGCCGCCCCGTTCCGGTGCGATGAAGACAATCCCGGTCATGTTGCGGCTTGATCCTGCGGACTGGAAGCTGTTCCAGCAGGAAGCCAAGGCGCTTGATCTGACGCGAGCGCAACTTATCCGCAAGATCATGCACCAGTGGCTGGAGAAGGCGAGCAAGAAAGCCAAATGAAGATCGCGCTGATCACTACGACGATCCATACGCCCAAGGTGCTGGCGCTGTACCGCAAGCATGCCGAGACGTTACCGGACGACTTCAGGACGTTTATTGCGGGCGACCTGAAAACGCCGGACTTGTTCGACGGACCGTGGGTTTATCTTGACCCGGTGCAACAGCAGGCGGCGTGGAAGACATCGCGCGTGCTGCCGTGGAACTCGATCACCCGGCGCAACATCGCGCTGCTGGAAGCGCTCAAGTGGGGCGCGGAGCTTATAATCACCATTGACGACGACAATATCCCGATCACTTCCGACTACTTCGATCATTTCGAACTGACGATGGCGAAGCCGTTCAACGGGCTGCGGGTGGCGTCCTCGACGGGGTGGTTCGATGTCGGCCAAATGGTTTTTCCGACAGCTTCACATCGAGGTTTCCCGGCTGAGAAGTTGGGAGTGCATGCACTTAACCCTTGCGTGGGCGCTAATATTGGGGTCTGCGCTGGTGTTGTTCTGGGCGATCCTGATATCGCTGCGGTGACCCGCATCGCCACCCATCCGATTACGCACGTGGCTTCGGAAGTCTTACGGGCGGGCGTGGTGGTCGATGCTTTGACGGTCTTCAACACCCAGAACACAGCGGTACTGCGGAGGTTTGCGCCATGCCTTTTATGTTGTCCGCAATTCGGCCGTTACGACGATATCTTCGCCTCGCTGATCTGCCAGAGGATGATGAGAGACGAAGGCTATTACGTTCACTTCGGGCAACCTTTCGTGTGGCAAGAAAGGAACCCGCACGATCTGAACGCCGATCTGGAACAGGAAGTGTTCGGCATGAAGCACGTGGTGCATCTGGCGGGCGTGCTTGACCATATGAAGACGTTCGCTGTTGATAAGCATCCGGTTCGCCAGATGTACGATGTGATTTCGCACGTTGGCTGGTGCCCGGACGGCGTAGCAGAGCTAGCCGATACGTGGATGACCGACGTGGAGAGCGTCCTATGACCGGTAGGGTTCCCATTGTTGATGTTATTGCAAAAGAGATAGGTGAAAAGCTGGAAGGTGAGAAGCTCGACACCGTGCTGAATGCCCTGTCTCTGGCTGTGCAGTACATCATCATGGAAGCGCCAAAGGAACAGCGAGAGAAATTATGGGCGTATTTCGTTAAACACACTGATGAGGACCTAACGCTGCGGCAGCTAGATGATGAACAAGGTCTGCATTAGCTACTCGTCCAAGAACCGGCTGCATTACACCAAGCAGACCGCCCCGCCGCTGCTCAAACAGGAGGGGTGGGACCTGTGGTGGTTCGACGCCTCTGACGAACCGGAAGCCCTGAAATACTTTGAGAAGGCCGACTGTTTCCGCGAGCGCCTGACCGGCGGGTCGTGCCGCTATATCGTCTATGCGCTGACCAAGATGCTGACCGATCCGACCTACGACTATGTCGGGCTGTGCGAAAACGATCTGAGGCTGGAACCGGGTTGGTTCAAGCCGACCATGGAACTGTTCGCGGACGGCGCGGAGCAGGGCTTGAAGGTCGGGGCGGTGTCGGCGCGGACCTACGTCGACCGCATACTGGTGCAGCGCAAGGGCCACGCCCTGATGCACAACATCGGCGCAGGCCACATCATCTTTACCCGCGAGGCGGCGGAACTCGTCCTCAACCAATACCGGACGGGATTTGCCGGTGAGAACCGGCGCGTCTTCAGCATGCTGTCGGGGGTCGATATCGGCCGCTACTGGGCGTTCCGGGGGCTGGACAACATGCTGGTGGCCGACTGGTCCTATGACCGGATGATGGCGCAGCGCGGCTGGGCGTCGCTGGCGCTGGTGCCGACCAGAGCTAAACAGCTAGATCAGATCGAGAAACAGGGCCTTAAGCTCGCTAAAAAACCGGTAAAGGAATTGGCTAACGATGTTGCCTTTAAGACGTTCGTAGATCGTTCTGGTCTGGTGCGGAGCGGGCATTTCGACCTGCCGACTACTCCCGGCGCACGACTGTTTTATGACACGATGTGGACTATCTTCCCGCACCAGATATTCACGTTGGGCGGCAGTTATTCCGGCGACTGGCGGTTCAAGTGGTCGCTGGGCTGGGGCTGTTTTGCGTGGAAGTCCGGGGCGGTCCCGCAAGGCAAGGTCAGGTTCAACGGCGGCACCGATGCCGCAACCTTCCCCACGGTCAACATCCCCTGCCTTGGCCCGGTCGATCTGGTGGTGTCTGGCGGCGAGGCGGGCGGCAAGGTCAAGGTCGAGGATGAGCTATCCGGCTTCTCCTGCGAACCAGAGCTTATACCGGAGGGCGCGGGCAATGTGCTGCAACTCGCCATCCCCGGCGGGCTGGGATACCGAATGGTAAGACTGACCGCTCTAACATCGGGTATCGTCTTCTACGGGGTCCGGGCGCGCGAGGCGCAACCCTACGTTCCGGGGGTGAAGTTCGACTTCAATGCCCTGCCGCCCCTATGATCCTGCAACTCAATCCGCCGCTGGAGATGATCACGCCATTGGGGGAAGCCGAAGCACACTTTCTGGAGAACGAGGGTGACCGGATTTTCTTTGGCGTATTCCAGAAGGTGACCGGAGAAAACTGGTGGTTCGAAAATCATCATGTGCGCCTCGCTACTTGCCTTACCAGTGGGAGGCCCAAGGTTTCGACTATTACGCTCTCTATGACGATGAAGTCCGCCCTAGCCCCTCACTTGAGGCGACACAAATGACTGAGCGCAAGTATTTGCCCACCATTGCCGATCTGATCGACCGGCTGTCGATTACGCTGATGAAGTCGATCTTCATCCCAGATAACCGGCGGGCTTATCTGGCAGAGATGAAGCTGATCATGGATGATATCGGCGCAGCTTGGACTGGATGGTCAAAGGGCGGCCCGTACATGAACCCAGCCAACTTGATCTATGCCGTTTTGGTTCTGATGCTCTCCAATCGCTACATCTGGGAGAACGAGGCGATAGCGCGCAAGTCCGGTAAGGGCGGACGCTTACGCGCTACACACAGCGTCAATGGTGTGCGCAACCGCGCCAAGAACGAAATATCGAAAATCTTCGGCGAACGCGTCGATCACAAGATTGATTGTCTTGCCGCCGATTTGCCCACCGATGTCGGGGACTGGAGGGTCTTTGACTGAGCTTCACGAAATCCTGCGCATCAATCAAGAAGAGATGTGGGAAAAGCTGAACTCGTCCGATGTCCAAGAAATAAAGGCGCAGTTCCCGCTGTATTACTGCGTCAATGGTGCGGGCACGATCACGATGTGGCCGCGCCTGACTGATGATGTGAACCTTAGATTGTATTGGGCGATTAGCGGAGAAAACGATGCGGCGGGTGTTAATTACCGGCAGTCACGGGTTCGTTGGGCGGCGCTTCGTCAAGCATTTCGCCGACTGTGGCGATGAGGTTCACTGCGTCGATAACATGGTGTCGGGCGTGCCGACCGAAGACTGGGTGCATAAGCCCGACAAGACCGACAAGCTGCGGATCAACTTCGCCGATTGTCGGTCCTTCCTGATGGCTCTCCAGCCGGGCGCTTTCGATCTGGTGATCCATTGCGCTGCCGTGGTAGGCGGCCGGTTGAAGATCGAGCATGACACGCTGGCCGTTGCCACCGATCTGTCGATTGACGCGGAGTTTTTCAATTGGGTGGTGCGTGGCAAGACCATGCCCAAGGTGATCTATTTTTCATCGTCCGCTGCGTATGGATCGATGTACCAGACACGGGACAATCCCGTAGGCGCGATGGAGCTTTATGAAGAACTCATAGAGTTTAATGAAACCATAGCGCTGCCGGACATGACCTATGGCTGGGCCAAGGTGTCCGGTGAGTATCTGGCGAAGTTCGCTGCCGAAGAGTACGGGTTAGATGTTCACGTTTACCGTCCGTTCGGCGGCTATGGCGATGATCAAAGCTTCGACTATCCGTTCCCGTCGATCATCCGCCGCATCGTCAATGGCGAGGACCCGGTCATGGTCTGGGGTTCCGGCGATCAGCGCCGCGACTTCATCTACATCGATGACGTAGTTGAGTGCATAATCCAGAGCATGGACGCTCCGCCGGGCACTACCCTCAATATCGGCAGCGGTGTCGGTACATCGTTCCGCGAGCTAGCCACGCGCTCCTGTGAGGTCCTTAACGTGCACCGGCTTGTGCGCAACGACCCGGACAAGCCGGAAGGCGTCTTCAGCCGCGTTGCCGATGTAACCAGAATGGCCCGGTATTATACGCCACGGATCACGTTGGAAGACGGCATCGAGCGTGTAGCGTACCAGATCAGGAAGATCAATGGGCGATAGAGAAACAGCGGTCAAGTTTTTCAACCAAGGCGTAGCTTGCATCAACGACAAGTCGAAGCCGACCAATCCGTCGACTGCGTTCCAGCTATTCGCGTCCGCCTGCCATCTCGATCCGACATGGGCACAGGGCTATTTCCAGTACGGCAACAACTGCATTGACCTGAACTTCTACAAGGCCGCCATCGCCTCGTTCCGCCGCGCGCTTCAGCAGAGCAATACCAGAGAAGAGATGGCGAAGACCTACTCCAATCTGGGCTGGGCGTTGTTCGTGGACGGACAGATCGACGCTGCGGGCAAGGCACTGGAGCGCTCGTTAGAGTTGGACAAGTCTTACCCGGCGACATGGACGAACCTGTCTCAGGTCTACAGCCTGCTGGACGACGACAAGCGCGCCATCGAGCATGCCAAGAAGGGCTGGGAACTGGAGCCGGACAACCCGGTAACGGAGGCGGCCTATGCTTTTGCTCTCTTATTCGGGCGGCGGCTTAAGGATGGGTTTCGCCACTTTGAAATCCGCTTCAAGTGGCGGCTGCACCAGTTCCTACAATATCCGTATGCCAAATGGCTGGGCGAAGAGGACAAGACTGTCTTTCTGGTTGCCGATCAGGGGATGGGCGACACTCTGTGTTTTGCGCGTTTTGTTCATCAGGCGGCCAAACGGGCGAAGTTCATTCATGCTTATGTGCAGCCGGAACTGATGCGGCTGTTCATGCACGCCTTCATTGACATCCCGAACATAAATCTATTGCCGTTCGGGTCGTCGTTCCCGCAGGCTGACGCATGGACGACGTTCGTCAGTCTGCCGTTCGCGCTGGGGTTGAGCGATGAGGAAATCCGCAAGCAGAAGCAAGTCTCTTACCCATTGCTGTCGCTACCGACAACGTGGATGGTGCCCGATCAGAAAGTTCACATTGGTATTCAGTGGGGCGGTTCAAAGCTCAACGACATTGACAAGTACCGATCCATACCGGTGGATTATTTCCTCGACCTTTGCCGGGTGCCCGGAGTGCATCTCTATTCTATCCAAGTTGGCGACCACGCGGAGGACGCGAATGTCATTGGTGCCCCCGCACTTATTAAAAATCTCTCTCCGTACATCCGGGACGTTGTTGATACCGTATCCCTCTTGCGGGATTTGGATTTAGTCATCTGTTGCGAAAGTGCGCTGGGCCATATCTGCACCATGGTCGGCAAGGAGTGCTGGATCGCGTCGTCGTTTCAGGGCCGCGATTACCGCATCGGTCATAAAGCCAACGACATGCTGTGGTCGCCCAAGCACAGGATTTTCCGCCAAGGCAAGGATCGGCAATGGCAGCCGGTATTCGACATGATCGTTGAGGCGCTGGATGAACGTGTTAACTCAAAGCGTAAACAAGATCGACTTCACGGCAAACGGTCGCCGGTTCTCGTTTAAGATGACCTACCACGCGGACAACGCGTGCGACCGCGACATGATTGCCTGCTTCCAGAGCGAAGGCATCTGCGAACCCGAAGTGGTGTTGGCGATGGAGCGCATCGTAAAGGAAGGCGACATCGTCATTGATGGCGGCGCTAACATCGGTTTCTTCACGCTGCTGCTGTCGCAACTGGTCGGGCCGAAAGGCAAGGTGTTCGCCATCGAGCCGGGACAGAACAATCTGTGGAAGCTGGAAGAGAACGTCCGTATCAACAAGGCTAAGAACGTCGAGATTATCCGCACGCCGCTATGGAAAGACCACGACCCGGTGACGCTGCATCTGCGGGCGGAGGGTGGGCGCAATTCGTTGTTCTCCGGGCATAGCCAAAGCAGCACGACCGTAACGCCATGCACGCTTGGGGATTTCCCGGATGCTGCCGTTGTTAAGCTTGATATTGAAGGCGCAGAATTGGCGGCAATGCAGTTCAAGGGCGCGTTGTCAGCCCCGTTTGTCATTGCCGAGATGAATGATTTTGCGCTGCGGTGCATGGGCGCGAGCGCTGCCGAATTGCGTCGGTGGATGGAAGCCAAATGGGGCTATATAACGTTTCTGTTGCAGCGCGACGGCAGCCTGCCGATGCTGGTGCCCGGCCAAGTCAATCTTGTCGCCACTCGCCAGAATACGAACGTTTTGTTTTCTAATATGGCTTCGGTTGTTCGTGCATGGCCAGAGGTTCGCGTATGACCAAGTGGATCGAAGGCGGCAATACTGAAACGAAATTTTGTGGGTATACCAGTAAGGCGCTGCAAAGGTTTATGGAGGCGGGAGGTACGTTTCGGGGCCGCTATGGTCAAGCCGTGACGCTTTATCTTCCACAGCACAAGCGCGGGGATGATGATGAAGAGTGGGTAACGATCATGTTTCATTCGAACCAAGTTGAAGCGCACAAACGAACAAAAAGAGGCATAAGATCGAGGGGGTTTGAGCATTGCGGTCAAGTATCTAGCTACATATCCACCCTCAAGAGGCGCAAGTGACCGACGAACAGTTTTTCCAGATATTCCCCGACCGCAACTACCACATCCGCAAGCCGGTGAAGGAGATAACCATTGACAAGCAACGTGCTGCGCACTTTGGCGATGAATGTGAGGCGGAATTTCGCACTCTTGGGCCACACAACCGGGATCGCCGCCGCCTACTACTTTATCGCGTACCGCGCGATAACCCTTGGTATTCGCCTGACAAGCCGCCGATACTCAAAGTGCCCTTCTTGGCCTTTGCTGACGAAACAATCGAAGATCGAGATGATATCCTAGCGCCGATACTGCACGGCATCATGGAAGACGCGAGGGCGCGCGGTGGCTAGTTGGTCGCAAGATGTCTATTCGTCCATGGTGCAGTCTATTGCCTATGACAGCGACAGCGGGACTATGATCGTTACGTTCAACACGGGTAAGTCATACGCCTATGCCAACGTACCTGAAGACGTGGCTACGGAAGCGGCAAACGCAGGAAGTGTTGGAGACTACATCAATTCTAGCATCAAGGGACAATACAGCTTCCGCCGTCTTTGAGACGATGCTGTGGCTGGGCAGGGATGCCATGGTGCGCCAGCACTGGGCCGCAGCGGACTGTTATGGCAGGGCAATGCTACGCATACGCAAGGATATCGAGAATGAAGCAAAGCGAACCGTTCAAGGCGATGGAAGAAAAGATTGAGCGCAACGGCGAGGAAGCCTTTGGCGGGGCTGTGGTGATCGTCCCGCCGGGGCGGGAAGACACCATGGAGTGGCTTATCGTTGACACCAAGAGCGATCTGTTACGCTTCTGGGTGAAGCTTAAGACCGACATCGACGCCATCATTCAGAAGCTGGACGAGCGCGCCCGGTTGCAAACGTTTGGCGGCCGGTAGTCAGAGATGAAGCGCGCTGGGCAACATCTTCAATAGCGGTATCAGAACGTAGAACAGCACGATTGCCACGACTGCTATCAGCAGGACCACGTCAATCACCTGCTTGAGCCACGCATCCATCGGGATCAGTCCGATTATCATGCGGACCGCCCACAGGATGAACCCGGCAACTATTAAGGCTATGATGATCTGGACTAGCGTCGCCATCATGGACTGATAAGTTCCCGCTATGCCCTACGGTTCCAAGAGCGTCGTATCCGATACAAACGCTGCCGTTACGGACAGCATTTGGGATGTCCCCGGTGTTGGTGCAGTGCCGCAAGAGGTGCCCAGCGTTGCCCAAGCAGTGGGGCAGAATATAGCGACGTGGGCGGCAAGTCCTCACGACGTTATGCAGGTCCAACAGCCGCAGGTTGCCGGTCAGTGGTCGGATGTGGACGAAGCCATCCGGCAGATGAATTTGGCGCAGCAATATCAGTGGGGACCGGAAACCGCGATGATTATGATGGGGCTAGGCGGCGCTCCCCCGGAAGCCTCTGCGGCCATGGGGCGACCGTCCATCGAATACCTCAACGCACGGCGCGCGGCCAAGCCAGCGGGCGGCGGCAAGACCTACGCTCGCGGGGCCAAGCAAGCTCCTGATGTCGAAGCCATGACGCCAGAGGAACTGACGGCGGCGCTGTCCGAAAGCGCATGGCGGGAACAGAGCATCGCGCAAGAGGCGTATTGGGACAAACTGTTTGAACAGTTTGGTCTAACGCGCGGCTACGGCTTGGAGGACACTTTCGGATCAGGCAGCCGCCAGCTTGGCAAAGTCATCTTTGCTGAAGAGGGCGGTCAGGTTTTCAAACGACAGCCAAAGGGGCGCTGGCCGACCTACACCGCGCAAAAGGCCACTGGCGAAACGCAAGAGTTCAGGAGCGAGGATAAGGCTGTGGAGTGGCTGGGCACCAAGATACCAGCTCAGCGCCCTGAACCGCCAGCCAGTCCTATGGAGTTGCCGCCTTGGGAGGAACCTATCAAAGCCTATCACGGTAGTCCGCACGACTTCCCGGCCTTTAGTATGGAGAAGGTGGGAACGGGGGAGGGCGCGCAGTCTTACGGCCATGGGCTTTATTTTGCGGAAAATCCGCAAGTGGCCGCAGAATACCGCAAAGCCTTAACTCAAGCTCAAATAGACAAAGAGGGATTTGCGAAAGGCTATCCGGGCAAAACTTACGAAGTCAACATCAACGCCGACCCTGAGCATTTCCTAGACTGGGATAAGCCGCTGAGTGAGCAGAGTCCGAAAGTTCAAGAGACGTTGCAAAAAGTTTTGCCGGGTTATGAGGAAAGTCAGTTTATTTCCCGCAGTGGTCGCAACGCTTACGAAGAATTTGCTAGGGGGCGCGGTAGCAACCCGCTAGTTGATCTTGCCCTTGGTACACCGACGCGGCCGGGAATAGACCATGCTGCCGCAAGTCGCGAACTTCGCGAAGCAGGCATCCCCGGCATTAAGTATCTGGATCAGGGGTCGCGAAACGCTCAAGTAGTATTTTCGGAGAATTCAGAGGGCGGCCATTACTTTGTCGGCAATTCTAATAAGCCATATGCGACGCGGGCTGAAGCCGACGCCGCTGCTGCAAAATTGGGCCCGACCCACAACTATGTCGTCTTTGACGACAAGCTAATAGACATCGTCAAGAAATACGGCATTGCTGGATTGATTGGCGCAGGTGCATCTAACTGGTCACCGGGCAAGGCAGAGGCGAGCGAGGAACAGCAGGGCCGCGAAGAACCGCCGCTGTATCGCGGCGGACAGGCTGTAAAACGCTCCGCTCCTGCCGGGCGCAATCCGCTTCAGCCCACACCAGAGGGTGGACCCAAGAACATACACGGTGATGTTCAGCAACCGATGAAGATGGCGGGCGAGACCGGGCAGGTCGCGCCCGGTAACATTGATCTTCATAACCGACCAGTCGTTAAGAACCCTGATGGCTCAATTAGCACTGTTAGATCGATAACTATTACAGACGATCAGGGTCGGGGCATTCTCATTCCGACCGTAGTCGGCAACAAGGTTGTGTCCGATAAGGAAGCGGTCAAGGAATACCAGAGGACCGGACAGCATCTTGGTATCTTTAGCAGCGAAAAGGCCGCTAACGCCTATGCGAACAAACTGCATAAGGAACAGGCTAAAGAGTATCTGAAATGAATGGATGGTCGAAACAGAAGCGCCGGATCATGGAGCGCGGCTTCTATGCGTTCCTCAATCGCACCTTCGTCAACTCCAAGGAATACGGCAGGATATGTCTTGGCCAAACCCTCTATGACGGACAGAAGCGATTTATCAAGACCGTGTTCGATGCCCTTGAAGCCGACAAGCACAAGGTCTTCGTTCTCAAAGCCAGACAGTTGGGTCTGTCAACTATCTCCCGTGCGCTGTCCGCTTTTTATATTGGAATGCACGACGGGATGCAGGGTGCCCTTGTCTTTGACACAATGCCTCACCGCGATAGCGCGCGTATTGAACTCGCCAAACTAATCCGCAATCTCGATCCGTCGCTCAAGTTTCCGCGCGTGCTAGGTGTTGGAGGAGCCGGAAACAGGGACAGTCTGCAATTAGAGAACGACGCGCGTATCCTGTTTCTATCGGCAGGCACCCAGCAACGTAGTACGTCAGGCACGCTAGGGCGTTCTGAAGGTCTAACGATGGCGCATCTTTCGGAGCTTTGCTCCTACGATAATCCGGAGGGGTTGAAGGCATTTGAGCAGTCCATGTCCGAATTTCACCCCGACCGCCTCTACATCTACGAAAGCACGGCGCGCGGTTACAATCAATGGAAGGATATGTGGGACGACGCCTGCGCCGACACGGTGCATTGCGAAGCTCTGTTCCTTGGGTGGTGGTCGCGGCAGGACCAGAGGATCGGACGGGATGATCCGGACTTTGAGATTTACGGAGCGGAGCCGCCGTCGTCCAAAGAAATGGAGCGGATGAATGCGGTCAAGCGGCTTTACGGTGTGGAGATTACGCCTGAACAACTTGCTTGGATACGTCGCAAGATCGATCCAACTGCGCGACCCGAAGGCGATACTGATGCAGGCTTCGAAGCCGAAGACAACGTCATGCTCGCCGAACAGGCTTGGACCGCCGAAGAGGCGTTCCAGCAGACTGGTTCAAAGTTCTTCGGCGCGAAGGCGCTTACCGAAATAACGCGCAAGGGCGCGTCGCACAGCTTCAAGGCTTATATGTACTGGGCGGGCGAAGAATTTCCGCCAAGAATATTTCACGCAGAGAACCTGAAGATGACCGAACTGAAGGTCTGGGAGGAACCGGACCCGGACGGGATTTATGTTCTGGCGTGCGATCCGGCGTACGGGGAGAACGAAGAGAATGATCACTCAGCAATACAAGTTTGCCGATGTTATGCTGACGGACTTGATCAAGTGGCTGAGTACTCATGGCCGCTCGTCACAACTTATCAGCTTGCATGGGTTATCGCATCGCTATTGGGATGGTACGGGCAGGGACGAGCGGAAATACGATATATCCTTGAGCTTAATGGACCCGGCACCGCAGTCTTTAACGAATTAAAGAACCTCCGGGGCAAGGTCGAGAACTCCCGGCATGCTTCGGGAGAGACTGAAAAGGGCCTTGCCGACATCTTCCGCAACGTTAGAACCTATATTTACACCCGCGCCGATAGCATGAGCGCAGGATACAACTACCACTGGGTCACCAACATCAACCGTAAAGTCATGGTGATGGAGCGGCTACGCGACTTTGTCGGCAACGGCAAGCTTCGGGTGCGCTCCCATTCCCTATTGGGCGAGATGAAGTCGGTGGGCCGGGACGGCGACAGCATCTCCGCCCCGCGCGGCATGCGCGATGACCGGACCTTTGCCATGGCGCTGGCCGTGCATTATTGGGAAACCAAGGTGATGAACGCCATGGTCGCCCAGAAGCGCACCAGAGAGGCGGAAGCAGCCCGGCGCAGGCTGTCTATCGTTGACCAAGTGACGCTGTTTAACCAAAATCAATTCGAAATGTTCTTCGCGCAAAAACGGGCGCAGCGAACCAGTCTGCGCCAGCAGATACTGCGTCAGCAATGGCGGTCACAGGGCAGGCGATGGTGACGGTGGTCAAGGTGCGGCTTCAGTGTCCAGAGTGCGCTCACAAGTTCTACGCCAAGACGGCATTCCCGGAGTGCTGCCCCAATTGCGCCTATGAGTACGACCCGGAGCCGGATGACACCGTCATCTCGCTGCCCTCGCTACGCTCCGCTACCACCAAGGCGACCGATAAGGTCTACCGGGACATGGAAACGGCGTCGATCCACCGCGCCGAACAAGCGGCAGAGATGGCGGGGGTGCCGGTTTCTGAAATGTCGCATCTGAAGATCACCAACCTGCGCGACAACGTGCAGAACGGTGAGACTTATGCGATGCCGGTAAGGAATGCCGTTACGGATGCGATGGATGCCATGCGCGCCCGTGGCGGGCAGGCTGGGTTCATTGACGGCAGCGGCTTTGCCGCCAACGTCAATCAGGGTTACGCCCCACGGGCGGGGGCCAACGTACTCGATAGGATTAATCCTAATGCGCGGTCCAACAAGCTTGGAGCGACCTTCAAATGATCCCCGGTGGCGTTCCCGACAAAAAGAAGGACCTCATCGCCAAGGCGAACGAGTGGATCGAGATGTGCCGCGCGTCACAGGGCATGCGCGCGTCCTACTACCGGACCATGAATGCGCTGGCGGAAACAGGGCGCTATGACGGCACCAAGTCGCTTTTGAACATGCTGCACAAGGCGCTGGATGAAACAGCCGCCCATTTGTTCTCTCCGGTAGAGCTTAAATTCAGCATGGACTTCGAACGGCCCTACCCAAAGGACATCTATGCCCGTGGGGCAGAGGCGGCGAAGGGCGTGACCCGTATCTGGGAGCGCAATTCTACCGATATCGCCTTTGGTCGTGGGGTGTTCGAAAGCCTTAAATACGGAGCGGCGCTGCTAAAGCAGTTCGTGACCATGGAGGGGACAGACGAGCATCCGGTTTATTACGACCGTCTGGTCATGCCATGGAACTTCGGGGTGTGGCGGGAAGACGAGAACAGGATCGACCGGCAGGAAATCCTCTGTGAGACTTATACGCTAACGGGTCCGGAGGTCTGGCAGCGCATCTGGAGGATGCCCAACGCTGAGAAGCTTTATCTGCGGATCATGCAGCACGCGCGCGCCGGTCAGGCTACTGGGGAGCCGTCCAGCTTCTTCCATCAAGTGCTGTCGACATCACAAATCAATACCGGGGTTCAGAGCATGGTGTCGCCGGTCCCCGGCGGCATCGTTCAACTCAACAACGACCCTAATTACTCGCTGATGGGTCCGGTGGTCGCTGCCGACATGGTTACGGCGCACGAATTGTGGGTCAAGGACGAGCATGACTACACCACAATCCAGATGATCCAGCCCGACATCATCGTTACTCCCCACATGGACGGTGATGTGGTTTTCAGGAAGGGCAACCTTCTGGGACGGGGTAGCGGTCTACAACCTTACCGCCTTATCCAGCCTAATGAGACAAGCGGTTGGTTTTGGGGTCGATCTGAGCTTGTTGATTTGATCGAACCTCAAGCTCTGCTGTCGCAGTGGTGCGAAGACCTTAAGCGAATGTACGGCTTGCAGGTCGACAAGCTGATCTTCTTCTCCGGGGACACCTCAATCACCGATGAACTTTATGCCCAGTTCCGTGGTGCCGGGTACGGCAACCTGCCGCAAGGGGCGCAGCCGCACGATTTGACCCCGCAAATTCCGCCAGAGGCGTTGCCTCTGCTGGAGTGGATACAGGAACAGATCAACATCCTGCGCGGGTTCCCCCGGATCATGCAGGGGCAGGGCGAACCCGGTGTGCGTGCGGGCAGTCACGCCAACATGCTGATGAAGACAGCATCGCCGACCCTGCGCGACCGCGCCCTGATCGTGGAGCGTCAATGTGCGGAGTGCGCCGACCTGACTGCATCGCTGCGCGAGCTAAAGGATGAAAGCTTCTATTGGACGAGTGCGCAGGCTCCGGTGATTGAAAGCATCGAGAAGACCAAGTTTTTGTTAAGCGATCTGCCGCCGGATTGGCGCATTACCGTGGACAGTCATTCGTCGTCTCCGATCTTCTCCGATGAGAATACGCAACTGGTCTTCTCCGCCCACCAGCGCGGCATCGTTGACGACGAATACGTCGTCGACAATACGCCGCTGCCGAACAAGGAAATTGCCAAGCTAGGCAACCGCGAGCGCAAGGAGCAACAGCGCCAGCAATTCCAAGCGATGCAGCAACAGCATCCGGAACTGGCCGAGAAGCTTATGGAGAAGCAGCTTACTGGCGGAAAGCGCCGTTAGCTGAAAACGGAGTGATGACGCCGGGTCCTGCTTGGTTCATCCGCATTGCCGCCATCAGTACCGGGTCGGCTTTCGCCTGATTGTTGGCGTCGATATTCGTACGCATCTGGTGCAGTCCGCGTTCGATATGGGCCAGCTTGGACTGGTTCAGGTCTTCGAACATCACACCGTGAATGCTGTTGACGCCAATAACCACTTCCTGACCGTAGTCGTCCTTCAGAGCAACTACCGATCCGGGCGGTGACATTTGGAAAGTGGACTTGGCGCTGTTGATCGCTTCTTGGGTTTTGAACAGCAGCGTCCATGGAACTGGCGACGTGCCGAATACGATGGTTAGGGCGAACATTTAATTCCTCCTCGACATTGCCCACTCGATGAACTCTTCACGCGGGAAGCGCACGCGCTTCGATATGTATACCGCAGGCGGTCCGCCTTTCTTGCGCGGTATCTGGCAAAGCTTCCAAAGCGTGGTTTTTGATATACGCAAAAAGCGGCAAGCGTCCTTCGATGTCCAGAGAGATGGCGGGTCAATCGTAGTGGGAGCCATTTTCGACCAATCTGTACGGGAGGATACGTTGCGGCCGAAACACTTTGTTATGGATAGAAAAAAACTGTGGAGTTTGTCAAGGCAAGGCGGGATGCTTCGGCGTTGCGGCGGTGTGAGCCGTTAACCATGGGCTGATCGCTCGCCCTCAGATGGAGTGAACAATGGAAACGCTTCGTTTCCGGCGTGGTCGTAAACACCGTCGTCGGTAAATCAATCCTGACACGATTGGCAGACGGCGGCCTTGCGTCTTTAGTGCGGGCCGCCGTTTAACAACAGGACACAATGCCCCAAATTCCAACACCGTCAGCACCACGCCCGCCCGGTCCGGGTGGCGGCGGCCCGCCCATGGGTTCGACGCCTGCCGTCAGCCCTACTCCAAATCGCGGCGGTGAAGCTTCGGCGTTGCAGGCTGCGGCTGCCGCCGCGCAGATACTGACGCAAGCGCTCAATGCTGCTGGAGCTACGTCGGAAATAGGCGGCAAGATTTTGGATATTTTGAAAAGCTTAAATAAACTAGCGCCGCCCGGTAGTGCATCGCCTGCGGGACAAAAGAACGTCATGGATCAGGCACAATTGCGTCACGCCCAGCAGAACCAGCAAGCACAACAGTTGCGCGCTCAGATGATGAAGCAAGCTGGCGGCGGCGCAGGCGGCGATCCTCCGGGAATGAGTGGCGGCGGTCCGCCAATGGCAGCCTGACATGGACCTTTTTGAAAACAAAAATCACAACGGTTTGATCTACAACGGATCGAAGCCGGTGCGGGTCATACAAAGCCCGGAAGATGGCCACGGCAATCTGTACGGTCTGTTAGATCAAGGCCATTACGGCACCCAGCACACACAGCAAGCCAGCGTTCGTAATCTGCCCAATCGAGACTTAGGAGCCAAGTCATGAGCAATCTGAACATCTTTCAAAATTCCGCCAAGTCGATCCCGGAAAGCGATGAACAGATCGTGCGGGTCGACTTGATGCAAGCCGACATCGGCGGTCGCCATAGTCATCTCCCGGCTACGCACATCTCCAAGGAATTGCCGATTTCGCACGTCCCGAACGCTAGTTCAACACCGGGATCGAAGTAGCCATGGCGAAGATCGAAGTAGACGAAGAGGTGTACAATCTGGGGCAGCGCACGCTGCACACGATGCGCCGGATTGCTTCCAATCCAGAGAACGCGCGCGCACTGGAAGCGATGCACAAGAAAATCGATCCGAATGTCGCCACGCCGCTGGCGGACGCGGAAAAGCTAGCCAACGCGCGCGTTTCCGATCTGGAAAAACAGATCAGCGAAATGAAGAAGGAACAGGACGATGAGAGGAAGAAAGGCGAAGAGGAAAGGGCGCAGGGGTTATTGAGGTCCAAGTGGGACAGCGGTCGCCAGAAATTGATCGACCAAGGCTTCAGCCCCTCAGCAATCGACAAGCTTGAAAAAGAGGTGATGGAACCCAAGGGCATTGTCGACCACGAAATTGCAGCCGCTTGGTGGGAAAAGCAGAACCCGCCTCCGCCTCCAGCCATGCCCGGTGGTGTCGGCGCATGGAACTTCCTAGAGACGCCCCCCGAAGACAAGGACAGCGATATCAAGCGCCTGATCGAAACTAGGGGCAACAGTGATGTTGTCACCGACAAGATGGCTCGCGATGCGCTGAACGACTTCCGTCAACAGGTCGCCCAAGCGAACAGACGGCGTTAGAAGGAGAATGACAGATGCCCCTTCCCGGTATTGGCGTCGCCCCGGCGGCCGGATCGCTTTATAACGAGTTAGCCGCCGTTACGCGCCGGGCTTTCGTCCCCCGCCTGTTCGTTCAGATTTATTTCGGGTCCGCCAGTCTCTACTACATGATTGGCAACGCCCAGCGGGCAGCGGGCGGCCTGAACCAGATCACCATCCCGGCACAAGGCCAGAGCATGGTGCAGGGGCAGTTCGTCGGGTATGGCGGCGGGTTCAATTCTCCGGTCGTTACACCGGGGATACAGAACCTTCAGTTCAATCTCGCCTACTGGGTCGTTCCTGTTCCGCTGCCGTTTGGCGAAACCGTCATTCAGGCGACGGAGCGGGAAATCAGTCTGCTCAAGGCCCGCATGAACGATGTCTACGCAGTGACGCGCCAGCAGATGGCGCGTTTGCTGTATCTGAACAACACCACCAACTCGCTGTTCCCGGACAGCTTCCTCAACGCCTTCGACAACGGCACCAATTTCCCGGTCTATGGCGGCATCAACCGGACCGCGACCGGCAACACGGCGTTCCAAGGGCAGTTGATCAGCATGACCACGGGCGCGTACTCGACCGCCACGGTCACTACGCTGGGCTTCAACCGTTCGACCATGGCGACTTTCATCGCCCAAGTGACGGACGCTGCCGGTGGCGAAGCGCCGACCTTCGTCGTCATGTCGCCCGGCGACTATGCGACGCTCAACAACGCCTTTATCGGGATCGAGCAGCTTAACCCGGTTGTGGGCAATGCCTACAACATGGACACGCAGGTCCGGACCAGCTTCCCGAACCTCGTTGTGTCGGGGGTGCCGGTCTTCAACGATCACTTCTGTCCGAAGGGGCAGATATTTGCGGTCAACTGCAAGTACACGGCAATGTACCTGTCAGAAGACGCAGCCTTTGATTTCTCAGGGTTTTACAGTCTGGTCCCCCTTGGACAAATCGGTCAGCAGGGGGTGACCGTCGTCGGCTATGAAGTCTGCACCGGCAAGCCGTCAGCCAATGCCGTCACTACCAGCAACATCGGCGGCGCGCAGTTCTAAAGGAGAGACAGCAACATGTCTGGTCCGCTCTCTGGTCCCGGCCAAGGACTTCAGTTTCCGCAGAACCTGTACCCTTCGGAACTGGCCAACTCGACGTATGACGCCTCGTCCAATCGCGTTTGCTTGGCGGGCGGTCAGTCGCTGGTTGTCCCGCGCGGTACTTGGATAATCACGGAAGGGATGTACTGCGTCCTCCAGTACCTCGATCCGGTGACCAATACGTGGACTACTGGCGCGTCTGGAGCGTGGGAACCCGGAAACCGCATCATCGATAGCGACGGATTTTCTGTTCGCGTGGCCAACCTGACCGGCTGTCCGGTCGCTGCGACCATCATTCAATACGGCAGCGGCTGGGTGCAGTCCTCGACCACTGTAGGCGTCACAGGGGGTGGCGGTTCGACGTGGGCGGCGATAGTCGGTGGTCAGTTGGGCAACGCCACCGTTACGGCGGCGGGGGCAGGCTATGGTGTGGCTCCCTTAGTCTTTATCCCGCCGCCTCCCAGCAATGAGAGCAACCCGAACGGCTTAGGTGGCGTTCAGGCGTCCGGTTACGCGGTCATCGCGTCCGGTACGGTATCGGGCTTCACCTTCAATAATCCCGGCGCTGGCTATCCAACCGCTCCTACGGTCGTTGTGGTGCCGTCGCCGTTCGATCCGAACCTTGCGACCGGTATTACCGCCGCGACGATCACCGTCCAGACGGTGGGTGCCGGTTCGATCACGGCCGTTCTCTGCACCAATAACGGCAACACGCTCACTCCGGGGAACTTGACGCTTACGCCTTCCGGCGCGGGCAGCAATGCCACGCTGGCTCCGGTGTTCATGATGACTTGCATCACCGCGAGCTTGACAGGCACCGGGACAGGCTGGGGCACCTTGGGTGCCGGTCTGACCTCGACCGGCGGCGCGCCAAGCGTTGGCACGATCACCAACGGTCCGGACTTCCTGCATCTGACCTTCAAGCCGCGTCCATTGCAGGCGACGCTAACCGTCACTGCTTTGGGCACGGTAGCGGCGCAGCTTGCGACCATCATTGACGGCGGACTGTTCGAAGGCGTGCCGCAGCCGTCGCAACAGGCCGGTGGCGCAGCCGGTACTCCGGTTGGCAACACTATCGCCCTGACGATGGGGACCACTCAAGACATCATCGTTATGCAACCGCTGAAGACATAAATGGCGACCTATTCGGTAGGGACGACGGGGTATCGGCCGCAGAACCCGTTTGCGATTAAAACCCTGACTATCCCGGATACATCGCTGTCTAATTCCGGAACTGTCAGCGCCGTTTCTGCCGCTGGGCCGTTTAGTGTGCAACAGGCGATCATGTCTAGCGGCGATCTGGTATTGATCAGACGGCAGGATCAATCAATCGGTAGATACCGGATCGATGCGGAGCGTTCTACGTCAGGCTATATCGTCTTTCTCCCAGCGTGATAAAACGGCGCGGGAGACTGTGCCGTGCTGGCTTCATACATCACCCAGACCCAGCGGTTGCTTCAGAACCCCGGCGCTCCGATCAGTCTGTATTCGACCGCCGACATCACGTCCTATGTCAATATCGCTCGCGGCCAGTTGGCAGGCGAAGCGCGCTGCGTCCGTGTTCTAGGAACGGTCACTACAACCATCGGGCAGCGGGTCTATCCATTTTCCAGCATGAATGTCGGATCGCCGTCGACAACCGGAGTGCAGGGGGTAATCCACATCCGTTCGATACGGTTTGCGGTTGCTCAGGGTTTCAAATGGATAGCCCCCAGAGCGTGGCCATGGTTCGAATACTATCACCTGAATAATCCTGTCCCCACTTCCGGGCAGCCATCTTCGTGGGCGCAATACGGTCAGGGGTCCGCCGGAACCGGAAGTATCACCGGGCAGGGGGCGGGGCAGATGAACAGCGGCAGCTTCTACATCGATCCCATACCGGATTTTACCTATCCCCTGACTTGCGATTGTGTTTGCTACCCGGCAGCGCTGGCGGCGGACACCGATTTTGAGGCTATCCCGTATCTGTGGACCGATGCCGTCCCGTTCTATGCCGCCTATTACGCGCTGTTGTCGGCGCAGACATCGGCGCGCATGGCGGACGGCGAGCGCTACTACCAGTATTACCAGCAGTTTACGCAGCGCGCGCGCGACGCAGCGACGCCTGATGTGCTGCGGTACGAATACGAACAGGTCCCCGATCCGACTGCCCTCAACCAGATGGCTTTGCCGAAGGGCGGGGGTGGTGCGCAATGACCACCATGTTCGACCACATTCGGATGACCCAGCAGTTCCTTGGCGACGAGAACCAAGCTCGCGTCAATCCGCAAGACATCAGGCAGTGGGTCAATCGCGGGCGTCGCAAGATCGCCAGCCAGTGTCAATGTGTCCGCATCAAGAGTTCGATCAGCGGCCAGATTTTGACTTGGACGGTAACCAACGGCGGGCAGCATTACTCATCGTCCCCTGTCTGCGCGATCACGCCGCCAGACTTTCCCGGCGGCAATCCACTCTTCCCCAACGGCAATCAGGCGACCGCTAGCGCCAACGTGCAAGGCGGGGTGATTTCGTCAATCAACAATCTCTTCGGCGGCGACGGTTACTTCCAGCCGATTATGACCATCACCGATCCGACCGGGGTGGGCGCGACCGCAGTTGCGACGGTGTCGTTCGTGATGACGCTCAACCGGGGGCAGGAGGTTTACAACTTCGCCGATGTCGATCTGTCGGCGTTCCCCGGCGTGGCATCGGTTTACGGCGTGCGCAGCGTGTCGATCATCTATGCCAATTATCGTTATTCGCTGCCGATGTATTCGTTCTCGACCTATCAGGCGATGGTCCGCCAGTACCCGTTCCAGTATCAGTACGTTCCGACTTTCTGTTCGCAGTACGGGCAGGGCACGAAGGGTTCGCTCTACGTCTATCCGCTACCGTCCCAGACCTACCAGATGGAATGGGACATGCAGTGCCTGCCGCAGGACCTTAGTGATGACCAGAGCGTCGAAACGCTGCAAGGACCGTGGGATGAATTGCCACCGTATTTCGCCGCGCATCTGGGCTACGCCAAGCTGCAAAATCTGAACGCGAGCAAATACTATCTCGACCTCTACACAAGGATGGCGCAAGAGTATTCCGGAGAAGCGCGCATCGGGCGCGTCGTCAATCCATACGGGAGGTATTGATGTTGTCGCCGTTAGTCAGACGTTTTACGTCGTCCGACCTTAATGACCGCGCGGGCTGGATCGTGCAGCGGTTGGCCGTAAAGTACGGCAAGAGCGAGCATTTCATTGCCAACTATCTTCGTTCTCTTGCCAATCGCAATGACTGCCTGTTCTTGCGCACCGATTATGCCGTGATACTGGTCGAAATGGTGTGCATTGATCCGATGGCGGACGAGTGGGTAGCGCAGGAGCGGTTTATGCTCTGCGAAGATCGTCAGGCGTTTCACCAATTGGAAGGCGCGGCCAAGATGTATGAAAACGTCAGGTCGTGGGCGAAGTCTGCTGGTATCAAGAAAGTAGTGCTTGATCGAGGAAGTGACATTCCGCGCGAGCAGGTTCGCGATTATTTCTGGTCGAAGAAGATATTCCCCGAAGAAATGTTAACCGTGAGGGTTTAAGTGCCCTCACAGCAGCAACGCGACGAAGGCGATACCGGCGCTGCAAGACGCGGGCCTAATCCGCTGGTCTGCGAAATGTTCCAAGGCATCCAGACGGTCACTGACCGTAGCGGGGTGCCGGATCAGAATATGTTCTGGTGCGACGGCTTTATGCCGATTGCGCCGCGCAAGCTACGCACCCTGTACGGAATTGGCAGTCGCATCACGCCTACGCCCGGCGTCGCGGTGATGTTCTTTGACTTCTACAACATCGGCGCGCAGCCCTATGCGGTTGCGTTCTTGGCGGACGGGTCCGCAATACAGATCAACCTGACCGATCTGACGCAAAAGACCATTCTGCCGCCGACTACAATACTTAGCCCAACCGTCAACAGTGTTGGCGTCACCCAATACGGCAGCCAGTATTTGGTCATCGTTTCTAATCAGACGAATGGTTATTGGGTTTGGGACGGTCAGCAACTTTTCGGTGCCGGTACTCTCGCGCCCCTAGTCACGATGACAAATGTGGGGTCCGGTTATGTATCGCCGCCAGTCGTAACCGCCAGCGGCGGCCACGGCTCTGGCGCAACGTTTTCGGCACAGATCAATGCTGTTGGCCAAGTAGTCAGTGTGACAATGACCAACCCCGGCAGCGGTTACCTTGCCGGGGATGTGGTGACCTTGGTGTTCACTGGTGGCAATCAATCAGGAAGCGGCGCGTCCCTGACGCCGGTCATGGCGTTTTCTGGAACCGGTTCTGGGGCGTCGTTTACTTATTCGTGGACGCAACAGGGGTCAGACGCGGGACAGCCGGTTTATTTCCTTAGTTCTGTTACTCTTGTGAACGGAGGGTCTGGCTATAGTGCCGTTACGCTAGTGCACGTTACTGGCGGGCAAGTTGCTCAGGATGGTCATGACGCCGTTCTTAGCTTTACGATTACTGGTGGCGTGATTACGGCAGTAAGCATTGTTAACGGCGGCGGCTTTTGGCATCCGGGTAGTGTTGTTGCGACCGACACTGGTTTTTTCAAGATTAACTCTGTCACCATCAATAGCGGCGGGTCGCTTTACAGCACATCGGCAACGGTGACGGTGTCGGGCGGGGCAGCCCCTTCTGGCGCCTCTACACCTACGCAAGCTGCGATCACGCTGCAAATATCCGGCGGTAATATTATTGGGACCAACATAACAAATCCCGGTATTTACGGCGCGGCAACTCCGCTTCCGGTTCTGACCGTCAACGACAGTGCCGTCACAGCGGCCGGTACGGTGGAGCTTATGCCGTTAGGTGTGAAGGGCAACGCCGTTCAGACCTACGCCAGTCATGTCTGGGTGTTCGACGGCAAGACAGTTTCGTTTACTGCACCGGGGTCGGTGTCGGACTTTTCGACAGCAAACGGTGGTGGACAGTTTGTCTCCAGCGATAACTTCTTGCGTGTCGGGTATACGGCAGCGGTTCAGACCAACGGGTTTCTGTTCATCATCGGCGATAGCTCGATGAACTACATCTCCGGGGTACAGACCAATACTCCGCAAGGCGGCACCCCAACTACGACGTTCACCAATAATAACTCTGACCCGGAAATCGGCACGCCTTACCCGGCATCGGTATTGACGTTCGAACAAGACATCATGCTGGCGAACTCAGCCGGGATATTCGTGTCTTCTGGCGGGACCTTTGTCAAAAAATCTACTCCGCTTGATGGGGTCTACAACAGCGTTCCAAACTTCAATGGTCAGCAACTATCGGCCGCCAAGGCGACGATCTTCGGACAACGGGTGTGGTTGCTACTCGCCCCCCTTGTCGATCCTATTACATATGCCGTCGAAAATCGGATGTGGATGTTTAACGGTCAGTTCTGGTGGTCGTCGCCGCAGGACGTTCCCCTGACCTACATTTGCGGGCAAGAAATCAACTCGGTCTTTACGGCATGGGGCACGGACGGGGTTAGCATCTTCAAATTGTTCGTGACCCCGACAACCGGTTTCCAGAAGACGATGCAAACCCGGCTATGGGATGCGCCTGCCGGATACGACCATACCAAGAGTTCCGTTCGATTGTTTTCGATGGCGCGGTTCTTTGGCCAAGCCAATTTGTCCTACCAGATTTTTATCGATAACGAGTTCGGCGTTCCTGATCCGCCCGCGCAACCGTACACCGCTACGCCAACGCCGTTCTTTTGGCAGACGACCGGCGGTGCGCCGTATTTGTGGCACACAACTGGCGGTGCTACCTTTTTGTGGGGCGTGGCTTCCGGGGCGATTTCGGTGATGCCGCCCACCGCTATCGGACAGGTCGGAGTGTTAACTGGGATGACCACACTGACTACGTGCGACGACATGGTGCTGATATCGGAAATGATACAGGACGAAATCGTTCAATACCGTGGGTAGGTTATGGCTTGGACAACATTTGCGGCGCTGGGTACTGGGCCTGCTACGCCAGACATGCTGGATGCCAACTTTGGCATTCTGACCGTTCGTGCGCCGTTCGACTGCACCGTTACCGGGACCAACACGTTGACCATGGTGCCCGTGTCCGGCGCGACCGGGCTGGGGGTGTTTACCTTCGGAACGCAGTTCTCCGCAATTGCCGCCAACAGCAACACCGGGGCCGTGACCGTCAGTGTCACGGGATTTACCGGCAGTTTCCCGGTCTATAAGGACCTCGTTGGCGGCCCTACGGTAATGACCGGTGGTGAGATTGTTGCCGGGACGTTGTTCACGCTGTTCTACGATCAGGCGCTTAACGGCAATGCGGGCGGCTTCCACCTGCTGTCGGCGGCATTTAGCTCCGCTGGCGGAAGCCCGATCTTCGGTAACGTGACGGCAGGGACGGTTACGGCGTCGTTGGTCAACGTTTCGTCGCTTGCCAGCATTGCCAACCTCAGTGTTGCCAGCATCACATTTGTCCGGGGAGTGGGCACTTCGCTGCAACTGGGCGGCGGCAATTTCATCACCCGGTTTAATTCGCAGATTTCGGCGGTGTCGTTCGCTCAGATCACACCGAATACGCTTGTTACATCGTCGGTGACTTTCGCCGGGGTATCGACGCTGGACAACATTTTCCTTGGTTTCGGGACCGCCGGTCCGTCTGTTGTGAACTATTCTCCGTATGTGTCCGCTTCCGGAACCATCGTGATCAACGCCTTTACATCCGCGCCCGTCACCATAGCGGCGACTACCCTCACGATGCGGATAACCGATTTGGGATTTGCTGTGTGATGTCCCTTCCGTACATATACGCCCACCCGGAGAGTGCAGACGAATGGTCAACGTGGGGGTTTAACCACGCCGCCAACCATTACGATTGGGTGGCGCAGATACAGTCGCAAAAGGGCGTTCAGATCGACCGGTTTGTGCTTGACCCTGTCGATCCCAACGATCTGGGCATGTGGCTATACAACCATCAGGTGATGCACGATCAGGTTAATGCTGTGCTTGGGACGCAGGGCTTTAATCTGCTAAGTTTGGACCTTCAGGACCCGAACGAACTTGCTATGTGGCTGCGTCTTAACGGGGACGAACATGTAAGGATATCTGCCGCGCTAGGAGTTGGCTGATGTCATTTTTGAGCGATCTAATCCACGGGAACTTCGGCAATCTTGGCGAGGACCTTGCCCCGCAGAATATCTTCAAGGACACGATATCGTCGTTTCAGAACCAACCTATGTGGGCAAAGGGTTTGGAGATGGCGTTACCGGTCCTTCTGACCGCAGGCGCGGCCCTGCCGGAAATGCTGGCGGGTGCAGGAGCGGCAGAGGGAGGCTTGGCAGCGGCCGAAGCTGGTGCTGGCGCGGTGGATTTGACGACGATGGGGGGCGCGGCAGAGGCAGGCTTGGGCGCTGGGGTAGATACCACCGCAGGCGTTCTAGGTGCAGAAGCTGGTCCGTTCGCCGGATTACCGGCGGACCTCGTGGCTTCTGGTGGTGGGACGGCCGCCACTGATGTTGCATCGGCCACGGCGGCACTGCCGCCTGATATTGCTGGCGTTGCGCCGGATTTGAACCCCGCTTTGTTCCAGACTGTTGCGGGTGCGGGCGGCGAGAGCGGCCCCACTGTCGCCAGCACACTGACGGGCGACTTCAGCGGCGGTAGCTTCGCCGCCGGTACGCCGGGCGGCGTTGCGACTGGTGGTGCGACAGCCCCGGCGGCGGGCAGTATCTTCGGACCTGCGCCCACTGCATTTGATCCCGGCATGGGAGCGCCGCCTATTGCGTTTGGCGGGGTTGGCTCTCCCGCTGCGGCTGCCGCAGGCGCGCCGACACCGGGGGTTATGGATACTCTGGGCAGCACTTTCGGTTCTATAGGGTCGGGGATCAAATCCGCCGCCCCATGGCTGGGGGCTGCCGGGCTGGGTTACAGCTTGTTCCAAGGCTATCAAAGTCAACAGGCGCAGAAGGCGCTTCAGAAGCAAGAGCAGGATTACCAGAACGCCATTGCTGGTGCGGGACGCGCATCGTTGGCGGCGGCGCAGCCGATGCTGGAGACCGGAGAGGCGTTGATGACGGGAGGCACGGTGCCCGCTCCGATGCAGGCGCTGTTGGACAACTTTCGCAATGCGCAACGAGCGCGGATCATTCAAGGCTACGGCGCGCGCAATCAGAACACCGATCCTACCCAGAACAGCGCGCTAACGGCGGACCTTAACGCCGTGGACAACCAGATGCTGGCGTTGCGCGAGCAGATTGGTCAGCAAATAGTTGATACGGCGAATACCATGTTGTCTCAGGGAGTGAACGCGACCCAGATCGCGGCAAGGTTGCCGATCATCATGCAACAACTCGATATGCAGTTACAGCAGATGGAAGGCAATGCGATTGCCAACTTTGCATCTGCCATGAGTGGCGGATCGATGAGGGTTGCCGGTCTGGGCAGTGGGGGACAGAACCTCAATATCAATCTGACGGGCGGCGCTGGGCCATTGCAGGTGTAACCAATGGCCCTTGAAGTTGGCGATGTCAGAAAGGTCGATCCGCCGCCGCCGCCAATCTCTGGCGATGACGCCTCGCCTGAAGCGACCTCGCCCTATAAGCCAGACCCTACTCCGGTCCCCAGTATTGTCGCTGCACTAGAACCGGACGTGCCGGACATTCCGGGCGGAACGTATGGCACCCAACCTGCCGTGCCAGATACGGAACCGGATACGGCATCGCCGTCCAGTGTTGTGGCTTCGCTGGATAAACCGGGCGTCTTCACCGATGTTTTTACCGGCAAGACTTACAATTATTCCGATCTGGCCAAAGGTGAGGCTGGCGCTTTAGACATCAAGATCGGTGCAGACAAGCTGCTGGAACAGCAGTACCGCGACCGTGAGCAACGCTACCGGTCTCAGCAGGAGCAATTAACCAAGGCTGAAGCTTTCAGTGTAAACGATCTTAAACCATGGAATGCGCAGCAAGCATTGGCTGCGACTAAGCATGATTTATGGGAGCAATTTGGTTCGCCCGGTTTCATCTTTTCGATGCTGGCGAGTTCGTTCACTGCCTACCCGATGGTGTCCGCTCTTAATGGCGGAGCGGCGGCGATGAATGCCATCAATCAAGGCGATATGGACGCCTACAACACGGCGTTTGATGCTTGGAAAGAAAATACCAAGCTGTTGTTGGATCGCCATAAGATGGAGCAAGACGTTTTCAACGACATCGATAAATTACGCGCAGATAATTTTGAAGATTGGAAGGTGGAGACGGCAGTTGCTTTGGCGAGGTTTAACGACCAGCGCAAGCTAATGTTGCTGCATATGGGCATGTTCCCGGAGTTGGATGAAGCAAGGAAGGGGCAGGCGGAAGCGGCAAAGCAGATTGCTCAAGCGCGGGATGCCATTGAAGAGAATGAAGTGCAGCGTCAGATCGTCATGCACACTATCCAAGATGAGAGTGGCAAGATACGCCCGGAATACTTCAACCATCCGGAGCGTATTGCTGAAGTAATGGGCTTTGCCAAACGCGCAATGACCGCGCCGACAAACGCGGAAGAGGCGGCGGTTAATGCGGTTCTTACGTCGCCGGATTTCCCGTTGAAGTCTAACGAAGAAAAATCCAAAGCGCTGGCCGATGCAGTGCGGCCGATTTACGAAGCTAAGGCGGCGGGGAGGGCAGCGGGACTATCGGCAACGGATGCCGCCAATGTCACCAAGCGCGCTGGGGAATTGATGCAAGCTGCCGCAGAGAGAGGCGAGCCGATTACTGAAGGACAAGCATACAATCTTGCGCGCAAAGAACTGGAAGACACCAAGACATCCTCCCGTGGTGATCCGCTTAAACGAGCGCAGACGGCGGCTATATTAGAAAGGACCGCTGCTATTGAACAGGAGGCGGCTGACAAGGGCGAGCCAATAAGCCACCCTGATGCACTGGCTAGGGCGATAGCGGAGCAGAAACAGAAATCGGCTGGCGGTCTTGAGTTGACGGCGGATGGCGACACCAAGCCCCCGCCGGGGACATCACAAAACAGTTGGGATTTTGATGCAAATACATTCCGGCAGACCGGAGTGATGCCGTCATTGGGGCTTGGCGGCGCGCAGTATAAGGCCGGTCTTCGCAATCATGCTGCCTATCTGGAGCAAAAAGCCGGTGGCGATGCAGGAACGATGCAGGCCCGGTGGGCAATCAGTAAGGGGTTAGCGAAGGCGCTGGCAGGTTTTGAAGTTCAGGACGCGGCGGTTGAAGCGTTCAGCCGCAACGCGGAATTGAACAGCGCCGTGTTGCTTCAGTTGGCTGGCAAGGTCGACAAGACGGGCGTGCCCGCCATCGAGCGGTGGCGACGATGGTTGAAGGGCGGCAAAGGCGACGACGACGTTACTGCTTTCAACGCGCAAGTAATCACTTGGCGCAACGAAATTGCCAAGATCGTGACCAGTCCAAATCTCAACGGGCAGCTTACTGTCCATGCCATGGAGGAAAGCAAGACTTACGCTGGTTCGGATTGGTCGGTTAACCAGATTGAGAAGACCGTTAATCTTTTCAGAGGCGACGCGGAGCGGCGAAAACAGAGTATTACGGAGGAAAGGAATAAGCTGGCCTTCCAGATCGCGCATCTGGTTGATCAGATGCCCGGTAAGGAAGAAATCCCTGCCGTTACTGCGCCAACATGGTTGCCGGAAAAGTATCAAAAAGCGGCCATCTGGCTGGCTACGCACCCTAATGATCCGCATGCGGAAGAGGTAAGGCAAGAGATTAAGAAAGCTCTTGAGGGGGTGCAGTGATGGCGGAAGAGGATTTTGACCCCGTTGTCTTTCTTAAGGGCATTTCCGAAGAGAAAACCCCTGCTTCTACAGAGACAGCGAAGGATGTAGTTGGTCAGGTGCAAGGCTCCGGAATGGAGTTCTTGCGGGGGATGGCGGCCGACCCGGATATTATGCGCTGGGGCGCACGCCAGCTTGGGATCGGGGCCAAGACTGAACAGGCCGGTGGAGAAGGTGTGGTCAGGGGCGGCAAGGTCCCGGAAAAAGAACCTGAAGAACTGACCGGCGCGCGTGTCGCCGGTAGTCTCATACCGGGTGCGGCGGCTGCCGGTGGCGTTCTCAAGGGGATGAAAGCGCTTGAACGGGCCGGGCCGATGGCAGAACAGTTTGCCAAAAGCCCGATGTGGAAGTCCGTTCTTTCTGGTGCTGCTGGTGGCGCAGTTCAGCCCGCGCCCTTGGGGCCTGATTATGTGGAGCGCAAGGCAGAGCAAGTCGGTGTCGGCGTAGGCATGGGGTTTGGCTTCTCGGTTGGCGGCAAGGTCGCGTCTGCCGGGCTGAGTGCGCTGGGCGATTGGCTTGCACGGGATAACCCGGCTTTGCTCCAGAGCAGAGCTATCGCCCTTGTTCTGGATCGCATCAACAAAGCGCGCCCGTACGGAGCGCCGTCCGCGCAAGATATGCTGGATATCACTAACGCGGCTAACGCTCGCGGCAAGCCGATGGCGTTGATTGACATTCAAGATCAGCATCGATTGCGGTCGCTGGGCGGGCACCTGTCGCGCCGTCCGGGGGCTTGGGAACAAGTGCGCGCTTTCTTGGCAAATCGTGATGTACTGGCCCGGCAGCGCATTGCGCAGGACATCAATCGATATGTTTCTAGTGGCAGCACAGCGTTTAAGACGGTTGAGGGGCTACAGGATGCCCGTACCGCAGCTTCCCGTCCGTTCTATGAACAGACAGATGCGCTGCAAAACATCTGGTCGCCCCGGCTAGAGCAGTTTCTGAATGAGCCGTACGTTAAGCGCGGCTTGGCAAGAGGGTATGTGCTTGAGCGTTTGGCTGCGTTGTCCGAAAACAAACCGTTTGATCCAACAACGATAGGTGTCGATCTGGATGCTAACGGAGAAATCCAGTTTTTACGGAAGCCCAATATGCGCGTTCTCGATATGGGCAAGAAGGGACTGGACGCAATCATTGAAAGCCCGGAGGGCAAGAACCAGACGACGGGTAGGCTGACGGAGCTAGGGCGTGAGCTATCTAAGGTTCGCAATAAATATGTTGAGGAATTGGACGCGCTTGACACATCCGAAGTTTATAAAAAGGCACGGGAAATCTGGTCCGGGTATTCCGCCAGTCTTGACGCAGTAAAGAACGGGAAAACTGCTTTTGAGCGCACTCCTGAAGAAAACGATTTCTTTCTGAACGGCAGGATTGGCCCGGACGGCAAGCGTATCGGCGGCATGACGGAAAATGACAAGGAGTTTGCGCGCATTGGTCTAGCCGACACCCTACGGGAAAAACTCGCTAAGGCCGGACTGAACTCTGACGAAAGCCTTGCCATTGTCAAAAACGACTGGTCGCGTCAGTTGATGCGGCCTTATTTCAAAACGCAGAGTGATTTTGACAACTTCGTTCAGTCCGTTTTGGACGAGAACACTATGGCACGCACCAAGAACGAGTTAGTACGGGGATCGCAGAGCATCGAGCGTGCGGCGGCAGACCAGCAGGAAGCTCAGTTAAAGCTCGGGGCGATGTACCATACGGCAAAGGGCTTGGTGCATAGCCCGTTTTCATCGTGGCACTGGCTTTCCGCAGTAACTGATGGATACAAACTTTGGCGACAAACCGGGCTGGGATCAAGCGAGGCTATGGATCAGATGCTCGCCAAGATTTTATTCTCCGAAACCTCTCCGGAGAATGCTGTTGCTCGGCTGTTGATTAAGCCCGCAGCAGTATTGCCGCCTACTCCGCAGGCTGCCGTAGGCAGGCAAATACACGACGTTTACGCGCCTGTGGCCGCTGGCGCGGCGGCAGGGGCAGAACTGGAAGTCCCAGAATGAAACAGACGGCGGCAGCCATCGAGCAACTGGCCCTGACAGTCGCCGAAAGCGCGGTCAAGGCCAAGAAATTAAGGGATCAGGTGGAAGCGCTGCGGGTGCTGGCCCCGTTCTATACCGTATTGAAGAAACAGCGAGTGCACGTACCTGACGCGCCCGATGACAAGCCCAGCATCGGCAGCATGCAGGACGCCCTGCGGCAGATAGAGGGGACCAATGGCAGAACCGTTCCGCATCATCGAAGACGAGCCGACACCGCCCCCACAAGCGAGGTCTGACCGGCTTGAAACGGTGGGCATGCAGGCCCTGATGCTCGGGCTGGGTGCGCTGTCCAAAAGGGTCGTGGTCGCCCTTCAGAGCATGTTCGTGCTGCTGGCCACGGGGTCGGCGTTTGTCTTGTGGTGGTCGGTTTTGCCGTCCCCGTCCATTTTGCAATTAGTAGGTCTGGGGATGTACGCTGCGTTCGTCCTTGCGGCTTCGGTCATTGTCCGGAGGCTATAGTGCCTGCCGAAAAGCACACAAGAAAAGCAAATACGCCGAAAAAGCGCAGGCAGTGGGAGCATGTCCGGGCTAGTATGGAAGCGCGCGGCGCGTCGCCAGCGGCGGCCATACGGGCAGCTAGTGGTGTTCTGAAACGCTCTGGTCGGCGTAAGGGCAGGCGGTCCGGTCGCCGGTAAGGCTAGGCGATGGCTGAACAGCCGGTAAATGTAACCCTCCTTACGACCGGCGCTCCGATTGCGGCTGACAGCGTCGTTATTTCAGGCACGTCTGCCTTCGTTCAGCAGGTCAAGCTCCTAGACGGTACTCCGGGCGGCACTGCCTTTATCCCCGCAGTAACGACCGCGCCTACGACCGCTGTGGCGGGCCTTCCGGTATGGGTAGGGGGCGCGTCCGGCGGCATTATCGGCACCGTTAACGTATCCGGCAGCGTGGCTGTGACCGGATCGATATCCGTCGCCCAGCTAGACGGCATCGTCGCTACCACCACGCAAGCCAGTGGCGTCACCGGCATTCCCGTCATTCTCGTCGCGTCACAAACTATGATCGTGGCGGTGTCAGTCGCTACGACGGCGGTAGCGACTACGACGCAGGCGGCGGTTACCGGCGCTGAAGTCTGGCTCGCCCCGACCCAGACCCTGTCGGTGGTGTCTACCGTTGCGACCCTGCTAGGGACAGTCGCGGTAAACGTAGTAGCCGGGGGTGCTGCGCCCGGCACCACGTTCA
>Ga0126373_10000263_pt1 | contig 34899 bp, 35 predicted proteins | sample PanSoiMetPlot_11_FD_92545 | JGI IMG/M metagenome (GOLD analysis project Ga0126373, IMG submission 92545) | Tropical forest soil microbial communities from Panama - MetaG Plot_11 | ecosystem: Environmental > Terrestrial > Soil > Tropical forest > Bulk soil | place: Panama | collected 2016-02-17 | reverse complement strand
GTACGAACGAGGATTCGATCAGGGCTGGTTCGATTGCCGAGCAAGCAGCAATCATCGGCCGGCTCGAAATCCCCCGGCTCCATCTTTCGGTGTTGGTTCGCGAAGGGGCGGGCCCGCACGCTGTTGCCGCGGGACACATCGAGGGCACCGCTCTGCCGGGGCTCTCAGGAAATATGGGGATCGCCGCGCACCGGGACACTTTTTTTGGACCGTTGCAAGGGATACGGCCTAATGACCTTATTACCGTAAAGACATTCAGCGGCACTGACCTGTACGCGGTCAGAAGCACACAGGTCGTTGCACCTACTGACGTGCACGTTCTGCATCAGACTGAGGATGCAGAGCTGACCTTAGTGACATGTTACCCGTTCCATCACAAGGGGCCCTCGCCGCAGCGTTTCATCGTGCATGCGACCCGGATCGGGGACGCTATTTCGGAAATTTCGGGCGGGGCGTCGCAAGCAGAGCCCTGAACGCTCGCTGCTCTCGCGGGGCGGACCCTTCGACTTTGCTCAAGGCAGGCTGCATCCGCCCCTCCACCTTCGGGATTACACTGGCTTAGGCGCGCAGGTCTAGTTCTACTGCATCGATTAGCGGGATTAGCCACGCCAGCAGTGCTTGGTGGGCCGGATGTTGAAAGTAGGCTTCCAGTGAGGCCTGGTCCCTGAACTGCATGATCCCGCCGAAGGTGTAACCCTTTCCACGGGGAGAGATGTTTGGGCCCACGTGGGTCTGGAGAAGTCCCGGGATTACCGTCTGGAATGCGGTGATTTCCTTGCGGGCTCTCTCCTTTTGAGCCTCGGTTGTTCCTGGCTTCCATTGAAAGGCAAAGACGTGGAAAACTTCGCCGGATTGGGCTTCATGTGCCATTGTTGCCCCCGGTAGTTTGAGGGACAGCACAGTCGCGCCCAGGGCGGCACCGCTCATCCGCAGCAGAGTACGGCGAGTTGCGTTCGCCATTTGGATTTCCTTTCTCACTCGCGAGCGAAGATGATTGTACGCGCTCATCCGCGCAAGCTTGGATTCCTCGATAGCGCGTGCGCATCCCACCGTCTGAAATCTGGGTCCTCGCGCACCGCGAGGTCTGCTTTCCCAGTTCAAGAGAGAGAGATTTTTTGACCGCAAGTTTGTGCCCAGTCACGTCGAAACGCCGTGCGGTGCACTAGGATGCAAGCTCATTCATGTCAGCCCGTCTCACTCAGTTGGCGATTGGAATACTTGATAGGCGGGCGAAGCGGTTCCTGGTGGATGAATCGCCGCAGCATCTGCGAACGGGGATGCGCGGGAAGAGGATGCCTACTTCGAATTGCGGAAGTTGGGGTATGTCATGGTGGCGTGGAATGCGCGCTCGCCGCGAAGCCATGGCGAGATCGATATGATCGCGGGGATGGCGATGCGCCGTGCTTTAGCGAGGTAAAGACGCGGACATCGCACGATGTGAAGGCAGCAGAGGCGGCAGTCGATCGGCATAAGCCGCGAGAGATTGCGGAAGTGATTCGCGACTACGCAAGAGCAGTGCCACGATTGTGCCAGTGGAGGCTCGATATTGTCAGCGTATACTATGACGGTCGTAATCCCCGCCCGCAGATCGAGCTATTCGAAACGCCTCCTTGGCGGCGTAAAATAGGCAGTTTGCGCAAATAGTCCATGGAAAGGACATAGGAGTGCCGGAACTTAGAAAAGATCCCATCGTGGGCCGATGGGTGATCATTTCGACGGACCGGGCGAAGCGGCCCACAGATTTCGTCCGGGAGAACCTGAAGATCAAGGGGGGATTCTGTCCCTTCTGTTATGGCAACGAGGGCAAGACGCCGCCGGAGATCCAGGCCTATCGACCGAATCCCAACGGAGGGCCCGGACCGCAGCGGGATACGCCGGGCTGGACCGTGCGCGTGGTGCCGAACAAGTTTCCGGCGCTGGGGATTGAAGGGAATTTGAACCGGCAGGCGGAGGGAATGTTCGACCGCATGAACGGGATCGGGGCGCACGAGGTCATTATTGAGACGCCGGATCACAATGCGATGCTGGCGAGCCTGCCTCCGAAAAGAATTGAAGATGTGTTATGGACGTTCCGCGATCGCATCCTCGATCTGAAGAAAGACCGGCGGTTCAAGTACATCCTGATTTTCAAGAATCATGGCGAGGCCGCGGGGGCATCGCTGGAGCACTCGCACTCTCAACTCATCGCTCTGCCGATTCTTCCGATCAACGTGGTGCAGGAACTTGAGGGAGCGAAGCAGTACTTTCTATATAAAGAGCGCTGCGTGTTCTGCGACATTATTGCGCAGGAGATGGAGGGGGGAACCCGCGTCGTCGCCGAGAACGATAAATTCGTCACCCTCGCGCCGTATGCCCCGCGGTTTCCGTTTGAGACCTGGATTTTACCCAAGCAGCATGAGTCGGCTTTCGAGAACTCGTCATCGGGCATGTTCGAGAATTTGGCGCGGGCGCTGAAGAATCTGCTGGTACGGGCAGACCGGGTGCTCGACAATCCTCCATACAACTTGGTAATTCATACTTCGCCGGTGCAGGATCCGACCAATGATCATTATCACTGGCATATAGAGTTCATGCCGAAGCTGACAAAAACGGCGGGATTTGAGTGGGGGACGGGGTTCTATATCAATCCAACTCCTCCGGAAGAGGCGGCGAAGTTTCTGCGCGATGCGAATGTCGAAGATACGGCGGCGGTCCCGGTGGGCTGAGGGCATTCTCCGAAAGACATAAAACAAGGGCACGGCCAGTAGCCGTGCCCTTTCCATTTGGCCGGAGAGAGAGGGGCTTTGTGAGCCCGATTGCTATAAGAATAGGCTGAGAATGGCGAAGCCGATGTCATGAAGTTGTAAAAGTTTTGTTAGCGAGTTCGTCGATCGCGGGAGGAAGCGACATGAAAATTTACTGGATCTGGCTGGTGCTCGTGGGGTCGGCGGTGGGTGCGGGCCCTTCCGGAGTTATTGGAAACGTTTCCGGGCGGACGACGGTATCGCTGAACGGAGCCTGGCATGCGATCGTGGATCCCTACGAGAACGGCGTCTGGTCGGGCATTTTCCGCGATGAAAAGCCGAAGAGCAAGAGCGACCGCGTGGAGTACAGCTTCGATTTGTCGCCCGTTCTGAACGTTCCCGGGGACTGGAATACGCAGCGTGAGGCCTTGCTGTTTTACGAGGGGCCGGTGTGGTATCGGCGGGAGTTCAGCTATCACAAACGACCCGGCACGCGTGTTTTTGTATATTTCGGCGCCGTGAATTACCGGACAGCGGTTTATCTGAACGGCGAGAAGCTGGGGGAGCACGAAGGAGGTTTTACACCTTTCGATTTTGAGCTGACATCGACGCTGCGCGACGGTGGAAACTTTCTCGTCGTGGAAGTGAACAATATGCGGCGGGTCGAAAGCGTTCCGGCCTTGAGGTTCGATTGGTGGAACTATGGTGGGATTACGCGGGATGTGGAATTGGTAGAGGTGCCTACGACCTTCATTCAGGATTATTCCATGCAGCTCAAAAAGGGATCCACGCACGAGATTGACGGATGGGTTCGGTTCAATGGGCCGATGTCACGGCACGAGCTGACAATCCAGATCCCCGAGGCCGGCATCGACTACAAGACTCGGACGGATGAAAGCGGTTACGCAGCGTTCGGTTTCGACGCCAGCATTTTTGCTTGTGGCATGCGGCCAGCCAGAGAATGCCGGGCGCCGCTGAAACTGTGGTCGACGGAGCATCCGAAGCTCTATCAGGTCGTTGTGTCCGGAGAAGGCGACAGCATTAAGGACGAGATTGGGTTTCGCACCATCGAGGTTCAGGGCGGAAAGATTTATCTGAATGGGAAGCCGATTTTCCTGCGCGGGATTTCAATGCATGAAGAGGCTCCGTTTCGAGATGGGCGCGCGTTCAGTCCGGACGATGCGCAAACCCTCCTTGGGTGGGTGAAGGAGCTGGGATGCAACTTCGTGCGGTTCGCGCATTATCCGCACAATGAGAATGAAATTCGGCTGGCCGATCGGATGGGATTGATGGTTTGGTCGGAGATTCCGGTTTACTGGGATATCGACTGGACGAATGCTGCGACGCTCGCGAATGCGCAAGAACAACTGCGGGACATGATTGCACGGGATCATAACCGGGCGGCGGTGATCTTGTGGTCGATCTCGAACGAAACTCCGGTGAAGCCGGAGCGGCTGGCCTTTCTCAAGCAGCTTGCGGAAGATGTGAGGGCCTTGGATTCAACTCGGCTGATTACTTCGGCGATGAACCATGTCGATGCTACGAGCGCCGACGTGCGGATCCTCAGCGATCCACTTGGCGATGTGGTGGATGTTGTTGGATTGAACCAATATCTGGGCTGGTACTGGGGGCGTCCGGAGGACGCGGACAAGATGCAGTGGAAGTCGAACTGGAACAAGCCGCTGATCGTCAGTGAGTTCGGCGGCGGGGCTGCGGCGGGGCGGCATGGCGATGCGGGCGAGCGGTGGGCGGAGGAGTATCAGGACAACCTGTTTCAACATCAGTTGGCGATGATTGAGAAGATGCCGAATCTGGCTGCGATTACACCGTGGGTTCTGATGGACTTTCGATCGCCGACCCGGCTGCTGCCGGGAGTGCAGGATTACCACAACCGCAAAGGAGTCATCTCGAATCGCGGGGAGAGGAAGTTGGCATTTTATACGTTTGCAGAAGTTTTATCAAAAGATTGCGGCTCAGCCAGCGCCCTGAGCCATGCCAGGAAAAAGAGGGCCACAGCAGGATTGGGCCCGGGGGAGTTACTCCTGGGACGGTTATAAACTTATTCTATAGGAAAAGTATAGATTGGCCAAGGGCGATTGTGAATGTGCTGGATTTTGGAAGCGTCCTCGGCTGGCAGAAGGGCAGGCTAGGCTTGCGTGCGATCCTGATACTCTTCGTACCAAGCCATCTGGATGGCTTCTAGCTTGCCTTCGTTTGAGGACTTGGGATCGTCGCCGAAATCGGGAAGTGCGGTGACGTAGTGGTGCAGGTCGGTGAAGCGGACCGTAAGGGGGTCAAGATCGGGATGGGCTTCAGAGAGTGCAATGCCGAGATCCTCGGCATCGTCCCAGGTTAGCTTTTTGGGCATTGATAGCTCCTGTGAAAGCAAAGTTTCAGGGTTTCAAAGCCTCAACGTTTCAAAGCTGAAACCTAAGCGATCTGCGCATCGGTTTTACTTTGAAACGTTGAAACTCTGAAACCTTGCTCAGTGATGCTCTTCCGATACGTAATTTCTATTCCACGCGGGAATTTCAACCACGACTTTACCCGGCTTGGTGATCTGAGCCTGGCAGCCTAGGCGCGAGTTCAGTTGGAGGTCGGCAGCCATGTCTAAGCGGTCAGCTTCGTCGTCGTCCATTTCCGAGAGATTTTCGGCGCCTTCTTTCACCCATACGTGACAGGTGGTGCAGGCGCAGTTTCCGCCGCAAGCGTGGTCGAGCGGGATGCCGAAGTTCAGGGCGATGTCGAGAATGGATTCTTCTTTGCCGTGATCTTCGTAGGGGAGTTTGCCATGCTCAAACGTGACGGTTTTGCCCTCGGGGAGGAAGGTGATCTGGACCAGGTTTTCGGCCGGGGCTTCGGCGGTGGCGGCGCCGGCTCCTTGGATTTTTTCGTCTGACATCATTGCTCCTCAGTCTTGCTTGCATCCTGAACGGAGCGGATTTCGCGTTTTCCGCGAAATCCGTGGGGTCGAAGGATCCCTATGATTGAGAGTGCTGTTGCGCACGTAGGGATCCTTCGACCGCGCGCGGCCTCGCTTTGCTCAGCCGCGCTTCGCTCAGGGCGACAGAACCAAAATTCCGTAGCATATGACGAATCACTTGAATTCTGCTTTCGCCATGGGGTGCGGGGCCGTGGGGCCTTCGCCCAGATCCGTCTCCTCCATGTTCCTGCCTTTCAGGGCCGATGATACTGCCGCGTCCATCATTAATTCGGCCAGGCGCATCGTTCCCTGGTTTAGCGCGTCGATCGCCTTGCGGATTGCCTGGTAGTCGTCTTCTTTGTTGACTTCGACCAGGGCTTTTTCCATCTTGGCCATCTGTTTCTTCTCGTCGCTCGTCAGCTGACTCCAGGCTGGGCTCTTCTTGCCTTTTTCCAGCGCCGCGAGAATCGTTTGCGTCTCGTTGCGCGCTTCGATCAACTGGCGCTTGCGGAAATCTTCTTCGGCGTTGTCGAAGGAATCGAGGATCATTCCCTCCACCTGCTCGTCGGTGAGTCCATAGCTCGGTTGGACCTGAATTTCGGCTTCTTTTCCGCTGCGTTGCTCGCGGGACGAGACGTGCAGAATGCCGTTGGCGTCGATCAGGAATTTCACCTCGACGCGTGGGATACCCGCGGCCATTGGCGGAATGCCTTTCAGGTCAAAGCGAGCGAGGGAACGGCAATCTTGGGCGAGTTCGCGCTCTCCTTGCAGAACGTGGATGGCGACATTGGCCTGGCCGTCGATCTGCGTGGTGTAAAACTGCGTGGCCGAGGCCGGGATCGTCGAGTTGCGGAGAATGATTTTGTCCGTGACGCCTCCGGCAACTTCAATCCCCAGCGAGAGCGGCGTGACGTCGAGCAGAAGCATATTCTCGGTGGCGTGCGAGCCTCCCGCGAGAATGTTCGCCTGGACGGCAGCGCCGAGAGCCACTACTTCGTCGGGATTCAGGTCGACGTGCGGTTCGCGACGAAACATCTCTTTCACCAGCGCGCGAACTTTGGGGATGCGTGTGGATCCGCCCACGAGGACAACTTCGTCGATCTGCTCGGGCTTCAGGTTGGCATCCTTTAGCGCTTGTTTGACCGGGCCTACTGTGCGATCAATGATGGGCTGAATGAGCTGTTCGAACTGCTGGCGGGCGATCTCACGCCGGTAACGCTTGCCTTGCGGAAGTTCGATGTCGAGCTTGACGGAATTTTGTGATGAAAGCGCGATCTTGGCGTCGATGACAGCTTTGCGAATTGCCTGAACTGCTTCCGCGTTGCGGCGTAGGTCGATGCGGAGGTCGCCTTGAATATCCGCGAGCGCAATGGTGATCAGCAGATTGTCGATGTCGTCGCCCCCGAGGTGGGTGTCGCCGTTGGTGGCGATGACCTCGAAGATGCCGTCGTGCAGCTTGAGAATCGAAATGTCGAAAGTGCCACCGCCTAAATCGTATACAGCCACGATACCGTTCTGCTGCTTGTCGAGGCCGTAAGCCAGCGATGCCGCCGTGGGTTCGTTGACCAGGCGAAGGACTTCGAGACCGGCAATGCGTCCGGCGTCTTTGGTGGCCTGGCGCTGGGCATCGTTGAAGTACGCGGGTACGGTAATTACGGCTTTCGTGACCGGCGCGGCAAAGTAGCGCTCGGCGTTACGCTTGAGCTGGCGAAGGATTAGCGCCGAGATCTCCGGCGGAGTAGACGTTTTGCCACCTAGGTTGATGCGGAGAACTTCTCCGGGCTGAAGGTCTTCTGCCAACCGAAAGGGGAACAGTTTCAGTTCTTCCTGGATGTCTTCCACGCCGCGGCCCATGAGGCGCTTGATCGAGTAGACGGCACGCTCGGGTGTTTCAATAAGATATCGACGGGCGGAGTTACCGATTACAGGCTGATTGCTTTCGTCTATTGCGACCACCGAAGGCACCAGGTTCGAGCCGTCATCGCCGGGGACTACGATGGGGGTATCCCCGTGCATGAATGCCACGAGCGAATTCGTGGTGCCTAGATCGATGCCGACGATGCGTTCTTCCGCCATAGTTATTTTCTGCTTTGCTCCTTGACCTTGCTATGCCTCCACTTTGACCCCGGGAATCTCTGTGCCAGATGCGGGCTCCGTTCTTGCGCGGCCTGGCTGCCAGGGTTTCACGGGCGATGAGCCGTGAATCATTGTTTGGATGAAGGGCTCGAAGAATTCGTAGGGATGTATCGACGGCGGGGCGCCGATTCCATCCAGGCGCTTGCGCAATTCCGCGGGAATCGTGAATTCGATCGCTTTCAGGTTGTCTTCTAGCTGGCTCAACTTACTCGCGCCCACAATGGTTGAGGTGATTCCGGGCTGCGTGGCGACCCAGTTTAGTGCTACCTGCGCGGCTGGACGGCCGATTTGCCGGGCGACATCGAGGAGCCCATCGAGAATCCTCCAATTCGTGTCCGTGAATTTCTTCAAGGTGGGATTGCCGGAGTCCTTGACCTTTTCTAGTCGGCCATCTCCGGCGCTCCCACTGCCCTCGCGGTGGTACTTTCCGCTTAGAAATCCGCTGGCAAGCGGGCTCCATGGGCAGACGCCCAGGCCCAATTCCTGCGCAGCCGGGATATGCTCTCGTTCAATATTGCGCTGGACCAGCGAATACTCGAGTTGCAACCCAATCAGGGGATCTTTGCCTTCCTTTTCTGCCAACGTGTACGCACGGGCTACATACCAGGCTGGAGTGTCGGAGAATCCGTAGTGAAGGATCTTGCCCTGGCGGACCAGATCGTTCAGCGAAGCGACAACTTCTTCGACCGGAGTAACGGTGTCCCACGCGTGCAGCCAATAGAGATCAATGCAGTCGGTTTGCAGGCGGCGCAGCGAACCTTCGAGAGCACGATGAATGTTCTTGCGGCCATTGCCTCCGGCGTTTGGGTTGGCAGGATCGGCACTGAAGGTGAACTTGGTGGCCAGTACGACGCGGTCGCGGAGTTTGCTCTCAGCCATGAACTTGCCGAGCATTTCTTCGCTTTTACCTCCGGTGTAGCCGTCGGCGGTGTCGATGAAATTTCCTCCCGCTTCCAGGTAGCGGTCGAGCAGCTGGCGGGAGACGCTCTCTTCGGCTCCCCAGCCCCACTCGGTGCCGAAGGTCATGGTGCCGAGGCAGAGAGGGCTGACCCGAAGTCCGGAGCGGCCGAGGGTTGTGTATTCGTTGAGTGGCATGGGGTCTCTCGATGTCTCCTTAGTCCTCGAAGGCAGAATTTACGTCTCTGACCAGGTTTCGGATGTAGTTGCGACGGTTGAGTATGTCCACCATTTTCGCTGTGATCTTCTGGCGTTCTTCGGCAGGGGCTTTGGAGTCGCGATTGCGCTCCATGAGGTTGTCCCATTCCTGCCAGTCCGTTTTCAACTCTTCGAGGAGCGCTTCGTGCTTGCTTTCCAGAGTGACTTTGTGCCGTTCAATTTCTTTCGTCAGGCTCGGGTCGTCCTCGCCCATTTTCTTGTTCATGCGAAGTTCTTCGAGCTGCATGTTGAGTTCGAAGACTTCTTCGAGCAAGTCAGGAGGCACGATTTGCTTTTTCACTTCTCCCCTGGCGCGAGCTTGCTCGGTGGCGGCTTTTGACTGCTCCTCCAGTTCGACTCCCTCGAGCTTTAGGAGGTATTGTGTACGCTTGATAGGATCACGAAGCGTACGGTAGGCATCGTTAAGCAGGGAACTCTGCTCAAGGCTCCACTCCTGTTCTTGCGAACTGGCTCGTGCGCTCAGGTCGGGATGCAGCTTGCGGCTCAACTGGTAAAAGTCTTTCTCGAGCACGGCGGCGTCGATATCCAGCTTCGCAGGAAGGCCGAAGAACGTGAAATAGTCGACGGGAGCGGGCGGTTGTACCTTACCGCAGGATCCGCAGAAATGCGCAGCGCGCATGGCTCCACAGGACCAGCAGCTGTGGGTGTCCTCGGGAAGAGGCTTGGCTCCGATTTCGGTAACGTACTTCGTGGTCACGTTCTAGTTCCTTTTGCAATCAACCGCATCGTTGTCCCGTAATTTTCCGGTGGCGCATGCCGTTCGCGGGCGTGGGCGCCCGCGCCACACAGGCGAGCAGGCATCAGGCGGAGAATGATGTTCCGCAGCCGCAGGACTTTGTCGCCTGCGGGTTTACGAAAACGAATCCCTGCTGCATAAGCGTTTCCTGATAGTCCAGAATCATGCCGTGCAGGTAGATGAATGATTTCGGATCGACGAAGACCCGGACATCGGCGAACCGGAAAATGCGGTCGCGTTCGCGCGGCTGCGTGTCGAAGCGGATGTTATAGCTCAAGCCGGAACATCCGCCGCCCTGTACGCCGAGACGCAGGCCGCCCTGCTCGGGCGAAATGCCTTCTTTCGCCATCGCGCTGCGGATTTTCGCGATCGCCTTTTCGGTGACCGTGATGCCTTTCCCCGTGGTCTGCGTTTCTGTGGCTGTCGTCATCCCTGCGCTTCTTTCGCCCCTTCCGGGCGCCTCCGCTTGCTCGAACAACCCACGGCTTGCGCCGTGGGCTGCATTCTTTCGCCCAAGCGGCTGCAGCTGTGCTGGTTCCAGCATCGAGCAATCCCGACCAACTCGCAGCCCGGGGCTCGCGGCTACTTCGCTTCCGCGGCTACCGGCTTGGCTGTGTCCTGCTTCTTTTTCCAGTCACCAATGGCGGCGCGAATGGCGTCCTCGGCCAGCACCGAACAGTGTATCTTCACTGGCGGAAGCGACAGCTCTTTCACGATTTCGGTGTTTTTGATGGCTAGGGCTTCATCGATCGTCTTACCCTTCACCCACTCGGTGGCCAGCGACGAAGAAGCGATCGCAGAACCGCAGCCGAAGGTCTTGAACTTAGCCTCCTCGATGACGTTGGTCTGCGGGTTGACCTTGATCTGCAGCTTCATCACGTCGCCGCATTCGGGTGCGCCGACCAAGCCGGTGCCCACGTCGGTGCTGTTCTTGTCAAGCGAGCCGACGTTGCGGGGATTGTTGTAGTGATCGATAACTTTGTCGCTATAGGCCATTTCCTTCTCCAGGTTTCAAAGTTTCAAGGTTGCAAAGTTTCAAGGAGTAAGACGTTTCTTGTACGCCGATTTCAGAGTTCCCAAGCAACCTTGAAGCTTTGAAGCTCTGAACCCTTGGAACTTTTTTCCTACTCTCCCGCCCACTTCACGTCTTTCAGGTTGATGCCTTCTTTCGCCATTTCATAGAGCGGGGACAGTTCTCGCAGGCGCTCCACAGTTTCGATTACCCGGTCTGCTACGTAATCCACTTCGGCTTCGGTGTTGAAGCGGCCGATTCCGAAACGGATCGAGCTGTGGGCCAGGTCGTCTCCCGTGCCGAGAGCCTTCAATACATAAGATGGCTCCAGCGTCGCAGAGGTGCACGCGGATCCGCTGGAAACTGCGACATCGTTGATTCCCATCAGGAGCGACTCGCCTTCCACGTAGGCAAAGCTGATGTTCAGGTTGCCGGGGAGACGATGCTCCATGGAGCCGTTAATGTAGACCTCGTCGAGCTTGCCCATGATGCGACCTTTCAAGCGATTGCGCAGCCCCGCCAGCTTGCAGGATTCCTTCGGCAGGTCTTCCTGTGCGATGGCGCAGGCTTTTCCGAGGCCGACGATGCTGGGAACATTCAATGTTCCCGAGCGCATGCCGCGCTCGTGACCGCCGCCGTCGATAATCGCGGAAATCTGTACTCGGGGATTCTTGCGGCGAACATACAGTGCGCCGACACCCTTGGGGCCATACATCTTGTGGGCGGAGATCGAAGCCAGATCGATGTTTTGCTTGTTCACATCGAAGGGAACTTTTCCGATCGCCTGCGTTGCATCCGTATGGAAGATCACGCCACGCTCGTGGCAGAGCTTGCCGATTTCCGCGACGGGTTGAAGGACACCGATCTCGTTGTTGGCGGCCATGATGGTGACGAGAATTGTCTTGTCGTCCATGGCGCGCTTGAGGTCATCAAGATCGATCAGGCCGTCTTTCTGAACCGGCAGATAGGTGACACGATAGCCATACTTTTCCAGACGCTTGCCGGTGTCGAGCACGGCCTTATGCTCCGTGACCGCAGTGATGATGTGGTTGCCTTTTTCGCGGTACATCTCGGCGACGCCCTTGATGGCCAGGTTGTCGCTTTCGGTGGCGCCGGAGGTGAAGATCACTTCTTTGGTCGTCGCACCGATCAGTTTGGCGATGCGCTCACGGGCGGTCTCGACGCCCTCTTCGGCGGCCCATCCGAAAGAATGGTTCCGGCTGGCGGCGTTGCCGAACTTCTCCATGAAGTAGGGCAACATCTCTTCCAGGACGCGCGGGTCCATGGGAGTGGTGGCGTGGTTGTCCATGTAGATGGGCAGCTTCACGTCTTTGCCATTGCTGGCGTGTGCCTGCGTCTCGGCTTGGGGGATCTTTACATCCGTGCTCATTGATTGCTCTCCTGCTCTCTCAGTTCCTTCGATGAGTCTCGTAATCTGAAGGCTTCAACTGATCGTGACCAATTCCACCGATTTGCCGGTTGAGCCACCGCCTTCCTCTGGCTCTTCCCGCATATGCGAAATCTTGATGCGCTTCAATACAGCCTCGATACTCTCGTTTACCTTGCGCAGCGGTTCGCGGATATTACACCGATCGCTCTGGTCACACTCCCCGCGCGTGGTCACGCACGACGTAATGAAAAGAGGACCATCGATGACCTGGATTACCTCAAAAGCCGAGATCGTGTGCGCCGGACGGGCCAATGTGTAGCCGCCGTTCGTACCGTGCTGCGATCGCAAGAGCCCGGCCTTCGCCAGCCGCTGCAAAATCTTCGCCAGGGCCTCTGGCGGGATGCCGTAGGCATCCGATACGTCCTTGGCGCTGCGGGAGCCCATGCTGGCGCACTCGGCCAGATGCTTCATGGCCATGAGGGCGTAATCAGCCTTTTTTGTCAGCTTCAGCAGAGGTCGCTCCTGGGTAGAACCCCGACCGTCGTGGTCGGATATAAATCCGACTTTTTCCGTCGCCATTCATTGTACGACAGCGAGAAAGTCGCAAGCAAGCCGAAGCAGGGAATAGCGAAAGGGGGGAGTTCAACGGTAAGTACCTTGGGCTGAATGGCTTGATTCTGTACGACTAAGACGGTCGGAAATTGATGACCGGTTAAGGCCGATCGGAAGGGAAGCGGTTACGATTTCACACTCGGGCGACACAAGAGGGCTTGACAAGGCGCAAAGCCGTTCTACAATACCCAAAATTCCGGCGCCAGATACCCCTTTCAGCAAACGTTAGGGACCATCCGGATCACATGACCGCCAAGTCGCCCGCCTCTCCTCCGAACGTAAACACCAAGCAGCCTTGCAAGCACCCGCGTGTGCAGATCGTGAGCCGCGACGAGGAATCGGAATTTGTGGAATGCAAAGAATGTGGGGAGATCTTCGAATCCAGCGAGTTCAAGGACATGAACATTGAAGATCGGATTCAGGATCAAGATGCCTGATTTCGCGCTGTGGTGACTGCGGTAACTCTCCACCAGACTTTCCCGTTGTCGCGCCGAGGTGCGCCTGCTACTTTCCGTGCAAAGGAGTGCGCTGGGGACTGGCGCGCCCTCTTGTTCCGAACTTATGGCGAAAGTCGCCCTCGTCGTCGACGACTCCATGCTGATCCGCTATAGCCTGTGCCGCTATCTGGAGGCGCGGGGCTTTACGGTGGAGGCAGCCGTGAATGGGGCCGAGGCGATCGAGGTCGTGTCCCGAATACATCCTGACCTGATCGTGACCGATATGCGCATGCCGAAAATGTCGGGTAGCGAGTTCATTACGGCTTTGAAGGGCAATGAGAAGACCGCGCGCATTCCTGTGCTGGTCGTGACCAGCAAGGCGAATGGGACTTGCGACGCGGACGAACGTGCCGAGTTTGTGATTTACAAGGACATCGACGTCGAGACCCAGATGGATGCGGCGCTCGAGCTTGTGATGGAAAGACAGCGTCGTGGGCACTCGGCGGGGAGCTAGGCGATATCAGTATCACAGATTGGCGTACGCCGCAGCGCGCTTCGGACTACAACGACTTCAGCATTTCGAATTCTGGCTCATTTCAGAGTCATTCCTGCCTCGGCGGAGAAGTCCATCGGAGCAAAATCTCGGGCGAGGAATTTCGGATAAGCGGCGGCGGCTATCATCGCGGCGTTGTCAGTCGACAGGGGTCTTGAAGGAAAGAAGACCGGCAGTCCGTGGCCGGGGGCCTCGCGTTGGAACGTTTGCCTTAATTCCTGATTGGCAGCGACTCCACCGGTGACGAATAAAGTGGCAACCTCGTGAGCATCTGCGGCTGCCACAGTTTTTCCCACCAGATCTTCGATCATGGCTCGCTGAAACGATGCGACCAGGTCTAAGGTCTGCTTGTCGGAGTGAGCCAGGTAATCCTCCAGCCTGGGCTTTGCGATTTTCGACAAAGCGCTGCGCCGCGCTTCCACGGCAGCATGCATCTGGTGAGATTCCACGTAGCGCAGCATCGCAGTTTTGATTCCACTGTACGAGAAATCAAAGCGCGGGCGGTCGTCACTGAGATCGACGGCTCGGCCATCCAAGCGGCCTCGGCGATTCCGATGCTTGATCTGTGCGGGCGGAAATTTCACCGCATGGGGATCGCCGTGAGGAGCCAGGCGGTCGATGACGGGCCCACCGGGATATCCAAGGCCGAGCAGCTTAGCGACTTTGTCGAAGGCTTCGCCGGCGGCGTCGTCGCGCGTGTGGCCGATGTTCTCGTAGGTCCAGGCGTCCTCGTTCTGCGTGGCCAGGTAAAGATGCGTGTGGCCTCCGGAGACTACCAATGCCAGCACGGGGAAGCGAAGTTCGCGATTGCCTTTCTGGCGCTCTTCGAGCAGGACGGCATGGATGTGTCCTTCGAGATGATTGACCGCGATCAGCGGCTTCTCGAGCGCGAAGGCCAGAGCTTTGGCGTAACTGATACCGACGAGAAGCGCTCCGGCTAGGCCGGGGCCTTGGGTGACGGCGACGGCATCCACAGATTCGTAAGTGCGTTTTGCTTCGGCCAGCGCCTGACGAACTACCGGCACGATCGCGCGGAGATGTTCTCGCGAAGCCAGTTCCGGGACGACTCCGCCATAGGGCTGATGCGTGGCGATCTGGGAAGCAACAACACTCGATACGAGTTGTTCGCCCGAACGTACGACGGCGGCGGCGGTTTCATCGCAGGAGCTTTCGATGCCGAGAATGTAGGCGTCAGGCATGTGCTTCTAGTTTCCAGTTTCGACTCCCGAGTTGCAAGTGAGGGGCAATGACGTGAAATCTCGATCGGCGTTAACAGAGGTCATCAAAATTCGAACTCTGGTCAGGCGCTATCATGAGAAGGGATGCTGAAAGACTTCGCAACATCGATCGCCCGAACGCTGCGCCAGAAAGGGTTTCAGGCCTATCTGGTGGGCGGATGCGTGCGCGACCTCCTGCTGGGGCGCGAGCCCGCGGACTACGATGTTGCCAGCGATGCCACGCCGAAGCAGGTGATGGCGATCTTTCCGCAGACTTACGCCGTGGGCGTGCAGTTTGGCGTGGTGCTGGTCCCGGCTCCAGAGTCGGAGTTCAGCAATCTTTCCGCTGCGGCTTCTGCCAAGTCCAGGGCCGTGGAAGTGGCGACCTTCCGCAGCGACATCGGATATTCCGACGGCAGACATCCGGACGAGGTTCGCTTCAGCAAGACTCCGCAGGAGGATGTCGAGCGCCGGGATTTCACAATTAATGGGATGCTGCTTGATCCGGTCAGTGGAGAGGTGCTGGATTTTGTCGGCGGCCGGAACGATCTCAATGCGGGCATCATCCGCACGATTGGCGATCCGCAGAGGCGCTTTGGCGAAGACAAGCTGCGGATGTTACGGGCGGTGCGGTTTGCAGCGCGATTTGAGTATCAGATCAATCCAGATACGTTTGTGGCCATTCAGGATTTTGCGGAACAGATTCAGGTCGTGTCGCGGGAGCGCGTGCGCGATGAGTTGACGCGCATGTTGACCGAAGGGCATGCGCGCCGGGCATTTATGTTGCTCGACCAGTCGGGCCTGCTTCGCCAAGTGCTGCCTGAGATTTCGGCGATGAAGGGCGTGGAGCAACCTCCGGAGTTTCATCCGGAGGGAGACGTCTTTGTGCACACGCTGCTCCTGCTCGACTATCTGCCGCATCCTTGCCCGATGACTTTGGCATGGGGAGCCTTGCTGCACGATGTGGGGAAGCCTCCGACATTTCGCCTCGCTGAGCGTATACGCTTCGATGGACATGTGGATGTCGGGGTAAAAATGGCAGAGGTGATTTGCGACCGGCTGCGTTTTTCGAACGAGGAGAGGGCGCAGATTCTGGCGCTGGTCGACAATCACATGCGCTTTGCCGATGCGATGCGAATGAATCAGTCGACTCTGAAGCGCTTCATGCGGCTCTCGTTCTTTGACGAGCATATGGCGCTGCATCGTGCCGACTGCCTGGCGAGCCATCGGAATCTGACGACATACGATTTCCTGCGACACAAGATCGAAGAAATTCCGCCGGAAACGATGCGTCCCAAGCCGCTGGTGAGTGGCGACGATTTGATTGCAGAGGGGCATAAGCCAGGGCCGAAGTTCCGCGAGATTTTAGGAGCGGTGGAGGACGGGCAACTCGAGGGCCGATTGGCCTCGCGGGAGGCTGCGCTGGAGTTTGTGCGTCGCGAGTTTCCCGCCTGAAAACAACATCCGTGCCGATGTTAAAATCTTCCTTTCGTCGGTCAGGAGTTTTTGTTTGGAGCCGGTTGGATCAGAACTGGAAAAGATTGTGGCGCGATCGTTGCGGCAAGCGCCTCCGGCAGAGGCACCGCTCATGGCGTGGCCGGTGGTGTGTGGGTCCGCCGTCGCTGAGCGCACGCGTGCTTTGAGTTTTCTGGATGGAGTCCTGCAGATTGCTGTTGCGGATCCGGGATGGAAGGCCGAGTTGCAGAGCCTTGCTCCGCGGTACCTGGCCTCCATCAATCGCTACACGGTGGAAGCAGTGCGGAGAATTGAATTTGTCGTGACCCGACCGGAAATTGTGGAAGAAGGGATTCGCTGAGGATCGGGCAATGAAAGTTACCGACAAAGACGTCGCTTACGTCGCCGACCTGGCCAACCTTGAACTGACCGAGGACGAGCGTCGTGGAATGCTGCGCGACCTGAATTCCATCCTGGAATACGTGGATCGGCTGAACGAGCTGGATACGTCGGACGTGCCGCCGATGGCGCAGGTCTCCGATCGATATGGAATAGATGAGACGAAGCAGGGCAGTGAGCGGTTTGCCTATGCCCTGCGGGAGGACGTGCTTTACGGTTTGCGCCCGTCGCTGCCGCACCAGGAAGCGCTTGCCAACGCTCCCGACGCCGATGAAGAGTTCTTCCGTGTGCCCAAAGTGATCGAAAGATAGCCCGAGAAAGATTGCCCGGATGGAAACCGCTTCCCTGACAATTGATGCTGCCCAGACTGCGGTGCAGGAACGCAGAACCACCGCGCTGGCGCTCGCAGAAGCCCACTTTGCGCGGATCCAAAAAGAAGATGGGCAGATCGGAGCGTTCCTTACTCTGTCGAGGGAGCGGGCGCTGGAGCAGGCAGATCGCATCGATCGAATGGCCACGGATGGCAATCCCCTTCCGCCACTTGCAGGCGTACCAGTTGGAATCAAGGATGTGATGAGTACGCGCGGCCTGCGCACGACCGCGGGTTCAAAGATCTTGGAAAAATATGTTCCCCCTTACGATTGCACCGCGGTAGCGCGCCTGGAGGCCGCGGGTGCGGTTGTATTGGGCAAGATGAACTGCGATGAGTTCGCCATGGGCTCGTCGAATGAGAATTCGGGATATGGACCGGTGCGCAATCCGCGGGATTTGACGCGGGTCCCGGGTGGGTCGTCAGGTGGATCAGCGGCGGCGGTGGCGGCGGACATGGCGGTGTTCACGCTTGGGTCGGATACGGGAGGATCGATCCGTCAGCCCGCTTCTTTCTGCGGCGTGGTCGGACTGATGCCCACGTACGGGCGCGTTTCACGCTATGGACTGATTGCGTTTGCATCTTCTCTGGATCACATTGGGCCGCTGACGAAGACGGTCAAGGACGCGGCGACCGTGTTGCGGACGGTTGCGGGGCGCGATCCCATGGATTCGACTTCGGCTCAGGTCCCAGTGCCGGATTATGTTGTCGAGTTGGAGAAACCGGTTCGCGGGCTCAAGATCGGAGTCGCGAAGGAATATTTTGGCGAAGGCTTGGATGAAGAAGTGCGCGCTGCTGTTGAGGCGGCGATCGAGAAACTGAAGGGCCTGGGGTGCGAGGTGGTGCCTGTTTCGCTTCCCCACACACCCTATGCAATCCCGACCTATTACCTCATTGCTACGGCGGAGGCGTCGTCGAACCTGGCGCGCTATGACGGCGTGCGGTACAGTCAGCGAGCACGCGGGGTTCGAACGTTGTCGGAGATGTACCGGCGGAGCCGTGATGAAGGGTTCGGCGCCGAGGTCAAGCGGCGGATCATGTTGGGTACGTATGCGTTGAGCGCTGGATACTACGACGCGTATTACCTGAAGGCTCAGAAAGTACGGACTCTTTTGACGCGTGACTTCGATGAGGCATTTCAGAAGGTGGACGCGATTGTGACCCCGACCAGTCCGACGGCTGCGTTTCGGCTGGGAGAAAAATCGAATGATCCGCTGGCGATGTATCTCGCGGACATCTACACCGTTACCGCCGATCTGGCGGGCATTCCGGGGATTTCAATTCCGTGCGGCGAGACGCGGGAAAAGCTGCCCATTGGGCTGCAGATTTTGGGGAAGCACTTTGATGAGGGGACGATTTTGCGCGTGGCGCACGCGTATGAGCAGGCGGCGGGAGCCACCGAGCCCCACCGAAATGCATAGGGCATTCCCCTTCGACAAGCTCATGGTCTCGATGACGAGAGCCGGATCCTACAGAGGCCGGTAGTAGGACTCGCCGGCGCAGGCACGGCATAATATATTCCCATCGCGTCGTACTTCTCGTCGGAAGTTAATGCCCTCACCGCACTGCGAGCACGTGATGCGCTCGCCTTTGTATCCGGGAAATTCTTCTGGTGGTAAGTCGACCTTCACCCATTGGGTGGCAAACAGGTCGTCGTCGGACATTTCGCGATAGGCGAGCATCTGGTGCTGATTCTTGCTTTCGAGTTCAGGATGCATTTGGCGGGCGAGGGCTTTGGAGGATTCTTTTGCGGAGATGCGAATCGCCTTTCCGCTCTCCACGTCGATAAACGTTGCGGCCATTTTTCCCCAGTCGCGGAATTTAAGGGCGCGCTTGCCGAGCCGGCATCCCGTGACCACGCCTACGGCGTCGGTCGCGCAGCGGTCGATTTCGACGAAGGTGACGAGACGCTTGCGGTCTTTGCCGTGAGGGTCGTCGATGCGGAGTTTTTGCAGGCCCAGCATCGCGAGGCGCACGCCCAGGACCTGGCCGGCACAGAGGTGACCGTGGGCTTGTTCGGCGTCGCGAAGGTATTCGTCGAAGGATTTCACAAATCAGCTCTCAGCTTTCAGCTTTCAGCTTAGCACTGATTACGGGAGACTCACTACGGAGTCGCTGTGACCTCAGCATTCGTGACCCCCAGTTCTCGCAGTGGGGGCGAGAAGTGGGGCACCCCAGCTTGCCATCATTTTCTGCGCCAGCGGATTCCGTCTTTGGTGATTTCCACGAGGACGCCGGCTTCTGCGAGTTCGGCGCGGATCGTGTCTGATTTCCTGAAGTCGCGTGCTGCTCGAGCCGATTTCATTTCAGCGGCTTTCGCTTCGATGTCGGCATCGGAAAGTTTTCCGGACTGCAGGGCATCGCGCAGTTCTTCCGTTATGCCTTGCTCGCGCCCCTCGGCCAGGGCCCATTGTAGAACCTGTTTCATCTTTGAAATGTCATCGTCGTGGAGGACGGCGAAAATTTCGTCGAACCTGTCGAGGGCGGCAAGCAGCGCCGGAACATCTTCTTTCATCACGCCGCCTGTATCTAACGCTGTGTTCGCTTGACGGACCATCTCGAAGATCGCCGCTTGCGCCTGTGCTGTGTTCAGGTCGTCTTCGAGGGCGGCGCGCATGCGATCGATCGTATCTGCAGCCCGTTTCTGCATCTGTTCGTTGGAACCTTCCGCAAAATTTCCCGCGCTTAGGCGCAGGCGAAAATTGCGCAGGCGATCGACTGAGACTGCGGCCTGCTTCAGTCCATCGAACGTGAAGTTCAGTTGATTGCGATAAGGAACGGAAGTAAGCAGGTATCGGATCGAAGAGGGTTTGTGTCCCTTGAGAACCAGGTCCCGCAGCGTGAAAAAGTTGCCCAGGCTCTTCGACATCTTCTCGCCTTCCACCAGAAGAAAACGCGCGTGGAACCAGAACCGGGCGAACGGCTTGCCGGTGAGCGATTCTGACTGGGCAATTTCGTTTTCGTGATGAGGGAAGATGAGATCCTCGCCTCCGGCGTGAAGGTCAAAACTCTCGCCCAGTTCTTCCATCGACATGACGGAGCATTCGAGATGCCAGCCGGGGCGTCCCGAGCCGATTGCCGTATCCCACGAGGCTTCGCCAGGCTTGGGGGCTTTCCAGACCGCGAAATCACGGGCGCTGTCTTTGTCGTACTCGTCTACGTCGACGCGGGCGCCGTCCAGCATGCTGCTGAAATCTTTTTTGGAAAGCTTGCCATACCGGGGGAATTTGGCGATGCGGAAATAGTACGAACCGTCGTCGCTGCGGTACGCGATTCCTTTCTCAACAAGCTTGGCGACGAAGTCCGCCATCTCTGGAATGTGTTCGGTGGCGCGAACAAGAATCGGTTGCTCAATGCCGATCATGGCGGCGTCTTCCAGAAATGCCTTCTCGTATTTTGCGGTGTACTGCTGGACCGTAACGCCGTCGCGGGCGGAATTGCGGATGATCTTGTCGTCGACGTCGGTGATGTTCATGACGTGGCGGACGGTGTATCCGCTCTGACGGAGAAAGCGGCGGAGGAGGTCGACCGCGATGAATGTACGGAAGTTGCCGATGTGTCCGTAGTCGTACACGGTGGGTCCGCAGGCGTACATGCGGACCTCGGAGTCGCGCAGAGGACGGAATTCCTCAATTTGCGACGACATCGTATTAAAGAGACGAATCGGCATATCAGGTTTGGTTCGGCAAAAGGAACTTAAGATTCTAGGGGGCTAGGGAAAAGGCGGTCAAATCCGGTCAGGAAGAAGGGGCGTTGGGCGCCGGCGGCAGAGAATGGGCATGCTGGCGCAGGCGCTGCTGCACGAGGATCACGTAGTGCAGCGCCGAAAGAATGGTAAAGAAAAAGGTCGCGCGAAGGAATACTGTGCGCGCGATCAAGATCAATTCTACGGGTTTGACTTGCAGCAAAAGCGCGAAAAACACGGCGCTGATCTGAGAGAACGTGTTGGCTTTGCCAAAAATGCTGGGGCGGAAATCCCGCAGCCCCGCGATTGCGAAGAGCACCGCACTCGCCGCCAGGATAGAGATGTCGCGGCTGAAAACCAGAACGGTATATTTCCAGGGAATTTTGTGAAGGATGGAGAGCACAAGGAACATTGTGCTGAGAAGAAGCTTGTCAGCGATCGGGTCTAGATACTGGCCGAGCAGAGTCTGTTGATGGAGCCTGCGGGCGAGGAGGCCATCGAGGCCATCGCTGAACCCGGCGATCACAAACAGGATGAGCGCCCGTCCATAGTGACCGTCAACCAGATCGATGACGACGAATGGGACAAAGATCATCCGCAGCAGAGTAAGTTGATTGGGAGCTGTGAAGACTTGCGAGAGCTTCACGCCGGCTCCTTGGGCGTAGGCAGACTTTGCTCGTTACGGGGAGCCAGGGCAGAGGAGGGTTCCAGGCCAGTTTTGCCCAGGAAACGTTGCGAGAGGGACGGCAATGAGCCATCTGGAAGATCGAGTTCGACGCGCTCGATGCGGTGCATGGGGAAGAAAACTACGGCTGGGGTAAAGGGCTCGCCATCGCGCACCATGACCGTGAGATCTTCAAAGGACGCCAGTTCGGCTCCGCTTAGGCTCAAGCCTTCCGGGGCGAGCGCGAGAATCATGCCCCAGAATTTTTCGCGCGGATTGCAGAGGGTGGCGATGACCAACGCTCCCGCAGCAAACGGCGCGCCGCGACCAGGAGTTGTTCCGTTCTTCTCCACGCCAAGATTGTCGCTGGCAGGAGCGCGCATTGCAAATCGAGGTTTTGAGAAGTTGCGCGGTTTGGGCCAAGGAGCAAACTTCGGTATGCTGACCGGAAGGCGGACTGGTGATTGAATTTCAGAATGTTTCTTACCACGTAGATGGGGTTCAGGTGCTTACCGACCTGAATCTGCATGTGGCGCGCGGGGAGACGCTCGTGCTGCTGGGTCGAAGTGGCTCAGGAAAGACGACGACGCTGAAACTCGTGAACCGCCTGGTGTTGCCGAGTTCGGGAAAGATCCTTGTGCATGGCACGCCGCAGGATGAAATCGACGTAATCAACTTGCGGCGCGGAATCGGCTACGTCATCCAGGAAGTTGGATTGTTCCCGCATTTCAACGTGGCGCGAAACATTGGCTTGCTGCCCAAGATCGAGGGCTGGCCTGAGGATCGAATTCGCGCGCGGGTGCATGAGATGTTGCACCTCGTGGGACTTCCTGAAGATCTTGCGTCGCGCTATCCGCATCAGCTCTCTGGTGGACAGCGGCAGCGGGTCGGCGTGGCTCGAGCGCTCGCGGCTGATCCGGCGATTCTGTTGATGGACGAGCCGTTTGGCGCGCTTGATCCGCTGACTCGCGATGATGTGCAGCGGGAATTTCTGTTACTGCAACAGCGCTTGCAAAAAACCGTCGTGTTCGTGACCCATGATTTGCGCGAGGCGTTGCGGCTTGGGTCTAGGATCGCGCTGATGGAGGCAGGAAGGTTGGTCACGGTGCTGTCGCCGGCCGAATTCGTGAAGTCTTCCGATCCGTGGGCATCGGCGTATGTCCGGGCATTCGGAGATGGGCTGGAATCGGCGGCGAATCGAGGGACATCATGAATGTGATCCAGTTCATGCTTCATAACCGCTCGCAGGTGCTGGACCTCACCTTGGAGCATCTGTGGCTGGTCGGATGGTCCACGTTTATGGCGGCACTGATTGGGATTCCGCTGGGGATTCTGATTGCGCATCGGATGCGGCTCAATAGGCCGGTTCTCGCCGGCGCAAATATCATCCAGACCATTCCGAGCCTCGCCCTGTTTGGCTTTCTGTTGCCCGTGCCGTGGCTGGGGGAACGTGTGGATCGGCTGGCGATTCTGGCCCTGACGTTGTACGCACTGTTGCCGATTATCCGAAACACCTTTGACGGGATTCGCGGTGTGGATCCGGCGGTGGTGGAAGCCGGACGCGGCATGGGACTTACCGAATCTCAACTGCTGTTCAAAGTGGAGTTGCCGCTGGCGGTGAGCGGGATTCTCTCCGGAGTGCGAATAGCCGCCGTGATTTGCGTGGGATTGGCAACGATCGCCGCTGCGATTGGTGCCGGTGGTCTGGGAGAATTTATTTTTCGTGGATTGGCCATGGTGGATAATCGCGTAATCCTGGCGGGTGCGATTCCTGCGGCGATTCTGGCGCTGCTCGCGGATTTTGGCGTGGGCTGGATCGAGAAGCGATTGAGACCCCGATGACCCGTTGTCGAGCGCCGGTTGCATTGGTCGTTGGTGGTGTTTTCCTGTTGTCTTGCACCCCTTCTCACTCCGACCGAATCGTCGTCGGGTCCAAGAACTTCACGGAGTCGTTCATTCTGGGCGAACTGATTGCGCAGCAGATTGAAGCTCATACCAAGGTGAAAGTCGAGCGCCGGTTTTATCTCGCCGGGACCTATATCTGCCAGCAGGCGATGCTGGCAGGACGGATCGATATCTATCCCGAATATACGGGCACGGCGCTCACTACGATTCTGAAACAGCCAATTTCCCGCGACCCACACGAGGTGTATCAGCGCGTGAAGCAGGATTACGAGCGGAGATTCGGACTCACGCTTGGCCCGGCGTTCGGATTCAACGATACGTTTGCCATGGAAATTCGTGGAGCAGAGGCCCGCCGATTGAATTTGCGGACGTTGTCGGAGGCAGCGCAGTTTGCGCCGCATTGGCGAGCCGGATTTGGATATGAGTTCATGGAGCGGCCCGATGGATACCGCGGGCTAGTGACAACGTACGGCCTGCATTTTGCCGAGCAGCCACGCATCATGGATCTGGGCTTATTGGCGCGAGCGCTGAAGGAACGACAAATCGATTTCGCGGGCGGAAATGCGACCGATGGGCTGATTCCGGCTCTGGACTTGGTAGTGCTGGAAGACGATCGTCATTACTTCCCCCCATACGAAGCGGTCCCCGTGATACGGCAGCAAGCAGTGCAGCGGCATCCGGAGATCGCGAGGGCTCTGGCGGACCTGGATGGGAAGATTTCGGACGCCGAAATGCAACAGATGAACTACGCGGTCGATGCTCAACATCAGGACACGCAAGACGTGGTGCGAGACTTCCTGAGAGTGAAGCAACTGGCGCCTTGAGCCAGAGGCTTTAGGTCGAGAGAAAGCCTTCCATTGTGACCACGGCTCGTCCTTTAAGCAGCACACGATCTCCGGCTAATTTACACCACAGATGGCCTCCGCGTTCTGAGAGCTGACGGGCGCGCAGTTTTGTTTTGTGTAGATGGGCCGCCCAGTATGGGGTCAGGACGCAATGGACCGATCCGGTGACCGGATCTTCTGCAATGCCGTAACCGGGGGCGAAATAGCGTGAAACGAAGTCGACGTCCGACCCGAGTGCCGTGACCGCAACGGCATCGGGATGAAGGTCTTCAAGCATGGCAAAGTTGGGGCGGAGATCTTTGAGCGTTTCCGGGGAATCAATTACCCCGATGTAAGTGTCGTTGGCCTCAAGGACTTCTGCGGGTTGCGACTTAAGCCCGAGCGCTGTCCCCAGCGTTGCGGGCACGGTCTTGCACGTCGTCGGGGGCATGGCGGGGAAGTCCATGGCCAGGCAATCTCCAGCGCTTCTGACCGTGAGATTCCCGCGAAATCTGGTTTTAAAGGGTTACCGAATCAAGCTGCGTCTGGCGGATGGTTAGCAGGACATGCGCCGCCGCAAGCGTCGCATGCCCACATAGCTTGATCTCACAAACCGGCGTAAACCAGCGTAACTCATAGCCATCTTCGCCGGTTAAAACGAAAGCGGTCCCGAAACATTGTTTTCGGGCGCGACCCGGCGCAGCTGACCATCATCTAACCCCGAGTCTAAAAAGCAGACCACCGCGGGACTGCCCCGAAACGGCGGTTCAGCGAAAGCGTCAACATGGAACAGCATCCGCATTCGATCGATTTTACCGGTTGCCAAGAGTTTGTAATCTTTCGTAACCGGAAGCGAACCGAATTGCGAGCCGAAAAAAGAGCCGTATAAGTCATGAAACTTTCTCGTCGGAGATGCCATCCTATGTCAAGCGCGACATTGGGGTACGTCGCGGCGCGCCCTGCTTACCACTTCGTACTTTGTGACCCGTTCGGGCTTCTGATCACTCGATCTTTCCGGAGGGATGAATGCCGACCATGCAGAGAGAATCCGCGCTGGGGGAATCACTGCTCCACAGATTAGGGGATGCCCGGCACAAGAGCGACGCCCTGTTTGAGATCGTGCGGCCTGAGGCTTTATACGATCGACCGATTCCAGAGCGCCACCGGATTGTTTTCTACATCGGGCACCTGGAGGCGTTTGACTGGAATCTGCTGCATGAAAATGTGTTCGGGCTGAGCAGTTTCCATCCGGAATTTGATCGACTGTTTGCATTTGGCATCGACCCGGTAGGAGGCGGGTTGCCGACCGACGAAGCTTCCGACTGGCCTTCTCTGGATCGTGTGCGCGAATACGTGCGCAAGATCAGGGCGTCTCTGGATGGGAAGCTACAGGCAGCGACTGCGGCGGATGCTTATCAGCGAGACGGATTTTCGCTCGAGACGCTGCTGAACGTGGCGATTGAGCATCGCCTGATGCATGTTGAGACCCTGGCATACATGCTGCATCAGTTGCCTCTCGACCGGAAAATTCCAAACCCTGCGGTTCCTCCTCAACTTACTTCGCGGGTGAAGCCCTCGATGGTCGAAGTTGCCAGTGGCATGGTGCGCCTTGGACTCTCGCGGCGCAGGGGTGCGTTTGGATGGGACAACGAGTTCGAAGCGAACATGGTAGATGTACCCGGGTTCGAAATCGATCGACATATGGTCACCAACGGTCAGTTCCTCGCGTTCATCGAAGACGGAGGCTACGAGAGGCGCGAGTTTTGGGGTGACTCGGATTTGCACTGGAAGAACAGTAGCAGAGTCTCGTTCCCGGTTTTTTGGAGGCACCGCGACAATTCGTGGCTATACCGCACCATGTTCGACGAAGTTCCTCTACCGATGGAGTGGCCGGTTTACGTGAGCCACGCGGAAGCTTCTGCGTACGCGCGTTGGGCCGGGAAAGCGCTCCCGACCGAAGCACAATGGCAGCGCGCCGCGTACGGATCAGGAGAAAACACGGATCGGTTCTATCCGTGGGGGAATGAGGCGCCTGACCCAAGTCGAGGGAATTTCGATTTTCAGAGTTGGGATCCGACGCCAGTCCATGCCCATCCACGCGGCCAGAGCGCCTTCGGTGTGGAAGGCATGCTGGGCAATGGTTGGGAGTGGACGTCGACGGTGTTCGGGCCGTTCGCCGGGTTCGAGGCCTTTCCTTTCTACCGGGGCTACTCTGCGGATTTCTTCGATGGAAAACATTATGTGATTAAAGGAGGCTCGGCGCGCACGGCAGCGTGCATGCTGCGGCCTTCCTTCCGTAACTGGTTTCAATCCCATTATCGATACGTGTATGCGGGGTTTCGATGCCTAAACGACTGAACAGAGGCGCACTCATGCTGGTTCACGCGATCCCGGGCAATGTTAATTATGACTTTGCTACCGATGTCCGCGATGGATTGACCCGCACGGGGCAGAAAGAACTGCCTTCGAAGTATCTTTATGACGACGTCGGCTCCGCTCTTTTTGAGGTGATCAGCCATCTTCCCGAGTACGGGTTGACGCGGGCGGACGAGCGACTCTTGCGCAGGAATGCGCACGAAATTGTGGAGCGCGTCAACGGACCGGTTGCAGTCGCAGAACTCGGTGCCGGCAGCGGGCGGAAGACCCGTTGGTTGCTGGAAGCGTTCTGCCGCCGGCAGCGAACCTCGTATTATCCGGTGGAGATTTCCCATTCCGCCCTGGTCATGTGCGAGCGGGAGCTGAGTGACATCGATGCCATCAGCATTGTGGGTTTCGAGCGCGAATACCTCGACGGCCTGGTCGAGGTCGCCGCGTACAGAAAACCAGGTCAGTTTCTGTTTGTTCTTTTCTTGGGGAGCACGATCGGCAACTTCGATCGTGCGGCTGGCGTTAAGTTCCTGTCGCAGGTTCGGTGCATACTTCAGCCGGGAGATTCTCTGCTTCTGGGGACGGATTTGGAGAAGTCCCATGCACAACTCATCGGGGCTTATGACGACGAGCTCGGGGTGACGGCGGCCTTCAATTTAAATCTGCTGGGGCGCATCAATCGGGAACTCGGGGCTGATTTCCGTCTGGCGGATTTCAAGCATGAGGCCCGGATCAATCCAGACGCACGGAGTGTGGAGATGCACCTGGTCTCGGAGCGGCGACAGGTCGCGACTATTCCGGCCGCGGAGGCGGTCGTTTCATTCGAAGAAGGCGAAACAATCTGGACCGAAAGTAGTCATAAGTACGCTCCGGATGAGGTCGGTGAAATGGCACGCCAAGCCGGGTTCCGGTGCGAGGTTCAATGGGTCGATGAGCAATGGCCGTTTGCGGAGAATCTCCTGGTGGCGGAGTAACCCGGCTTAGCAGGACTTGGATCGGCGCCATGCGTGCAAGTTGATTGCGCTCACGACCAAGCAGAAGACATTCGCGGGAATGAATCCCAGTTGGGCTGTGCGAAATCCGATAACGCACATAATTGCGCTGTTGACACCGGCCAGTGCCCAGCCCTCCCAATAACGGCGCCCGACCAGAACTGTCGAGGCGATGGTTAAAACGCAAGAAAGATAATCAAGACGAAGCACGTATGAAAAACCTCCAGCACCATTCTGAGTGAAAGACTCGAGATTGTGTCATGATGGTGGCCTTTCGTTACGTGACCTGGGTCACTTGACCCCGAACCCGAAATCACCAGGAGGCGCGATGAAAAATCAGTGTACCCATCTCGATCAGATCAAAATCAAAAATACCGAGACGCATGTCTGCGAGGAATGTGTGCAGATGGGAGACCGGTGGGTTCATTTGCGCTTGTGCCTGACGTGCGGCCATGTGGGATGCTGCGACTCGTCGAAGAACAAGCACGCGACCAGACACTTTCACAAAGTTCACCATCCGCTGATTCGCTCGATCGAGCCCGGGGAGTCGTGGGTTTGGTGCTATGTGGACCAGATGGAGCCGGGGGAGATCGAGGCGTAGGGCCAGGCGTTTTTCTCGTCCGCGCAACTTTGCGCGACCAAACCGCACGGTCTAGTATCTAAGGACGGTTACTCCTATTCGTGCGTTCACGGAAATTGGGCAATCATGGGTAAACCGATTTTGCTGACGGTGGATGATGATCCGGATGTGCTGCGGACAATCGAGCGGGATCTCCGCACCCAGTATGGTGCGGAGTACCGAGTGATCAGTATCGAGTCTCCGCAGGGGGCCCTTGATCTGCTGAAGGGCCTGAAAGTCCGTAACGACGGAGTGGCGCTGCTGCTGGCCGATCAGCGCATGCCGCACATGGATGGAGTTGGATTCTTGCAGGCGGCACGGCAGATTTATCCCGAGGCCAAGCGAGCTTTGTTGACCGCATATGCGGATACGAACGCGGCGATCAGCGCGATCAATCAAGCCAATATCGATTATTTCTTCATGAAACCGTGGGATCCACCGGCGGAAAATCTGTATCCGCAATTGGATGATCTGCTGGATGACTGGCAGGCCTCGTATCATCCGGCGTTTGAGGGAATCCGTGTGCTGGGTACGCGGTGGTCGCCGCGATGTTATGAGCTGCGGGATTTTCTGGCGCGGAGCCATGTTCCTTACCAGTGGATTGACGTGGAGGGTGCCGCGAACGATCCAGAGACGAAGCGTCTGCTCGAGGCGCTCGGTCCAGATGGCAGCGAACTGCCGGTCGTGCTCTTTCCCGACGGGGGGAAGATGCTGAACAGCGCGCCGGGGGACGTGGCACAAAAGGTCGGTCTGCGCACACGGGCCGAAACGAGTTTCTACGATCTGGCGATTGTTGGTGGTGGACCGGCGGGATTGGCTGCTGCGGTGTATGGCGCGTCTGAGGGGTTGCACACCGTGATCGTGGAGCGCGAAGCGCCTGGTGGACAGGCGGGAATGAGTTCGCGCATCGAGAACTATCTGGGATTTCCCAGCGGATTGAGCGGCGGAGATCTGGCGCGTCGGGCGGTTGTGCAAGCGCGCCGTTTTGGTGTTGAGATTCTCGCGCCTCAAACCGTCGCCGCGATGCGCATAGAGGGTTCGTACCGCATTATCAAGCTGGCCGACGGCAGTGAAATTTCCTGCCATGCACTGATGATCGCGACCGGAGTGCAATGGCGCCGGCTGGAGGCCCCAGGGATCGATCGATTACAGGGTGCGGGCGTCTATTACGGCGGCGGAACAACCGAGGCATTGGCCTGCAAAGGCGAGACCGTGTACGTCGTGGGTGGCGCAAATTCCGCCGGACAGGCGGCAATGAATTTTTCGAAGTATGCGGAGCGCGTAGTAATTCTGGTACGCGGCGACTCGCTCTCGAGCACCATGTCGCAATACTTGATTGACCAGATCCAAGAGACTCCCAACATTCAGCTGTGGACCCACGCGAGCGTCGCGGAAGTGCATGGGGACACACACCTGGAAGAAGTTTCCGTCCTTTGCTCAGATACGAGCAAGATCGAACGCGTGCCTGCGAGTTCGATGTTCATTTTTATTGGGGCGCTGCCATGCGTCGATTGGCTCGGCGACGCGATTGAGAGGGACGATCGCGGCTTTATCCTTACTGGGCCGGATCTGATGCAGGGCGGGGAGCGTCCGAGGAAGTGGACGCTGGATCGGGATCCCTTTCTTCTGGAGACGAGTGTTCCAGGCGTGTTTGCAGTTGGCGACGTGAGGCATGGGTCGGTGAAGCGGGTCGCGTCGGGAGTTGGAGAAGGATCGGTGGCTGTTCAATTCATTCATCAGTACTTGAGCAAGGTCTAATGGCTGAGGTGCTCGAACTGCTGCGAAAAAGTCCGGTGTTCAGCGATTTGCCCGACGATCAGATCGCCTGGTTTCTTGGGCGGGCGCAAGAGATGCCACTGAAGGCAGGTGAACTCTATGCGCGGCAGGGTGCGCCCGCCGATGCAATGTTTGTCCTGCTCGAAGGTGAGTTCCAGTGGCGCGGCGATTTCTCGGGCGAGACGTTCGTGCGCGATCTCGGTGCCGGAGAGGTAACCGGTCTCCTCCCTTTCTCGCGGATGAAGATTTTTTCGCTCAGCGGCCGCGCATTGACCGACGCACGCGTTCTGCGCTTTCCTGCCGCAATGCTTCCGGAACTGGTACACAGAATGCCCGAGCTGGCAACACGGCTGGTCGGGTTGATGTCGGATCGGATTCGGGAAGCAACGCGATTTGAGCAGCAACGGGATCGGCTGGCGGCGCTGGGCAAGCTCTCGGCCGGCCTCGCGCACGAGTTGAATAATCCGGCATCGGCGGCGAAGCGTGCTACCAGTCAGCTTCGCGACCTGTTGAAGCGAGTCCGCGACGCGAGCCATGAGCTTGGCAAACGGCACCTGTCTGACTCAGAACGGGGGGAAATTGAGCGCCTTGAAGCGTCTCTGATGCAAGCCGATGGGCATCCCCTGGATGCTCTGGCGGTGGCGGACCTCGAAGACAAACTTGATTCCCTGCTGCGCAGCCATGGGCAAAACGATCTGTGGCAGTTGGTTTCCGATCTTGCAAGAAGGAATTTCCAGCCTGAGGCATTGGACCACCTGTTTGCGACATTCGATCCCGAAACGGCGCGCATGGCTCTATGCCGCATTTCCGCATTGGGAGAAATCGCCGGTGTACTCAACGAAATCGAAAGCAGCACTTCCAGGATCTCCGACCTGGTGAAAGCCATCAAGGAATACACCTTCATGGATCAGGCGCCGATACAGAACGTGGACATTGTGAAAACTCTTGAGAACACCCTGACGATCATGAATCACAAGCTCAAGAAGGGTGTGACCGTGCAGCGCGATTATCAGAAAGTGCCGCTGCTGGTGGATTCGTTCGGCAGCGAACTGAGCCAGGTGTGGACGAACATCATCGACAACGCAATCGACGCGATGGGCGGCAAGGGCGAACTGCGCGTGCGCACCTATCGCGATGATGACTGCGTGGTGGTTGAGATTGGGGACAATGGTCCGGGGATTCCAGCGGAGGTGGAACCGCGCATTTTCGAGCCTTTCTTCACGACGAAAGCTGTGGGTGAGGGAACCGGGCTGGGACTGGACACAGTTCAGCGGATCATAAGAAAGCATCGCGGCGGCATCCAAGTTCGTTCCAAGCCGGGCGACACGCGATTTCAGGTCCGCCTGCCGGTGGCCTCCAACTAGTCGCTCACTTCATTTCGACTGGAGTCCTTCCATGAATGCATCTCACTACGGCGCAGTCGTGATTGGTTCCGGCCAAGGCGGCAATCCGCTGGCGATTGCCTTGGCGAAAGCGGGAACGCGAACCGCGCTGATCGAGCGCAAATACGTGGGCGGGACGTGCATCAACGTAGGTTGCACGCCGACGAAGACAATGGTGGCAAGCGGGCGCGTGGCGTATCTGGCGCGGCGCGCAGCTGATTACGGAGTGCTCGCGGGGCCGATTTCCATAGATCTTGCAAAGGTTCGCCAACGTAAGCGGGACATCGTCGCCAGCTTTCGGGGCGGGGGGGAGCGGCGCATTGCCGAGACCGAGAATCTCGAACTGATCCGTGGGGAGGCAAGTTTCAGCGGCCCCAAAACAATCGCTGTTGTTTTGAGTGATGGCGGGCAGCGAAGTATTTCTGCCGATCGTATCTTCATCAACGCTGGAACACGTGCATCGCGGCCGCGCCTGCAAGGTCTGGACGGGGTGCAGTTCCTTGACAACGAGTCGATCATGGAACTCAGCGCGGTTCCAGAACATCTGCTGGTTCTGGGAGGAGGCTACATTGGCCTCGAGTTCGGGCAGTTATTCCGGCGTTTCGGCAGCAGAGTGACGATCGTGCAACCCGGTGGGCAGTTGCTGACCCACGAAGATCCAGATATCGCCGAAGAGGTCGCCACCATTCTGCGGCAGGATGGCGTGGAGGTTGCGCTCCATACGAAAGCGACTCGCGTCGAGCAAGCCGGAGACAGAATTCGTCTGCATCTCGAGACCAGCGGGAAGAGTATGCTGCAGGAAGGCTCTCACTTTCTGGTGGCGACGGGAAGAGTACCGAATTCCGACAGCCTGAACCTCGTAGCCGCGGGTGTGCGAACCGACGACCGCGGTTTTATCCAGGTGAACGAGCGACTAGAGACTGGGGTTGAAGGGATTTACGCCTTGGGCGATATAAAGGGCGGGCCGGCGTTTACGCATATTTCGTATGACGATTTTCGAATTCTTCGCGCGAATCTCATGGAAGGGAAGTCCGCCTCAACGAGAGATCGCCAAGTACCCTACTGTGTGTTCATCGATCCGCAATTGGGTCGCATTGGAATGACCGAAACCGAAGCGCGGACACAAGGCCGCAAGATCCGTGTTGCGAAACTGCCTATGACTTCAGTGGCCCGTGCCCTGGAGGTCAATGAGACCCGTGGGTTCATGAAAGCGCTTGTCGACGCGGAGACGAATCAGATACTGGGAGCGGCTGTACTCGGCATCGAAGGCGGCGAAGTTATGTCAGTCCTCGAGACTGCGATGATGGGCAAGCTGCCTTATACGGCACTGCGAGACGCGACCTACGCCCATCCTACGCTAACGGAATCGCTGAACAATCTGTTTATGGCGATGGACAACCCATAGACCGGCCTGGTTTGATATCATCGTCATCCGCCAGAAGATCCCCACGCGCATGAAAGTTTATCTGATCGACGGAACGTACGAGCTTTTCCGCCACTTCTTCGCTGTCCCTTCATCGAAGAGTGACAGCGGTCAGGAGATCGGTGCAGTTCGCGGTGTGCTCATCTCAGTTTTCTCGATGATGGAATCGGGCGCGACGCATCTCGGTGTCGCCACCGATCACGTCGTCGAGTCTTTTCGTAACGACCTCTTCCCTGATTACAAAACATCCGAAGGGGTCGCTCCGGAACTGCTGTCCCAGTTTCCCATTCTGGAAGCTGCTCTTGAGTCGATGGGCGTGTTGGTCTGGCCGATGACATATTTCGAGGCAGATGATGCGCTGGCCTCGGCTGCAGCCAAGGCTGCAGCAGATGAAGGCGTGCAACAGGTGGTGATCTGTACTCCGGATAAGGACCTGGCGCAGTGCGTGGTGGGAACCCGCGTGGTGCAACTGGACCGCAGGCGTAATATCCTCCGGGACGAAGCGGGCGTCGTGGAAAAATTTGGCGTGAAGTCCGAGTCGATTCCCGATTATCTCGCCGTCACGGGCGACACCGCCGACGGGTATCCCGGTATCTGCGGATGGGGACCCAAGGCTGCGTCGTTGGCATTATCAAAGTATCGTCATCTGGAGCAGATTCCAAAAGACTGGCAGCATTGGGATCCGTCGATCAAGCGGGCCCGCCCACTGGCGGAATCCTTGTTTGGAGCCTGGAACGAAGCGCTGCTGTATCGGACACTGGCAACGCTGCGGTTCGACGCACCAGTATTCAACGCGGTCGACGATCTCCGCTGGAAAGGTCCGCGCGACAACTTCGAACAAGTCTGTGAGCAGTTAAGGGCCGCCGATTTGTACCGTCGCGTTTCGGCGAAAGTTGTTTCCAAAGCAGGCGCAGCACCGGTTCCCGTCCGTTAACGAATCCATCTGCGGACGATTTCTTCCTGAGGTGACGGAATGTTGAAGAAAATTTGGCTAGCGTCATTCTTATGTCTCTGCGGGTCCGCGGCTAATTGCGCATTCGGGCAAATGCCAAGCCCGGCTTTGCTGGTGTTGGAGAAGAACGACAAGTCGATGGCAATCGTCGATCCGGCAACGTTGAAGGTCGTGGGGCGCGTTCCCGCCGGTGAAGATCCGCACGAAGTTGTCGCGTCAGACGACGGCAAGTTTGCTTACATCTCCAATTACGGCGCATTCCAGGCCCCGCAACACACAATCTCTATTGCGGATTTATCGACGCAGAAGCCCATGCCCGCCTTTGACCTGGGCGCACTGCGAGCCCCGCACGGACTGGAATTCGTGAATGGGAAGGTCTACTTCACAGCGGAAGGAAGCAAGGTAATCGGGCGCTACGATCCAGCGACGCGCCTGCTGGATTGGACACTGGGAATTGGGCAGAACCGCACACACATGCTGGTGGTCAGCAAAGACGAAAGCAGGATTTTTACTGCCAACGTGAACTCCGACACCATTAGCATCCTGGATCGGGACAACAACGGAGACGCATCCGGATGGATCGAAACTTCAATTTCGGTTGGAAAAGGGCCAGAGGGTTTCGATGTCTCTCCGGACGGGAAAGAGCTCTGGGCGGCGAATTCGCACGATGGAACGGTTTCAATGGTTGATTTAATCAATCGCAAAGTTGTGCAAACTATCGATGTGCATACCAAGCGGGCTAACCGAGTAAAGTTCACACCCGACGGCAAGTTGGTTCTGATCTCTGATCTGGAAACAGGCGATCTGGTCGTGCTCGATGCCGTAGGTCGAAAAGAAGTGAAGCGACTAAATCTAGGCCATGGAGTGGCGGGGATTCTCATCATCCCCGACGGGTCGAGGGCATATGTGGCCGTTAGCTCTGACGGTCAGGTTGCTGTCATCGATCGGAAGACATTGTCTGTGACCGGACGAATCACAACCGGCAAAGGCCCGGATGGAATGGCCTGGGCAGTGAGGAAGTAGAAGGGTCGCGTGGTAAACTTCTAGAGGTTGGGGCGAGTCCTCTCGATACATTCGCCCGGTAGCATCAGCAGGCCCGTAGCTCAGTTGGTCTAGAGCGCTTCCTTGACACGGAAGAGGTCGATGGTTCGAATCCATTCGGGCCTACCAT
>Ga0126373_10000262_pt1 | contig 34911 bp, 15 predicted proteins | sample PanSoiMetPlot_11_FD_92545 | JGI IMG/M metagenome (GOLD analysis project Ga0126373, IMG submission 92545) | Tropical forest soil microbial communities from Panama - MetaG Plot_11 | ecosystem: Environmental > Terrestrial > Soil > Tropical forest > Bulk soil | place: Panama | collected 2016-02-17 | reverse complement strand
TTCTGGAACTGGCGCGCGTGCTTGCCGGCAATCTCACCCGTTACTTCCAGTCGCCGCAAGTCATCGCAATGCTGAACACCGACATTCCCGGCGGCGACACCGCAGCAAACACTCCTGCAACTCTCCAGAATTTCCGCTTGTATTCCTCGGGAATTCCACGTGAACGTCTTAGCACCGATCCCGACGGCACCACGGACAACACTTCGGCGAATCGCGGTGTCATGCGTTATGTCGGAACCTGGGGCGGAGCGTACGTTCCAGCCCTCTCCATGGAGCCAGAGTTGCGCGAAGATCGGCCCGGCCGCGCCAGCGATCCCGTATCCTTCATCAACAACGGGATTCCTGCCGTTCGTTTCATGGAGACATTTGAGTGCTCTCCGCTCCTGTCAACAACAGTTGCGGTGGACCGCTCCCTTGCCCGCCGCCCGCCCAAATCCCGCCTTATTGCAAAGACACATCGTTCATTACCACACACCAGCATTCGCCGAACGATCTGGTTCAAAACATCACGCCTACATACGCTGCCAGTATCGCGCAGATCATAGGGTCTGTCGCGGCCAGCCTGGCACGCGCAACCGACGCACCGCAAAACTTCACAGCCAGCGGCAGCTCGATGCAGGGTATAACACTCAGCTTCAACGGGCCACAGGATGGGGACGTCGATCATTTTGTCGTCGCGGCCCGATCGGTTTATGAGAACTTCTATCGCCAGCGTGTCGTTGTTTCCGAGGGAGACGGCAATGCGATCTCAGCCAAGACGCTTGGCCTCAATCCCGGCGACAGCTTTTACGTGTCTGTCGCCACGGTCGATAGTGTCGGTCACGAATCTCTGTTCGCTTGGCCCGAGGTCCGTTGCGACTCTTCCTCCTGCGTGATTCCCTCATACGCGAAGGCAACGCCGACCATTCCCCGGTCTTCCCCCGAATACAACGTGGAGGATGAGCAGTAGCTACAAAGAAATGGGAGAAGCTGATCCTTCTCCCATTTCTCCCTTTCATAGCATGCTTCGCTTTCTCGGATTTTGATTCTTAGCACCATTCGACTGGTCGGGCATCACGCTCTCAAATGTGTGGCAGGTCAACTGGCGCCACATTCGGAATCAAATGAAATCGCGCTCCAGGAATTTTGGGAAGAAGTTCGGTCTTAAGCGTTTCAGAATGATCTACTTTGTCCTTTTCTCTCGCGATGATCGGGTGCGCTGCGTGACGTTAATGAGTAGGACGAGCAGGGAAGTGAGCATCGAAGAAGAGAATTCGGAAAGAAGTATAATTCGTGTCGGCTCAGATCTTCCCGGATTTTCAAGAGGCACAGGAAATTAGATCACGCAAAGGCATCACAGGTTGAGTTGTTTTGCGCCAGTCAGAACTAGAAGGCAACTGTCCCTAGCGTGCTTGCCTGTCGTCACTCTCCAGGCTATTGCCGCGAACGAGGGCGTTCACGCTCAAAAACCATCAGCAGATGAGCGCAATGAGGATTTTTCGTCAACTGACATCAAATGAGAGAAAACGTCCCCGCAAAGTCAGTTGGCCAGAGCACTTCCGCATCGTCTCCATCGCGCACTGCGATCACTGCACCGTCAAGGAATCCGTGCTTCTAGTTCATGAACAATGACAGATTCGGTCAACTTTGGTAACGAACAAGCGAAGAAACGCAAACCCTGCGTGCGGTGCTGAAAAATTCTGAAATTAAACGCCCTTAACGTAGCAGACGCGCTGTTCCGAGCGAGATACAGGGTTTTGGGTGTATACTTTGGCCCTTCCCTTAAAACCTCAATGCACGCGCTCGCAGCGGGCAGCTAGGCGGCGTTCCGTGGCCGACGAATCTGATTCGAACATCTCTCCGGAACAAGCGGTGGCTAATTTTCGCGATTTGGCCGGCAAGGTCAAGCCCACAACTTCCTGGGTGTTGCCACTCATCACTGCGGTGGTGCTGATCTCCGCCTTCTGTCTCTATTATTTCGTTTACGTTGGCGCCCGGCACGAGTATCTTGCAAACCGCAATTTTCGATCGCTTGCCGTGCTAGGTGATCAAGTCCAGGCCATGGTGACTATGCACAGTAGTGTTCTGGAATTTGTTTCACACCTTGGCGACCCTAGGAGAGATGAGAATCACGGAAAGGAAAGAGAAGACCTAGAAAAGTTCGTTGTAATCCGACCTGAGGACAAAGATAGCCCGAACAGGGACGAGGAAGCGCTAAAAGACTATTTGAAGTATTTGGCACCAGGTTTCGCGCTCACAAACGATAAGGGGCGCGCTGGACAATCTCGATTGGGGGTTCAACGCCGCAATGGCCGATGGGAGCTTGTGCTAACTGCGCATAAACACCATAGCTCCGACAAGGATTATGTTGGTTGGTTGGAACTCTCGCCTGTACTAGAACCACTGGTCGCTTCCTTGCCTTTTGATGACATTCTTCTGGTATCAAGAGATGGAACGATCGTCTATCAAAGCAATACGGCAGGGCCGCAGTTCACAACTCTTAGCGGACTTCTGCAGGCCGAGCCCGAGGCTGCTAAACCCAAAGCGGAATCACCGGCGGACGAGCACTCACAAACTGTCGGTTCAAAAACCAATGAACATCTCGCTGTCGGACAGAATACAGATAAGACGTGGCAAATAAAGTCGAAGCACCTGACGGATATCGTACTCGCGGGCACCCATTACAAACTCTTTCTGCAACCCGTGCTGCTCGATGTCTACAACGATAAGGACGAACGCCAGGATGAACCCGCGCAGGAGTGGGTATTATGTGGGCTGCAATCCGCCAAGACTCTGGAGTGGGAGGCTCTGTCAATCTCTTCCACGTCCATGGTGTGGATAACCGCGGCCTTTCTTGCGATTTTCATGAGCAGCCCGATCCTGAAGGTTCTTTTCATGAACCATCGGCAGCACGTACGGCTCCGTGAAATCGGCTGGCTAAGTGTTGCTCTAGTCCTATTGGCGGTTGTGTTTACACTTTCAGGACTGAACGCCGTTGGTTTTCCCTTGAACGATGATACGGAAGCACAGCTAAATCAGATTGGAAGCAAGCTAGCCAACGACGTACATGATGAGCTAGCACAGATGCGGGAGCAGCTATTAGCCTGGTGCCAATTCGCGGAGCCGGATGACAAGCGCAGCCCTGATTCGCAGATCGAAAATGCGACTCTCCTCAAAGCAGATCTTGCGTCCTATAAAGAGCATGATCGGGAGGTGATCCGTAGCTATCGTGGTCCGGAGGATGCAAAGGACAGGAAGAGTAAGAAGAACGAGATCGAACAGCCTCCTCCGCAAGACCACTACGCTCACCTTAACAACGCCTCCTGGACGGATGACGACGGGCAGCAAATTGTGAAATGGGGTACCGGCAGGTACCTGACCCCAATGATCAACGTTTCCGAAGCGCGCATTTTCACACATCCGAAAGATATCTATCTGGATGGCAGGGGTCCCGCGTTTTACTTTGATTCTGTAGTACCTCCGAACAAGGTCGATTACTTGGCGGGCCTGGCCGTTCGCACAGGGGATTGCGACGTGACTTTGCCCGGCCATTTCGCTCCCCGATCCGATCTGACCGGCGGGACGGCGGTATTGAGTGCTCAGCCGCTTTCCTTAATTGACCCCATTCTTCCTTATGGTTACGGATTTGCGTTGCTCGATGATAAAGGCGTTGTCCTGTTCCACAGCGATAAAACCAGAAATCTGCGCGAAAACTTTCTGCAAGAGACGGATTGGAATAGACAACTCCAGGCGGCAATGTTTGGCCATTCGAGTCAGCATGCGCTGGAAATCACGTACATGGGGAAAGACTATCTCGCGCTTGTAGTTCCGATTCCGGGTGTATCTCAGTCAGGGTGGTCTTTGGTTGTTTACAGGGACCTCACTTCTGTTCGGACGCTCAACCTGCAGGCCATAATCATGGCATCCACGCTCTTTCTTCTGGTTTTCGCGACACCCGCCGCAGCCTTTGCGATTTGGTCGTTGATCGTGCGCCCACAGTTTGCGCAGGAGTGGCTCTGGCCCAATCAAGCCAGGATGATGACTTACATCTATCAAATTGCTGTTTATGCATTGTTGGCAATCCTGTTTCTGTTCCTGGGATTTGCTGGTTCGAGCAAACAGAACATTCTTGCCTGTGTGACGATTCCGTACACAGCTTTATTGCTAAGCGTGTGGTCTATTGCGGCATATGCGCCCGAAAGAGAGAAGGTGGCGGCCAAGAGGGGTAGGTCGTATCCGTGGCGGATGTTGATTTGCATCATCCTACCCGGTTTTGTGCTGATTTGGTGGGTTCATTTGCCAGCATTCACTTTTCTGCTGGCCTTCGTTGTGATTGCCATCGTGCCGCTGCTTGATCCGCTGCGACGGCATCTACTGATTAAATCGAAGCGCCTCTTTTCTCGAAGCACGGCAGCGGAGCAACCCCTGAGGCCGGCCGTGAACTCAGTTGGTTATCGCAGTTGTTACATTGGGAGCGTCGCAATGCTTTTGCTGCTGCTCGGGATCATGCTCCCAACCGCACTGTTCCGCGCTAGCCTAATCATCGAGCAAAGGCTGAGTATCAAACAAGCGCAAGTACATTTGGCGTCCGCTGTGGATCAGCGCCTGCGCACTACGAAGCAGCGGTGTGACAGCGACCAACTTGGCCACTGCGCGTGTAAGGCATTCGGGATGCCCGACCACGCAGCAGAAACCTCTGAGGTCCGCCACACTTGCAAAATTGACAAGCCAATCAGTTACCAGGATGGCGACTGGTTGGCCGCAAACACTCCGTGGAATTGGATCGTAGTTGACCCGATGTTTTTTGATCGGGGTGGCTTGTCGATTTCATCGTTTGCCAACCCTTCACATCACGACGAACTCTATGATAGCTGGTTCGGTGCGTTGATCTACTTGCTTCATCACGACTACAACCCAACCGCTTCTGAGACGCTTGCCATGATTTCGGACCGAGTTGACATTGAATCGCGGGCATCCACGAATTCAGTTTTCTCGTCGTCGCCTAGTGACAAGAGCCAAGCCGAGAAAATCGATGCGGAGAAAACTGAAGAACGAGAGCCGGTTGACAGGTTTGCTGAATGGTTTTGGGACAGTGATGGGTCCAAATTGACGCTTCGATGGCATGGGGTCCACGTCCCCTCGAACAGCAACGCCACGCGAGTTGAGAATCATGGCCCAAAAATGATTGACGTCGTCTCGCTCCAAAAGCAAAATGCGCAGGATGCACTGCCCTCTCTCGGAAGGGGTGATATCCAAGATGATCGGGAACGGGATCTGCTAGTTTCGTCGGTCATCCCGACCTCGTCGTGGGCTAGTGTATTCAAGGGAATAGTAATAGGTATTGCCGCCATCACGGCAATTGGCCTGATCGTCTGGGCCGTCGTGCGCAGAATCTTCCTGTTTCATATCGTCCCGCTAACGATTACGGGTGAGATGAGGGCGGCTGAAGCCATCCGTGAGGGACAAGGCGTTGTTATTCTGACGCCGCTTCTTTCCAACTGGCACCCAAAGACAAAAACATGGCCCTTGGATCTCAAAACATGGGGCGAACGGAACTTGGAAGCGGTGCCGATGAATAGCGTAGTGGAGATACGCCATTTCGAACATCTCTCAAGCGATCCAGAATTCGAAAGCCAAAAGTTTAATGTGCTGGAGCGCCTGCTGGCAATTGGGAACATCCAAGTGGTCGTCGTCATGAAAGTGGCCCCTTCTGCAGAAGACTACAGCCGACTGTTCCACAAGTACGATCTGGAAGTCATCGACCTTCGAGACGAGCCGTTCTACTGGTTGGAGCAGTACAAGGGCCCGGCGCAAGATCTCATCTGGGACGAGTGCGGTCCAATGGCAGCTCTGTGGCCGATCGGCGCCCAACTGGCACTGGATATCAAAACGGAAAAAGTCCACTCCGCAGAAACCATCGCCTCAGAGATCCTCGAGCGGGCAGATGGATATTATCGCCTGGTCTGGAACGAGTGCTCGAATGAACAGAAGTTCGTGCTCTCGCAGCTTGCGGAGGATGGGCTGCTGAATCCCATGAATGCAAGGGCTATTCGGCAACTGGTACGCAAGGGTGTTATCAAAGCAGACCCGCAGTTTCATATCATGAACGAGAGCTTTCGGCGTTTTGTGTGCTCCGCTACAACAGACGAATCGAAACAAGCCTGGTCGCGCGAATCGCGACGTAGTGGATGGGGAAAAGTTCACGGCGCCTTCTTAACCACGATGATCTTGCTGGGTGCATTTCTGCTCACTACCCAAAACGCTTTGTGGCACTCGGCCGCGGCGTATGTGACGACTGCCCTGGGTGCACTGGGCACGATCGTTAAGATGTTCGATAACTATCGCGGAGGCAAAAGTACGGAGAGGGCCAGTTAAACCGCCGAATTCGTACTCCCAAGTACTCCTTCATGTAGACATCGGTCGTCGTCGCCAGCCGCGAACGCCGCATTATTCCCTGAATATCCTTGGGCGTTCCTTTCTTTTGACCGAGCGTCGCAATCGTCCGCCGGATCACCTGAAAGCCTCCGAGCAAATCGTGGCAGACCGGACATTCCTTGGTCAATTCCAGTTTGCTTACAAATTGGGATTAACTTCCGTTCGACAGCAATTTCTTGGCTAATGCGAGCTCCTCATCTGGAGTGCTACTGAAAGAGAAGTTCCTGAACGGCTCGATATCCCTGGTCGATGGCTTGATCGGTATATGCAGCAGCTGCTGCGTCGGAATTCGCGATGGTGACCCGTCCAAAGCGCCTGCGAGCAATATCGCAGGGACGGTTGCCCTCGGGCCAATCCGGATCCCACAACGGGTTGTACTCATAGGCATATCCATGAGGCCACCGATTCACGGTGATTGCCTCTATGTCTCGGGCCGGATCAAAGCCGCCACTACCCAGCACGCGGTCGAGTTGGTCGCGGATATTTCGCTCGAACGTCTCAAACTGAGTCGCGAGCAGTTCGTAATGCCCAGCGCGCTGTTGCTCTCTGGCCGAGAGACCCGGTTGGCATGGGGTGCGCAACATACGTACTAGAATTGGCTCGTCGGGAGATTGCGGAAACTTGTACTCGCCGATGCTGACCGCCGGGTCCAGATTCACGCCGGAGTGATACATACCCGGACAAGAGATTCCACGAACTCCAAGCTTCTCGAAGGACTTCCAATCGCGGATCGCGACGACCGTATACACAAGCGGCACTTTTACACCGTAATGCAGGGCCTGCTTCTGCTCGGAGGGAAGTTCCGGGCAAATGTAAGGGATCGCCATGTTCCAGCAAGCCAGTACAGCTCCCTTTGCCCGAATGGTGTACGCCTTCTGGTCACGACCGTAAATGATTTCCACCTGCTTGGCCGACTGAGGATTCCCCGTGTGCCGTGCCGCGACGACTGTGCTATTCAGGCGGATACGCACAGCTGCGTCATCGCGATCCAGTCGGGTATAGTCGATCTTGGCCGTCACGATGTCTTCCGGCGTGTTTCCGGGAGCGCAAGCGGGAATCATGGAGCGCACCAACATGCGCGCAATCGAGGCGTTCCCGTCGGGGAAGTGGAAATGGTACGGCTCCTGCGGAGTTACCTCTCCCAGTGCTGTGAAGGTGAGCCCTTTCGAAGGCACTCGGTCCAATCCCATACCGTCAAAGCCAGGGAAACGGATCGCCCAGCAATCAAGCGCGGGGACCGCGTCGATGCCAATTCCGTAGAGTCCGTGCGTGCGGGATTGATAGAAAGGAATGACATCCGGATGGGCTTTCACCACGTTGAGCAGGAAATTTTTGTAGCTCATGCGAGAGAGCCGCGCTTTCTTTTCGTCCTGCGGCACCCCGGGCATGTAGTCGGTCTTGCCCTCCTGAATCCGGACGATGTCTTGTTGTGCTTGTGGTGAAAGCGGAGTTCTTGCGACAAAGTCTGCCCATGTCCCCGACCCAGCCTGCCTCGCGTAGCCGGATGGTGCATTGGTCACGAGGCGATCGGTTCCAAATGTTTCTTTGTCAAAGAAGTATCCGAATCCAAGGCCGCCATAGACTTCATGGTTGACATACTTCTTCTGGAGGACAGGCGGATCGATACCTAGTTCGGTGAGGAGACCTCGCGCCTCCTTACTGTAGGGAAAAGGCGACTCTATCGAGACGGTTCCGCCATTGGCAAGCAGCAAACGTCCACCGGGCCGGAATTCGTTTCTCTTCGCGTGTCCGCCGAAGTCGTCATGATTGTCGAGGATCAGAATGCGGGAGGACGGTCCAGCTTGCTTGCGATAAAAATACGCAGCGGCCAAACCACTCATTCCAGCGCCGACAACGACAAGATCGTACGTTTCGCCGGTTTCGACAGGTTTGCCAGCCTTCTCCCAAAATTCTCCGTCGCGTAGCTCGTGTGCGCTTTCAAACGCTCCGGGATGACTACCTCGCATTCCGGTGAGAGCGGGAGGGTAGTACCCAGGACGATCCTGCGCCGAGGTTGCAGACTCTTGTGCCGCGAGTATTCGGGTCAGCCGTGGACTTGCCAGCGCGCCAACCCCTACCGCTACCCCATTTAGAAAGTCCCGGCGCGTGATACTGCGCCCCATTCCCAATTCGCGGTCGCGTTGTTGCTGGCTCATGGAGAAAACTTCAACCTCAGGATTCGTATACCCACTTGCCACCGGTCATCGTTCGTTCCACCGGTATAGTGACCAGCGTCGAAGGATCTTCTTTGAAGGGATCCCGACCCAGCACGACCAAGTCGGCGAGCTTTCCGGGCTCGATCGAGCCTTTCAGATTCTCTTCGAACGATGCGTACGCTCCGTTGATGGTTCCGACGCGTATTGCCTCTGCCACCGTGACGCGCTGATTGGCGCCCCAGATGTGCCCGTTCATATCCGTCCGGGTCACCTCCGACTGCAATGCCATCATGGCGGGAAACTCTCCGGGAGGATAATCCGAGGCTTGGGTTGGCCGAAGTCCGGCATCGATGAAGGTTCGCAAAGCAAACATGTGCTTAAGGCGCTCTTCGCCGTAGTACTGCATCTTCTCACCGTGATAATAAACATAGGTTGAGAATGGAGTGGGAATCACATTGAGGGCACGCATCCGCTCGATGATCGAATCATTAATCAATGTGCAGTGCTCGATGCGAAAACGAGGGTCGGGGTGCGGGATCTCGCGATTGATACGTTCGTAGATTCCGAGCACTCTCTCGATCGCGATGTCGCCATTCGCATGCGTCCCGAGTTGCCAACCGGCAGCGTAGGCTTTGCGGCCAATCTCGTAGAGTTCTTCTTCGGTAGCCGAGAAAGTTCCATAGTCGTTGGGATGGCCGATGTATGGCTGGGAGAGCCGTGCAGTGCGTCCGGAGATCGCGCCATCGGCGACCTGCTTCATGCCGCCGACACGCACCCATTCGTCTCCCAGGCCGGTGCGTACTCCCGCTGCGATCATCCGATCGATGTAGGACCAACCAATGAAGCAGTACACGCGCATCCCAAGGTCACCGGTGTCGCGCGCGTCTTGATAGGCCTGTAGATCTTCAGGGCTTCCCAGCGTATCGCCTACTGAAGTGATGCCAGTCTTCGTCATCATCTTCGAGATAAGCTTTACTCCTTCACGGTAGTCGTCACGTGTGTAACTGGACGGAATGACTTTGTTAAAGGCCTCGGCCGCTCGTTCATTAACGACTCCCGTAAGCTGACCAGAGGAATCCCGCACGAAGTTGCCGCCTGCCGGATCGGGAGTGCTCTGCGAGACTCCTGCGGCCTTGAAGGCGAGCGAATTAGCAAAATCCGTGTGTCCGCCACGATGACTGACATAGACAGGATGATCTGGAACAGCTTCATCAAGGTCCTTCCTCGTCAGCATGCGACCGTCGGAGGTTTTTGTGTCGTCGTACTTAAATCCAAGCACCCATTCGCCCGGCGGAGTTTTGGCGGCGCGATCCCGCAGGGCTCCCTGGATCGCGGCAATCGATCGCAGGTCGCAATCGACCTGACGAAGATGCATGCGACCAGAAACTGCCGGATGGCAATGTGCATCGATGAAGCCGGGCAGAGCGGTTTTGCCACCCAGATCGACCTTGCGGCTTTTTCCAGCGGCGAGGTGCAAGACCTCATCACTGGAGCCCACCGCGAGAAATCTTCCGCCGCTGATGGCGACAGCCTGTGCCCGCGGAAGCCGAGAATTCCCGGTCCAGAAATTTCCGTTGTGGAGAATGAGATCAGGCTCTGCCTTCTCCAGTGGAAAGATGGCCAAAGCGCCCAGGCCGACGACGAAGTTGCGCCGCGAAATCTCGAACATAGAAGCCTTATGACTTGCTGGACTTGACGATCTCTTGCACTGCGCGATAGCCCTGATCAATGGCAATATTGGTGTAGGCGTGACCGTCGGAATCTGAGTTGGCGATGTGGATCCGGCCGAATGGCTGGCGCCCGATAACGCATGGCCGCTCGGAATCGGGACGGTCCAACGGTTCAAACAGCGGGTTGTATTCGTAGGCGTAACCGTGCGGCCAGCGGTTTACCGTTATCGCCTGGATATCCCGCACCGCATCGAATCCGCCCCCGCTTAGCATGCGCCCCAGTTCATCGCGGATATTGCGCTCAAAAGTGTCGAACGTGGTGGTGAAGAGATCCCAACGTCCGGCCTTGTATTGCTCCTTGCACGGCAGCCCGGGTTTACACGGCGTGCGCGTCAGGTGGAGGAGACAAGGTTCCTCGGGATGACTTGGGAAATGGTAGTCGCCCATTGACACGGGAAAGTCGAGCGAAACTGAGCTGAAATAACCGCCAGGTGCGTAAACACTATTGATGCCCAGTTTATCGAGCGCCTTCCAATTCGCAATCTGGACATTCGTATAAACGAGAGGGATCTTGACCGCATAGGCTAGTGCTTCTTTTTGCTTGTCGGACATCTCCGGGCAGAGATACGGAATGATCATGTTGTAGCAGGCCAGCACGCAATGCACGGCTTTCACTTTGTGCGCCTTCTCCTGTCGAACGTATGTGATCTCGACTTCCGGTGCTGAGTGCGGATCACCCAGGTGCGTTGCGCGAACCACGGTGCTGTTCAGGCGAATTCTCACAGGTGAGTCTGACTGGTCCAGCCGTGCATAGTTCATGCGCGCGGTTACGATGTCTTCCATGGTATTGCCTGGCGTTGAGTCTGAGACCAGAGATCGCACCAGTAGGCGGGCGACGGATGAATTTCCGTCCGGGAAGTGGAAAATGTAGGGCTCTGCCTGCTCTGGGGAATCTTCGTGGCTGCTCATCTGAATCCCCTGAAATCCCGGATAGTTCATTTCCAGGCAGTCCAGTGATGAGACTGCGTCGATGCCCACACCATACAGGCCGTGCGGAGACGACTGAAAAACCTTAATAACGTCGGGGTGAACCTTAACGTACTGTAACAGATAGTCTTTATAGCTCGTCTTCGTTAGCTTGCGTTTCTTCTCTTCGAGGCTCAAGCCAGCCAGGTAATCAATCTTTGTACTCTGTAACCTCGCCAGGTCGGCTCGGGCGGCCTCTGAAATGGGAATCTTAGCGAGGATTTCGGGAGGGTACTCCAGCCCGAGATAGTGGGCTCCAAATCCGGGCACGAGTACATCGCTCCCAAACGTCTCCTTATCAAAGAAGGTTGCCCGTTTTAAGTTCCTCGACTTGTACAGCTTCTGGTCGAAGTATTTGAAAAACCGATCAACGTCGATCCCCAGTTCCCGGAGCAATCCGAATGCTTCTTTGCTGTAATGATGCGGAGCTTCCAGTGACTGGGTCCCGCCGTAGCCGAGAAGCAGCCGATTCCCCGCTTTGAACTCATTTCGCTTTGCGTGCCCGCCAAAATCATCATGATTGTCGAGAATAAGGATCTTCGATTGTGGCCCGGCGAACTTGCGATAGAAGTATGCTGAGGCCAGGCCGCTGATTCCACCTCCAGCCACGACCAGATCGTAGGATTCTTCATCGGCAATCGCATTGTTCCACTGCTGCCCATCGCGAAGTGCGTGAGCGACTTCCCAAGAGCCGTCATGACTGCCGCGCAAGCCCGTCTTTGCCGGTGGATAGTAACCGGGTTGTTTTTCGGGGCTGATATCGGATGCAGCCATCGCCTCGAGCAACCCTGGCCGACTCGCAAGCAGGGAAGCGCCGACGGTGACGGCGCATCCATTCAAAAAATCACGACGCGTGATTGGTTGATCCGTCCCCAAAGCCCGATCCCGTTTGTCGCTCATGGCTCTCTCCGTGTTTCAACCTGTTAAACTAGAAAACAAACTTCAAGGCAAGCTGCAGGATTCTAGGGTCGTATGTTCCACTGATTTGACCGAAGGTTCCCGCCAGTACCGAGCGATCGGCCGGGGGACGGAATTCCGCGCGATTGAAGATGTTGAATGCCTCGGCGCGGAACAAGAGCTTCGTCCGTTCGGTGATTGCAGTGGATTTTTCGAGCGCGAGATCAAGGTTGGTTCGCCGAGGCCCATGGAACGAATTCCGATGGTAGGTTCCATAGAACCCGATTGGACATGGGCCAGCATTGTTGTTGCCCGTGATGCAATCGTCTTGTTGGAACGAACTTGGATCGAACCAAAAATTTCCACTCACGCCGTTGAAGGTTTGCATGCGGCGTGGATCGAACGTTTGCACCGAGCTGACCATCTGGTCGGCACGAACTAACTGTCCGTCTCCCGCTCCCGAGGGACCCGGTTGGCCGGACCGCTGCCGGGTGCCAGCAGTGAAGTCAAGTGGGATGCCGGATTGAACGAAGAAGATGGGATATAAGCTCCACCCGCCAATCAAGCGCTTCGGGCCATTCGACCACATCTTCTCAAAGGGCAGTTCCCAACCGCCGCTAAAGGTGAAGCGATGCCTAACGTCGAAGTCGGAGTTGCCCCAGAACTGGTTGTGGTTGTAATAGGGAATGGCAGTGATCCTCGAGTTGAAGCCGGATCCGTTGTCGAGGTTATGGGACCAGGTGTAAGCGACCGTGAAAAATGCCTTTCCCATAATCGGCACGTCCGTTTCCCGCTTTGTCAGGCTAGTCAGCAGTCCGTTGTAGTTGCCGCGGTTCAAACCATCAAACGTAGGCATGTAGCCGAAAGTGTCCGGATCTGCGCTGGGATCCGATGCCAGAAGCTGATGGTTCATTACACGGGTGGAAGTGCCCAGAATCATCGGATTCTGATCCACCCAGGTAAGCAGCTTGTGTGAGGAGCTGCCCGCGTAGCCAATTTGCGCCATCAAACCATTTCCAATCTGGCGCTGCACACTGAGGTTGTACTGGTAGATGTAAGGTGTCTTCAGGTGAATGTTGACAAAGTTATTGCCGGATCCCAGGAAAGGCGTGAACCCGGCATCCGCGAAGTTGATATCCGAAGGTGGCGGGATCTTCGAAGGAAAAGGATCGGCTTGGCCGACCGAGACAAAGGGTGTCGACAGGATCTTGCTAGGTCCATCCGCAGGTAGCGGATTGTTCACCGTGTCCGTGGGGTCCGGTGTGAGGACGGCACCACCCGCCCAAGGCGCCTCATCTGTCGCCCAATCCGACATCCATCCGTTGAGAGTGTCGAAGAAGAGGCCGAAGCCGCCTCGGACGCTGGTTTTGGCATCGCCGAACGGATCCCAGGCGAAGCCAATTCGGGGAGAGAGGTTGGTGTGATCGGGAAAGTACCATCCGCGTGGCGCGCCCGGGTCCCCCGGCACAAGGAAGCCAAGCGGCGCGTCCGGGAATCTTACGGACTGTGCGCCCGGAACAATGCTGAAACTGTAACCTTTTGTATCGGTCTCAGGACTTGTGTACTCATAGCGCAGTCCGACGGTTAGGTTCAGTCTTGGCGTCACCTTCCATTCGTCTTGTCCAAAGAGCGCGTACTGCTTCTGGTGTTCGTTGCTGGGGGCTTTCGAGAATTCGTCAAATTCATCGGAGGCGCCGAAAAGGAAATCTGCGAGATCGTTGCCAGAGCCGATGCCATCAGGGCCAGAGAAATAGAAGATGCCGTTGGTTTGGTAGGCATAGACAGTGTTTTCCTGCATGATGCCAAACCGGCCGCCAAATTTCCACGTGTGGTGCCCGCGAATCCAAGTGAACGTGTCGGAGACCGCGTAGTTGTTGTCGGCCTTCCAGTGCACGTTGGGATCAAAGCCCACGTTCATTCCACTGGCGAAGGAGAGCGAGGCAGGACCGAAAGGATCATCGGAGTTCACGTGGATTCCCAGTTGCGCGAGTGCAGGCGGATGGCTGGCCGGAATCGCTGTCTGGTACCAGCGCTGCGCTGTCAGGTGAAGTTCGTTGATCGAAGATGCCGATATCGTTTTTGTGTAGCCGATGTTGCCGAAGTAATCCCATGTCGTAGTATTTGCGCTGAAGCCAGGCACGTTCGCCCCGAAAAACGGATTGAGAATCGGTTCCTTGTTGTAGCCGAGCGATAAGGAAACGCGATCGTTCTTTGTCGCGTAGAAATCAAACTTCCCTACGTACTGATTTACGTCGTCTTTCTCGGATCCTTGCGGGAAAACCTGGCCCGTGGATGAGGTTGGGAGCAATCCCGCGGCGATGTACTTTTGCGCAACCGGGTCAATCTTGGCGGGGTCGATGATCCCCTGCGCGGCAAGCGTAGGGTTGGACTGATAATAAGGATAACTCTGCAAGAAGGCGACGACTCCCGGGTCGGGCCCATTCCCCTGAAAATTGGAAAAGTCGCCATTCAGTTGAGCAGGAGTATAGGTGGTGACGAATCCCTGGTTGATTGTCTGCGTTTGGCGCTGGCCTTGATATCCGAAGAAAAAGAAAAACCGGTCACTCCCATTCACCAGGCCGGGGATGGTGATTGGTCCGCCAACTGTGCCTCCAAACTGGTTTCTCTTTAGCGTAGGCCTGGGGTTACCCTGCTGTTTATCAAAGTAGTCGTTCGCATTCATCGCATCATTGCGGAAGTAATCGAACAGGCTTCCATGCATCGAATTCGTCCCTGACTTCAGGACCACACTGACCGTGCCGCCCCCATTCCGGCCGTACTCGGCGGTATAGTTGTTCTCCAAGAGACGGAATTCTTCGACCGCTTCGGGATTTGGGTTGAACACGACCTGGTTGCTGGTGGTTCGATTATTCAGACCGCCATCGAGCAAATAAGTGACCGAGTCTCCGCGACCGCCCGCCACACTGATTCCGTTGAATCCGTTCGAACCTCCATTATTCGTTCCGTACGTTCCGATGTCATCTGCAATCGGAACAACGCCGGGTTGGGTCAAAGCGAGATCCAACGTATTGCGTCCGTTGAGAGGCAAGTCTTGAATTGGTGCCCCAGTCACGGTCGCCCCGAGTGTCGCATTGACGGTCTCCACTTGCGCCGCTTCCGCCTCTACCTGAACCGTCTCCACCACCGACCCAGGCTTCAGATGCAGATCGATCCGAAGGGATTGGTTGATATCAAGCAACGTCGGGACAGTGACAGCGCTCGCAAATCCCGAATGCGAGACGCTCACCTTGTACATTCCTACCGGCAGTTCCAAAACCTGGTAGTAGCCTTCCGCATTCGTTGCCGTATCGGAGACAACATTGGTGGCCGTATTGATGATGCTGACCTTGGCTCCAGCAAGCGCGGCTCCCTGTGTATCTGTGATCGTACCCAGCACCCGACCGGTGGCGGTCTGAGCAAAGCCGGGCAGAGCCAGCACCAAAGTCAAGACGAATGCCAAAGTTTTGCAGATAACAGGTCGGCTGTCACAGGAGCGAGACGGCATGGCGGCCTCCGGGCGTTAGGAGTTGTGTAATGCCAACGGCGCGTGCATTGTCAAGGTTTGATGGAAAAGCACAATCGCAGAACTCAGCGTTGAGAAAGCCAGGAGTCCCAGACTGCTTGCTGAAGAGGAGGCCCCACCGCCTTCCCATACGCATCAGGTCCGCTTTCATCGCGGAAGACTATTGTGTGGACCCTACTGCAATTCGGGAAGGTTAGTCACAGCGGATAGAGGTTGTCAAGCAGAGATCGAGCTCGATGCGGCCGCGTGGTTCAGTTAGTTACGAGCAAATCGGGTGCGGTCACGGCAGGAGGTCGCGGGTCCTGCCCAGCGCCGTTCTTATAGGTCACGACACAGTCCGCAGCGAAAAATACCAAAGTCGCTTTTAGCGGCTGATTGAACAGTGACAGAACAGAGTCGTTCTGTGGCCCCCCCGTGTCGTCAGTTGATCTTCGGATTAATGGCAGAGACGAAGCCTTTGTTCCTGAGGTTCAACAGGAATACAGAGTCTCAAGTCCTCGGTCCCATATCCTAGATCAATGAATTCGGGACGACACCCTCAAGATGCTCCTAGGCCCCAATGCCGGACTTTGAACGAATGCGAGTTTAAAGACGGGTGGCTTCATTTGTTTGTACTTTGGAGAGATTGTTCAGCAACTGACAGGGCATATTGGTGGCTTGTGGTGTACGGAGTATTCAAATTCGAGAGCATTGATCAGGCCGCCGCAGCAGGGATGTCGCTTTCCGCATTTGCGCTCTGGTTTAAAGAACTACTGGGACAAACGCCACTTGAGTATGTAACTGATTGGCGAGCGAACTTGACCTGTAAAACGGACATTCTCGGCAGCGGCGCGGACGAAAGATTACAGCAACGAAGAGGGCAAGGTGGGTAAAGGTGAAGGCGGCTAAGGGAGCGCGGATAAGGTCATTGATCGCGCATTTTGCAAGTTCAATAATTCCAGACCTTTCCCTTCCCCCGAAAGTAACGAAGCCCTTCTCTGGCTCACTATCCGAACAGGAGATCGCCAACGTGCGCTACACAGGACCAAGCCAGAAAATGGTTAACCTCGACGCAACGACAGCTCACGACAACCCCGGCCCGATTCGAATCGTGATCAGAAACTTTCCCAGGTATGCCAAACATCTGAACTCGCTGCCGATTGATGAAAACCTCCACCTGGTAGTGGTGGCGGATTTCATCGCGGAAAGTTACAAGCCACGTTCCCTGCCCATTCTCGGCGTGCGGCTGATCGGTCACGCCGACCAGGACTTTCAGCGGGGACCTCACTTCGAGCAGCAGATCAGCGAAGACCGCGCGAAGGCCGTCGAAACAAGGCTACGCAATGACGTAGGGATTCGGACCTTTACTTTCAGCATCGTACAAACGATACCCAATCCCAACGTCCCCCGGCCATCGGCCATTCAGTGGATCAGCACAGGCGTTGGAGCGTCCGAGCCCGACGAGGAAAACGTGCGCCGTCACAAAACGCCGGCCAACATGAACGAGGAAGATCGTAAGCGAAACCGGCGGGTCGAAATCATTCTCGAGCCAGGAGACGTCCCGGTTCCAAACGAAGACGCCGACCTTATTGTCCGCAAGGTCCTCGACGATTGGGGAAAACCTCGGTTGCCAAACCCTCCTCCCGGGCCGCCTCCATCCATGCCCAATTTCTATTGGCACCTGGTCGTGCCGCCGAAGCCCGACGAGTGGAAGAAGTTAAAGAAGCAAATCAAAGAAGCCTTGAAGAACTTCGACGTAGAAACCGCGCTCGAGACCATTAAGGACAAACTCCTTCCCGATGCGCCCTCGGGAGGATGGCACGATGATCTCCGTTCCCTGGTTGACGAGCTGGAGAAAGCGCGAAGGGAAGGACAGAAAGAATGGTGGAAAGACGACGACGATGACTAGGCAACGAACTTCAGGTCGCTTCTCCCGCCCGCTGTTTGATGGGGTGGAAGGAAGGAACGGCAAAACTGCCACACCTTAGCCCTATGTCGACGCAATTGTTACTTGCACATCTGGGGCGTGAGTGTATCCGCAAGACTTGTTTTCAGTTCGATCCTGGATAGTCGCTCCAATCGACGGTGTCTTGGCTTAGGTTTATGGGCATTGGCCATCCTCTTTGTGTTCCATAGGCTTGTCGGATGAGCATACGTGCGGTATGGAAGACACGCGCGACAATAGACTCGGAGAGTACCTAATTCCATTCTTCAGCACTTTCGCCGCACTCCTCTGCATATCTTGCAGCAGCTAGAAATTCAGCCACCGGATAGCCCGCCTGACGATGGAACATGAAGAGAGGCTTAGCACGTAGGCTTCATGTCGCGTGATGCAATTGAATTCGGATTGAAAAACCGAGCTACAAGAACCCCCGCCCACGCAGCCTGTCTATGTGTTAATGTTTGGCCGGAAACATCGCCAAATGAGCCCTTTCCCGGCCAAGTGTAGCGGTTGTTAACGTCTTGAAAACGAATGTCCGGCTGCTTTTTTCGCTGCATGTCACGGAACAGGTCGTGGGTTCGATCCCGACCCTGCATTTACGCGTCTGCGCGCGAACCACAGATATACCGGGATTCCCAGCAAAATAACGACTACTCCTGCCATCGAGTTCTGCAGATTGTTGGCGAACGTGTAGCAAAGCAATACGGCCGCGGTTGCGATGAAGAGTGCGGGAACGAATGGATACCCTGCGGCCCGGTACGGCCGGGAGGCTTGAGGCTCGCGCCAGCGAAATAGGAAAATGGTGCTCGTCGCGACCATGTAGAACAACCACTCCGCGAAAATCGCCAGCGAAAACAGTTCGCGAAACGCCCCTCCGACCAGGATGAGTAGCACCGCCAGCGCCGCCTGAATGACGAGCGCCAAACCAGGCGTATGAAACCGGGGATGCACCTCTCCCAGCGCCCGGAAAAAATATCCATCGCGCGCCACCGCGAACGGAACGCGCCCGCCACTCATCACCGTACCGTTCAGTGTCGCCAGCATCGAGATCATCATTCCGACGGAGACCAACGATATTCCGATCCGTCCCAAAGCGGCCTCACTCGCGGCAGCCGCAGGCACCGCCGCCCGTGCAATTGCCGACGCGGGAATAGCGTACTGGATTCCCGCATTCATCCCCATATACAGAACCGCAACAACGGCAACGCCAAGGACCAGCGCCAAAGGAATGTTTCTCTCCGGCCGCTCGATCTCTTCGCTGACCATGTTGAGGTCATTCCATCCGTCATAAGCCCAAAGGGCTGCGCCCAGCGCGGCCATAAACCCGGCCATCCCTCCTGTTGCTCCTGCGAAAGACGTTCCAAAATTTGTCCACGACCCCCCGGTCGCGCCAAAGGCAAGCACTGCGATGCCAACAATCATCCCCGCCTTCAGCACCGTGAATCCCAACTGAAATGCGCCGGCTTTACGTACTCCGATGTAATTCAATCCTGTGATGAACACGTTTGCCGCGATTGCAAAGACGTGGCCGTAATTGATTACAAGAGCCCGGCTCGAACTGACATGGAGAGTGAACAGCGTCTGTGGCAGAAAGTGAAATGCAGAAAATGTACCCAGAACCCTCACCAACCCGGCCGTGACGGTTGCAATTGATGCAGGCTTGGCAATCAGGAACCAGGTCCAGCCGTAGAGGAATGCGGGCAACGGCCCGTATGCGTCCCGAACATAGACATATTCGCCGCCCGCGTAAGGCCGCATGGCACCCAACTCGGCATAGGTCAGAGCGCCGAAGAACGAAAGCAGCCCTCCCACAACCCACGCCAGATAAACCAGTCGGGCCGACCCCACCGCCTGCATCATCTCTGCCGGGACGAGAAAAATCCCGCTCCCGATAATCGTTCCCGCGACAATCGCGGTTGCGTGCCAGGCATTCAGGCCGCGGATTAATTGAGTAGGTTGTGTTTTCAATAGAGTTGGAGTCGACGTAGGGGGCGGCGCAGACATGTTGAGCCATCAATGTTACACGCAAGCAGTAAGCACCCGGATTCAGCCCCCCGGATTATACCCAGCCCTTTGCGACGAAATGCTACGCTGATGATTGTGCGGCGCTTCGGCGAGATCGGCGCATCAAGAGCCATGTGGAGTTTGCTATCTCGAGAGACCTGCCTCGAAGAAAGGCGAAGGCGCGAAGCCGAGCGGCCTCAACAACGAAGCCTGATTTTGTTTCTCGCACTGGCCCTACCGCTTATTCCTGTACCTGTACACGCTCTTCCCTGGAGTCTTTTTTCCCAGCCCACACGACTGCTCAATGGCGCTCCAGTCTTGTTCCGGGTGAAGCCGCCACAAAAACTGAACGCCCTCACGGGCAAATGGCAAGGTCACGACCTTACCTTCAGCTATGACGCAACCGCCAGAACTTGGTACGCAGTGGCCGGAGTAGGTTTCGCTACCTCCCCTGGAAAATACCCGCTGGAACTCACTGGCGAGAGCGCAAAAACACAGTCCCCGGTGCGGTTTACTGGCAGGTTCACCGTCTACCGCGCGAATTACCCGAAGATCAAAGTTCAACTCGCGGTCGAAAAGAAGTTCACCGAGCCCAGTCCGGAGCAGCAGACTCAGATCGCGGAATCGGTAAAGGTCAAACAGGAATATCTGGGCCGCGTCACGCCCGACCGCGAATGGAACGGCAGCTTTGCTGCCCCGGTCGACGCTCCCACTTCCGACGTGTACGGCACGCAACGAATCTTCAACGGAGTGGCCCAGCGAGAACACCAGGGCCTTGATTACCGCGTCCCCACCGGAACCCCAGTCGCCGCCATGAATGACGGTACGGTCCTGCTCGCCCGCTTCTTATATTTCGAAGGAAATTGCGTGGTCATCGACCACGGGCAGGGACTTCTTACCCTCTATTTTCACCTTTCGGAGATCAAAGTGAAGGAAGGAGACTCTATAAAGCGAGGCCAGGAAATCGGCCTAAGTGGCGGGACCGGCCGCGCCACCGGTCCCCATCTTCATGTTGCCGTGCGTTGGCAAGGCACGTATCTTGATCCGGCCCGCCTCCTGCAGTTGAAGCTTCCCTAGCTCTGTCGTCCTGAGCGGCGTTTTTGCGGCAGAAGGCCTCTACCCGGCTCGCCGCAGCACCTGGTTAATTTCATCCTTCAACTGCAAATTCCGAATCAAGCGATGCAGGTAATTCGGATGCACTCCGAGAATCCTCGCAGCCTCCACATAATTGCCGCGGGTCTGCTCGACCGCATCCAGGATCAACCGCTTTTTGTGCTCTTTTACGCTGGCGTGATACTTGCCTTCGTCAAATTCTTCCGGCGCCTTCTGCTCCAGCAGCGACTCCGGTAGATCCTCCAGCAAAACCATGTCCGACGATCCCATTACCAGCGCGCGCTCGATCGCATTTTCCAGCTCGCGCACATTGCCCGGCCACTCATAATTCACCAGCGCCGCCATCGCCTCGCGCGAGATGGGCCTTGCTTTCACCCGGCACCGCATCGCGTGCTTCTGAACAAAGTGCCGCGTCAGCATCGGAATATCTTCCCGGCGCTCGCGCAGCGGAGGCATCATCACATTAACTACTGCCAGCCGGTAATACAGGTCCTGCCGGAATTCACCTTTCTTTACTGCGTCTTCCAGATCGCGATTGGTCGCGGCAATCAGACGGATATTTACCTTAGTCGGATGCGTACCCCCGACGCGCTCAAACTCCCTCTCCTGCAAGACTCGCAGCAGTTTCACTTGGAGCGATGGGGCCAATTCGCCAATCTCGTCGAGGAACACCACCCCACCATCTGCAATTTCCAGCCGTCCTTTTTTTTGCGTCGCCGCCCCGGTGAACGCGCCCTTCTCGTGCCCAAATAGATCGTCCTCCAAGAGTGTCTCGGGAATCGCCGCGCAATTGATGGCGACGAACGGCTTGTTGGCTCGCGGGCTGTTGCGGTGCAAAGCCTTCGCCACCAATTCCTTCCCCGTTCCGCTCTCCCCTTCGATCAGCACCGTGGAATCGCTTGGCGCAGCGCGCGCCAGGAACTGAAAAACGTCCTTCATGCGCGTGCCCTCACCGACAAGGCTCTGATCCTGGCGAACTTCAGTCGTGAGTCGCAGATTCTCCTGTTCCAGCCACTGCAGTCTCCGCGCATTATCCAGCGCAACAGCCGAAATTCCCGCCACTCCTGCCATCAGTTGCAGATGGTCCTCATGAAAGCGGTTCGCCACACTCGTGTTGTCGAGATAAATGCAGCCGATCATCCGCTGAAAGACGCTCAGGGGGACACACACCAGCGATCGGACGTGGGAAGCCACCAGGCTCTCCACCTCTCGAAAATTCCCGCTCGAAGCAATGTCTACACCCAGAATCGCAACATTCTCCTTCATTACTTTGCGGGCAATCGTGCGGCTCACTCGTACTAGTTGCTCTCCATCCTGTCGGGTTCGTGCGTACATTGAGCTGAAATCCTGTCCTTCACCATCGGAGAGCAGAATGGCCCCGCGTCCCGCCGGCACAACTTCAAAAATCAAATCGAGCAATTGCGCCTGCAGCTCTTCCAGGTCGCGAATCGCGTGTACCACGCGACTGATCTTCAGTAATGCATTCAGGTTTTTGCTTACTTGCGAGGTCGCCGGAAGTTCTTTGAGCAGGCGGTCCGGTTGCAGGTAAACTGCTTCTTTCGGATGAATCAGTCGCGTCTCCGCTGTCGGGTGCGTATCATCAAACACAACCCGGCTCTTCGATCCCGAGCGATTCTCTTCTTCGACAAGAAACAGAAATAACGAATCACCGGTCGCGATTTCGTCTCCATGCCGGAGCCACTGTTCTTTTACGGTGATGCCATTCACCAGTGTTCCGTTGCGGCTGTCGAGATCCCTGATCAGGAATCGCCCGTCCTCTTCGCGCCGCAACAGGCAATGTTTTCGGGAAACGGAAGGATCAATAATGGCCACCACATTAGCCGGGTCCCGGCCGATCGTGGCTTCCCCCTCGGGCAGTGGAATGGTCTGGTCTTTCGAGGGTCCCGCTGTCACCAATAGTCTGGGCCGCAATCAGATCTCCCAAAGGTTTGCGCAAGCACTTCTATCACAGCCCGGCCCGAAATGCATGACCCGTGTTTGGGTTTTTCAATATCCGAACAGCTAGTCGGACTATCTCTTTGGATAGCTCTCTCCAGCCTCAATTCCTCTCCCATGTTCCGATCCCTCGGGAAATACGGCGCTTGTAAGTAATTGCAGGAGAAGTGGTTTCACCGTACTCGCAGAACCGTCCTGCAGCCTAAGCAGAATTGGCAACTGGGTTGCAAGATCTCAGGTTGCGGATGCTCGGCAAAAGCGATGGGGGAAGCGCTTTCGAGCAGTTCTAGCCGAGATCGCCAAGCCAGAGGCTCGGGGGACCCCCTCATCGAGCCTCTTGGCTTTTTGTCTTTGTCTTTGTGTCTTTGTCCAGGACCTGCCTTGGCGCACGCAGAGTGAAGGGGCAAATGTCTGGCTTCACAATGGCTTGCGTGCCGCCACTCTTAGCTCTCCGATCAAGGCATTCGGTTTTGTGACCGTTTAGCGACGTGACATGAATCGTGAGTTCAGGCCCCGGCTCGCGATCGGCTCACCCCGCGACCGCCGCTACGGCAGGCCGCGCGTCGAACGCCTCAATCCCATCTCGATAACTCACCGTCCGCCCCGAAATCGCGGGCACTCGCTCGCCGGGGACCAGGATTCCGACGAGATTCAAGGGATCTGCTGCCGACAAAGTGATCGTCTCTCCGCTCAAAGGCAGGCTGCGCATGGCACGCACCGATTCGACTGCAACCGGCAGCGCAAACTGTTCTCCCAAGAAGCCGTCCACGAATCTTCCTCCGCGAATCTCGCCCCGATCCTCCAAGCGCCGGAACGCCATCAGCAACTCACGCCATGAAGGCAGATTCGACTCGCGCGCCAGAACATCGCGAATCACAATCCCGTATCTTCGCAGCAACATCCAGCAAGCCGCCTCGAGAGCCCGCGAATGGTCTACCGCCGCGTCGGTATGCAGCAATGCCCATCGACCCGCGCTGTGCCTCGGACGCAGAGCGCGCCCACTCCCTTGCCCAGCCCGCCGCTTCGGATCGATTAAGGATCGGAGATTGTCGAACCCATCGGCGGTTACCACTCCTGCCGCGACTAATTCCCAGAGTGCAGTCTCAATCTCGGCCTTTAGCTTGCCAGTCCCGCGCACAATGTCGGCAAAGAACGAGGCCCCGCGCTGCTTCAGAAACTCCAGCACGATCTGCGCCCCGTTACTCAGCCCAAGACTGCCGTCGTGCGACTCCCTTGGGTGCTCCCCTTGTGCCTGATTCCGGGAGAAGTGCGGATTTTTGCTGAGCCCCATCCAGTCCGCTGCCTCGCGCACAAAGAACGTGATGGGAGCGACGCTGGTAGGAACTACCCTGCGCTGCCGCCCCGAACCGTCGCTGCTTCCTCCTGATTCCAGCGTTGCCGGATGTGGCGATAATCGTCCCCATCCGACCGCTCCGGTCAGGCAAAGCTGATCGAGCCACTTCGGGTCGTAATCCGTCACGCGCCGAGTTAAGACCTGCCGCTCCCAGGCATTCGCAGGAACTTCAAACCCCTGCAACTGCTGAAGCACTTCGAGCGCCCCGCGTTCGCCAGCAGCTTGCGATCCCGGAGCCACATGCTGCCATCGGAGCAACCAGCGCATGAACTGCGCTGCCGTGACGGGTTCAATCTGCTTCCGCAGCATGCCTACGGTCAGCCGATGGATTCGCGCCAAGAGGCGCCGCTCACACCACTCAATCTCAGCCGGTTGAGAAGAAGAGTTTGGGACAGGCGTTCCTGGCCCTGCAGGTACCGCAGGCGCCTCCCGGACAGCGGCGACGGTGAACTTCCCGCGCAGCACAGTGCCAGCAGCCTCCATCCGCAGCAGCCCCTTTTCCATGTCCGAGGCAGGAAGTCCGACGAGGCTTCCCAATTGCGAAGCGGTAGTCGGCCCCACAGCCGACATCCATCCCATCACCAGTGTGAGCAAAGCATCATCGCGACCGACATCTGCCGTTTCGACCTCAGCGAGTTCTTTCTCGAACTGCGCGGCAGGGAAGAGAGACCGGAAGGTTTGGGCCCGCTCCGCTGCCACCCAAAAATGCCGCCCACCTGCTGACGCCACCGCAGCCCTTCCTTGCAGCGTGAGCTGTTCGAAATAGGCGGACCAGTGGTCAGTCCGGAAACGAGATTGCCCTTCGTCCACCAAGCCCGAATGGCTGAATGCTGATGGCTGAACGCTGCAAGCCGATTCCGGCAGCCCCACGAGAGTATGCAACACATCATGCAACTCATCCGCATCCCGCACGTCGGGCCAAGCCTCGGTTCGCACCTGCGCGATCGCCCCCGGATCAAGTGCTCCGACTTCCTGTAAAACCGATTCCGGCAGCACACGCCGCATCTCGACAGCACGCGCCCGCCGCTCCTCCAGGGGTGCGTCGTCCAGGTAGGCATACGGATTCGCATTCAAGATTTCATGCGAGAACTGCGATGGCACCGGCGTATCTACCGCCACGACGCGAATCTCTCCCGAAGCCATTCCGTGCAGCACGCGCTTTAGTCCTTCCAGATCCATTGCTTCGGTGAGCACATCTTTCATCACCTCAGCAATAAGGGGATGATCGGGAATCTTCCGATCCCCCTCGATGTTCTCGAAACAGGCCGTCGCCTCGGGAAATACTGAGGCCAGCAGATCATCCGACCGCATGCGCTGAATCTGCGCCGGAACCTTCTTTCCATTCTGGAAGCGCAGCAGCGCCAGAGCCCGGTTCGCATCCCATCGCCACCGCGTTCCAAAGACTGGAGAGTCCAGTGCGGCCTGCTCCAGAATCGGCTGCACCGTCTCGGCATTCAGAAAATGAAAGACATCGCCCAGAGGAAAACTGTGTTGCTCCGCCAACGCGATATTCAGACCGTTATCCGTCGCCGCCGCCTGCAGCTCAAAGTTGAATCCACGGCAAAATCTCTTGCGCAGGGACAATCCCCAAGCCTTGTTGATCCGCCCGCCAAAAGGCGCATGGATCACCAACTGCATTCCGCCGCCCTCATCGAAAAACCGCTCCGCGATCACAGTTGTTGGCGTAGGTACCGCTCCCAACACCACGCGCCCTTGCAGGATGTACTCGATCATCTGCTCGGCGCCCGAATCATCCAGCCCGCACTGCTCCTTCAGCCAGGAAACACAGGCCGCAACTTCCGGCTGGGTCGCCGAAAATCCCACGGGCGACGTGCGCGGCAGCATGTCGCTGATCCTCTGCCGCAACTCCCCCACATGGGACGACAATTCCTCGGTTCGCGCCGGAGCCTCTCCCCGCCAGAACGGCACACTGGGTGGCGCGCCGTGTGCATCATGGACCAGCATCCGCCCGCTGTTGGTCTCAATGCGATGGATGATCCAGGACGAGTTGCCCAGGAGCATGATGTCGCCGCGATTGCTTTCCACGGCAAAATCCTCATCGACCGTTCCCACAACCGCACCATCAGGCTCGGCGATCACGGTGTACAGGGAATTGTCGGGAATGGCGCCGCCGCTCGTGATCGCCGCCAGGCGCGCTCCCCGGCGGGCGCGAAGTTTCCGGTTCACCCGATCGCGATGGATGTAAGCCCCATACCGACCCCGACGCGAGGCAATTCCCTCCGAAAGCATTTCCAGAATCGAATCGAACGTCTCGCGCCGAAGATTCCGGTAAGGGTAAGCGCGTGTGACCAAAGCGAAGAGCCCGTCCTCGTCCCACCCCTCGGAAGTTTGTGGCGCGGGCGCTCCCGCCCGTGTCTCGCTGAGTTCACCCGTAATGCCGGTTCCCGCACTGGTGGTCGCGCCGTCATACGGGTGGCGCGCTGCGCTGGTCCCCTCCGCTGCGCAAGCGGCCACAATCTGCTGCGCGAGAACGTCAAGCGGCGCCTCAGGAATCATTAGTCGATCCAGATCCCCCAGCTTGATCGCCCGCACCAGCGCCGCGCACTCAATCAAATCATCGCGAGTCGTCGCAAAGAGTCGCCCCTTCGGAAGCGCGCCGCGCCAGTGACCCGAACGCCCCACGCGCTGCAGCGTCACCGCGATCGCGCGCGGGGAATTGATCTGCACGACAAGGTCGACGAAACCGACGTCAATTCCCAACTCGAGCGAAGCTGTCGCGACCAGCACGCGCACCTGTCCTTCTTTCAACTTCCGCTCGGCAGCAAGGCGTAGTTTGCGCGACAAGCTGCCGTGATGCGCCGCGACATTCTCCTCGCCCATGCGCTCGCCCAGTTGATGCGCAAGTCGCTCCGCCATGCGCCGGGTATTCACAAATACCAGCGTCGACCGATGCTGTTTGACGAGTTCCACAAGGCGGTCGTAGATGGTGTCCCACATCTCGTTGGAAGCCACCGGTCCCAGCGGCATCGGGGGCACTTCAATCCCCAGACTGAGCTTTCTTTTGTGCCCGACATCAACAATGACGGGATTCGATCGCCCGGTGCCCGTCAGGAAATGCGCCACTTCCTCAATCGGCTTCTGAGTTGCGGACAAGCCAATCCGCACCGGCCGCCGATGAGTCAGCGCTTCCAGCCTCTCGAGCGACAGGGCCAGATGCGCCCCGCGCTTGTCATCGGCCACAGCATGAATTTCATCCACGATGACGGTCTCGACGTCGCGCAGAACCGCCCGGCTTCGCTCTGAAGTCAGCAGGATGTACAGCGACTCCGGCGTCGTCACGAGAATGTGCGGGGGCCGTTTCAGCATCGCTCGCCTTTCCGGCATCAACGTGTCCCCGGTGCGCACAGCCGTCCGAATTTCGGGCATCAGCAGCCCGCGCTCGCCCGCAAGTGCAAGAATCTCGCCCAACGGGATCTCTAAATTTTTCTGGATGTCGTTGCCCAGAGCTTTGAGAGGAGAAACGTAGAGAACCTCGGTTCGGTCCGAGAGGTGCCCTGCCAATGCTTTGCGCACCAATCGATCAATACAGGCGAGGAATGCGGCGAGAGTTTTGCCCGAGCCGGTCGGGGCAGAGATTAGGGTCGTTCTGCCCGCCAGGATGTGTGGCCAGCCCTGCTCCTGAGGCTCGGTAGGAGTTGCAAAGCGCGAGATGAACCACTCCGCCACCAGGGGATGTGCCCAGGCGAGCGACTGGGGAACGACCGGGGCAGAGGACCGAGACATAGCGGCATTTTATCATGCCCGATTCGCCTAATGTTCGCCTCATCGCAAGACTCGACCGGGTCCGGCGCCCCTCAGTCCGGTACGCACACTCCACCTCATGGCAATCCGCTGGATGTTAGAATCCGTCCTTTGTTTCTACCCGGGGGGAACAATTGACCTCATTCCATTCCTTCACATCATGCGCTCTGCTTTTCACTTTCAGCCATCTCGCCTTGGCGCAAACGCCCGAGCAGATCAGCACAACCGCGGGGTCTTCCAAACGTTTTCTCGGCTACACCCTGCAATCCACCTCCACCGAGCGCGATCTCGAGAAGAAATTCCGCGAGACTACTGTCGCTTCGAACATACGCGAGAACATGCGCCGGTTGAGTGCGCGGCCTCACCACGTCGGTTCGGCCTATGACAAAGACAACGCGCAGTGGATGCTCGCCCGCTTCAAAGAGTCCGGGTTTGACGCTCACATCGAAACCTTCGACGTGCTGTTCCCCACCCCCAAGGAGCGCATCGTTGAACTGGTCGCACCCACCAAATTCCGCGCCAAGTTGCAGGAGCCCGTCCTCGCGATTGATCCGACATCCGGCCAGACCTCCGAGCAACTTCCTACCTATAACGCGTACTCAGTCGACGGTGATGTCACGGCCGCTCTCGTCTACGTGAACTACGGCAACCGCGAAGATTATGAGGACCTCGAGCGGATGGGTGTCTCCGTCAAGGGCGCAATTGTGATAGCCCGGTACGGATCGGGCTGGCGCGGCATTAAACCTAAAGTCGCCGCCGAACATGGCGCCATCGGTTGCCTCATCTACTCCGATCCCAGAGGTGACGGCTTCTTTGAAGGCGATGATTATCCCAACGGAGGCTGGCGTCCGCGCGATGGCGTACAGCGCGGCAGCGTCATGGACACAGATTACCCCGGAGATCCGCTCACTCCCGGAATCGGTGCTGTTTCCGACGCCAAGCGCCTCGACATTAAAGATGCCAAGACAATCACGAAAATCCCGGTGTTGCCGATTTCCTATGCTGACGCGCAACCGCTGCTGGCCGCCCTTCAAGGCCAGATCGCCCCTGAATCCTGGCGAGGAGCGCTCCCCATCACCTATCACGTCGGTCCTGGTCCGGCTCGCGCGCACCTGAAGGTGACATCGGACTGGTCGCGGAAGACTCTTTACGATGTCATCGCCACCATGAAAGGCACCGCGCCCGATCAGTGGGTCATTCGCGGCAACCATCACGATGCCTGGGTCAATGGGGCCGATGACCCGATCTCGGGGATGTCGCCGGAACTGGAGGAGGCACGCGTATTGGGCGAACTGCACAAACAAGGCTGGACTCCCAAACGTACCATCATCTACTGCGCTTGGGATGGCGAAGAACCCGGTCTGCTCGGCTCTGTGGAGTGGGTTGAGACCCATGTCGATGAATTGAAGAAACACGCCGTCACTTACGTCAACTCCGACAGCAACGCACGCGGATTCTTTCACGTGGGAGGAACCCAAGACCTGCAGAGCGTGGTTGGCGCGGTCGCTCACGACATCACTGATCCGGAAAAGAACATTTCGGTTTGGGAGCGCGCCCACCTGCGCGCGATCATGCACGCCAAGGATGGGGAAGAGCGATCGAAAATGCGCAAGCGCAACGATCTCACCGTTACAGAACTGGGAGACGGTTCTGACTACACCGCATTTCAGGACTTCGCCGGAATTTCCTCGCTGAACCTTGGCTTCGGCGGTGAGTACGAGGGCGACCAGTACCACTCCATCTACGACGATTTTTACTGGTATACGCACTTCGCCGACCAGGATTTCTCCTACGAGCGCGCTCTCGCGCAGGCGGCTGGAACGCTGGTGCTTCGCGTGGCGGACGCCGATCTCCTGCCCTTTGACTATGCTCCCCAGGCAGACGCGATCGCCAAATACGAATCCGATCTCGAAAAGTTGCTCAAAGAGAAGCGGGAGGAAATCACCGAACGCAACCTGGAGATCGAGGAAGGTGCATTCAGCGCGACCTCCGATCCACACAAGACGTTTGTTCCACCACCGGTCGAAGCCGTTCCGCCTTTCATGAACTTTGCTCCCATGCAAAACTCCCTCGAGTTCCTAAAGAAAAGCGCGCAGCGTTATTCCAAGGCGCTTGAGAAATTTCAGTCGGCGGGAGATGGCACTATAGCGCCATCGTCGTTGGACGCCGTAAATGCCGACCTGCTTCAGGTCTCGCGTTTATTCCTGAACGAACAAGGACTTCCGGAGCGCTCCTGGTTTAAGAACCAGATCTATGCTCCCGGTGCCTACACCGGATATGGCGCCAAACCGGTGGCCGCCGTCCGCGAATACATGGACCAGAAGAAATGGAAAGAGGCAGAGGCGCAGATTCCCATGGTCGCTCAGGTCATCGAAAATATCTCGACGGGGATTAACAAAGCCGCTGAAGATCTGGAACGTGGAGTCGCTCAGCAACAACCGTGAAAATAACTCCGCATTTTTTTAATCCGAAATTTTGTTGAGTTTTCGGCGTGAGGCGAAGTGCACGAAGAATTCTTACTTCGTTCCACTCGGTGTGATCACGAATCGTGTCCCGTCCTCGGAAAAGAAAATCTGCCGCACACCCTGTTTCAGGCAGCTCCTGGTGCAAGCATTCATCGCGGGCTCTTCGATAATCTTTGTCCCATGCTGCATCTTCACGCAGGCCTGCGAGCACTGATTCTCATCCGCCGAATGGCACATGCACAGGCAACACAGAGCGCGCTCCTTCTTCGGAAGCGGGCGCGAGACGCCAGTCAGCGGCAATGACGCAAGAACCACGGCGAGAATGGCGATTTTAGGGCTCGTCTTCATCGAGGCCTGGAGTGGGCGCAACAGCCAAATCAATAAGCTGATTGGCTGCATCTTGCTACCTCTCCGCCCTGTTCGCCAGATCACCATGGTAATGAGCCGACGTGGATTTTACGCTCAACTCCGCTCCTGGGTATCAGGATCTTTCCGGAGGCCGGAAGTTCCTGCGGACCCCCTGCGCAAGCAAATTCCCAGACATCGTGTAAGATTGTCCCCCGCACTGACGGGGAACACTCAAGCCTCGCCTCGCCGAAGGAGATGCGCAATGCGCCACTTGTGGGTTGTCCCATCCCTGATGGTATTTGTCGTGCTTCCACTCACGGCTGTCTATGCTCAGTACAAAGAGGAAACGTCTTCGGTCAAGGTTGAAGCCAGCAAGACGGAAACCCCGAAGCCAGAACAATTCAAACCCGAGCAGCAGCAGACGAAAGGCTCGGTCACGATCAGCGGAAAAGCCATCGACTACGACGCTTACGCGGGCACGCTGATCGTTCACCCCAAGGACTGGGATGATGTACCACAAAATGCCGATCCCGATCCCAAGAACAAAGCTGCGGAAGCCAGCATGTTTTACGTGGCCTATTTCAGATCCGAGAGCAAAGGCACCCCGCGGCCCATAACGTTTTTCTTCAACGGAGGCCCGGGCTCTTCCACCGTCTGGCTTCACATGGGAGCCTTCGGTCCCAAGCGCGTTGTCACCGCCGATGACTCGCACACTCCCGCCGCTCCCTATTCTGTGGTTAACAACGAGTACAGCCTGCTCGATGCAACGGATCTGGTTTTTGTCGACGCACCAGGAACCGGCTTCAGCCGGCTCAGCGGCAAAGATAAAGAAAAAGCTTTCTACGGCGTCGATCAGGATGCCTGGGCCTTCTCCGATTTCATCATGCAGTTTCTCGCAAAATACGGCCGCTGGAATTCGCCCAAGTATCTTTTCGGGGAAAGCTATGGCACCACGCGGTCGGTTCTGCTCGCCTACCTTCTCGAGACTGAACGCGACGTCGACTTCAATGGGCTCATCCTGCTGTCACAAATCCTTAACTTTTCGCTCGATTCGGACTTCCCCGACGTAAACCCAGGCGTCGACATCCCTTATCAACTGAATCTTCCCACCTATGCTGCCACCGCGTGGTATCACCACAAACTGCCCGAATCCCGCCCGGATTTGAAGGTTCTTGTCGCCGAGGTCGAGCACTTCGCCATGAACGACTACGCCCTTGCGCTCCAGGCGGGCTCTTCGCTTCCCGCCGATCAACGTGGGGCCATCGTCGAAAAGCTTCACCAATACACTGGCCTGCCCGCCGCCTATATCGAAAAGGCCGACCTGCGCATCAACGGCGGAGAATTTGAGAAGAACTTGCAGGATGAAAACGGGCTGACCACGGGTCGCCTCGATACCCGGTTCTCCGGCCCCACCTTTGACCCGCTGAGCAAACAAGCCGATTACGATCCACAGTCAGCAGCAATCTCGTCGGCGTACGTGTCTGCATTCAACGATTATGTGCGGAAGGAACTGAAATTCGGTGAAGGCCGCGAATACAAAGCCGAAATTGAGGTCTTCAAATGGTGGAGTTTCCAGCACAAGCAACCCGGAATGCCATTTGCTTTTCCCGGAGCTACCAACGTCATGCTCGATCTTGCCACGGCTATGAAATACAACCCGCAGCTCAAGGTGCTTTTGAATGCCGGATACTTCGATCTCGCGACTCCCTTTTATGAAGGAGTTTACGAGATGCAGCATCTGCCGATTCCGGCGGACCTGCACAAGAATATCGAGTATCAGTTCTACGAATCCGGGCACATGGTCTATGCCCACGAGGCCTCATTGAAGGCAATCCACGACAACGCCGCTGCTTTCATCCTCAAAAGCATTAGCACCAAAGGGAAGTGAATTGTACGGTGGGCCCAACCTCTGGCAAAGCGTCCAGGCTGGCGAAATGAATTGTGTGCGCGGTCCGCGCCACCTTGGGCCCGCCTCCTTCTGCTTCGAGCCGACTCCAAGCTCGGAAGTTTTAGGCTCTATCGAACAGAGAGCGCGCAGAGTCCGATCTCGGCGAATTTCCTCTGTGAGGCGGTGGAAAGAGGATATTCAGATGTGCATCGCGAGCAGGCCATGGACGACCATTTGCAAACGCAATGGTTCTGAGTAATTGTTGTTCTCTTCGATGTAGCAATTTCGCAATCCGTTCCCGCGACGTGACCTCTTTCCTTTCGTTTCCTGCAGTTTTCGCTTATGGCAAGTGATGTGCAAAGCCGATAGCAATCTCTCCGCTGAGTGCTGAGTTTGTCCCAGCAAGTACGTACTACTTCGTCAATCACTAGTTCATCGCAAGGAAATCGTTTGTCAGATCCCAGGGCCGGTTCTTTCTTTTGCTTCATTTTCCTGACAGGGTGCATTGCGTTCGGTCAGCACATCGCGACCGACACGGCTCTGCATAGCCCACATGGCGACAAGCTAAGGGTTGATTGCCAGGAGTGTCACACCACGCAAGGCTGGAAGCCGCTGCGCACCAAGATCGAATTCAACCACTCGCGGACTAAGTTTCCCCTGCGTGGCCGACACACAGAGGTGCAGTGTGCCGAGTGCCACCAGGATCTCGTTTTCAGCAGCGCATCCGTAAAGTGCCAGGACTGCCATGCAGATCTGCATCGGCGCAAAAACGGCGCGGAGTGCGCACTCTGCCACAATCCCAATGGCTGGCAGGTTTCCATTCATAACATCAATGAACATCAGGATCGATTTCCCCTGATCGGAGCTCATGCTGCCGTCGACTGCTACTCCTGCCACAAGGTTGGTACAGTCGGCCAATTCAATCGCTTTGGGCTTTCGACCGAATGCTCGAGCTGCCATCTAAGTGCATTTCGCAAAGCCAGTAATCCCAATCATCAAGCTCTGGGATTTTCCAGCAACTGCCAGCAATGCCATCTCTCAATGGACAGTTGGTACGGCGCCGTTTTAGTCCACGCTGGCATTCGCAAGTAATCCACTGCCTCCGAGGGTTGCTTCCTTAGCTCGAATCAGAGAGTGATCACAATGAATCGCATCCTACTTCCTCATCTCCTGCTCGCCACGATCAGCGTCGCGGCGCCTGCGGCTTCAAATCCTTCTGCGTCGATCCGCGACGTGCATGTCGCCGCGGACGGCGACAAAGTCTCGGTCGAAGTCGAACTCACCGAGCCTGTCACTCCGACATTGACCTTCGCGAAAAATCCCGACCGGCTCGTCGCTGATTTTCCGAATGTCTCGCCGAAGCAATCGCGGCAACACATATCGGTAGGGAAAAACGGCGTGGCACGAGTTCGCATCGGTCTGAACCATTCCAGTCCACCCATCACCCGCGTGGTGATTGACCTTGACTCCCTGCGCCCGTTCGCCGTCGAAGCTTCGGAACGAACCGTCCGATTGAATATTCTTCCGAGAGCAACAAGCCGGAGCATCGAAGAAGCAGGATCATCCAAGCCGCCGGAGACCCAGAGCATCGCCGCACTCGCGCCCAACACCACTTTCGAGCCGAACCTGGTGGCCGGACTCGGACCGGCGGTAGCCCAGCCCCACCCGCCTGTACCCCGCCTCGGATTCAAGATCAAAGGCATCGCCTCGGATTCGGTGTACGTCGATGGTGGCTCGAACGCGGGTCTGCAAGTCGGCATGACGTTAATCGTCCACGATGGCGGCCGCCGTCCCAACAAGAACGATGCCGACAACGGACCGGTTGTCGCGGAACTGCGCGTTCTAGCGGTCGCTGCCAGTTCGGCGGTGGCCGAAGTGCGCGAAGCCAAACATGCCGTCAAACGCGGCGATATCGCAATACTGACTCCTCAAGACGCCGAAACGGCGCGCACTGCACGAGCCACGAACGCTCTCGCCGCCGTTCACCTGCCGGTCAAAACGATCATGCCAGCCGAACCTGATAGCAGGGCAGAGCCTAAGCTTGATAGCGCCGCGGGAAGCCGTATTCAGGGACGGATCGGACTCGACTACAGCAACATTGCCAGCACGGGTTCGAGTCCCGGAACTAGCACCCAACGCGGCATTTCTTTCCAAAGCGACATGACCAACCTGTTCGGGACGCATTGGAACCTGCAGGGCTACTGGCGGGGCCGAATTAACCGACATTCGCAATTCCAGCAGGAGACTATCGAGGACACGCTCCATAAGACCTATACCATGCAGCTCTACTACGACAATCCGGATTCCCCGTGGGTGGCGGGATTCGGCCGTCTCTACCTGCCTTGGGCGGTGAGCCTTGACACGATTGATGGCGGTTACTTCGGCCGCAAGCTGAACGGACATGTTACAGCGGG